>Ga0299915_10002838_pt1 | contig 12592 bp, 18 predicted proteins | sample RVTome_13_FD_200263 | JGI IMG/M metagenome (GOLD analysis project Ga0299915, IMG submission 200263) | Soil microbial communities from uranium-contaminated site in the Upper Colorado River Basin, Wyoming, United States - RVT92D227 (version 2) ...
TGAACGTAAGCCCTATCAATCAAAGGACCTGTCATGAGTGGTGGATACCGGCCAGGACTCGACATGGGATTGAATGAATTTGCGCTAGAACGTGCCATAATGGAATTAGCCCAGCAGCGCGAAACATTTGATTATTTTGACATTGCTGATTACATAGGTTGTAGCAGACGCACAGTAGCCAGTGGTATGAAACGTCTGTTGCTCGCAGACCGGGTTATTGCCATTGGTTCGCGTCGCGGCGGATACCGTTACGAGGTAATTGGAGAGGCTATCGCCTATGCCTAGCCGCTCCGAGTTTTACGCCAATGGGTTGACCAATGACTGGTTTTGTGTGGCGATTATCGCCGTGACTCTGGCGGCGTTGGCCGCCATTGCGGTAATCCGTCGCTGGCGGCCCTGGTTTCCTGAGCCGCCCTTATGGTTGATCCTGGTCATTGCCCTGGCGGTCCGAATCCCCGGAATGTTTCAATCCTTCTGGTATGATGAGACCTTCACCGCCGCCTTCGCCCGGTTATCCTGGCCTGACCTCGGAATCGCGATTCTGTCCGACCTGCATCCCCCCCTGCCCTACCTGATGTTTCATGTCACCGGCAAACTCATTGGCTGGTCTGAAATCGCGTTGCGCTTGCCGTCGCTGGTGTTCGGTTTGCTGGCGGTGTGGCTCATCTACCGCATTACCCTAGAGTCGTATCACCACGAGCGGGCCGCCCGATTCGCTGGGCTGATTATGGCCCTTCTGCCTATGGCGATTTTCTATAGCAATGAGGCCAGAGGTTACAGTCTGTTAGTGTGCCTGGTGCTGGTCATGATCCTGGCAATCCTGGAGAATCGCCCGGCATGGTTTGTGCTGGGATGTCTGGCGGCCTACGGCCATTCCTATGGCGCGCTGTATGTGTTGGTGTGTGGTCTGGCGGCGCTGGCCTATGCCCGGCAACGGTCGTTATACTGGCGGCGCTGGTGGCGGTTGTCGGTTGCCATTGGTTTTGTTCTGGTCATTGTTTGGCTGCCATTTATGGTGTACCAGTCCAGAGACATTTCGAATGGTTTCTGGATGCGCCCGTTCAACTGGCCTGGCGTAAGTTGGTATCCCTTCACAACCACCATCGGAGGGCGTATGCCCGCCGTTGCCGGTTTGCTGGCGATGGTCGTACTCACCACCATTACCGCCCTGGCCCTGTGGCGGCGGCCCTGGCGTTATCGCCGCCCGGCCCTGTTATTCGCGGTGTGGTTAACAGTGCCATTGCTGGCGGCGCTCATTTCCGCGTTCTGGTCCAATATCTACCTGGCCCGCGCTTTGTTGCCCGCCGGGTTGCTACTGCCAATATTCTGGTCCTGGTATCTGGTCAATGGGAATTATCGCCGGGCCGGCGGTGTGGCGCTGGCGGTAGTTCTGGTGGCCGGTACTCTGTTTTATTACGGTAGGCCGCGTGAAAATTTGCGCTCGTTTATGGCCCAGTGCGATAACGCCAGTGTGGTCTATGCCCTGGACAATCACATTGGCATTGCGGCGCTTTACTACGCCATTCCGCCGGTGATTGTCTGGGAGGGCGCTAACGATACCACTCAGGAATTGAGCCAGGAGGCAAAATCGATACTGTTTGATCTGGGCACGATTGACCAGTTGAACGGCAATATTTGTATCCCCTATCTGGACAACCACATGGCAAGCGCGGCGAAAGTGGCGCAACTGCAATCGATCCTGAGCGCCCCTCATCAGGAACGGACACCGGAGTACACCGAACATCGCTACTATCGCTACATCATGTTTGAGGTAAGGGCAGATGACCTATAACAATCCCCTGGAAATTGAGATACCGGCCTGGGGTGATGTGTTTATCAATGACTCGATCAACCCCGACAATCTGGCAATCATTGACAGCGCCCGCCCGGCCAGGATGTTGACCCGGCAACAAAAGGCGATTATCAAGCAGCGCCGCAAAACGCTCAATCAGGTATTGGAGGCCGCCGGGTATTTTACCGGGCTGGCCCGCTACAACCTGATTCGCGAAAAACACCAGGCTCTCAAAATCGAATTGCACAACGCCTCGCCTGATGAGCGCAAACGCATACGGCGCAAGCGGCGGCGCTACTACCGGGCCGCATTGCAGATAGCCTCGCAGTTGGAGACGGTCAAACCAGTGGCGGCGCATCTCTGGTATCTGGAGCGCCGCGCGCGCGAGCACCAGGCCGCGTTGGAATTTGAGCGCCACGCCAAAGCGGACCGGGAACAAATGCTCCGAGAGGTCAGTTATTTTTCACAGCGCATCATTGAGCGGTATTCGCAATTGAAATTTCGCGAGGATGTGCATATAGACGGAAAGCACATTCGTTATAAAGTGAGATTCGAACAGTGCATCGTTACTGAGGATGAGTTGGTTCTCAAGATCGATGTAAGCCGCACTACTGTACTCGGATCGAGCATTGCCCGGCTGCCCGATGGTGTGCGTGTTCGCGACTTAATCAAACCGGAAACACTGGACGAATTGAGCGCCGCCTGTGAGCGTCCGATCTGGTCCCCCCACAATTCTCCAGACCACGGCGGTTACAATCTGGGGTTTGATCGGGGCGCATGGTTAGTGCTCTCACGTCTGGATATGCTGCATAGTATCCCCACCTACATTGAACTGAAACACGTTCTGGCAAAATATCGCAGTGACGAATCCAGCCGATTCCCCCTGCCCTTCGGTGTTAAGAGGGGTAGGAAAATCAACTGGGGTTACATCGACAACACCAGCCCGCATTTTATGATTAACGGGTTGACCGGCTCAGGCAAAACGAACTGTATTGTCGGTTGTCTGGTTACGTTGATACAAATGAACAGCCCTGATGAAATACGCCTGCTGATTACCGACCTGAAACACGGCGGGGATTTTCGACCGCTCCAGAATGTGCCCCACAACCTGCTAGACAAAATCATCTTTACGCCACGCGACTTGAGGGACACATTACAGCGTATCGCCGCCCTGCTCTATTTGCGCCAGGACCGGATCGGTGAAATTGGCAATGACATTGGTCAGTATAACCGCGTGGTTGAACCATCGGAGCGATTGGCGCGGGTGCTGATTGTGATCGATGAGTACTCCGAGACGAAGGATTTCGATGACAAAACGGTGAAAGAATCCATCGATTATTATGTGAACACTATCGCCAGGCTGGGCCGCGCCGCCGGTATCCATCTGATGATCGGCAATCAGCAGCCCTACGTGTTGAACATCCCCTCGGAAGTAAAAGGAAACATTACCTATCATTTGACCGGCTTCCAGATGACTTTGGGCGCGTCACAATCGACCGTGGGCAACTCGTCCGCAACCAAGATCGAGAAGATACCAGGGCGAATGATCTGCAATACGGGTCGGGATATATTCGAGGTCCAACAAGCCTACGTGGGTCCTGACGACATCAGCGCCGCCGTTGCCGCCGCGAGGCATTGGCCGGTACCGCGCCCGTTTGACTGGCCCGACAGTGACCAAGTGTCAACCATCATAGCCGATAACCAGCCCGGCACGTTTGACCACCAGAAACTCGCCACTGTTGCCATTGAACAATTCAACGGTCTGCTTAATTACCGGAAAATATATGATGAAACTAAGGATTCTCATTCGGTATCAATGCGCACTATCGGCCAGATGATTAAGGAACTGGCGGGCTGGGGCGAAATCACGGTCAATGGTGAAACATACGTTTCTAAACAGAACGGCCAGGGCTGGAAACTAGAGCGTTTGCGCGATTGCGCGATTGCGCAGCCTCTAGCGAGTGCGCAACCAGCGCGCAAACAACGCGCAAACGGTAATCCCACATTAGAATTTATGGAGGTAGAAACACCATGAGACACCTAACAACCGCATTCGCGCCGGTTCTCGTGTGCCTGATTGCAGGCATGGCCGGGATTTTCAATGATTTTCTGCTCGTGGGCGCGCCCGCTATCCTCTGTGGCACACCGGCGGCCCTGTTTTGGGCCGGGTATTCCATCGGGCGGTGTGGTGCCACCTTGCAAGCGCCGATCTCATTCAATGGTCACAGCGCGCCCCGGTCCGTTGCCCCGCCAATCAGCGAAGATGAGCAACACGCCTTAGCGCGCTACAGAATGAGCCGCGCCAAAAAAGCTAACGACATAGGCCAGCAAACGGCCAGGGAGTTTGACTAATGCGCGCCCCTAATCGACTGGAGCTCGTGGTAGCTCTCATCTTTACAATGGGTGTTCTGGGCATGTTGGGATTCAATCCGTTTCAAATCATCGTAATCATGGCCCTGGCCGCCATTATCCGCTATATCCGCTCCGAAAAGGCCCGCGAGGAACGCAACCAGGTAGAGGCCACCAACGCGCATATTCAGGCGGTCCATGAGCGTTACGAGCGCGGCGACAATGACTGACACAGAGATATTCATGGCGGTGTTCCTGGTTTTCTGGGGGATTCTGTTCCTGGCGGCCTCTACAGTGATTGTCAGGGCCATTCTCTCGACCCTGCGCATAATTTTGGCCGTGTTTTTGATTCCCTTCCGAATCGCGAGGCGGATACTATGATCGGCAAGACCCATTTGATTATCGGTACGGCGGTTGGTCTGGCGTTGGTCGCTAACAATCATCCCCCTGCCCCTGCACTGGTTATCGCGGCGGCGGCAATCGGCGCGCTATTGCCCGATCTGGACTCGCATGGCTCCCTGATTGCCCGCAAAACCGGCCCGTTCGGTTGGTTGTACCCCTATTTTGTATCGCATCGGGGCATCACCCATAGCGCCGTGGCCGTAATCATGGTGCTGTTGGGTGTGGCGCTGCTGCATCGGGATTATCCCGGTTCGGAAATGGCCGGTTTCGCCCTCTGGTGTGGGTACCTGAGCCATTTAACCGCTGACATGGTAACCAAAGCGGGGATTCCGCTGCTCTGGCCCTCGGAGCGCAAATTCAGGTTACTGCCCCGCCGTCTGGCGATTGTCACCGGGGGAAAACGCGAGTCTCTGGTTTCTCTAGCGATTTTGGTGCTTGACATCTGGTTAGTATACACTGTATACTAATTTGTATACGGTGTATACACGAGGATGGACAAATGACCACTCTCCATTTAATCCCAAAAGCGGTTTCTATGACCGACGCACAACTCGAACAATACGTGCAGGAAATCAGCGACCTGCGTTTAGCCCAATTGATAACCCAGGCGACATCTTGCAGAAACTACCGCATTCTGATGATTGCACGCACTGAGCGGGGATACCGTGTCGCTGGCGAGCGTGTCCCAATTATGGATTAACCCCAATGCCTGAGACGTTGGCCTGCACTGCCTATCTACTGGGTCTACTGGCGCTCTGTTTCGTAATCAATCGAGTGATCGGAAAGCTGCTCAAATGAACGGCCTGGTCCTGGACGCGGGAAACTCGATTATCAAATCGAAAACATTCTCTGGCGGTGAACTGGCGTTCCCCCACGCCATGACTCCGATTTCCGAACCGCAATATCTGGACATCCTGCGCAGTTATGCCGACGCGCCGCCCGATGATTTTTTGCGGGTCAATGGCCGCTGTTATGTCGTAGGGGAAAGCGCAGAACGTTTTGGCGTGAGCCAGCACGAGCGCGGCCCGGCCCGATATGGCAGGGACTACGTGGGTATCCTGGCGGCGGCGGCCATTGCCCGCAACTACAATACCTCGTGTGACCTGGCGGTGTTTGCCGCGCATCCCCCCGGCCATATCGATTATGCCGATCTGCTCATGGCCTCGATCCTGGGCGTCTGGGATATTGAGATACGGGCGCGCTCCCTACGGTTCACTGTTTCCTACGTCAACACGTTTGACGAACCGTCGGGCGGCCTGATGAACGCCTTACTAACGGAAGACGGGACCTCTTATGCAAATCCCGCTTTGCGCGGGCAACGGATTCTGGTGATCGACATAGGCGGCGGCACCACCGATTGGATCGAAACCGACGAATCCGGGCAAATCGATTACGGCGTATCCCACACCGAACCGCTGGGGATCGATGATATTCTAGGCCAATTCGCCAGGGCGTTTAAGGCGCGCTACAAAAACGCAACAAAATCAGCCAACCGATTGGCCCCGGAACGGGTCAGGGAGGCGCTGAATACCGGGATTTTCCGGGGCGGCGGCGAGGAACTGGATTGCCGCGAGGAAGCGGACCAGGCCCGGAATCAACTGATTAACCTGGTGCTCCGAGAAACGCGCTCGCGGTATGGCGGCGGGTTTAACTACGATGCTATTCTGTTGACCGGCGGCGGTTGTGGCCTATTGCACAGCTACATTATCCCGCTGCTGGAGAACAGCAATATTCACCTGGCGGCGCAACCGGACGAATTGCACCTCGCCAATGTCCGTGGCGGTCTGAAACTCTGGCGGCTCTATAGAGCTATTGGAGTCATCTCATGAGCAGGCCAGTGAAGCGGAAAAACACGATGCTCCATGCCCGGCTTTATGAGGATAATCCCAATGAAGCGACGGCATTGAGTGTTCACCAAAAATGGCGCAAGAACGGATACTCAACGAATGAGATTATCACGCGCTCATTGCTGGCGTTGGATGAACAGCCCATGCCGGAAAAACCGGACCGCCTGGCCTCCAGATTGCAGGACATCATCCGCGAATTGCAGGGGGTTGTGTCCAGGGTAGGGCAGGGGGGTATTGTGGCCGCCGCGCCACCCTCCGAGGCCGCGCCCGGTGTGACCATCGACCAATCGTTAATCGACAGTCTCAAGGGTCGGGCTAATCCGGGCCGCCGGATCAAGGCCGAATAATGGATAAGCTCGATTCGCTTGCGTATTAGAGTAAGATGAGTTATGCTCAGACAATGGGTGCATTTTAAAGCGGTTGCATCCGGGGTAGATTGCATGTTACAATTACTTTTGCAAGTATTAAGGCTGGTAAGCCTACTCGAATTGACTTTTTCGTGTTGGGGCGGTGTTGTAAGCACCCCCCAACATGACCAGCCCTGAACAAACCAGGGTTGATGGTAGCGATTATAGTAATTCTCATCAAAAAAGCTATCATCAACACCGATTGATAGCTTTTATTGTGGGAATCTCTCCCACTGTAAAACGAGAAATCCCCTCCAATTCATCAGGTCTCTGGATTACCGGCCAGGTGATGAGGGGGGGACCTCTCTCCAAATTAGACGTGCAAAGCGGGCACGTCCGCTAGGAACATACCCGTTATACACACGCTCACAGACACAGTATAACGGAAAATTGTTCCCAACACAAGATAGGCCCGCCGCGCGCCCAGAGGCAAGCGCATGATTAACGCATGGCAGGCCCGACAAATCCGAAACTTTTTCCAGCGCAGCGTGATTTCATGTAATGTTGACAAATCCCCCTGTGTATTCTGGGGCAGCTTACAATCATCGCTGATTAGCGATGCTCAGATCGACATGGTTTTTGCCCAGCCCGCCGTCGCCATCGCGGTCATCACCGGCGGGCATTTGTTGTGTGTCGATCTGGATACAACCGACGCGGTAGAGATTTTCCGACGCGAGTTCCCCGATCTCTGGAACACCCACCGCAACCGGACCGTCCGAGGCTATCATCTGTTCTACACGGTCACTACAGAGGATAACCTAACCAATAAACGAGGCGACGGTGTGGATTTTCTGCACGAGGGCTGCTACGCATTATTGCCGCCGTCGCCAGGGAAGACACCGGACCAGGCCGGGCCGTTGTGCGCCCTGAGCGCTGCTGAAATTGGAAGTATGTTGACATACTTCCAATTGAGGAAGAATGAAGATGTCAGCTGGCAGCCCAGCCGCGACGAAACGCTTTCTCAATTCACACCTGTGAGTCTGGCGGGGCTGGTCAATGTCTATCACGAAAGACGGCGGGCGCTGGGCAGTCGCAACGCGGCGCTGTACCGGACCGCCGCCTATGCCCGGTCCGTTGGTGTTGCCCAGGCCGTCACCGAAAGCGCGCTCATCGATGTTTATGTCCAGTCGCCAGCGCCGCCCGGTCACAAGCGCGAGTCCGCAACCTCCAGGGCCAGGGCCGGGCGCGCCACCATCAACAGCGCTTACACCCGCGCGGCCTATGCCGTCAAACATCTGATTGAGTCCCTTCCAGCAGCCGCGCATCAGGTCATGAGCCAGCGCAAACACACCGCCGCCGCGCGCGCATTGGATAAGCTCTACAAGTCGCAGTGGACTGAAGCAACCCAAGCGGAATTACAAGCGCTGGACACCGACTGGGGAATGCGCCGGTTGGTCGATTTCCTATTGGTCTCGGACCTGTGCGAAATCAAGCGATTCCCCCCGAACCCCCCAGCAGAACGCTTCGCTGAATATCCTACGGATACCCCCACTGAAAAGCAAAATGTTTTTGCAGAGGGACATAACCAACAAAAACCCCCAAACGCGGGGGGAAGGCCGCTGTTTTTGTACTCGATTCCGACTGCCCGCCAGGTCTGTGACTGGTTAGGTGTGCAACATTGGTGGATCGATCCTATAGACCTATCCTCGCTTGCAGCCAAAACACCGCTACGGTTAGCCCTGTTACGCGGGTTGCTGACCAGATTAGGGCCTACAGGCCGTTGTAGCCTACCCTGGCAAGCGACCGTGTTCGGGGTGAACCGGAAAACTGTGCAGCGCTGGCACAAACTGCTGGGGGTAATTTCCCAACACCCGGGGCGGATTCTGTCTGGCGTTAATTTGCGGCGCTACTTCCCCGACGAAAACCGCCAGGCGGATTGTTGGATACAGGACAGTAAGGGCAAACGATACCCGGCCAAACGAGTTATTGCCGCGCAACTCTGGGCAAGCGGTAAAACCGGCCTGAGCTATCACCGGCGCGCCGATCCCAACTGTTACTACCTGCCCAGCGGCTCAGAACGCCCGGTACCCTACCAACCGGCCATCGACCCTGCAAAAATGCCGGATTCGCGTTCTCAGATCGATTGTGACGAATTTTACCCCCCGGTTTCCTGGAATTTCCCCAGCAATGCCGCCCCAGAATGCAATCAAGCGCCGCTATCCCGGTCTGACCGGCTGCTGGAGGTGGCGCGCTCCCAGTATGGCCTGAATTGGCATTTTGCCGATCCGCCTGAGCAAACACCCGGCCCGGCGGCCTACGTGCCGCGTTGGGGCGCTGATGTGCCAGGAACGCCGCTTATAGAGGAATCATTGGAAGACGTGGCGATACTGCTCTACAACGAATTGAACCGGCGCGCCCAACCGGACCAACGAATCCGGGCCGACAAAATGCGGGAACTGGTGAGCCGATATGGACCGGACCCAGTGCGAACGGTAGTAAAGCGGTTGACGGGCCGCATTCATAATCCCGTCGCCTATGTGATCGGCTGTTTAGTAAGGGAAAGGAACACCAATGAATCACCAGCAGGATAAAGCAGACGCGATTAGCTGGGCCAGGCGATTGGCAGAACGCCAATTCCTGGTATTGGATACCGAAACAACCGGGCTGTACGACGCTCAGGCGCTACAGATTGCCGTAATTAATCAGGACGGCGAGCCGATGTGGGAAACGTTGGTTATGCCCACCTGTGAAATCAGCGAGGGAGCCTGGAAAATACACGGGATCAGTATGGATACCCTGATAGCCGCCCAAGCCCCCACCTTCGACCGGGTATACCCTGAGCTTGCCGCGCTTCTGACCGGACAGAACCTGGTCATCTACAACGCGGCCTATGATTGGCCGATCCTCTCCAGACAATGCCTGGAATACAACCTGCAATCGCCCGAACTTGGTTGCCTGACCTGTGCAATGGAATGGTACGCGCAATATGTGGGCTGTTGGAATCAGCGCCACCAGTCCTACACCTGGCAGAAACTACCGGACGGGGATCACAGCGCGTTGGGGGATTGCCAGGCTACCCTGGCGTTGATTCGTCGTATGGCCGCAACACCAGACGGCTGGCGTATTAAGGAGTTGGACCGATGAGCGCACACGATCTGTACATCAATCCGATTGAGGAAAAGCGACGCGATGAGCGGGAATCCCGCTGGCGAAAAACACATCTGTTCGGCATTGCCTATCACCAATGCCGATTCTGTGGCCGGGGCATTCAAGCCGCGCTAGACCAACCGCCGGAGGTCTGTCCGAAATGTTGCAGCATCCCGCAGAAAGGCCGCGAGAAGTTGCCAGAGGGAAAGCGAGGGTAAATGAACGTCAATACAGTGAAACGGTACCTATCCAGCAACCGGCGGGCGTTGGGCGCTCTGGGCGAGCGCATGGCCGCTCATCTATTGACAGAGGCCGGTTACCTGGTTATCAGCCCAAAACGCGCTCACTCCGGTGATCTGAGAGCCATTGTAGGCGCTAACGGTTTCTGTGTTGAGGTCAAGACCGCCCGTAAATCCTGCGATGGCAAATGGCGCTTTACACTGTACAAGCCTGGTCATACCGACTTCCGGGATTCCGATGTAGTCCTGTTGCTGGCGGTGTTGCAATCGGGCCGGTGTATTCCATTTGCGATTCCGGTTGCCGAAATCGAATCGGACCGCCAGCAAATTTGCATTACCAGCCATCCAGAACGGTACGCTGGGCGCTGGGCTATCTATCGCCAGGATGGATCGATCATTTTACAGTAAGGGAGCCGCGATAATGACAACTCTGATAGAGGCGCATAACAGCAGCGGTTGTATCGGGCGTTGTGATGCAAAATGCTACAACGCCGAACATCCTGACTGTCAGTGCATTTGCGGCGGTGCCAATCATGGAGTCGGTTTGGCAAAAGCAGTTGAGAACACGGAAGAACTCGCGGAATCATGGATTGAATCCTACGGCGGGGAACATGCAGACATGACTGGTTTCAAGGTTCCGGCGGTCCAAAAGCGGCTATTCTAACGTCTCTAAACGAGGCTATGACACCCATCATATAAGGCATCATATACGGTGCGTAACCGGGGCATTCCCCGGTTATTTTTTGACCACGTAACGAACGGCTATGCTATCCCCCGCCCGGTCATCACGGTACAGGTTGCGGGTATCATGGCCGTCTAAGCGCCTGATTAAGTCTACCGCCCGATCTCTCCAGGTCCGCTCTTTGCGCCGGGGCAATTGTGCCAGGACCTCCCACGCTGTTTGAACCTGATACTTTTTCATGAGCAAACGGCCTTCGTCTGGAGACCGGGCAACCCCGGCTCGCATCAGCGCGCGCCAATGCTGTTGGGCGTTATCGAAATCGTAGGGCGTGATGAGTTGATAAGGCACTCGTTTCCATTTGCGCCGGGGGAACAGATAACGAATCAGGGCAGCTAACATGGTCAAACCTCTGGCGTTGTCTCTGGAGTCATTTCGGGCGGCGGCGTGTCGGTTGCGGTCGGTGTCGGTGCCAATGTCGGGGATAGGGTTAACGTGGCCGTCGCAGTTGCCGTGGCCGTCGGTGTCGGTGTTGCCGATACTCGCGTTCCGACCGGCATACTGGTAAACACTGGCGGCATGGTTTCGTTTTCACCATCGACTATAACCGTGACATAGACAATCACCGGCGGCGATGTGACCTCAATGTACACCGGCTCATGGATGATTACCGGCGCGCTGGTGACTACCACGGTGTCATAGATCACCGTCCGGGGCTGGTCCGTGTAGGTCGGATAAAATGTGTAGGTGGGCAAAACAGCCCACACCGGCGCGGTTGTCTCTGGTGTCGGTGTGTACACTTTAAATGGTAGCGTCGGTTCCAGATCGGGCGGCGTTGGTTCGCTGGTTTCCTCTGGCGGCGCGGTTGTCTCAGGGGTGACTTCTGCTGTCGTTTCAATCACCGGCGCGGTAATCTCTGGAGTAACCTCTGGAGTGACTTCCGGTTCCGTGGGCAGGACAAACACGGTAGGCATGGCCGCCGCGATTGGCTCATCACCGCCCGCTGTGAGGGCCATGACTGCCCAGGTGACACCGCATAATAAAAACACAATCAGCAGCCCGGCAAAAATGAGCGGACGCCAGCTATCCCGTCGCGGCGGCGCGGCGTCACGCCACGGCTCGTACCCGCCGGGGCGTTCTCTCACTGGAAAGGGAGGGCGAGGCTTGAACATATTATATCTCCCTGGCCTGATGCACGATCAACGTCAGCCCGGCCAAAATTATCATGATGACAATGAGAATCTGAATTAGGGTCATCACACCGCCAGAGTTAAACAGGTTCCAATATTGGACTGCTTCAGTCATCGCTTCCTGGGGAAGCCCAGTCGGTATGGCGAATGGGTACAGCGGTGTGCTTATCGGTACTGGCGTTGGTGTTGGGAACATATCAACCCCCTACCTATAGCGGTAGAATCTCCATAATGAACTCTACCGCCTTACGGACCAATCCCAGCAGAATCGATCCCACGAACAGAACCAACTTGGCAACCATGAGCAGCATTTGAATCCCGAATCCGACGAAGGCTATCGCGACAACCGGCTGGAACGGCCCGAATATATCCGCTGACAATCCCTTGATATATCCAAAGATCATCGGATCGACAAAACTGCTCACATCTTCCTTTGCAACGGGGGTGCCCTGAGCATCGACAACGGTAATCGCGGTGACCTGAGCCGCCGCCTGAGCGGTTGCCACGCTATCCTCGATAGCCACGTCGGTTAAAAACGGCGTGGCGGTGTCCTGGGGCGTCCAGGTGGCGGTCGGTGTCGGTGTGTAGGTGCTGGTCGGT
>Ga0299915_10002839_pt1 | contig 12589 bp, 10 predicted proteins | sample RVTome_13_FD_200263 | JGI IMG/M metagenome (GOLD analysis project Ga0299915, IMG submission 200263) | Soil microbial communities from uranium-contaminated site in the Upper Colorado River Basin, Wyoming, United States - RVT92D227 (version 2) ...
TGGGCCAGGTGGTGCTGCGTTCGATCGCCTCGACGGACTTGAAGCCCGCAAGCGGATTATGGATGCATTCGCGATAAACGCCGGATCCATAGTCGACGTCCCGAAATTTCCTTCCGAAGACGTCTTCGTCCGCGGCGAGCCGGGGGCCGATGTAGCGCGGTGCGATTTTAACGACATAGTCCACATGAAGCTTCCGGAGCGCTTCTTCCTTAGACCCGCAGCCCAGGTGCCGCATGAGCGCCGACGTCGCCTCCTCGGTCCCCCAGTAATCCATGGGCAGACGGTCCGGCTTGCGGCGCTCGAAGACGGCCCGCCAGCGCTCCCGCGGAGTCATCGCTTCTTTAATCATTTCGCTATGGGAGCGAGGCCGGTCCATGAATCCATTCAGAAGCGTCAATGCCTATGGAGATCCTTGTGCATGATCTTGCGGGTTTCGTGGAGTCGGTCGTCGGCCGGCAGGTCGGCCAGTTTCCTGTTCATATTCTCGTCGTTCTCGGCCTGGAGGAGGCGGGCTACGTAGTCGATGACGCTCGGCGGAAAGACGCCGTCCCTCTCGTAGAGCTCCCTTTTTATGAGAAGGATCCGACTCGACTCGACGCAGCTGGTGGGGAGAGCCGGCAACCGGCCCAGAAGCTCCTTGTCGGTGAAGATGTTCCCTTTGACATAGAGCTTATCGGAAAGCTGGAGGGGAAGGTTTTCATGGAAAAGCGATCGGCGGTCCTGGAAGGCCCAATCGGCGGCCATGACGATTCCTGCCAGCAGGAGGTGGATGAGGGCGCTCCCGTCCGGCGAGCGGAGCTCGACGGTTTGGCGGCCGCCGCTCGGCTCGTTGAATTCGATCCGTTCGCCCGGGTTGACGCGCCGGGCCAAGTCCTGGAGGCTGGACCAGCCGAGCGGCACCCTGATCATCGCGCTCCGGTTGAGATTGCTCCAGCAGATCCGGGTCGGCGCTTCCTGGTTGGGAACGAGCCGCAGGTAGGCGGAGGAGACCGTGTTCCCGAAGGCCGTCAGGCTGTCCGCGTATTCGCACAGCCCGCCGATAAGTTTGCGGGACTCCTCGGTCAGGCCCCCGTTTTTTTCGGTCATGACGCTCTTGTCCTTGCGGAAGAGCTCGAGGTGAAAATGAAGCCCGTTTCCGGCCACGCCTTCCTCGATCTTGGGAGTGAAGGTCGCGACGCTTCCGTAACGATAAGCCGTATTCCGGATGAGCCATCGGCCCAGGACGAGGCTGTCGGCCATCTCATCGGCCGGGCGGGGAAGGAACTCGATCTCGAGCTGATCCGCCCGCTTCCCGGCGATCTCGGGTTCGTCGCTCCGTACGCTCTCGACGAAACCGTTCTCGCTGTGGGCGTACTTGACGGCGCCGGTGATCTGTGTGATGTAGCGGACCATCTCGTTGAGGACGTCGCCGCTCTTGACGAAAGGGGCCGAGGCATGGTAGCCCGACGTCTTAGGATGGTTGTAGATGGGAGCCTGGATCGGGCTCAACAGGAAAAACTCGAGTTCGCCCAGGGCATGGAGGTCGAGTCCGGAATTTTTCCTGAAGAGTTCGAGCGCCCGAATCAGGATCGTGTCCGGGGCGAAGGGGGCGAGGTCCCCGTCCTTGGTCAGATAGCGGCAGATGAAGTCGAGACTCCCCTCGTCGAACGGGTTGAGAAAAGCCGTCCGGTAGACGGGGACGACGTAGAGGTCGGAGAGGGCCGTGTCGACCATCCCCTTGAAAAGCGAGGAGCCGTCGACCCGTTCGCCTTCGGCCAGGACCATCTCGGCCTGCCCGGCGTTCGCGACCGGGACCTTGAGCTCCTTGAGCTTGCCGTCCAGGGCCGTGTAGTGGAAGGTGATCCGCTCCAGCTTCTTCTGTTCGATGACCTTCAGGAAGTCGGCCCGCTGGAAATCCGTCGGGGGCTTGTTGAAAAGGACCGAGAGCGGATTAGCCAGCGCGTAGGAATAGGGTTGGGTCGCCATCGATGACCTCTCTTCTCTTGAGTTGGGACGGCGCCCTCACCGAGCGCCGCCGGCGAGGCACCATTGTAATGGAAATCCGAGGCCCTTTCAAATTCAATAGAGCAGGTAGGGCCGGCGGAGCTTCTCGAACTCGGCCAAGCCGTCCTTGAAGCTTTCCACGATGGCCGGAATCGCCTCCCCTCTTTCCAGGGCCTCCCTGACCCGGGCCGTCCCCATGATCTTATCGAAGTAGTCCTTGTGAAATTCGAACTTGTCCGGATACAGGCCGCGGATCGTCTTGATGACGTGGAGCGCCGTCGCCAAGGGCCGGTAGGCGTTCCGGTCCAGAATATGGATCTGGCAGCCGCCGCAAGGCAAGCCCGCGAACTTGGAAAACGTCGGCGTGAACCAGGCTTCCCTGAACCTGACGCCGGGCAGGCCGAGTCCGTTGAGAACCCGGGCCAGATCGAATCCGTCGATCCAGGGAGCCCCGAAGAGCTCGAACGGCTTGGTCGTCCCCCGGCCTTCGGATAGGTTGGTCCCCTCGAAAAAGACCTGACCCGGATAAACCGTCGCGGTCGCCAGAGTCGGCATGTTGGGCGAAGGAATGACCCAGGGCAGGCCCGTCTCGTCGTACCACATGCCCCTCTTCCAGCCTTGGGCCGGCACGACGGTCAACCGGGCTTTCTTGGCCAGGAAGCGGTCGTTGAAGAGCCGGGCCAGTTCGCCGATCGTCATCCCATGACGCAATGGAATGGGATAGAGCCCGACAAAAGAGCTGTAGGCGGGATACTCGAGGATGGGGCCTTCCATGTCAAGCCCGTTGATCGGGTTGGGCCTGTCCAGGACGACAAACTCGATCCCGCTCTCGGCGCAGGCCTGCATGGCGTAGGCCATGGTCGCGACATAGGTATAGACCCGGGTTCCGACGTCCTGGATATCGTAGATGAGAACATCGATATCCTTGACCATGGCCGTTTCCGGAAGTTTGCCCGCGTCCTTGGTATCGAAGCTGCGCATATACTCATCGATCTTCTTAAGCATTCCCGGATCGGGCTTCATGGATTGTCCGTAGAGGCTGAATACGGGAATTCCGAATTTATCGTCCAGGTAGAACGGGACGTATTCGCCGGCCTGGGCGTTCCCCCGGACGCCGTGCTCGGGCCCGTAGAGGGCGGCCAGCCTGATCGCCGGAAGGGCTTTGAGCAGCTCGGCCGTGGATCGGAGGTCGACGCCGACGCCGGTCGGGTTGGTGAGGAGACCGATACGCTTGCCCTTCACGAAATCGGGGAGATTGGCCAGGAAGACCTCGATGCCCGGCCGGACGGACCTTTCCGCGGCCATGGGGCTCCTCTCGCGTCCGCTCGCGGACCCGCATATGGAGAGCAGGATAAGGGCCGCGGCCAGGCTGCAACTCAGGCGGGAGAGGCTCTTCCCCGGCCGGGCATGTCGTCTCATGGCGACCTCCTTTGTCGAAGATTCATTATCGTCCCGATCGCTCCGGAAATGCAAACCGCTATTGATTTGTCCCCGCCAATCCTCTATAAATGGACATTGGAGGATCGATGACGAGACGACGGAAAGACGGAAATCAGCCTCTCATTCGTCCCTTTCTCTCTTTTGTCCTCTTCCTCATCCTGGCTGCCGGCGTCCCCCCTCTCCGCGCCGCCGACATCCCCTGCGTCTGGACCGACATCGAACGAATCGTCGCAATCGGCGACCTCCACGGCGATTACGAAAACTTTGTCGATATCCTCAAGGGAACGGGCCTTGTCGACGAAGGCCTTCACTGGGCGGGGGGGCGAACCCATCTCGTTCAGACCGGGGACATCATGGACCGGGGTCCCGATGCCCGTAAAATACTGGACTTGCTGATGAGACTCGAGATCGAAGCCGCGCTAGCCGGCGGCAAGGTCCACGTCCTGATCGGGAATCATGAGATGCTCAACATCATCGGCATCGCCTTCGACTACCCGGGCTATGTGACCTTGGCTCAGTTCTTCTCGTTCCTTCCCGAGGATTTCCGCGAGAGCCGGGAGAAGGAAGTATTGAAAGGCGCGGCCGCGGACGGAAGCGATGCCGAGATGACCAGCCCGGAGGCCTCCTTCCTGCTGAAGAATTATTGGGCCAAAACCATGAAGACCGACAAAGAAGCCCAGGCCGCCTACAGCGGCGCTTTTCTCGAAGACTACGGGCCGTGGTTTATGAAGAAAAACTGCATCGAGAAAATCAACGATGTCGTCTTCGTCCACGGCGGCGTCAGCTCCAAGTATTCGACCTGGGATCTCGGGCGGATCAACAGCGTCCTCCGCGAGGAGCTGGCCTTTTTGAGCGAGCCCGTGAAAAACCCCAAAGTTCTGCGTCTGTTCCGCCCTCAGATCATCTACGACCGGTTGGGCCCCCTCTGGTACCGGGACCTGGCCCAACGCGACGAGAAGGAATTCGCCCCCGAGGTCGACCAAATCTTCGCCAACCTCAAGGCCCGTTTCATGATCGTTGCCCACTCTCCCCAGGTCGGAAGCCCGGTCGCCATGGAATACATGAGCCGGTTCCAAAAACGGATCTGGATCATCGACACCGGAATCTCTCATTTCTACGGAGGACGTTTGAGCGCCCTGGTCATCGATAAGGGACAGTTCTCGGTCTGGGGGGATGAAGATGAATAATCTGACGCTTCGCAAATTCGTGCCGATCGCGGCCGGTTTGGCCATGGCCTCCGCTGCGGCCCTGACCATGACGGCCAGGACGGAGACGGCATCCGAATCCGACCCGGCCGTCCTGGAGGCCTATTTAAAGACGGCCCGCGTCGTGTCCATCGACAAAAGCGGCACCGGGGGCAGGACGGCCCCCTGGATCATAACCCTGAACGACGGGACCGTCGGGCGCAGGGCTATTTTCAAATACATCGACAGGAGGCGGCCGGCCGTCCTCCCCGACAGCTACCATTACGAGCTCGCGGCCTACGAACTGTCCAAGCTCATCAAGCTCCCGATCGTTCCGCCCGTCGTCGAGCGGACGATCAAAGCGATCCCCGGCTCGCTCCAGCTTTTCCTCGAGGACTGCGATAGATTCAGGGATCTTAAACGACGCGGGATCGCCCCCCCCGACCCGGCGGGGTTCGGGGACGCCCTGGCCGAAATCCGGGTTTTCGAAAACCTCGTCTTCAACGAATGCGGGAACCTGGAGGACACCTACATCCACAAGGACGACTGGAGGATCTGCCGGGTCGATTTCTCGGAGGCGTTCCCGCCCGAACCCGAGCTCATCCCCGGCTGCGAAATCGCCCGCTGCTCCAGAAGCCTGTACGCGGCGCTGCTTTCGCTGGACCGTAAAAAGCTGCGGACGGCCCTGGGGACGTTTCTGGCCGAGGACGAGCTCCGCGCGCTGGAGAAGAGGAGGGAGCGCATCCTCGGCGTCCTGGAGGTACTCATCAAGGACAAGGGCGAGACGGCCGTCCTGTTCGGCCTCCCGCCCGCGAAGGAAAGCTAAAGGAGTTGGATACGACTCCCGCCGCGCCCCCCCGCCCCGATTCCCTCGTCTATCGGATCCTGCGCCTATTCACCGAAGTCCACCCGGGCGAGGCCGTAACGGCCGTCCTCCTTGTCCTGAACGTCTACCTCCTCATGACCTGCTACTACATCATCAAGCCCGTCCGGGATGCCCTGATCAACGCCGGGAAGGGCGCCGAATACAAGAGCTACCTGTCCGCGGCGACGGCCGTCGTGCTCATCCTGGTCGTCAAGGCCTTCAGCCGGCTCGCCTCCCGCGTCCCCCGCCAGAAACTCATCGCCACCGTCCTCGCCTTCTTCATCAGCAATCTTGTCCTTTTCTACGGCCTCTATCTGGGCGGAATTCCCCTGGGCACGATGGGGATCGTCTTCTTCGTCTGGGCGGGCGTTTTCAGCGTCATGCTGCCCGCTCAGTTCTGGGGGTTCGCCAACGACATGTACACGGAAGCCGAGGGCCGAAGGCTCTTTCCCCTGATCGCCTTCGGCGCGACCTTCGGGGCCCTGACCGGAAGCGCGATCGTCAAAGTTCTAGTCGCCTCGCTCGGCTGCTATGCCATGATGATCGTGGCCGGCGCCGTGCTCAGCGCTTGTATCTTCTTGACCCTGATCGTTCATCGCAGGGAAGTCGACCGGATCCGCCTGAAGTCGCGGGAGGCCCCGGCTCTCGGAGACAAACCCCTCGCCAAGGGCGGGGGGTTCCGGCTTGTCTTTTCGAGCCGCTATCTCCTTCTGATCGCCCTCTTCATCATGATCTTGAACCTCGTCAACACGAACGGCCAATACATCCTGGATCGCGTCTTCAGCCGGGCCGCCCAGGCGGCGGCGGCGGCGGGGACGATGGGCGGCTTGAGCACGGTCGATTACCTGGGCCGGCTCTACGCGGATTTCTTCACGACCTTCAACCTGCTCGCCGTGGTCATCCAGCTCTTCCTGGTCTCGCGGATCTTCAGGGCGGTCGGCGTCCGGGGGGCCCTGTTTGTCCTTCCGGTCCTGGCCTTCGGCGGCTACGCGGCGGTCAGCCTGGGGGCGACCTTGCTGGCCGTGAAATGGGCCAAAGCCGTCGAAAACGCCACCGATTACTCCCTGATGAACACAACGCGCCACGCCCTGTTCCTGATCACGTCGCGCGAGGCCAAGTACAAGGCCAAGGCGGCCAGCGACACTTTCTTTCACCGTTCCGGGGATGTCCTGTCCGCCCTGGCCGTCCTTTTAGGAACGAGCGTCTTCGCTTTCAAGATCGAAGGGTTCGCACAGTTCAACCTGGCTGTCGTCGCGGTTTGGATCGCCCTGGGCGTTTTGATCGCCCGTGAGCACAAGAAGCTCAGCGCCGGCGGGACGCGGACGACCTGAGGTCCTTGAGCTTATAAATCCCCCCGACATCCTGGGCCAGGTAAATGTACCCTTCGTCGTCTTGGGCCAGGCCTTCCTGCGTATCCCCGGGGAATGCGTACTGCGCGACGATCTCCCCGGAAAGCGCGATTTCGAGGAGAATGTTGTCCGCGTCGCAGACGACGTTGAGCCGGCGCGTTCGGGCGTCGAAATACATGTCGGCCGGGTCGCCGATCTTGGTGGGAAGGACGCGTATGATGCGGGCCTCGGCCGGCCCGCTCGGCCGCGACCGGAGAGGGACTTCGACTTCGAGGATGGCCGGCGGATCCCACTGGTTGCCGATATAGAAGGTCCCGCCCTCTCGATGGGACGGGTTCGGGACCCAAGCGATCGACTCGACACCGTCATCGTATCTGCCGCGTTGCTTCTCCAAAAACTCGGGATTGCCCCCGAAGGCCCGGTTGATCGGAAAACGGCGCAGGACGGCTCTACGCTCCGGGTCGAATTCGAGGATGACATCGTCCCCTTCGACGACGATGTAGAGAAGTCCGGTCGCCGGATCGACGGTGATCCCCTCGAGGTCGCCCGGAAGCGCCTGGGAAAAGACGGGCGTTCCGTCTTTCTGGATCTCGGCGATGGAACCCTTATCCCCGACGACAAACAGGGTGTCGCGGCCGGGATGGAAGACAATCCCGGAAGGCTCTTTGATCCCGATCCGATCGATATTCCCGTTGTAGCCGGGTTTTCCCGGCCATCGATGCGGGAAAACGATCCCGGGCGCCAGGGCCGGCGCGCAGGCGGCCGATAGAAAAACGAGAGCCAGCGCTCCGGCCGGACAGGACACTTTTCTGATTGACACGAGGAATCACTCTACACCAAGAGAAAAAGGCCTGTCAATACGGATTCGGATATGCTATATAGATTTTAGAGGGATTTCGACATGGGAAGAAGGGAATGAAAGTTTCCGCTGTCCGGCATCTCGTTGCGTTCGTTCTCATGGGCCTGGTCTCCACTCTGTTCGCCCAGTTCTTGCCCGAGGAGATCGCCCAACGAGCCTTCATGGACGATTTCCTATCGACGGCGGAAATCATCAAGGCCGAGGATATCCCCGAGGGCGTCACGAAACCCATCCGGCTCACGCTCCGCAAGGACGGCCGGGAGGAGAGGGCCGCTTGGAAGAACCCGATCGGCTGGCAGTACGGCTTTTGGGAAGGCTGGCAGTACGAAATCGCGGCCTATCGGATGGACAAACTCCTCGGGCTGGGCATGGTTCCACCGACCGTCGAGCGGGACTATCTGGGCAAGAAAGGATCCCTTCAACTCTGGGTGACGGTCGAGACGAGCCTGCTCAGAGTCGTGGAAAATAAGATTAGAATCCCCGACGAATTCCTGGACCTGACCGAGAAGGCCAAGTATCTGACCAGGGCCTTCGACAGCCTCATCGCCAACGAGGACCGCACCCAACAGAACATGCTCTATACCAAAGACTGGCGCGGCATCCTGATCGACCACTCCCGCTCTTTCCGCAAAGGCCCCGAGTTCAGCGACCGCCTCCTGTACGGCCAGGGCGCCAAGGGCCGCCCCCTCCCCTTCCGCCGCCTGCCCCGCGCCTTTGTCGACCGCATCAAAACCCTGACATTCGAGAGCATCCGGACGGCCGTCGGCCCCTACTTGACCGATGAGGAAATTCAGGCCGTCCTGGCGCGCAAGGACCTCGTCCTCAAGGAGATCGACGAGATGATCCGGGTTCAAGGCGAGGCCAAGGTCCTGTACTGAATCAGGCCCAACCCGGAGCTATAATGATCGAGACAAGGAGGGAGGGAGCATGAACAAGAGACTCGCCGGCCTTTGCCTGGCCGCCTTGGTCGTTCTGGCCGCCGCCCCCGCGCTTCGGGGCCAATTCCTGCCCGAGGAAATCGCGGAACGCGCCCAATGGGAGGAGTTCCTGAGGACGGCCGACATCATCGCCGAAGAGCAGATGATCGGCCGTGAATCCGTGACCAGCCCCTGGAGATTGACCCTCAAGAAAGGGGACGTCGTCCACGACGCCCTCTGGAAGGACGCCAAGGGCCGAATGTCCGGATTCATCGAGGGCTGGCAATTCGAGATCGCCGCCTATCTCTTCGACAAGCATCTCGATCTCAACCGCATCCCGCCCACGGTCGAACGGCGGTTCCACGAAAACCGCGGCTCCTGCCAGCTCTGGATCGACGGCTGTCTGAGCCTCAGACAGAAGGAGGAACAAAAGATCAGGACGCCGCCCATCCACATCCTGTCCTGGAACCGGAGCACCTTTCTCCAGCGGGCCTTCGACAACCTCATCGCCAACGAGGACCGCCATATGAACCAGATCCTGATCAGCCGGCCCGACTGGCGGATGATCCTGATCGATCACTCCCGCTCCTTCCGCACCTCGAAGAAATTCACCAAGGAGCTCATCTACTCGGCCAAGCATCCCGAGGGCCCCAAGCTGATGAAGGAGCTCCCCCGTGCTTTCGTCGAGAAATTGAAGAGCTTGACCTTCGAGACGATCCGGGCGGTCATCGGCGAATACCTCAGCGACGAAGAAATCAACGCCGTCCTCATCCGTCGCGACCTCATCCTGGCGGAGGTCGATCGCCTCATTAAGGAGAACGGGGAGGACAAGGTTCTCTACTGACCGATAAGCGGGAGGGGACGCGGTTCCTCAGCTCGCGGCCGAGGATTTCCTGGGCCTCAGGGTTTTGGTGACCGTCAAGACGTTGGCATCTTTCTCGCGTTTGTAAGTAAATCCATCCATCAGCGTCCGGACCAGGTAGACGCCCAAGCCTCCCTTCTTCCCCTTCCGAATGTTGTCCCGGATATCGGGAGGGGCGAGGCTCCTGGGGTCGAAGGGAACGCCGGTATCCCGGACCTCGAGATGGAATCGATTCCTCTCCGTCCAAAGCCGGACATCGATATGGCCGCGAGCCCCCGGATAGGCGTAAAGGATGATGTTGATGCAGATTTCGTACAGGGACAGCTCGATCTTGAAGCCGTCCTCCTCGTCGACTCCCCAGCGCTCGAGGGCTCTTCGGAGGACGGTCCGGACCCGGTCGATGTCCCCGAGCTCCGCCCGGAACTTGATGCGCTCGACGGCTTTTCCCATGACGCGCGGGTCCTTGGACCCGGTCAGCCCTTCCTCTTCACGATCACGATCGTCATGTCGTCCTCCGGGTCCTCGCACTGGGAGAAAGCCCGGACATCGGCCACGATCCGTTCCCCGGTCTCCCGGGCGCTTTCATCCGGGTTCGCCTTGAGGAGTTCGATCAGCCGTTCTTCGCCGTATTCCTCCCTCTCCTTGTCGCGGCTCTCGACGATGCCGTCGGTGAACAGGCACAGCCTTTCGCCCGGGTCGATCCGGACTTCGCCGACTTCGAATTGGGCCTCCGAGAACATGCCCAGGCAAAAACCCAGCCTCGGCAGGCGTTGGATGGAGCCGGCAACCTTGACCAGAACGGGCGCGTTGTGTCCGGCGTTGACGTAGCGGAGCCGTCCGCTCGATTTATCGAGATCCCCGAAGAAGAAGGAGATGAAGGTATGGCTTTCCGAGCTGCGGAAGACGAATTCGTTGAGCTTGGCGGCCATGACGGCCGGGTCGACGCCCGGATGGACCTCGGAGTAGAGCGCCGCCCTGAGCGAAGCCATCAGCAGGGCCGCTCCCACTCCGTTCCCCGAGACGTCGGCGATGGCCAGTCCGACGGTCGTCGGTCCCGTTTGAATGAAATCGTAGTAATCTCCGCCGACCCGATTAGAGCAAAAATTCGTCCCCCAGATGTTGAAGTCGTCGGGGGCCGGGCTTTCCTTGGGTAGGAAGTTTCTCTGGATCTCGACGGCCAGGCTCAGCTCCCGGTCGAGACGGCTCTTCTCCAGGGCCTGTTCGAAGAGCCGGGCGTTCTCGATCTTGATGGCGGCCAAGTTGGCCAGAAAGGTCAGGAGCTTCATGTCATCGGGAGTAAACGACTCCAGGATCGAAATCCGGTCCCCGTAGATGACCCCGATGATCTCTTTATTGTTCCAGAGCGGGACGCACAGGGCCGAATGGATGCTGGACTGGATGATGCTGGCTTGGGCCCGGAACTGGGTGTCCGATTGGATGTCGGAGACGAGGACGGCCGAATTCTTGTCGAGGGCGGTCCGGACGACGCTCTGGCTGATCCGGATGTTCTTATCCTTCATCTCCCGGTTCTGAATCCTGATGACCCGGGGGACCAGCTGGGGAGGGTTGCCCTCCCTGAGCATGAGGACGCCCCTGTCCATCCTGACGTTCTCGGTGATCAGGTCCATGATGTGGGATAGGAGCTCGGTCATCGGCATGTGATAGATCAGGGATTGGCTGACTTCGTTGAGGACGCGCAGGACCTTCTGCTCGCGCCGTATTTCTTCCGGATCGAAGACCGCGGCCGGTTTCCGGGTCATCGTGTCGACGGCGCTTTCCTTGAGGATATCCCTGACGTTGACGATGGTGTTGATGTTTTCGGCCAGGGGACCGGCCTCGACCAATTCGACATGGGAGAGCGGCTTTTTTCCGAAGATGAGGCGGGTCATCCCGACCAGGATCTCATCGCCGTTGGCGAGTTCGGTCTCCTGCTGGATCTTGACTCCGTTGACGAACGTCCCGTTCTTGCTGCCCGAATCGACGACGGTCAACTTCTCCCCCCGCCGCAGGATCGCGGCGTGGCGGGAAGAGCAGAACTGGTCCGTCAGCGGCAGCTCGTTGTCCGGGGCCCGTCCGATCAGAGTGCGGTCCTTCTCGACCTGAAAGGCGAAGGGTTCGCCCTCCTTGGGATAGACGAACAGGTCAGACATGGTTGATCCCTCTTTTCATTCTATCCAACTCGAGCTCCGAGGGGAAGCCCCCTCCCCGGATAGAGCGCCGCATCCGCTGATCAAGGCTTTGGTCTCCGAGACTCCAGGAGAAGCTTCCGGCAGCGCCGTATTCTCTCCTCGGGGGGCCAGGCTTCAACCAGCGGGGCCAAGCTGTCCCGGATCTCCTTGTTGAGGATGTTGTCGAGAAGCTCAAGCGAATAGTCGGCCGAACGCTCGGTTCCGGTCAGGAGATTCTGGTAGGCGCGGACGATATCCTCGATCGGATAAACGAGGCTCAAGAGCTCAAAGATCCTTTTAAGGGCCAATGCCATCCGGACGTCGGACCTGACATCGGGACATGATGCCTCGGCCTTGGCCGAACAGAGATCCAGGAAAAGACGGCAGGAGCGCCGGATTTGGTCCAGGACGAGAGGGATGATCCGCTTCTCGCGGAATCGAAAATCGGGGTCGCGCGATTTCAAACGGAAGAGGGCCTCGATGACCTCGGCCTCGAGGCCCTCCGCTTTCTTCCGGTCGAGCTCGCCGAGCAGCATGTCGGCGGCGCGCGAAGTTCCGATCCTGGCCAGGACGTCGGGAAGGGCCCGGCGGAGGTCGAGGCCCTTCCGGCCGTCCTCGAGATGGGCCTTGAGGGCGGGCAGGGCCCTCTCCCCGTGCGCGACCAGGGCGTCGGCGGCGATCTGGCGGATCTGGGGATTGGCCAAGTGGCCGATCAGGGCGGGCACGAGCTCCTTTTTGCGGATTCGGGCGGCGCTGGCGATGGCGTAATTCAGGACCTCGGCCGAAGGATCGGCCAGGAGGGCTTTCAGGCCTCGGACGACCTCCGCCGATGGGCCGCGCAGCCCCAGGAGCTTGGCCGCCTCCATCCGGGATATTTCATCGGCCCGGTTCGTCCCGCTCAACGTCTTATGGAGATAGTCGTCCATGACCTTGCGGTAGGAATCGAGCTCGAGAATCTCCCG
>Ga0299915_10002840_pt1 | contig 12585 bp, 7 predicted proteins | sample RVTome_13_FD_200263 | JGI IMG/M metagenome (GOLD analysis project Ga0299915, IMG submission 200263) | Soil microbial communities from uranium-contaminated site in the Upper Colorado River Basin, Wyoming, United States - RVT92D227 (version 2) ...
CGCGCCCTCGGCGAAGGGCATTCCCTGGGGCATTTTGACCGCCCGGCGGGCGGGCACGACCACCTGCTCGGCGTGCCCGCCGAACCTCGTGACGGCCATGACGCGATCGCCCGGCTCAAGATCCCCCACTGCTCCGCCGGTTTTCTCGACGATTCCGGAAACTTCCAGTCCGGGCACGAACGGAGGCTTCGGTGTTCCCGTATACACGCCCAGCCGTGCGAGCACATCGGCGAAATTCAGACCGATGGCCTTGACCTGGATTCGCACCTCGCCGGGCAACGGCTCGGGAGAGGTAGTTTCACGGATCTCGAGGACCTCGGGCCCTCCTTTTCGGGTTACGAAAGCGGCGAGCACAACACTCCTTTTGGCTCAGACCGTGCGTCTCGGCAGCAACGCGCTCATCTTTGTGATCAGCGCGAGGAAGCTGATTCCGGTTTTCTCCGCCATGGCGTGCGGCGTGAGTGCCGGATCGTCCGGCCCAATAAGCGTAGCAATATCGCCGATCTCGACCGTCTTATCATCCCCGATTTCAACGATCGTGTGTGAGGAACTCACGACTGCGACGACCGGGTACAGGCGCCCTCGGATCTGCACGTGGCAGGTCTTGGCCGCCGCCGCCGGATAGCCGTCCGTATGTCCGACGGGCAGCAGCGCAATCCACGTGGGGCGCTGGGCGATGTACTCCCGGCGGAAGCTGGCGCTGTCACCGGGCCGGAGCCGCTCCAGCCGTGCGATACGGGCACAGAGGCGGAAGACGGGCCGGACGTCCGGCTCCTCGCGCAGCTCGGGGCGCCGGGAGAAGTTTCCGAATATCAGGTTGCCGGGCCGGACCATGTCCAGGCGCGCTTCCGGCAGGTAGAGCACCTCGAACGTGGGCGAGGCGTGAAGCCGGCCGAGCGCCAGGCCCGCGCCCCTGGCTTGGGCGGTGAACCGCTCGAACCGGGCCAGCTGTTCGCGGTCGAAGTCGAGGTCGTGCGTGAACATCATGTAGGTGCCGTCCACCCTGGCAGCCTTGCTCTTGCAGAGGGATTCCACCCAGTCTCTTGCGCGGTAGTCCGGCATGCCCTCCCGGCCCATTCCCGTGTCGAGGTACAGGTGCAGCGGCACCGGCCGCTTCAATTTGTTCGCCACCCGCTCCAGCCTTGCCTGAGCATCCTCGAGCCACATCGAGGGCCACACATTGTGGCGCGCCAGCTCGGCAATCTCCTCTTCCGATGTCTCCGCCATGTTCAGGATCGGCTTGCGCACACCGGCGGCGCGCATCGCCAGCGCCTCGGAGACGCGGGTGCAGGCAAGGCCGGCCACCTCGGCGCAGGAGGCGACGATGGGACCGATCACCTGGTCGCCCAGGCCGTAGGCGTTGTTCTTGATGACGGCCAGGATCGGCGTTCCGCCGGCCAGACGTGCGACTTCCCGTACGTTGTGGCGAAAGGAGTCTGCGATGATCTCGATCCAAGGATCGAATCCTGTCGGCGCCCCGCCCGGTCGCAGGCGGAGTGATTTGTCCGGCGCCGGCTGCTGCTCAGCATGCGCAGCCTGGCCGGCGAGAACCTGTGAAGCAACTGCTGCGGCCGACGCGGCCAGGAATCGGCGTCGCGTAGGCATATCTCGATCGGCATCTCTGGTCATATGACCTCCTAAAGAGGGGGACGGTTACCGAACTCCCCTATCTCATTTCCATCCGCTGCTGTCTGCTGCATGCCCGAGAATACTACAGGTTCGAAGTTACGGAGCATTGAAAGAGTCATGCTGTATCTCCCGCGCCCCTTGGTGCACTCTGTACTACTAAGCCCAAATTTCTTGCCGTTTTGGAAAGAATTTTTCACCGCGGAGACGCAGAGCACGCAGAGACTGAAAACGCAGAAACCACTGATTTCACGGATGAGCTCCAGTGGACACGGGCTTTTGCTGTCCCGCAGGGACGGCGCTGCGCGCCGTTCATCTGAGCTGGAATCCCGGAAGCAAGCGCCGCCGATGAGGTCTGATCAACGGTTGCATCCATCCACCGGCGTTTGCTTCCGGGATTCCAGCCCAGATGACAGCAAAAGCCCGTGCCCACGCCGGCAGTCTTATTTTCTCTGCGACCTCTGCGCCTCTGCGGTTTGCTTTTTATTGGATTGCGGCCGTTAGGCCGCGCTAGGTCTCCGTGGTGAATGCTTGTATCCTCGGCTCTGCCACAACAGAACGTCATCCGGATCGATTCCACTGTTTGAATCCGGGAAGCCCGCGCCCCTGCGGGGCCCAACATGATTTCCGTGATACAATCCTCGGGTCGTCCCGCTTGGAAAGGAAAGCCCCATGAACCCGACAAAGCTCGCCCTCTGCATCTTGTGTCTTACATCCGTAGGATTGCCGGCCTCATGGTCCCGTGTCGCCAGGACCGTAGAGGAATCGGCTGCAAGTGCGGCCGGCACACAGGCCGCAGAAAGCCGCCTCGCGCCCGAGGTCCTGTCCGGCCTTGCCTTTCGCAATATCGGGCCGGCCATCATGTCGGGCCGGATCAGCGACATCGCCATCCACCCCGGGAAACATCAGGTCTGGTATGTGGCCGTCGGCTCCGGCGGGATCTGGAAGACCGAAAACGCCGGGACGACCTGGATGCCGATCTTCGACGCCCAGCCGTCCTATTCCATCGGCTGCCTCATCCTCGATCCGCGCAATCCCGACATTGTCTGGGTCGGCACGGGAGAGAACGTCAGCGGCCGCCATGTCGGCTTCGGCGACGGTGTTTACAAGAGCCTGAACGGCGGCAGGACCTGGACCAGAATGGGCCTGGAGAAGTCGGAGCACATCGCCCGGATCCTGGTTGATCCGCGCGACTCCGGCGTCGTGTATGTCGCAGCCGAAGGGCCGCTCTGGTCGCCGGGCGGCGAGCGAGGCCTCTTCGTGAGCAGGGACGGCGGAAAAACCTGGACCCTGTCACTCGCTATCAGCAACGACACCGGGATCACGAGCGCCGAATTCGACCCGTCCAACCCCGACATTCTCTATGCGGCCGCCTATCAGCGGCGGCGCACGGTTGCGGCCTTCATGGGCGGCGGACCCGAGTCCGGGATCTATAAGTCCGAGGACGCAGGCAAAACCTGGCGCAAGCTGACTGTCGGTCTTCCCAAGGGCGACATGGGAAAAATCGGTCTGGGCGCTTCCCCCATCGACCCGCACGTCGTCTATGCGACCATCGAGGCCGGCGCCGAGGAGCGCGGCTTCTACCGTTCGGCGGACAGGGGCGAGAGCTGGGAAAAGCGCAACTCGTTCATCAGCGGCGGCACGGGCCCGCACTACTACCAGGAGATCTTCGCCGACCCGAACACCTTCGACCGTGTTTACCAGATGAATCCGGGACTTATGGTGACCGACGACGGCGGGAAAACCTTCCGCCGGGTCAACGAGAAGCACAAGCACGGCGACAACCACGCCATGGCATTCGTCCCCGGCGATCCCGACTACATTCTCAACGGGAGCGACGGCGGCGTGTACGAGAGCCGGGACGGAGGCCAAACCTGGCGCTTCTTCGATAACCTCCCGGTCACCCAGTTCTACAAGCTTGCCCTCGACAACGACCTTCCCTTCTACAACGCGCACGGCGGCACACAGGACAACGGCAGCCAGCTCGGCCCGTCGCGGACACTGAACGCCCATGGGATCGGGAACGCCGACTGGACCATCACCTATGGCGCCGACGGATATGCCTGCGCCGTCGACCCGACCGACCCGAATATCATCTATCTCGAATGGCAGGAAGGCCACCTGCTGCGCTACGACAGGAAGAGCCACGAGGCGGTTCCCATCAGCCCCATGCCCGTTCCCGACGACCCACCGCTGCGGTTTAACTGGGATTCCCCCGTCCTCATCAGCCCCCACTGCCACACCCGGATCTATTACGCCGGGCAGTTTCTGTGGCGGAGCGACGATCGCGGTGACTCCTGGACCCGGATCAGCCCCGACCTGACCCGCAATATCTTCCGGCTGGAGCAGCCGATCATGGAACGGACCTGGAGCGTCGACGCCCTGTGGGACCACGGCGCAATGTCGATGTTCTCCACGATCACGACGATCAGCGAATCGCCCCTCCGGGAGGGCCTGATCTACGCCGGCACGGATGACGGCCTGATCCAGGTGACGGAGGACGGGGGGAAAAGCTGGCGTAAGATGGACCGCATCCAGGGCGTGCCGGACTTTTTCTTCGTCAACGAGCTCAAGGCATCTAGACATGACGCCGACACTGTCTTCGCCGCTGTCGACAACCACAAGACCGGGGACTTCAAGCCCTATTTCCTGAGGAGCGACGACCGTGGCCGGACGTGGACTTCGATCGCAGGCGACCTCCCCCAGCCGATGATCGTCTGGGCAGTGGCCCAAGACCACGTGCGGAAGAACCTGCTGTTCGCAGGGACTGAATTCGGCATCTATGCGACCCTGGATGGCGGCACGCACTGGCTGAAACTCGGCGGCGGCATCCCGACAATCGCGGTGCGCGATCTTGAGATCCAGGAGCGGGAGAACGACCTCGTCGGCGCTTCCTTCGGCCGGGGGATCTTCATCCTCGACGACTACTCTCCCCTGCGCCAGATCGACGATAAGACCCTCTCCCGGGAAGCCTTGCTCTTTCCCGTGAGGAGAGCGCTGATGTACATCCCAAGGCGCCCGATCGACTCGAGCTCAAAGGGAAGTCGCGGCGACGCCTTTTATACGGAATTAAATCCTCCGTTCGGGGCCGTGTTCTCCTACTATCTCAAAGAACCGCTCCTGTCGAGCGCCGAGGCGAGGCGTGAGGCGGAAAAGGCCCTGGATAAGGGCGGCAAACCGGTTGCATTCCCGGGATGGGAGAGGCTGCGCAGCGAAGAAACGGAGGAAAAGCCGCGAATCATCCTCACCGTGACCGACGAGGCCGGGCAGGTGGTCCGCCGCCTGAGCGGGCCGGTAACCCGGGGCATTCATCGACTGGCCTGGGACCTGCGCTATCCGCCCGTGGAGCCGACCCGGCTGGAGGAGCCGCAAAGGGAATCATGGGATGAGATGCCTCAGGGACCGCTCGTCGTTCCGGGCAAATTCACGGTCTCGCTGGCCAGGGAAGTGAACGGCCGCATCATTCCTCTCGATAGCCCCCGGACCTTCGTAGTGGAATCTCTCGGGCTGGCGACCCTGGCTGAAAAGGACAGGAGCGCACTCCTCGACTTCCAGAAGAAAGCGGGTGAGCTGCAGCGGGCGATGATGGGCGCAGCCTCCGCGGCGGAAGAAGCCGTGAGGACCATCCAGTTCATGAAGAAGGCCTTGATGGACGCGCCGCGGGCCGACCGGAAGCTTGCCGAGACAGCCCGACAACTCGAGCTCCGGCTTGTGGATGCGCAAAGGAAACTCCTGGGGGATCGGACGGTACAGCAACGTTCGGAGCCCTCGTCGCCGGGCCTCATGGAACGGATCAGCGCTCAACTTGCAGCCACTTGCCCGATTACGCACACGGCCAGGCGCCAGTACGAGAATGCGGCATCGGTCTTTGAGAAACTGTTGGGGGAGATGCGGGTTCTGATCGAGCAGGACCTGCGCAAGCTCGGCAACGAACTGGAGGCTGCCGGCGCTCCCTGGACTCCGGGCAGGGGCCTGCCGGTGTGGAAAAAATGATGGGAACCGGAAGCTTCAGCACGTAGCCGACCGCCGAGCGCGCCGGCCAGGCGGATGTCCGTCAGCACTAGCCCGCATTTTGCGCCAGCTTTCTGCTGCGGCTCATGCGCTTCTGCTTCTTCACTTCTCTTTCAGGCTGGCAAGGATCTCCCGCATCAGGTTTTCGTACTCGCCCGGGGTCTCATCGATGGTGATGGCTCCGTCCTCGTCCCTTTCCACGCGGGTGATGTCGGGATATTGCTCTTCGAGGCGACAGAGCTGAAAGGACTGGGTCTGCGTCTTGCGCAGCAGCTTCCTGGCCGCCACCATTAACTCCCGTTGTTGCAGGGCTTGCCGGATGGAGGCGGCCAGATCGGCCGTATTGCACGGTTTCACGAAAAAGCGGCTGATGCCGCCGTTGTTGATGGCTTCCACCGCGTTTTCGAGGGTGGCCTTGCCGGTGAGCATGAAACGCACCGTTTCCGGGTATGATTCGCTCACCTTCCGCAGCAGGACGTTGCCTCGCATGCCTGGCATCTCTTCGTCGGAAACGATGACATCGATGGAACGCGTTCCCAGGATATGGAGGGCCTCTTCGCCCGACTCCGCCCCGAGGATCTGATAGGGCTCATTCCGCAGGGCGCGACTGAGAGCGCTCACCACTCGGGGATCATCATCGACCAGAAGGACCGTATGTTTCATGAGTTCAGGTTCACCTTTCCCCGATCCCGGCCGCGGCCGCCGGGAGGCTGTCGGCGGGCAGTTCGGTCTCCTCGACCAGGATCGGCTCCTTGACGCCGTTTACGCGCGCGAAATTCCGAATTCTCCCCAGGATCGTGTCGGAGATGACGTGTCCCGCGGGGATCAGCAAGGTGCCCTGGCGCGTGTGAACGTCCGACCGCAGCACCTGGCCCACGCGCAGGTCTTGCAGACACACGAGCCGCGACACAGTCCGGGCGATCTCCGATGTCCGGTCGAGCGAATCCCGGAGTTTTCCGAGGAGGCGAAGGTCATACCAACCATCGTGGGACTCCATGCGGTCCAGTGCTTCTTTGCGGGACAGCCCTCCGGATTCGAGAACCATGAGATCGGACAGGATCTTCAGGATGCGCGCCCCCTGAGGAATGGCCTCGCCGGACCGCTTGTCCCGGGGAAAACCCGAGCCGTCGAAGCGCTTGTTCTGGTAATAGACGGCCGCCGCCACCTGATCCAGGCGGGGGATCCTGGCCAGGAGCTTGTAACCCGTCTCTGGAATTCGCTCGATCAGATCCATCTCCACTTCGGACAACTGCGCCCCGCCGCGGTGCCCGGCGAGGGTCTCGGCCGGGACGGTAATCCGCCCGATGCCGGCCAGCATCGCGGCCAGCTCGAGTTCCCAGACCTCGTTGCTCCCCAGAGCCCGCCCGAAGGCCCGCGCCTGATCCCTCAGGGAGCAGGCCAGCCCGAAGGACTCAGGATCGACCAGCGAGAGTATTTCCGTCAGCACCTCGATGCAGCCGCTCAGGGTTTTGGCCAGCAGTTCCCGTTCTGCCGTAACCAGGCGGTATTGCGCCAGCCCGTACCCGATCGCCTGCGAAAGCACCGACAGCTGGCAGGGCTTGGTCAGGAAGCGGAAGATGTTCCCCTGGTTGACGGCTCCGATGGCAGTGGCGGTATCCGCATTCCCCGTCAGCATGATACGGACGGTGTCCGGTGAAATGTCCTTGACCCGGGCGAGGAACTCCACGCCGTCCATGCCCGGCATGCGCATGTCGGAAACGACCACGGCGAACGGGCCGTTGCTGGCGATCATCCGCAGGGCGCCGGGGCCGTCGGTGGCGATGCTGAGCTGGTACTGCTTCCGCAGGTGCCTCTGGAACGCCAGCAGCACATTCTGGTCGTCGTCAACACAGAGTATTTTTTCGCTCATCTTCCCCGTCCTGATAGCTGGATTTCGCAGCACGATTCCTGCCACGCACGAAGCTGATCCGAAATCCCCAGTTGCGCGACATAGTCCGGGTCCAACCGGCCGGCGCAGATGCGCTCGGTCGATTCCGAATCCGCGCCCAGCGAGTCCGCGATGTGAACCGCAGCCAGCGCGCAGAATCCGCTTTGGTGCGCATCCTGCGGCCTGTGATGGAACGCGGCCGCGCTGGCCAGCGCATCGGGCAAGGCCCAGATTCCCAGCAGGTATGCCCCCACCTCGGCATGGGTGACGCCGAAGACCTCCGCTTCGACTGCGGCCAGATCCTTCCCTTGGGCGCGGCTGATTACTTCGAGGTATGTGTCCGGCATGTTGTGCGCCAGCACGAGCATGCCGACATCGTGCAGCAACCCTGCCGTGAATGCCTCGCTGGCTGTGGCCCGCGGAGCTCTGGCTGCTTCGGCGATCTGCCTGGCGGCAACGGCTGTGCGCATGCTGTGGTTCCAGAGTGATTCCGCAGAGAGGCCGGGTATGCCGGTCGAGTCAAACTGCGAGAAGGCGTGGATGGAAAGGACCAGGGACTGGATCGTTTCGATGCCCAGGTAGTTTGCCGCATCGATGGTATTGCCGATCCGCCGGCGTATGCCGAAGAATGCCGAGTTCACGAGCTGGAGGACCTTGGCGGTCATCCCGATATCGTTCGCAATGATCTCACCGATTATGCGGATCGAGGGCTCCGGGGAATTCACTTCCATGACGATCTGCGAGTAGAGCGTGGGCAGGCTCGGAACGCTATCGATCCGGGACACCAAGGCCCGGAGCTTGTTGTTGAGCAGCAAGGTCTTGAGGCTCCTGGCGCGCTGGATGGTGGATATTATGGTCTCGGGCTCGCAAGGCTTGCTGATGTACTGGTGCGCAACTCCCACGGCTCGCCCGGTCAGCTCCCCCTCGGCCTGGCCCGACAGGATTACCCGGATGACCTCCGGGTGCCTGCGCTTTACCTCGGTCAGGAAATCCAGACCGTTCATCCCGGGCATGCGCATGTCCGAAATAGCGATGTCGAATTCCATCTGCGACATGAGGTTCAGGGCCTCCGCGCCGCTGGCGACAAAGTGCATTTCCCAGTCATGACGCATCGTGCGCAGCATCCGGCGCAACCCTTCCAGAAGCCTGCTGTCGTCATCTACAAACAAAACCCGCCTGTCCATGACTCTACCCTCTTCAGGGAACGCTGTCGCCGGAGCGCCCCCAAGCCTTATCGACACCGGTCGCGGTTTCCACAAGTGTGACTGTGAGCAGGTGACGCATGAGTTGTGCCCACGAGCATTTGGGAGTGCAGAATCTGCTTTTGGGGCGGCTGGCTTTTTCGCTAGCGCAGCCCGGGCTCGGTGCAGGAACGGGTAGGCTACAGCAAGGTGGCCCGTGCGAAAGCAGGCCGGCATGCATGACATGGGGTGTACTCCGCTATAGGGGACGCTTTGTTTTCCCTCGCGGGTGTGCAATCCTGTGGGACAATGAAAAGCGCAGTCAATCCAACGCAACCCTACAGGAGGCAGTTATGAGGACGGGTCCATTGACGATAGTCGCCCTTAGCCTGATTCTGTCCGCCGGCGCCGCCTTGTCTCAACAGCGCCATCTGAAAGTCTTGCTGCTGTATGACATGGAAGGCGTCACGGGGGCCACGAGCTATAAGCACACGGTTTTTGCCCACAAAGCCGAATACGAAGAAGGCCGCAAGTCGCTGACGGCCGATGTTAATGCCGCCATCGCAGGGTTGAAGGCCGGCGGCGCGAGTGAAATCGTGGTAGTGGACGGGCATGGATCCGGCAATTCCGCGGCCCCGGACGTTTTCGAGGATCAGCTCGTTGCTCCTGCAAAGATGATTTCTCGTAACCGCTCGTTCGATATTTACATGGACAGCTATGATCATTCCTTCGATGCCGTGGTGGCAGTTGCCATGCACGCCGGGGCGGGAAATGAAGTCGGCTTTCTGTCCCACACCTATACGCTCGAGGACGTCCAGTACAAGGTGAACGGGATCCCGTTCAATGAAAGCATGATCCTGGCGATGGGAGCGGCACGCTTCAAGATTCCGCTCATCATGGTCAGCGGCGACGATCAGCTGGAGAAGGAGGTCAGGCGCAACCTCGCCTGGGTCAAGTATGCCACTGTCAAACACGCCGTAAGCAGGTCGCAGGCGGAATTGCTTTCAAGGGAGGAGGCCTCCCGCAGAATCCAAAACGCGGCGCGCGAAGCCATGCTGGCACTGAATTCCGCCCGGCTGCCGGAATTCGCGGGGCCTTACCGGTTCGCATTGACATTCCAGGACGAAGCCCAGGCACGGAACGCGGCGCTGCACCCGGGCGCCGAGCAACTGGCAGATCCCGCCGCCGTGCAGATCCGGGCGCAGGATTTCGAGGAGGGATACCGCCAGAGTCTGCGCCTTATATCGCTGGCCGGAATTGTGGGGCGCGCGCAGGCGGCTCAGGCCGTTCTGAACGCTCAGCCCAATGCCGCAGATCTGCGGCTCGCGGTCTCGGTCTGGCTCGATGAACGCTGGCTGAATCTATTGCCGGCTCAGCCGGCAGCTGCCGGATCGCCGGCGCCTCAGCGATACTGGGGCGCCCGATAAAAGGGAAGGAGGAAAATGGTTTTCTCGCCACTGCAACTCCGCCTATAATTGCCGGCAGTGAGCGCTATAACCGTGTAAGAGACATTGGACAAGGAGTCGGACTATGACGGATGTCAGTCGCAGGGATTTTGTCAAGGTTGGAGCCGCCGGCACGGCCGGCTTGCTTCTGGGCAGCAGGACCGCCGCCGGCGCCGCACCGGCCATGCCGGAGCGTACGCTCGGCCGCACCGGCCACAAGGTCCGGCTCTTCAGCCTCGGCGGGCAGGCCACGATCGAGAAGCAGGGCACGCACGACGAGTCGATCGCCATAATCAACCGTGCCATAGACCTCGGTGTGAACTACATCGACACGGCACGGTATGGCAACGGAATCAGCCAGACCTACATCGGCGAAGTGATGAAGACGCGCCGCAAGGAGGTCTTCCTCGCCACCAAGACGCGCGACCGCACGCGCGATGGATCGCTGAAACTCCTCGAGGAGAGCCTGCGCCTGCTGCAGACGGACCGTCTGGACTTATGGCAGCTCCACAACATCAGCTATACCAGGGAGCTCGACGAGATCTTCGGCAAGGACGGCGCCATCGAGGCTTTGCAGAAGGCGCGCGATGAAAAAATCACGCGCTTCCTGGGAATCACCGGCCATTTCGATCCCGATGTCCTGATCGACGGGCTCAACCGCTTCGATTTCGACTGCATCCTGCTGGCGCTTAATCCGGCCGATCCACACATGCTGCCGTTCCAGACGAACCTGTTGCCCCTCGCCAATCAGAAGGGGATGGGGATCATCACAATGAAGATACCCGCGCGCGGCCGTTTGTTCCGCCAGGGCGGGATCACATCCATGAAAGACGCCATGACCTATGTCCTGTCCAAGCCGGTCCACACGGTGATCATCGGCTGCGACAACGTGAAGCAGGTCGAGGAGAACATCGAGATTGCCAGGAGCTTCCAGCCGATGTCGGCGGATAAGATGGCGGAACTCGAAAGACTGACCGCCGGCTATGCCGCCGAGGCATCGTTCTTCAAGCGCGGCGCTGCGGGCTTCGGCGGAGGCGCCGCCGACCACGACAACTGACAAAAATCACACAAAACGGGGTCTGACCCCGAAGTGTGTGGTGCCATGCGGGGAGGGAGGAATCTATGCGGCGAGCCAAGTGCAACGTCTTCCTTATTTTTATCCTGCTCTTTTTATGTTCCTGCAACCGGCAGCAGCAGGCGCCGGTGAGCGAGCAGTCCGTCGATTGGAATCGCTACTACTCCAACGATGAAACGAACCAGATCATGCGTTCATATGCCGCCCGGTATCCCAAGCTGACAAGACTATATTCGATCGGCAAGAGCTTCAAGGGCGCCGACCTCATGCTCATGGAGGTGACGAACCAGGAGGCCGGACCTGCCGAAGAGAAACCGGCGCTATATGTGGACGGAAACATCCATTCCGGCGAGCTCACCGGCTCAGCGGTCACGCTATATTTGATGGCCCATTTGCTGGATCGCTATCTCGAAGATCCCGAGGTGACCGAGCTGGTCGATACGCACGTTTTTTACCTCCGGCCGAAGTTCAATCCTGATGGGGCGGACCTGGCGCTGCTGAAGGATGTCTCGCTGCGGAGCACCGTGCGTCCCTGGGACAGCGACGGCGACGGCGCCGCAGATGAGGATCCCGCCGAAGACCTTAACGGCGACGGCTTCATCACGCAGATGCGCATTCCCGATCCTGAGGGTCAGATGAAAATCAGCGCCGAAGATCCCAGGCTGATGGCGCGGCGCGGGCCGGGTGAAGCAGGCGGCAGTTACTATCGCGTTGTCAGCGAGGGGATCGACAACGACGAGGATGGCCGGCTGAACGAAGACGGGATCGGCGGCATCGACATGAACCGCAATTTCCCGCGGAACTGGGAATTGGAGTACCTTCAGTCCGGCGCCGGGCCATTTCCGCTCTCCGAGCCCGAGACTTACGCCACGATTCAGTTTATCGACGCTCATCCGAACATTATGGGCATCGTCCACAACCACACCTCGGGCGGATTTGTCTATCGCCTGCCTTCCTCGTCGGATCCGGCGCTGTTCAACAAAGACGATCTGGCTCTGATCGAGCGGCTGGGCGCCACGTATACCGAGACCACCGGCCGGCCCGTGCGCCCGAGCGCGACCGATGCGGTGAAGCACCGTTACGGCACGCTGATGGGTTGGGCCTATGAAGACCGGGGGATCATTGGATGGGTGCCGGAGTTATGGCCCGGCATATCGGCGGACTACAACGGCGACGGCGATACGAGCGATGCGGAGCGCCTGCGCTTCAACGACGAAAAGCTGGGGGGCAAGTATTTTGTCGACTGGGAGCCGTTCGATCATCCGGAGTTCGGCAAGGTCGAGATCGGCGGCTGGAAAAGCAAGTTTGTCTTGCAGAATCCGCCGCCGGAGCTGCTGGAGGAGGAGTGCGCCTTGCAGA
>Ga0299915_10002842_pt1 | contig 12576 bp, 13 predicted proteins | sample RVTome_13_FD_200263 | JGI IMG/M metagenome (GOLD analysis project Ga0299915, IMG submission 200263) | Soil microbial communities from uranium-contaminated site in the Upper Colorado River Basin, Wyoming, United States - RVT92D227 (version 2) ...
ATGTCTTTTGAGGGTCAAGACGAATAGCGGCTATCTCTGTCCCTTCTCCATAGCTTGATGTAATGGAATAGCTGAAATCAGAAGGTACTTTGACCTGAAGGTCAAAAACACGTGGTTCCTTACCACCCTTGTATTGCAACTCAATACCATAGCTGAAATACGTGGTGCCGGTGGGGCTGCTCAGCACAGGATATTGGCATATAAGTGTTATCTCTTCAGGCCCTGATGATTGCTGACTTGATGGTGGGGAAGGTAGGTCGAGATGTGTATCTGATATTGCTGAAGTAACCGGCGCTGCCATCAGCCCGACGACTAGCATAATTAGCAAGGCAGCACAAGTTAAATAATAACCTGTTTTGAATCTATTCATAGTCTTACAACCTCCCTTAAAATATAAGCCCGTCCGCGGACAGGCAGCCAATTGCCTAAGAATCCAACTACAAGTTTAATACTTTAGCTAAAATGATTTCCACTGTCAAGTCCGGGTAGTGGGTCAATTTGAAATAGAGGGTTTTAAAAATTTTTCTAGTGAGACTATTTCTTCGATTGTCCAGGCATGGTCAGCAATACCCGCAGCCATCGCCGGAGTAATGCCTAGTGTTTTATGAACCCTGGCAAAGTTATAGTACATGAAGTGTAGGGCTACCGCATGTTTAAGGTTGTCAACCTTCTTTGAGAAGCCATTGGTCAAGCGAGTAAATCGCCTCATATTCATTCGCATTGTTAGATTCTGCCTCTCCACAAAGCTGGTTGATATTTGCTTCGGCTCTGGATTACCCTTGATTATGCGTGTCTCAGTTCCCAGACATTCAGATGGGCTATAACGCTTGTCACCCTCAGGGTCAGCACCATACAGCTTTATAAGCATGGCGTAGTCTATATTATCGCCAAACACATCATCTACAGCGTCCAGGTATTTTCTGTGACCATCTGTGGTAAGTTGAACTCTATTGATTAGTCTTTTTGCCAGGTCATTCATAAACTGGTAAGCATAATTGGCGGTTCTTAGTCCTACTAGCCAGCAAGGTACTAGCTTAGTGTCAGCGTCCATAGCCACATAAGTCCAAACGTCACCATAACCTAGCTTGCCTCGTTTCTTCATGGGTAAGTTATCCTGTTTGGCATAGCAGAATGACCATATCTCGTCACATTGAATCCTGCGGCTCTGTAGATTCCTGAGGCTCTTATATTGGTATCTGTAACAAGCTTGACCGACTTCGATAAGTAAGCGAGTGACAGTGCCCTTAGCCACTCCGGTCATTCGGCATGTGGCACGAATGGAATTACCCTCAACCAAGGCGGTTATGACTTTGGTTCTTTGCCTTGAACTTAGCCTGTTCACGCCCTCATTTTACTTGAGCGCTCAAGCATTGTCAAGGGGTTTGGGGGATATTTTCAGAAATATTTTTGGCTGCTACATATTTAGCATATTCAGTTGGGTATTGAGTACCCAATTCATCTAATATTTCCATAGGTGTTAATTGTGATTCAAGAGTTCCAATAATAGCTTTCTGAGTATTCCGTGGGGAGCAAAATAGATAGTCTTTAGGATTATCCTGCGCTTCATTTACCAATGAAGCAACCGAGACTATGGTTGCATCAGAACAACTTATTGTGGTTAAATGACCAAACAGGCTTTTATTATCTTTGGGTCTAAAAATTACGGGACAGTCTTTCCAATCTCTAACAGATGTGAAATTTACTATGACAACTTTCCCATCATTGTTTGGTTTGGTAAGCACTACGTAACGATGACCTCCCCAAATATCGGGGAGGTGCAAAGTATCTCCGACTTTGCCAGTGAACGGCATATCACCTTGTTACTGCTTTTAGATGCTTTAATGCGTTTAGGTCTTGTTCAAATTCCTTGATTTGTTCTGGTGTTTTACCCAACAACCGCAATAAATCAGAATACTTAGTTTTTATGCTAGAACTTCCGGGGTTTTTCCACTCAGGAAACAATTGGGGATTATGATGCTCATCCATCATTTGCCCAGCGGTTTTGTCTTTATACTTCTTATCCAATTCCTTGATGAGTTCAATTTCTGCCCTTGATAATTTCCCCTTGCCACATTCTTCAATCAATCGGATATTATTCTTGTTGTCGGTCTCTAAATGCTCTGTCCAAAATGACCTGGTATCTTGGTTTTCAAATTTTGCCTTGTCTAAGGTCTTACTTACTACTTGACCATGAGGAAGTGAGCATAGATTGTCGAATGTAACAGGGCGCATCCAGCGATTCAGGGCCTCTCTCTCAATGTTATATAGAAGTTTTGTACACTTTGCATAATCCATTTCGCCGCCATTGAGTTCCAGCAATAGTGCAGCTTCTTGTGTTGCTTTTACTTCGTCATATAAAGAATATCTTTCCCACCTGGAGCGCGCTGCTACCTCAGCTATTTCCTTTCGCCGTTCAGGAGCAAGCCTTTTAGCTCTGGCTGGGCCACCCTTTTTCCCACCAAGTTTCCCAAGGGCTACGGCGGCAGGGTTCTTCGTTCTAGTAGTCGTTTTTACAATACGGGATGCCATTTCATTTATATCCATATTGAGCCTCCCTAATTAGGATTCGTATCTTCGGTTTTATCAGGCAAATATTGCCTTGGTTGAACCAAAAATTTCTGCAACATTCTCCCAATATCTTCGTTTATAAGTCTAGCGTTACTTTTCCTTTGGCGCTCAGTGAGATAGTTCGTTGGTGAAACTGCCCGCCCTCCAGTCACGGACTCATACTGTCGTCTAGCAACACCAGCGACCGTGCCACCTTGCTGTGCAACTATCTTATGTCTTTCTAGACCCACGGGGTTTGTACTTCTTATTATTTCTGTAGTTACTTGCTCACCTAATGTAGTCAATGTTAATTCTACGGGAGTCATATTGTCACGCAAACCCTGACTGCCCTCAAGTTGTTTAATGCTCTTATGAGCTTGCGTTGTAATACCAAATGTTTGAACAGATATCGCGTCAGTCAATATACCGATATAGGGTTTCATTTGTCTGGTATCCCATTCGTATGTTAATGCTTCCCTACTTGCCTTATTTATTATTCTCGCTTCAATCCAACCATCATCATATCCTTTAGCACGATACAGAACTATTGCTCTCTTAACCGCGAGTTCTGGATTCTGTATCTCCTGAAGGCGTTCAAAACCAACCTTGGCTAGCCATTTTTTGAAGGGTTCGGCCTTCGTAGTTGGGACTGATTGCATTAGCCGGAAAATGCCCTCGATGTTGATGAACGTAGTGTTCTGTTTGCCACCCCCTGACCCTGACTCAAAATTCAGGGTCCTCGTAATTTCCGACCACCCTGATTTTAAACCAGCATCTTTTGTTCTTAAACCTGCCGAATATCTTGTTCCATCAGTAGTATCGGTAAGTGCCTCCAAGACATCTTTTACCGAGAACCACCACTCACCATCATGCATCACCTTGCGTATCTCACGCCTTTTAAAGAGGTCAACTTTACTTTCCCCCTCACTCGGAGAGATAATTTCTACTTGTTTCATATATTCTCCCATTTAACCCTCAACCAATTCGGGTATGCCCTTTTATTGCTTGAACGCTTAGGCATATTTTAAGTATGCCATATTAAGCCCATGTTGTCAATCTACCTTGACGCCAGTGTTATAATTATCGTATAGGAGGTGACTTATGCCCCAAAAATCTCCATGGCACTCTATCAAAGAGCAGGTTTTCCACAATAACACCAATTGCAACACGGGCAACAATATCGAAAAGGAAAATCTTCGCGAGGGCACAGGTGGCAGGCGGCTTTGCGAAGAATGCAAGAAACTCAACGATCAAGGACGCTGATCCATTTTCCGACAAAAAACAATCTCCCAATCTGGCCCCGTTGGCTCGCCATCATTGATATTCCAGATGCGACGGATGGCAGACACTGGGAGATTGTTTTGTAATGCTATTGCCAATGCCCTGAATCCCTCCGACCGTTCGCCATGAAAGCGAATGGTTGGTTGTGGATAGGTGTGTCCAAAACCGCCCTCGCAAGATTCAAATGTTTCAATTCCAGCCGCATGTAAAATTTGTACGGCTCGACATATACCAACGTCAAGCGGCGGGGAAAATTGTTTTTTTGAAATATTTGCTGTCATTCCGCTTACCTTGGTTTGCCAAACACTAGATTACCTAACTTTATGTCCAAACTGACCCACTACCCAAGTCCGCTACTAAATTAAAAGTGACTAGCTCATTGACAAACTAGTGGCAGATAATTAGTATCTACGTAGCCTGTTGAGTGATATGGAAGCGAAGAGCTCGACTAGATTCATTCTGCCGGGGGCTTTGTTGATATGATTAGCAGGATAGATAAAAACTCGATAGAGTGGTTATTGGAGCCAAGTGACATCGGTGTGAGATATCCTGCGATGCGTGATCTAATTGACCATGATGAGAAAGAATTAACGTCAGTAAGGAAAAGGGCACACGCCGAAGGCCCTATTGCTAAAGTACTGGCAAGGATGGATAAAGAAGGGTATTGGGAGCAACCCGGAGCGGGGTACTACCCCAAATATACCGGAACAGTATGGTCAATTATCCTGCTGAGTCAGCTAGGTGCCTCTATCGAAGTCGATGGGCGGATAGCTACCGCCTGCTCTTATTTGCTGGAGCATACTCTGGTGAAGGGAGGGCAATTCACGGTGAATGGGCTTCCTTCAGGGACAGCAGATTGCTTGCAGGGAAATCTTTGTGCCGCTTTGTTGGACTTGGGATCCAAAGACATACGTCTGGACAAGGCGTTCGAGTGGATGGCTAGAAGCGTCACAGGTGAAGGCGTTGCCCCGATGGAGGATAAGTCGGCTCCGGTGCGCTATTATGCCGGAAAATGTGGTCCGAATTTTGCCTGCGGCTCAAACAATAAACTACCGTGCGCCTGGGGAGCGGTAAAAGTAATGCTGGCATTCAGTAAATTGCCCAAGTTGAGAAAGACGAAGTTAATAAATGATGCCATTGCTGCGGGAGTCGATTTTTTGTTCAGCAAAGACCCGGCTAAGGCAGATTACCCCTGCGGATATGCTGCAAAGCCAAGTCAGAATTGGTGGAAATTTGGCTTTCCCGTGTTTTATGTGACCGACTTGCTGCAAAATGTCGAGGCATTGGTCGGACTGGGCTATGGCAAGGACTCTCGGTTGGCAAACGCCCTTAACGTAATCCGAGAGAAACAGGACAGCCAGAGACGCTGGTTGCTGGAATATGACTACTCAGGTAAGACATGGCTGGATTTTGGTGGTAACACTGCGAGCACTGCGTGTTTTGAAGGCGTTGGAATAAAAAGTGGAGATAGGGGGGATTCGAACCCCAGACCTTCCCGATTACAATCGGGACGCTCTCCTACCTCAGCTATTTAGACCTAGTGTTTTAACCATATAAGTTGGATTTTTCCAGGACTTAATCTGTCGTTCTCTTTGTCTTGCTTCACTCAACGTGACATAGGCTTCAGTATATGTTACTTTCCAAGGGCGGTATCTTTTTGTTGATATAGTTTTGCCAGCATTATGTTCAGTTAGCCGTGCAGATATATCTTTTGTAGAACCAATGTAGTAATGCCCAGATTGATCACTTCGTAGTATATATAAAAAGAACATTAATATAGTGGTGGAGATAGGGGGATTCGAACCCCCGACCTCCGCGATGCGAACGCGGCGCTCTCCCAATTGAGCTATATCCCCTCAAGGAGCAATACTAGCAAAGGTTGTGGGTTCGGTCAAGTTCAAAATATTCTCTTAATTTCTCCAGTATTTCGTTCCAATGCTACTCGTGGAGATACCTTCGCTGATTTCCATTGACAATTCTAGTTGGTATTAGTTAGACTTACGAGTTGCTGACCGAAAGGCGGATGAAGCCTTAAAATGACGGAAACTATGAAAATAATGAAACAATTTATGGAGCCACAGTCAGTGGCTCTGATTGGAGTTCCACGTTATACCGGCGAGGGAACTTTTAATGTACTTGAGAACCTGCTCGGCTATGGCTATCAAGGCAGGATATACCCGATAAATCCTAGTGTTAGTGAAATACTCGGCATGAAAACATATTCAAGCATTTCAGAGATAGCCGATAATATTGACCTGGCTGTCATAGCTACACCACGCACTCTGGTTCCACAGATAATTACAGAATGCGCCGATAGCAATATCAAAGCCATAGAAATAGTCGCTCAAGGCTTTTTAGATGCCCGTGATGAAGAAGGCAAACAGCTGCAAAGGGAAATAGACAGTATTGTTAGAGCCAGACAAGTCCGAATATTGGGGCCGAATACCTTTGGCACGGCGAATGCTTTTATTAATTTCAGCTCGACATTCATAAAAATAAAGATGAGAAGACACCCCATCGGTGTTATTTGTCAAACTGGTGCTTTCCTTATGGGTTTTTCGGAACTGGCGTTCGTAGGCAAAGGACTCGACTTAGCCAATGCCTGCGATGTCAGTTTTTCCGAGGGATTAAAATACTTCGAGAATGATCCAGAAACAAAGGTCATTGCCCTGCATATCGAAGGCGTGCACGACACGAAAGCCTTTGTCAGCATGTCTGGAGACATTGCCCGAAAGAAACCTATACTTGCCTTAAAGACAGGACATAGTGAGCAAGCGGCAATGGCAGCTCAGTCCCACACCGGCTCTCTGACAGGCAGAAAAGAGGTATGGCAAGCAGCTTTCAAACAGGCTGGGATAATTCAAGCAAGAAATTTGGAGGAATTCATTGACTTAGTCAGGACATTTTCTGTGCTCCCACGTATGGAAAAACCAAAAATCGGGGTCGTCACAATTAGCGGCGCATTGGGTGTTATGGCTATAGATGCCAGCGAAAACTTTGACGTAGAAATAGACGAACTGCCTCCTAAAACTTATAAGGCGTTCAATGCCATGGCGCCTGCCTGGCTGAAGGTTAGTAATCCGGTGGATATTTGGCCCATTATGATAACCGCACAGCCCATTACTAAGCTGCTGATCGAGGGATTAGAGGCCCTTCTAGCTGACCAGGAGTTGGGTGCTGTACTGTTTATCTGCGCTGCTTTTGATGAAAAATGGGCAACCAGCCTTTGTCAAATTGCGAGTGAAGCGGCAGCAGCGCATCCGGATAAACCTATAGTATGTAGCGTTTATGGGCCGTCTGGGGGACAGGCTATACAGGAAATGCAAGATGTTGGTAAAGTGGTAGGGTTCCACACGCCGGAAAGAGCTCTAAATGCCCTAGCTCGGTTAAACGAATATTCACGATTACGAAGCGGGCTCTAGAATTACTCTGGCATCAACTGCAACGGCCCCATGCTTGTAAGCAAAAACCGGATTAAGGTCAAGCTCCTTTATCTCCGGATTCTTATCAATGAAATCAGACACCTTTATAATCAGGGCTTCTAGAAATGGAATATCAGCCGGCTCCTGTCCCCTATAACCTTGAAGCAAAGGATATCCCTTTATCTCCTTTATCATCTGACTAGCATCCCTTTTTGCTAACGGAACTATCCTGAAGGAAACATCCTTCAGTACCTCAACCAGTATTCCTCCCAGACCGAACATTAAGACAGGTCCGAATTGTTCATCCTTGGTCATACCGATTATAACTTCTACACCAGGGTGAGCCATTTTCTGCACTGCTATGCCCTCTATCTTTGCCCTTGGGTAATGCTTCTTAATTGCGGATATAATTTCACTATATGCTTTGCCTACTTGAACAGCATTAACCAAACCTAATTTAACACCACCGGAATCGCTCTTATGAACAACGTCTGGTGAGACTATTTTCAGAGCTACCGGGAAGCCCATTTTCTTGCTCAGCGAAACCGCTTCTGCTTTTGTCCGTGCTAGTTTAGTTTCCACAACAGGTATCCCAGCACTCTTAATAAGCTCCTTCGACTCAATCTCGGTCAAATTTGCTCTGTTTCCCTTCCTTGCCTGCCTCAATATCTCGTCTTTAGTCATTGAAGTCCTGCCTTAAAGTTGTCAATCATAAAAACGACCTCGATTTTAGCCTATTTCACTACTGTTTGCAACTCGTCAGGAGTGTGTTCTCGCCAATTTTTAGTTAATAACTGATCGTCACCATAACTGTTAGGCTCTAGATATATGCCATGGATTTATTATACACTAGGGTGGATAGGTAATAGCTCTCTATAAAAGGCCAGACTGGAATGTTATTATATATTACAGGAAGGAGTGAGTGCACCAAAATTGCCACAAGCTAAACCCTCTTGTAAAGTAAAGGTTTTAGGTATTGCCGGCAGCCCCCGTCGTGATGGCAACACCGACCATCTGCTTCAACAGGTAATAGCTGGTGCTTCCAGCCAGGGAGCCGAGATAAAGACAATCATACTTAGTGAGCTGAATATTTCACCCTGCCGCCACTGTGATGGCTGTATTAAAACCGGTAAATGCGTGATTGATGACGACATGCAATGGATACATAACGACTTAAGAAAATTTGATCGCATAGTTCTTGCCTCACCAATTTTTTTCATGGGAGTTACTGCCCAAACAAAAGCTATGATTGACCGCTGCCAGGCGCTATGGGTAATTAAATACGTGCTTAAGCTTCCAGTTGCAATCGAACCCGGCAAAGAACGCAAGGGTATTTTTGTCTCAGTAGGTGGCACGAGGTTCCGTGACCTGTTCCAGCCAGCTATGGCTACGATGAAAAGTTGGTTCACAACCTTAGATATTAAGTATGATGACAACTTAGTCTTCTCTGGAATTGATGAAATGAAAGCCATCCTTCAGCACCCAACGGCACTGAAAGATGCCTTTGTTATCGGTCAAAAACTAGCTGCTGGCGATACGTCAGATTGAATTCCAAATCAAATGAAAACCTACTTACCGGTGCTTTATCAGTTCCAGTAACTCATGTTAAAATGTCTCGACCTGGAATTGTAGATTTAATATAGGAGACTGCCTATGCCTAGTAAGAAGAAGAAGGAATGGCAAGAGGTCACATTAGCTCCAATCATCAAACACTTCCACGAGAGACAAGATAAATTTTATACCAGCTCAGGGATAGATATCTCACCTGTTTATACTCCTGAAGATTTACCAGACCTCGATTATTTTGCTGCTTTAGGCTATCCTGGCGAATACCCGTTTACTCGTGGTATACAGCCTAACATGTATCGCGGTAGGCTGTGGACAATGCGTCAATATGCTGGTTTTGGCACCGCTGAGGAATCCAATAAGCGCTACCGCTATCTTCTTGAACAAGGACAAACCGGCCTGAGCATTGCTTTTCATTTGCCGACCCAAATCGGCTATGATTCAGACCATCCCCTAGCTAAAGGTGAAATCGGTAAAGTCGGAGTGGCTATCGACACTTTAGACGACATGGAAATTTTATTTAGAGACATTCCCTTAGATAAAGTCAGCACATCTATGACCATAAATTCTACTGCACCTATTCTCCTGGCTATGTATATCGCTATGGCTAAGAAGCAAGGTGTCGACCCAACTAAATTGGATGGCACTATTCAAAATGACATACTCAAGGAGTATATCGCTAGGGGCACGTATATTTTCCCACCTCGTCCCTCAATGCGACTGACTACCGACATCTTCGCTTATTGCAGCCAGCATATCCCGCAATGGAACACCATTAGCATCAGCGGATATCACATGCGCGAAGCCGGTGCCACTGCTGCCCAAGAAATTGCCTTTACCCTGGCTAATGGTATTGCCTATGTTCAAGCAGCCATTGTTGCCGGGCTGGACGTGGATAAATTTGCTGGCAGACTGTCTTTCTTCTTCAACGCACATAACAACCTTTTTGAAGAGGTTGCTAAGTTTAGAGCCGCACGCCGCCTCTGGGCCAAGATCATGAGCCAGAGATTTAAAGCCAAAGACCCCCGCTCCATGATGCTGCGCTTCCATACACAAACCGCAGGTTGTACGCTTACTGCGCAACAGCCATATAATAATATCGTCAGAGTAGCTATCCAGGCTTTAGCTGCAACTCTAGGCGGGACACAGTCGCTTCATACAAATTCCTTCGATGAAGCATATGCAACACCGTCTCAAGAGGCAGTAACCATCGCCTTGCGTACTCAACAGCTCCTGGCTTATGAGATGGGCATTGGTGATGTTGTTGACCCTCTAGGTGGCTCCTATTTCATAGAATCTCTTACTGAGGCTTTAGAAAGGCAAGCTGCCGAATACATTGATAAAATCGATGAGTTGGGAGGTGCTGTTGCTGCCATAGAGCAAGGTTTCCAACAGAAAGAAATTCAGGAAAGTTCTTACCGTCAACAGAAGAACGTAGAGGAAAACGAAGCCACTGTGGTAGGAGTTAATAAATTTGTCTCGTTATCACCCAAAATACCTGAACTACTGCAGGTAAACCCTGAGATGGAAAGGGAACAAAGGGAAAGATTGGCTCAGGTAAAGAAGAATAGGGACAATGGCAAGGTTGCCAAAGCGCTTGAAAACCTGGAAGAGATAGCCCGTAGCCGAAATAATACCGTTCCAGCATTTATTGATTGTGCTGAGGCTTATGCCAGTATCGGTGAGATATGTGATGTACTACGCAAAGTCTTTGGCATTCAGAAGGAATACCTTGTCTTTTGAAAATGCACAGATGTATGAAGTATTGAAAACAGGAAGGACAAACAGATGGAATTCGAATTGACTGAAGAGCAAAAGATGTTCCAAACCATGGTGCGCGACTTTGCCACCAATGAGGTAAAACCTATAGCGGCAAAGATCGATGAGGAGGGAAAATATCCAGCCGAAATCATAAAGAAGGCAGCCAATTTAGGCCTATTCGGAGTTACTATTTCTGAGGAATATGGAGGCAGCGGCGGTGATTATGTATCTATGGCTATAGCTGCCGAAGAGTTATGTCGGGCTTCAGCCTCCGTGGGTACAGTTTTTCTAGCCAGCTTATCATTAGCCTGCTATCCTATATATAAATTCGGTAACGAAGAACAAAAACGTAAGTACGTTTCACCTTTAGCTAGAGGTGAAAAACTAGCCTGCTTTGCCCTGACTGAGTCTTGCGCTGGAAGTGACGCCGGAGCTCTGGAGACTACTGCCACACTGCAAGGTGATAAATATGTTCTTAACGGCACCAAGATATTCATAACTAACGGTGCTGAAGCTGATATTGCCACAGTCTTTGCAACCATCGACAAGTCGTTGGGACACCGGGGTATAACCGCCTTCATCGTTGAAAAAGGCACTCCGGGCTTTTCCGTAGGCAAGGAGGAGAATAAGCTCGGCATACGTGGTTCATCGACAGCAGAGCTGGTCTTTGAAAACTGTCAAGTACCGGCAGCTAACTTGTTGGGTGAGCAATGTCATGGTATGAGGATAGCCTTGGAGGCAATAGATTCCAGCAGGGTTACTGTAGCCGCTCAGGCATTAGGCATAGCCCAGGCTGCTTTTGACGATTCTCTTGCCTATACCAAAGAGCGCCAGCAATTCGGACAACCGATAGCTAATTTCCAGGCAATTCAGTGGATGCTAGCCGATATGGCAACTCATATTGATGCAGCCCGACTGCTGACCTACCGAGCTGCCTGGCTCAAAGACCATGGTATGCCATTTATGAAGGAGGCAGCCATGGCAAAGGTCTATGCTGCCGAAACATCTAGAATGGTTACCAACAATGCTATTCAAATTCACGGTGGCTATGGCTATTGTAAAGACTATCCCGTAGAGCGCTACCTGCGTGATGCAAAAATAACTGAAATCTATGAGGGAACCTCAGAGATGCAGAGAATGACCATAGCTAGAGTTCTTATAAGGGAGTGCTGAAGGCTATCAAGTCGGTTGCGTACATCCCAAATCGACAAAAAAGGTGCTTATTGAACTGGCACAAAAAATATAAGGAGAAAAGCCAATGGCGGAAGAAACTAGAATCCGAGTGCTAGTGGCAAAACCGGGACTTGATGGGCATGACCGTGGAGCCAAGGTAGTCGCCAGAGCCCTCAGAGATGCCGGTATGGAAGTAATCTATACCGGCATCAGACAGACACCGGAAATGATTGTTGAGGCAGCAGTGCAGGAAGATGTCGATGTTGTTGGTTTAAGCATTCTCTCTGGCGCGCACCTGGAACTTTTCCCACCGATTGCGGAAGGACTCAAGAAAAAGGGGAAAACCGATGTTCTATTCGTTGCCGGCGGCATTATACCTGATCAGGATATCCCTGCTTTACAGAAAATAGGTATAAAAGCTGTTTTTGGTCCCGGTACTCCTACACCTAAAATTATCGAATTCATCAAGAAAGAGTTCGCTGCTAAAAAGAATTAGGCTAACTTTTCAACTTCTGGCCATCCCAACGATAGCTTCTATATTCTTTAGCTTTTTTCTCTCCATGAATCGCCTGATACCGTCCAGAACATCCAGAGCAGTTTGAGGGTTAATTAAGTTAGCGGTACCAATCTGGACAGCGCTAGCTCCAGCCATTAAAAACTCTAAGGCATCGTCCGCACAACTAATTCCTCCGCAACCTATTATAGGTATATCTACAACTCCAGCAACCTTGTACACCATGTACAGAGCGAGCGGCTTTATTGCTGTACCTGAAAGCCCTCCAGTAATATTGCCTAAGGAAGCTCGGCACTCATTTATATCAATTGA
>Ga0299915_10002844_pt1 | contig 12567 bp, 13 predicted proteins | sample RVTome_13_FD_200263 | JGI IMG/M metagenome (GOLD analysis project Ga0299915, IMG submission 200263) | Soil microbial communities from uranium-contaminated site in the Upper Colorado River Basin, Wyoming, United States - RVT92D227 (version 2) ...
TCTCGTGGATCCCCCTACGCCGCCCCGGCCCGTCGTACCACTCGGAGGAGATTGTATTTGTCTAGGGGTCGTCTCCGGAGTTGTTGTGGGTTCTGGGGTAGGCGAATGTGTTACGGTGGGAGGGGTCTCAGAAACCGGAAGGGTCGTTTCTGTCGCCACTCCGCTCACTTCACTTGAATAACCGCTCTCGCTACCAGACGTGTTGTAGGCAGTTATGGCAATATATTTGGTCTCTCCTTTCTTAAGACCGGTCAACGTATAGCTCGTTACATTTCCAACGTCGACCGAACCTGTATAGGATCGGGGGCTTCTCCCATAATAAATCTTGTACCCGGCCACGTCAGATTCGGTGTTCGGGTCCCACGCTAATCTTATCTGTGCAGCCAAGGCAACTTTAGAGAATAAAACGATTGAAAACAAAAGGAAAAAACTAAGTGCCAATTTGCGGCAAACCGAATTTTCCATAGGGAAATTAGATAGCATATTACGAGTAGTATTGCAACAAAAAAGTCAACTGGGTTCATGGGGTTCATTGAGTTTATAGAGTTTATTGGGTTTATTGGGTTCATTGAGTTGTCAAAACAAGAAGACCCATGAGTCGAAAATCTGATGGGCTTTCCTTTTCTTTAACGAATGAACTCAAGAAACCCAAGTAACTCAATTGGCCCTATGTTCCATGCTCCATGCCCTATGCCTCCTTTAGAACACGATGCCATTTTGTTATTGACTTTTTTAAGGTGAGCTTATATATTCAAGATGTCATCCGGCTTCCAATCGTAAAGGCGAGAAGGCTAAAAAATTCAAGGACCATAGTTATGAATTTTTTAAAAAAATCCGCTGGTTTTACATTGATTGAGATTCTTATAGCTCTCGTCATCTTTTCCATCTCCATTTTAGCTTTCGCCGGTCTAACAGTCACAGCAACGAGGACCGGGTCTTACGGGGGTCGCATGACCGAAGCAGTCACATTCGCACAAGATAAACTTGAGGAATTGAATGCAAATTCATGGGAAAAAATAGTTTCAGGAGCGGACCAGAAAACGGGTCCGACAGGAATCAACTACACAAGAAATTGGAAAGTTTTAGAAAAAGAAACCCGAAATCTTAAAACAGTATCGATTACAATCGACTGGAAAGATCGAGTAGATCATTCGATTGCTTTCTTTACGGTGATTTCGCAGTAAGAATGCTGGGAGTATGAGGACTGAACCGATATTAAATAAAAAGGGAGTCTCACTGATTGAACTGCTTGTGGCTCTCGTCATTTGTGGAATTGTCGTGGCCGGAGCTTATCGTTTCTTTATTACTCAAACCAGGGCTTATGCTGTTCAAGATCAAGTTATCGAAGCTCAACAGAATGTTCGATTGGCCATGGAGATTTTATTGAGGGATCTTCGGATGGCAGGCTACGATGACGACAGCATTAAATCGACCATTACGATCACCGACCCGATCGTCGGTCCTCTTCGGGATGACTTCATCACCTTCAGTTTTGAGTATTATGACAAAGCTACTTTGCAGTATCAAAAACACACGGTCGGTTACCGGCGAGAAAAGAACCCTTCAAGATTGATCCGACAACTGACCATCAATGGGGTAGCGGGCTCACCGGATGTTCTATTAGAAAACGTCGACGACTTCAAGTTGACCTATGGGATCAACACCAATGGGGACGGAGACTTGGACCAGTGGGTTCCTGCAGACAAGGTGGGGGTGAATAAAGTGATGGCCGTCCATGTGGTTCTAAGTGCAACGCCCACACCGATTAATCCAGACGTACGGATGGTGTCTCCGAGAACGTTGGCCTCAGCCGTCACCCTAAGGAACCTGAGAATGGCGAGATGAACATGAGGAACAAAGGAGCATACGATATGGATTCAAAGAATCACTCTATTCGTAATGACCAGTCAGGGATAGCTTTAGTCATTGCGATTCTGATGTTATTGATTTTGACGCTGATGGGCACTGCTTCCGTTACGACTTCGACCTATGAGATCAGACTCTCCGGAAGCAAAAGGGGATCGACAGACGCTTTTTATGCGACGGATGGGGGAATTCAATCCGTCCTGGCCGAAATCGACAATTTCAATCTTTCAGCGCGTTTTGTGCCCGTGGACCTTAAGACTCTTCCCGCTGACCTTCAAGACCAATTCATCGATAGCAAATTTTCTTCGCCCTCGCTTCCTTTGCCGCAAGGCGTGAGTTTTGTCGACCCACCCAAGATTACCATTTTCCACACTCAGCAAATGAATGCACCAAGAGGTTCGGGCTTTAGCGCCATTAGCTTCGAATATGAACATTTTATTGTTGATTCCGTTGGAACGGATCAGATGGACCTGGGCTTAGTCAAATCCAGCAGTCATATCAGAGAGAAAATAGTGAATGTGAGGCCGACCCCTCAGGGAGGCTATTAAAAAACTGGGTTATTGGGTCCATTGAGTTTATTGAGTTATCAAAACAAAAAGAGCCCATCAGCTTTTTCGAATGATGGGCTTTCTTTTTCTTTAACTGTCCTTAACAAATTAACTCAAGTAACTCTATAAACCCTAGTAACCCAATGAACTCAATGAACCCAAGTAACTCAAAACACCTGCCTCCACCACACCGGAAGGATCGTCGAGCGCTTCTTCACGGGAGTATCGTAGATCCTCCCATTGATTCCCGTATACGCAACCAACCTTCCCTTCACGGCACTCAACACTGTCCCCGACGGCACCCCCGTCCCTATCACCTTCGAGCGATCTGTCAGATCAATCCTCACCCCCTCCGTGTCATTGCCTGGATTGAGATTCAAGATCGCATTCCCATGCTGGTAGTTCAATGCATATACCCTCGCCGTGTTCTCACCACTCTGTGAAGAAGGTGAAAATATCGTAAAGTATACCGCCCCATATGCCACCACTGGCACCCCTGTCACCTTCTCTCCCCGGTTGGCCCCCAAACTGACAAACCAACCCTCCTTGTTCTCAAGGCTGCCCGTAGAAAGACCATTGGTCACATCCTGCAGGTCTTCTTCAGACAATGTTTTCTTAACTCCCTTATCTTTAACTGCATAGAATCTGTTGGTCACACTGGTCTCATTCGGGTGCTCCCGATCCCCTGTCCCAAAGAAGACCATCTCATAGCCCTTCTCCAAAGTCACATCAGGAGCATAGAAGATCTTTCTCTTACCACTGATACTCGCATTAAAGAAGACCCTCCCTGACCAGGCATTTGTATCAGGATCCCCAAGATCAAACCTCCATATCCTTCCTCCCATATCTCCCACATAGAGCCGGTCCGTATAGCCATCCCCATTCGTATCCACACGGGAGATATCGCTTGGGATCGAATATCTCATGTTCGAGTCTCTACTGTAGTCCCATTTCCAAAGCTGATCCCCGGTCTGAGCATCCACCACATAGATCGCCCTTCCTCTTTTATCATCCGTAGTCACCGTCTTTTTGTCCTGATTCTCATCATATCCACCCCCAATAAAACAAACCACCTTATCGCTACTCCCATACCTGATCTTTCCAATATGGGGGGTAGACCAGCTCTGAGCCATCTCCGAGTACCCCGGGGTCTCAGGACCTATCTTCCAGAGGAATCTCGGTCTCTCCGGATCCGTAACATCTAAAGCATAATAATGACTCCCTCCCCTTCTCAGACCAAAGATTACAATCTTTTTAGATTCTGTAATGTAAGCCTTGGGAGAACCGTCCACATAGTATTTAAGGCCGCTTTCCCTTGGCAGATCTTTCAATCGGTTCAGGAATTCTGAAGGAATGAAACCCCAGAGCTCCTCTCCTGTCGCATCCTCAAAGGCATGAAGCATCCCATCGTTGGCCCCTGCAAAGATGACCGCCTTTTCGTTCCCGTAGTGAATCACCAGGGGCCGTGAGTGGACAACCGAGCCCAGGATCCATCTGCGCTTCTTAAGCGTCGTGCTCTCTTTGGTCTTCGTATTCGTATAGGGATCATACCCCTGCACATACTGGATCACCCTGTCTCTCTCCAGTTGATCTTTCGGCCCAAGGCCCAATAACTCAGGCGTTAGCTCTTCATTCGAGGTGCTAAAGGCATTGGTTTCAGAGGTTAGGTCCGAATCCCCAAGATTGGTAAACAGATTCCTTCGCTTGGACCTTGTGACAAGCACCTCCCCTACCCCTCCCTTGTCCACCTGTCTCCCATCGGCCTCCCTGCTCCAATGGCTTCTTGAGGACTCCTTGATAAGGTTATCGGTATCAAGGGCTGGAGTCTTACCTGCATCAAGAATCCCCCCAACTTGAACGCCCGGGTTACTTGAGTTTGTTGAGTTACTTGAGTTGCTTGGGCTTGTTGGGTTAGTTGGGTCCTCTCTTGTAGAAACCTCATACTTCTTGATGTTGCCAATCGAAGGACCGGCTGCACTCATCTCCGAGACCGCCATATAAAGATGAGTCCCAATGTACTTTGCCGCCGGACTGGCAGCTCGCGCCTCTCTTGTGCATCCCCCCACGTTGCTACGAGTCGTCGTCTTCGGGGGGGGGTTTTCTGTTGTTTTTGGAGGTGTTTCTGGTTCCGTCGTCGGTTCTGGAGTAGGCGAAGGTGTTACGGTGGGAGGAGTTTCAGAAACTGGAGGCGTGGGTTCTGTCGCAACCCCGCTCACCTCCCTTGAGTAAAGAACCCCGCCCTGACAAGCGGGGCATTAAAAACCTTTAAAACAATTTCAACTGTTTGCTGTGTTCACGATGCTGATACTTAATATATTGCCTGATCAATTCAGAAGTTACCTTGTCTCCCACTGTCCTCACAAAATACCCATCACTCCAAAACTCTCCCGCCCAAAGCTCTTTCTCCAACTCCGGAAACTCCTTAAATACCTCCTTCGAACTGATACTCTTCAAAACCTCTACAATTTTGGCGGGAGAATACTTAGGCGGAGCCGAAAGAAAAATATGAACATGATCAACTTCGATCCCCATGGTATCAATCTCAAAATCATATTGCTCCGCTATTGCTCGAAACAGCTCCTCTACCCTGTTTCTCAGCTGTTTCGTCAAAATGTGCTTCCGATATTTCGGAATCCAAACACAATGATATTTGATATCATAGACTGCATATCTTGCCCGTCTAATCGCCATGCAGCGACTATATCATATTTTTCGTGCCTTCGGCACGAGGGCTTTCATCCCCACCCTTACAGGTGGGGTATTTCGCCCTACTTTTTATAAACGCTCTCGCTCCCGGAGGTGTTGTAGGCACTTACGGAAATATAATAAGTCTCTCCTTTGTTAAGACCAGTCAATGCATAACTTGTTACATTCCCAACATCGACTGAACCCGAATAGGATTTCGAGCTTGTCCCATAATAAACTTTATATCCAGCTAAATCAGACTCGGTATTAGCATCCCAGGCAAGCTTTATCTGTGCCGCAAGGGCAGATTGACACAATACAAGTGTGAAAACCAAAATGAGGAGAGTAAATATGGATTTCTTGTGGTACATCGAATTTTTCATAGTAGAACCCGTCATAAAACCTTCTGTCTTTCGACTGACGCGTCTATTTGTTTCATTAACCCAATAAACTCAACAAACCCAATAAACCCAAGTAACTCAGAAAACCAGCCTCCACGAAATAGGTATGATTACCGAACGCCCCCTCACCGGGGTCCTATAGATTCCTCCGGGAATTCCTGTATAGGCCACGGGCTTCTTCCCTAATGCACTCATGATTGTCCCCGACGGGATGCCTTTTCCTAGAACCTTTGACCGATCCAAAAGATCAATCTTGACCCCATCGGTATCATTGGCGGGATTGAGATTTAAGATCGCATTCCCATTCTGATAATTCAGAGCATAAACTCGGGCTGTGCTTTCACCGCCCTTCGGAGAGGGAGCAAATGTTGTAAAATAAACTGCCCCAAACCCAACAACAGTTCCCCCCGTTACCTTCTCGCCCCTATTTGCCTCCAAACTGACGAACCACCCTTCTTTCTTGGCAAGTTGTTCAGGGCTAGAAGAACCATTTGTCACATCCTCCAGGTTGTCTTCGGTCAATGTTGCGTTAAGCCCTCTATCCTTTAAAGCGTGGAATTTATTTGTCACACTCGTATCATTTGGATGTTCCCGATCCCCAGTTCCAAAAAATACCATCTCACAGCCCTTCTCCAAAGTCACATCAGGTGGGTAAGAAATCTTTCGTCTCCCGCCTCCGACACTGATATTCGAATTGAAAAGTATCTTTCCTGACCAGGCGTTCGGGTCGGGGCCTTTAATATCGAACCTCCACATCAATCCCCCCATGTCCCCCACATAAAGCCGGTCCGTATAGCCATCCCCATTCGTATCCACACGGGAGATATCGCTTGGAATCGAATATTTCATTCTTGGGTCTTTACTGTAATCCCATCTCCAGATCTGTTCTCCCGTCAACAAATCAACCACATAAACCGCCCTTCCCTTTTTATCATCCGCGGTCACAGTTCTTTTATCTTGATTCTCGTCGTATCCGCCACCAACGAAACAGGCCACTCTCCCGCCTGTTCCATACTTTATCCAGCCGAAATGAGGAGTGGACCAGGTCTGACCTATTTCTGAATAACCCGTCGTCTCCGGACTAATCTCCCACAAGAGTTTTGGACTCACCGGATCTGTTATATCTAAGGAATAATAATGCCTTCCTCCCCTTCTTAGACCAAAGACAAGGATCTTCCGAGACTCTGCGACATACGCTTTTGGGGAACCATCAACACTATATTTTAAATCGCTCCCCCTGGTCATGTTCCTTAGTTCACTCAGGAACTCACTTGGAATAAAACCCCAGAGCTCCTCTCCTGTGGCATCATCAAAAGCATGAAGCATCCCATCATTGGCCCCCACAAAAATCACCGACTTCCCATTTTCATATGGGATCACCAGAGGCCTTGAATTGACAATGGCTCCAAGTATCCATTTCCGTTTCTTCAGAGCCGTCTTACCTTTCTCTCTGATAGGAGTATACGAATCATACCCATGAACAAACTGAATCAATCTTTCTCTTTCTAACGCATCCTCGGGAGCAAGGCCCAGCAATTCAGGAGTGATCTTTTGATTTTCCGTAGTAAAGGCGTTCGACGCTGCGGTTAGATTCGGGTCTCCAAGATCGGTGAAGAGTTTTCGAGCCTCCTTCCTCTTGAGAAGAACCTCCCCTGCCCCTCCTATATTCACTTGTTTCCCATCCGCCTGTGAACTCCAATAACTCTTTGCAGAATCCTTGATCTGGTTATTTGAATCCAGAACAGGCGTCTTGGTGGAATCGAGGACGTCCCCAATTTGAACATCCGGGTTACTCGCGTTACTTGGGTTTGTTGAGCTAGTTGGGTTTTCTACCAACGAAAGATCATACTTCTTTATATTTCCAGAAGGTGGGCTTTCGACATTCATCTCATAGGTAGCCAGATACATCTGGCCCCCAGTAGTTGTATTCTTCTTTGTCCATCCTTTCTTCTTCCCGCGCAAACTGCTATCAGAAGTTGGAGGTGTCGGCGTTGGAGTTGGTGTTGGCTCAGGAGTCGGTTCTGGTGTTGGAGTTGGAGTCGGCTCAGGTGTAGGCGTAGGAGTTGGCTCGGGTGTAGGAGTTGGTTCTGGAGTTGGTGTTGGCTCAGGTGTTGGTTCCGGAGCCGGTTCTGGAGTAGGTTCTGGTGTTATGGTGGGAGGAGGTGATGGATTCAGAGGAGCAGGTTCCAATGCGACCCCGCTCACCTCAATTGAATAACTGCTCTCACTGTTTGACGTGTTATAAGCAGTAACGGCAATATAATAGGTCTGCCCTTCAGTGAGACCGGTTAAATCATAGGCCGTTGCATTTCCAACGTCGACTGAACCTGCATATGATTTTGAACTTGTTCCATAATAAACTTTATATCCAGCTAAATTCGATTCAGTATTAGCATCCCATGCTAATTTTATCTGAGCAGCAAGTGCGGATTGATACAGAAACAAGGACGGTAAAACAAAAAGGAAAGTAATAAGGAGCTTTCGAAGAAAAGGATGTCTCATGGTAACTCCTTCTGAGTTGATTTGTGGATATTGGGGAGCAATATAGATGCCACAAAATCCTTTCCATACTTAGCGGTTAAATGGATTCAATTGGAGGCAATTGACGAATTGAACTCGAGTAATCCTCTATCCACCCGTTATGAAAAAAATCAAAAAAAGGAATTCTTGTCCTTGTGCGTAAGCACTTGAATAAATTAAATACTTTTCTTAAGCGAGTAGAATTGTGACAAGATGTCAACCCTTCGACTCCCCAGCATAATCCTTCGACTGCCCTCAGGACAAGCTGCTGGGGCTTGCCTTTCGACAAACTCAAGGCCCTGAGTTCAATCGAGGGGCTCAGTCGAGTCGCTCAGGCCGAGGGTGCGCCACCTAATGGGTCAATGCAAATAGGTATCTTTATATATGGTATGCGGGGATTATATCGAATGGCTTGTAGAAATAAAAAGCGCCCACCAACCCTTGGTCAGTGGGCGCTTCAAATTTTCACTTCCTTTTATTAAGGCCGTCCCGCCGAGACGGGATTGTCCGGCAACCGCATTTCCTATCGGCTATGAGCGATGTTGCTATGAGCTATTGACATATGAAGATATGCTGACCCCAAATTCCCCCAGTTGCTAAGTTATTTGTTCGTTTTTGGGAATTCCCACTTGACATTATTCCCACATTTGCTTAGGATGCTATGTAGAAATGGAGGTATTGCGCATGGATGTGATTAGCTTGACGATCGACTCCAAGAAACGTATCTCTCTTACCAAACTTCTTCCACCCGGGAACATCCGTTCCGTTCGGGCTTACACGAAGGGTCATCGAATTGTGCTCGAACCTATGATGGAGGTTCCAGTCGAGGAGGCTTGGCTTTTCGAAAATAAGGACGCCCTAAAGAAAGTCCTGACCGGGCTTTCTCAGAAGGGAGCCGTCAAGCGCGGATCTTTCGCCAGGCACGCTAAATAGCAACCGATGCACGAACTGATTTTCACGCCTCAGGCCGACGCCGACCTTCGGGAGATTGAAAACAATCCCTCGCAAAGGAATATTCTTAAAGCCGTCAGGAAATGCCTGGGGTTTCTTGAAACCAACCTGCGCCATCCCTCTCTGAAGACGCACGAATTTCGGTCTCTCAAAGGGCCTAACGGGGAAAAGGTCTTCGAGGCGTATGTCCAGCAAAAAACACCAGGAGCCTACCGGGTCTTCTGGTATTACGGTCCTGAGAGAGGAATGATCACGATCGTCGCTATAACACCTCACCCTTAACAAGCTCATAAAATGCTTCCTATTTACCGTTTCCTTTTTCTTGATCCCGCTCCATCCTTTACTACTTCTATCGTAAGTCGTGAGGCGTAAGTAGTAAGGAGTTAACCCGCAACTCTATTTCTATCGTAAGGAGCAAGGCGTTAGGCGTAAGGGGTTAAACTTGTAACTTGTAACCTGTAACCCGCAACTCTCTTTCTCACTCAGTCCTCAGTCCTTATTTCTATCGCAAGTCGTGGGGCGCAAGTAGTAAAGGGTTAACTCATAACTTGCAACCCGCAACCTGCAACTCGCAGCTATTTTTTCATCCACCATTCCATTTTTCCATTCTTCCATCACTCCAATATTCCAGTTCTAACTGCGTTCCCATATCCTGCCATAAGAAGATGTGACCCCCAACTCTTCTCTTCTTACTGCTGTGACCCCAATCACACATTGATCCATTGAATGGAAATTCGTTCCTGCAGCTTTTTAAAATCGGGATCGCCCGTGACAATGGCGGCGCCTAATTTCACTGATAGGGCCAAAGCGAAACAATCCGCGTAGGCAATCCGAAACTCCCCTTTTAACTTCGCTGCTTCATTTGCCAGTTCTTTATTTACGTCAACGATCTGAATCGGAAATTTATCTAACTGAAGGATTACCTTTTCAGCCTCAGAAATACCTTGCTCCCTCATGGTGTTGTAGTAGACCTCGCCCCAATTCACCACGGACATGAACCCTTTTGCTTTGCCCTTAATAAGTTGCGTCAAGACCAGTGCCACTCGATCCGCCCCTGGCTCGTCCTCAAAATAAGCAATCATGGCGTAGCTGTCTAAGACGTAACGTTTCATTGCTTCGCTTCCCTCTTCCTGTCCCTGAGCAGAGCTTTCAGAATTCTGCCTTTGGTTTTCAAGATACCTCGCCCTTCTTCCACCGGGTCTCGAATCACAGGCTCAAGGATGATACGGTTCCTTTTGTCATACACACGGAGAGGGGTTCCTCTTTCAATTTTGTATTTTCTTCTCAGTGATGCCGGGATGAGTATTTGGCCCTTCACCGTAGCTTTCACAACGTGCATGGCCGTTACCTCCGTATTACTTTTTATTAATATATGTATTACCATTTGATGCTTTTGTCAATACTTTTTATTTCTCCGGAGCCATGTCCTATTACGATCAATCAGCCTCATCTGGTGCCGATCAGCAAATTCTACCGAAAACCGTGAGGCGCCTACCTGCGGTAGGCAGGCAAGTCGTATGGAGTTAACCCACAACCGTATTTCTATTGCAAGTAGCGAGGTGCAAGTAGTGAGGGGGTTAATTCGCAACTTTTTCCATTGATTTTCTAACCTTATTTTTTGAACTGCAGCACCGCATTACAGCAGCACCGCAGCACTTCCTCACCTCTAACCCGTAACCCGCAACTATTTCTCATCCATCATTCCACTATTCCGTGTTTTCTCGCAGTCCTCAGTCCTGTTTAACTTAGTCCTGTTTTTCTTATCATTCCACTATTCCATTCTTCCATTCAAAAGGTGCTTGTCCCTTTTTTCCAAATTATCAGTTGTCTTGACATGTTATCTATTCATGATATCATTAAGATAAATTCGGGCAGGAGGAATCGCATGCTGACAGAATATATCCAGAAAGCTTTGGAAAAGGCCCATTACAAGGTTTTAGAAGACGGGACATGGTTTGCTGAGGTACCTAGTTTTCAAGGGGTTTGGGCAAATGCCAACACTGTGGAGGAATGTCGCCATGAGCTTATGGAGGTCTTGGAGGAGTGGCTGATTCTTAAAATTAGGGACAGAGACCCCATACCCGAGATTGAGGGTTTTAGCATTAGAGTTAAAGAGGTCATTGCTGCGTAGATGGTGGCAGTTCTTTCAAGGAAAGATCTCATTCGTAAGTTTAGGGCGCTTGGGTATTCTGGGCCTTTCTCAGGTGGAAAACACCAATTTATGATCAAAGGGAGTCAAAAAATCCGCATTCCAAATCCCCATATTAGTGATATCAGTGCCAGTTTGGTCAAAGAAATACTCCGTCAAGCAGGCATCTCATCTCAGGAGTGGGACAACGTGTAGGCCTCAATATTACCGTTGTAACTGAATTAATCCTTTCTCTCTTCTCTCCTCAGTCCTCAGTCCTTATTTCTGCCGAAAACCGTGAGGCGCAAGTAGTAACGGGTTGCCTCCAGCCTCAAGCGAACCCCTGCACTGTATGGTCTGGTGCGCAGCGATCCTCAAACCTTCGACATATTTTTTATCCAGCCTCCCATTCTGTTCAAACGCTAATCTACTTTAAAACTTGACTGAATAATTCAGTCAGCTATCACTCAATGACCCTCAACTTCACAACCTACCAGATAGTTGACTCCTACCTCATCCACGAATCATGTTTTCTTAGCGAGCTATTAGCCATGAGCGATCTGCTATGAACAATACCTGATTACCGTTGCCTGGCACCAATTTCTGCTTAAGCATAGGGCACAGGGCGTAGAGCAGAGGGTTAATTGGGTTGCTTGGGTTCATTGAGTTATTGAGTTACCGGAGTTGATTTGTTAAAGAAAAGGAAAGCCCATCATCTTTTCAACAGATGGGCTCATTGCCTGCCCTTAAACTCAACAAACTCAATAAACTCGATAACTCAATAACCCCATAGCCTTTCAGCTCATGGGCTTTTTGTTTCTGCTTAAAGCAGACAAGATTAGAAATGCTGAGTTTGCAAGGAACACAAATCTTCCCAAAAAAAAGCCGCCGGGGACAAATCCCAGGCGGCTTTTTTGTTCAGGGATGGATAATTCTCTCTTTATTACTTGAAGAACTTCCTCCTGCTAAATCCTGCGAGACCGATCAGACCGATACCAAGCAGCAGCACAGTGGTGGGTTCGGGGACAGCTAGAGAAGCATCGAGACGGACATTATCGAAGAGGAGCTGCACTCCCGCTGAATAGAGCTGGATTCCTAGTTGCCCGTCAACAGCAGTAGCATCGTAAGTCAATACTGCTGTCTCCCATCTCCCTGCCTTCGGAGTCGTACCTTGCAATGCCGCAAGGACTACATATCCCGTCCCTTCTTCACGCAGCAATCTTATTTCATAGTCCTGCCTGATGGGCTCGACGTCCATTCGAATACCCGCATCCACCATCAGTGTGTACGTATAATCATTCAATATTGGCACGTGGAGCCACTGCCCGAAGATCGCCCCATTACTAAAAGCAGCGTTAGAACCCTCTGGCGTCTGAACAGGAGACATCATACCCGCTGAAGGGTTTATCACTCCAAATGGGATCGTCACCCCCGTCTGGCGCCCCCAGTCTGTTATTGGATTTGCTGT
>Ga0299915_10002845_pt1 | contig 12567 bp, 7 predicted proteins | sample RVTome_13_FD_200263 | JGI IMG/M metagenome (GOLD analysis project Ga0299915, IMG submission 200263) | Soil microbial communities from uranium-contaminated site in the Upper Colorado River Basin, Wyoming, United States - RVT92D227 (version 2) ...
CGCCCCAACTTCTGGCGAGATGCTGAGTCGACGCACGCTTACCGGCGGAAGTCATGAAACTGCCACGTGCGCGTGCCGTCGCGCCGTGCGCAAACGACACCGCGATCCAAGGGAACCCTTTTGACCTCCCGCCTTGGTCGCATATACTAGTAGCGGAACCCGTAAGGAGGCGCCTTGATCGACGACCGCGAGATCGCGGCGCTCGTAGAGCAGCTGGGGGTCGAGAGTCAGCGCACGGGGGGCGTACTCCTCGTCGACGACGAGGAGTTGAACCTCAAGGTGCTCCGCAGCTTCCTCGACGAGGACTGGCACGTGTACGAGGCGACCTCGGGTGCGCAGGCGCTCGCGGTGGGAGCCGAGCTGCCGCTCGACGTGATCGTGGCCGATCAGCGGATGCCCGGCATGACGGGCGTGGACATGCTCGCGGAGTTCCGCAAGCGCCGCCCCGACGTGGCCGGCATCGTGCTGACCGGCTACACCGACATGCAGGCGCTCGAGTCGGCGATCAACCGCGCCAACGTGTTCCGCTTCCTGCGCAAGCCCTGGGAGGCGTCCGACGTGCTGCAGGCGGTGGAGCAGGCGAGCGCGCAGGTCGTCCAGCGCCGGACGATCGAGAAGCTGGTCGGGCTCCTGGCGCGGCGCAGCGACGAGCTGCACACCTCGCTCGGGCAGCTCAGGATGCAGCAGCAGCTCCTGCTCCGGCTCGAGAGGCTGGGCACCATCGGCCAGCTCGCCGCCGGCATCACGCACGACCTTCGCAACGTGATGGTGGCCCTGCGCACGGCCGAGTGGGAGATGGCCCAGACCGCGGTCTCGCCGGCGCTGCGGGAGACCATGACGGTGGGGCTCGCGGGGGTCGACAACCTGCTCAGCATGCTGCAGACGATCCACGAATACGCGCGGAACGGCTCGCTCACCCTGCAGATCAAGGAAGTGGACCCGGCGATGGTGGTGAAGGACGCCATCGTCATCTCGCGCATGGACCTGCTCTTCCGCATGCGCAAGGTGGAGTGCGTCGTGGGCCCGCAGCTCCCGAAGCTGCAGGCCGATCGCCAGAAGCTCACGCAGGTGCTGGTGAACCTCGTGCGCAACGCGCTGCACGCCACCGAGGACGGCGCCGGGGTGCGGGTCAGCGCGCGCGCGGCGGCCGGCGGGGGGGTCGAGTTCGCGGTCGAAGACGACGGTCCGGGGATCTCGCGGGAGCAGCGCGAGAAGCTCTTCCAGCCCTTCGTCTCGACGAAGGGCGAGCAGGGACTGGGGATGGGGCTCTACATGGCGAAGCTGATCGTCGAGTCCCACCACGGCCGGATCGGGTTGGCGGACCGGCACAGGGGCGCGCGCTTCGAGGTGGTGTTGCCAGGGATGGGAAGCGTCTGATGTCGTGGCGGGGGCTACGAGGAGTGGATGGGATCGCAAGAAGTGAAGGTGTATGGCTTCGCGCACGGGAATGGGTCGGTTCGGCCCGATGGACTGCATGCGGCGAACGGCGCGGCAGCCCCGGTGAATGGTCTGGTTCCGCGGAATGGCTCGGCCGGACCGAACGGCTCCGCTGACGGGAGCGGCTCCGCCCGGGTCCGGGCCTACGAGGAGCTCGACGGCGCCGAGGGACGCGCCGTGTTCTTCCGCCCGCACCGCTACACGGCGGCGGACCTCGCTCCGCTGCTCGGAGTCGTGACGCTGTCCACGGCGGGCGTGGTGCACCGGTGCGAGCTGGTCGACGTCTCCCAGAACGGCGTCGCCTTTGCGCTTCCTCCGGATGTCCCCGTGGAGCTGCGCCAGGCACTTCGGGTGGTGCTGCACTTCGACACGCACGAGGCATTCCGCGGTGACGTGCACGTGGGTTCGGTGCGAGAGCACGAAGGCTCCACGCTGGTTGGCGCCTCGTTCGATGACTTCCTGCTCGACGTCGACGAGCTGCTCGAGCTGCGCAACGTGCAGAGATGGAAGGCCGAGCGCGGCGGGGTGCTCGTCCCGGAGGCCTCCTGGCGCGTCCCCGGTTCCGATCGCTTCAAGGCGCTCGTGGCCGAATTGCGGCTCGTCTTCGAGGATGCCCAGCAGCACCTCGGCGCGCTCGAGAACGAGCTGCCCTGGCACGTGCTTCACGGGACGGCGAACCCTGCGCGCGCCGCCCTGGTGGCAGCGCTGCACACCGACTTCGTGGCCGAGGTCGTGGCGACCAGCGAAGCGATCGATGCTGCGGTTCGCGAGCTGCCGGGTGGTCATGGGAACGTGGAGGCGAGGGAGTGGTCGTTGCGCCACCTGCAATCGTTTCTCATGCAGTCGCCCGGGCTTCACCGCGCGCGCCACAAGCCGTTCGGGTACCCCGGCGATTACGAGGTGATGAACTTCATCTACGAACGCTACTTCGAGGGCGCGACGCTCTTCGCACGTGCCGTGGGGCTCGCATTCTCGGAGGCCGTCTCGTCGAAGGCCGTGCGCTCCCGCAAGGATCTCGTCGCTCGCCAGCTGAAGTCGCTTCTGCTGGCGCGGGCCGGAACGCATGAGCCCATTCGCGTGCTCTCGATAGCGTCCGGGCCTGCTCAGGAGCTCTTCGAGGTGTTTCAGGATCTGGAGGAGCTCCCCGCACGCGTCGAGATCGTGCTCTTCGAGCAGGACAAGAACGCTCTCGCTCACGCTTGGCGCAAGCTCAAGAGTGGCGTCGAGTCGCGCTTCCACGGACAGGTCCGCCTCACCTTCCTGCACGACTCGATCAAGCGCCTGCTGCGCGACAGGGATCTCTTTGCGGCCTTCGGCAAGTTCGACTTGATCTATTCCTGCGGCCTGTCCGATTACTTGCAGGACCACACCACGGTGAGGCTGACCCGCAACCTCGCCGCCTCGACCGCGCGGGGAGGGCGGTTGCTCGTAGCGAACATGGTGGATCATTCCGCCCGCTGGCTGCTGGAGCAGCACCTGGACTGGCCGCTGATCTACCGCACGCGGGAACAGCTGCTCGCGATCGGCAGGCAGGCAGTCCCCGAGGCCAGGGTTTGCCTGCTCGAGGAGGAGAGCGGAGTCAATCCATTCCTCGAGGTGGTGCGCGAATAGATGAGCGAAGCCGCGGCCGAGCTCGAGAATCGATGGGGCCGCTGGCGGACGGAGCGCAACCGGCGCGGGCTGCGCATCGGGTTGATCCTGATGTTCACGCTGTATCCGGCGTTCGGGGTGCTCGACTGGCTGCTGGCGCCCCGAGCTGCGCTGGCATGGTTGTGGTTGACGCGTGGTCTAATCGCGGCCATCGCGTTGCTGGTGCTCCCGCTGATGCGCAGCCCGGCCCTCGATGGCTACATCGACCTGCTGGGAGCGGCGTTTGGGTGGCTGGCAGCCATCGGCATCAGCATCATGACCTCCTATATGGGCGGCTTGGCATCGCCCTATTACGCTGGCGTGACGTTGATCGTATTGGCGGCGGGCGTGCTCTTCGTGTGGCCCCTCCGTATGGTGGTGCTCGCGCAGGCTGGCATCATCGCCTCCTTCCTCATGACGAATGCGCTCATGGGGAGCATGGGCCCGATCTCGACGATCCTCTCGAACCTTGCGTTTCTCTCCGCGACCGCGCTCATCGCGGGCGTGGGGCAAGTGCTGCTCTTTCGCACTCACCGCGAGCAGCACCACCAGCGCGTGCACCTCGAGCAGACCACCGCCCGCCTGGAGCATGCGCACGCCGAGCTGCAGCGGCTCGACGAGTTCAAGTCGCGCTTCTTCGCCAACATGACGCACGAGCTGCGCACGCCGCTCGCCATGGTGCTGACGACCCTCGAGCTCCTCATGCAGGGCGAGATGGGCGAGTTCACCGAGCCGCAGCGCAACTCCTTCCAGACCATGTACCGGAGCGCGCTCAAGCTGCTCAAGCTCATCAACGACCTCCTCGACCTCTCCCGGCTGGAGGAGAGCCAGCTCCGGCTCCGGGTGGACGAGCACGACCTCGTCGAGCAGCTCGGGGCGCTCACCGAGCAGACGCAGGTGCTGGCGCGGCGCAAGAGCATCTCGCTCCGGTTCCTCCCCGAGCCGCAGCGCGCGCTGGTGTGGTGCGATCCGGAGCGGCTGGAGCGCGTCTTCGTGAACCTGCTCTCGAACGCGCTCAAGTTCACGCCCTCCGGCGGCCACGTGGACGTCTCGCTGCTCGAGGAGGGCGGGGCGTTCCAGGTCGTGGTCGAGGACGACGGGCCCGGGTTCCCGCCCGACAAGGCGGAGAAGCTGTTCGAGCGCTTCTACCAGCTCGACATGGCCGGGACGCGCCGCCACGGCGGCACCGGCATCGGGCTGGCGCTGGCGCGGGAGATCGTCCTCCTCCACGGCGGGAAGATCGAGGCGAAGAGCGAGGGGAAGGGCGCCCGTTTCACGGTCACGCTGCAGAAGGGCGCCGACCACCTCCGGCCCGATGCCCTGGTGCAGGCGAGGCCGGTCCAGGAGCCGGACTCCGCCGACTGGGCCGTGCAGCTCTCGTCGCGGCGGGAGTTCCGCATGCTCGACATCGAGGAAGCAGCGGAGCGCCGCGTCGTGGAACGCGACGCGGACGAGCAGGGCCGCCCCTACACGGTGGTCGTGGTCGAGGACAACCCCCAGGTCGTCAAGCTCGTCCACATGTCGCTCCGGCGGCAGTTCAAGGTGCTGGCCGCCCCCGATGGTCTCAAGGGCCTCGAGATGACGCTGCGCGAGCGCCCGAGCCTCGTCGTCACCGACCTCATGATGCCTGGCATCGACGGGTTCGCCCTCACCCAGCGCCTGCGCGAGGATCCGCGGACGCGGCACATCCCTGTGCTCATGCTGACCGCGCGCGGCGACCTGGATGACCGGGTGAAGGGCCTGGAGACCGGCGTGAGCGCCTACCTCACCAAGCCCTTCTCGCCCAAGGAGCTCGTCACCTGCGCGCGCCGGCTCGTGCACGCGAAGGAGGAGACCGCCGATCTCGTGCTCACGCAGCGCGTGGAGTCCCTGGAGATCGTGGCCGCCGGGCTCGCTCACGAGATCAACAACCCGCTCAACTACGTGAAGAACGCGCTGGCGCGCGTGCGCCTCGACGCGGAGAAGGCGCTGGCGCTCGCGGGAGAGGCAGGCGCGCGGCCCCCAAAGCAGGAGGAGAGCGCCCAGCTCGAGCGCGTCGCATCGAGGCTGCGCGAGTTCCTCGGGGTGGCGGACTCGGGTCTCAAGCGCATCGCCGGCACCGTGGAGCTCATGACCCGGTACGGCCGGGGCGGCTTCAGGCGGGAGCTGGCGCCCATCGACGCCTGGGAGGCGGTGCAGACGGTGGTGGGGATCGTTCAGCCCGCCACGGGGGGGCGCGTCGCGGTCGAGCTCGATCTGCAGGGCGACGGCACCCTCGAGTGCGTCCCGGAGGAGTTCCACCAGGTCCTCACCAACCTGGTCCAGAACGCGATCGAAGCAGCGCCCGAGGAGGGCGGCCGGGTGAGCGTGCGCGGCTCGGCCGAGGCCGATCTCCTGGTGCTGTCGGTGAAGGACAACGGCCCCGGGATCGACCCCGCGCTGCAGGCGCGCCTCTTCACTCCCTTCTTCACCACCAAGAGCCCGGGCCGCGGGATGGGCCTCGGCCTGACCATAACGCGCCGCGTCGTGCAGGGTCTCGGGGGAACACTCCAAGTATCGAGCCCGCCGGGAGAGGGCGCCGAGTTCACCGTGCGCGTGCCTCGGCGCCAGGGGCGCCGCGAGGCGGTGCCCGTGGCCGGCTGACGCTGGCGGACTACCCGAAGGGCCCTGCCCGAGGTAGGGTGGTCCTGCGAGTCATCGCCGAGCTGCTCGCTGCCGCGGACCGTGTTCGAGGGAGATCCCGCACCTGAGCGCCGCGTTCATCATCATCGTCGCAGGAGTCGGCTCCGCGATGGCGGCGCTCTTCGCGCTGTGGTGCCGGTGGCGGCTTCGCGTGCGGAGGAGGCGCCGCGAGGAGGAGCGCGCTGCGCGGCTTTCGCTCCAGCTCGACGCCCTGACGCGGTACGCCAACGACCCCGTTCTCGTCCTGGACTCCGAGCAGAACATCGTGGCGGCGAACGACCGCGCGGCCGCGATCCTCGGATATGGACACGACGAGCTCAGGCGGCTCAAGCTGGCGCACGTACGCGCTCCGGAGACCATCGGGGACATCGACCTCCGCCTCCGCCAGCAGCGCGACCAGGGACAGGCAGTCTACGAGACGACCTGGCGCCGGAAGGACGGCAGCACCCTCCCCGTGGAGGTGAGCGCCCGGGTCTTCGAGATCGACGGAAGGGTCTTCCACCAGGGGACCGGGCGCGACATCACCGCGCGCAAGCGCGAGGAGGAGGAGCGCGCGTTCCAGGCGAAGCTCCTCGAGACGCTTCACGACGCCGTCATCGGGCTCGATCCCGACCTGCGGGTGCGTTCCTGGAACCAGGCGGCGCAGAGGCTCTACGGCTGGGCCGCGGAGGAGGTCCTGGGCCGGCACGTCCGGGAGGTGCTCCGCACCGAGTTCCCCGGCGGTGAGGCCGATCGCCTGCGGCTCTTCCAGGAGATCGCCGCGATCGGACGGGTTCGCACCGAGCTCGCCCAGTTCCGCCGCGACGGGACCCGCATCGAGATCGACGGCGAGTCAGCCGCGATCTACGCCGCCGACGGCTCGATCACGGGCTACGTCCTCGCCAACCGCGACGTCACGGAGCGGGCACGGGCCGCGGCCGCCCTTCGCGCGAGCGAGGCCAAGTTCCGGGCCGCCTTCCACGGCGCGAGCATGGGAATCCTGCTCGTCGGCGGGGACGGCTGTATCCTCGAGTACAACCGCGCCTTGCGGGAGATGCTCGCCTACGAGGTCGACGAGATGGAGCGCCTGCAGCTCTCCGACCTGCTCCATCCCCAGGACTTCGAGCGCTCCCGCCTGGCTGCCATGGAGATGCGCGAGGGCTCCCGGGACGTCCTCCTGAGTGAGCGGCGCTACCGGCGCAAGGACGGCAGCTACGCCCAGGCGGTGGCGCGCGAGTCGGCCGTGCGCGACGCCTCGGGCGTGCTCCTGTACGTCGTCGGGGTCGTCGAGGACGTCACGGAGAAGAAGGCGATGCAGGCGCAGCTCGTCTTCGCCGACCGCATGGCCTCCATGGGGACGCTGGCAGCCGGCGTGGCGCACGAGATCAACAACCCCCTCGCGTACATCCTCGCCAACGTCTCGTTCGTGGCCGACGAGATCTCCAAGGTGGCGCCAGCCCGGCCCGAGCTGCTGCGGGCGATGGAAGAGACCCGGGAAGGCGCGCTCCGCGTGCGGGAGATCGTGCGGGATCTGAAGACGTTCTCGCGGCCGGACGAGAGACGCGACGAGGCCGTGGACGTGAGCGAGGTGCTCCAGCTCTCGATGAACCTTGCGCACAACGAGATCCGCCATCGAGCGCGGCTGGTGGTCGACCTGCGAGAGGTCCCGCCCGTCGCCGCGAGCGCGCACCGGCTGGGACAGGTGTTCGTGAACCTGCTCATCAACGCGGCGCACGCGATCCCGGAGGGACACGCCCACCGGAACGAGCTGCGGGTCTCCTGCCGTCCGGGCGACGGCGGACGCGTGCTGGTGGAGGTCGCCGACACCGGCTGCGGCATCCCGGCGGAGGTCCTTCCCAGGATCTTCGAGCCCTTCTTCACGACGAAGCCGGTGGGCGTGGGCACGGGGCTCGGCCTGGCCATCTGTCACGGCATCGTGACCGGCCTGGGCGGCGAGATCCAGGTGGAGAGCCAGCCAGGTCGAGGCTCCACCTTTCGTGTCCTGCTCCCGCCAAGCACGGCGCGGCCCTCCGCCGATCCCTCGAGCGAGCGCCCGAGCGCGCGCGCGGCACCCACCCGCGCCCGCGTCCTCGTGATCGACGACGAACCCATGGTGGGGCGGGCCATCGAGCGGATGCTCGGGCGCCAGCACCGGGTCCTCTCGGTGACGAGCGCCGGAGCGGCGCTGACGTACCTGGCGGAGGAGATCGCCCCCGACGTCATCATCTGCGATCTGATGATGCCGGAGATGACGGGGATGGAGCTGTACGAGCGGCTCGCGCGCCGAACGCCCGCGCTCGGCGATCGGATGGTCTTCCTCACCGGCGGGGCCTTCACCGAGCACGCCCGCGAGTTCCTGATCCGCGTGCCGAACCCGAGGCTGGAGAAGCCCTTCGAGCCCGAGGCGCTCGAGGCGGTGGTCGAGGAGATGGTGTCGCGAGGACGTGAGGCGCCCCTCGGCAAGGTGGTCCCGCTGCGCGCGTGATCGGCGGCGCCGCCGGCGGGTCTCGAACGCCCTGGGTGCGGAGCGCCCCGGGTGCGGCAGCGAGCGAAGCGCCCCGTCGCCCCCGGGTCAGGCTGCCATAGGTCGGAGCGGACCTCGTGGCGTGGGGCGAAATCCGCAATCTGATCGAGAGCAGGGGGAGGGAACGTCGGTTGCATTCTCGGTCTGCATGCCTCGTATCTCGATGCGCCAGGGGACATCGCTATCGGCAGAGCCCGGCGAGGCGGTGGCGGAGCTCCGGGCCGCGCTCGACCAACCCGGAATGCAGGCGGTGCTGCTCTTCTGCTCGCCCTCGTACGACCTGGGGAGGCTGGGAGCCGCCATCCGGGAGGCGTTCGCGTGCCCGGTCATCGCTTGCACGAGCGCCGGTCAGATCGGGCCGACGGGCTACCAGCGCGGGGGGATCACGGGCGCCAGCCTGGCGGGCGAGACCATCCGCGCGCACCCTTACCTCATCGCGCCGCTCTCGGAGTGCCGTGAACGGGCTGTCAAGGTCGCGGCGCAGGTACGCAGCCGCATGGAGGCCCTGGCCCCCGAGCGCCAGGGCTTCGGATTGCTCCTCGTCGACGGGCTCGCGCTGGCCGAGGAGGGCCTCGCGGCCACGCTGTACCAGTCCATCGGGAACGTACCCATCGTCGGCGGGTCCGCCGGCGACGATCTCAAGTTCGAGCACACCGCCGTCTACTGGGACGGGGAGTTCCTGTCCGGCGCGGCGGTCTTCACCCTCTTCGAGACGTCCCTCCCGTTCGCGACCTTCAAGCTGCAGCACTTCCGGCCCACCGAGAAGCGGCTCGTCATCACCGCGGCCGACACCGAGAGGCGCGTGGTGAAGGAGATCAACGGCCTGCCCGCGGCCGACGCCTACTCCGAGCTGGTCGGGATCCCGGTGGAGCGATTCGACGCGAACGTCTTCTCGAAGAACCCGGTGATGCTGCGCATCGGAACCGACTACTACGTGCGCAGCATCGCGCAGGTGAACCCGGACCGCAGCATGACCTTCTTCTGCGCCATCGACGAGGGCCTCGTGCTGAGGCTGGGCGAGTGCGTCGACCCCATGGCCACGCTGGAGGAGGGGTTCCGCGACGCGACCGCCGCCGTCGGGACGCCGTCCATCATCATCGGCTGCGACTGCATCCTGCGGCGGCTCGATCTGGAGCAGCGCCATCAGGACGGACGGGCTGGAGCCATCCTCTCGGCGAACAAGGTCATCGGCTTCAGCACCTTCGGGGAGCAGTTCAACGGGGTTCACGTGAACCAGACCTTCACCGGAATCGCCCTGGGGCAATGATGGAACGACCGACGCTCGAGGAACGCCTCGCGGCAGCCCAGAAGACCATCGACGCCCTCATGCGCCGCGCGGAGGAGAAGGTGTCGAGCGGGGAGTCGGCCTTCGCCGTGGCGGAGCAGAACATCGCCCTGGAGCGGGTGGTCGCGGACAAGACCCGGCAGCTCGTCGCGCAGCGGCAGGAGCTGCAGGAGGCGCTCTCGAACCTCAAGACGGCGCAGACCGAGCTGATGCACGCGCAGAAGCTCGAGTCCGTGGGCAGGCTGGCCGCCGGCATCGCCCACGAGATCAACACGCCGATCCAGTTCGTGAGCGACAGCGTCCACTTCGTCCACGATGCGTTCCGCGAGGTCGCGGCGCTGCTCGAGAAGCACCGTGGCTTGCACCGCGCCGGTGGCGGGACGGACCCGGCCGCGCTGGCGGACCTGGACAGGGCCGAGGAGGAGGCCGACATCGCCTACCTGCTCGAGAACATCCCCAAGGCGCTGGAGCGCTCCACCGAGGGCCTGGGCCGCGTCGCGACGCTCGTCCGATCGATGAAGGAGTTCGCGCACCCGGGGCAGAAGCTGAAGGTGCCGGCCGACCTCAACCGCGCCCTCGCCAACACCATCACCATCGCGCGCAACGAGTACAAGTACGTGGCGGACGTCGAGTGCGACTACGGCGAGATCCCCCTCGTGCCCTGCCACGTCGGCGAGCTGAACCAGGTCTTCCTGAACATCATCGTGAACGCGGCCCACGCCATCGAGTCGACGATCCGCGGGAGCGACCGGAGAGGGCGCATCCGCGTGGAGACGCGGCTCGAGGGTGACTCGGTCCGCATCTCCATCTCCGACACGGGGACGGGCATCCCCCGGGAGGTCCAGGAGCGCGTCTTCGACCCCTTCTTCACCACCAAGGACGTCGGCAAGGGCACGGGGCAGGGGCTCTCCATCGCGCGGAGCGTCGTGGTCGACAAGCACCGCGGCACCTTGACGTTCGACTCCGAGCTCGGCCGCGGCTCGACGTTCCACGTGCGTCTGCCCCTCGAGGAACCCGAGAGTCCTCCCGGCAGGAGCCTCGCGCAGGCATCGGATGCTGTTGGTTGACGACGACGTGAGTGAGTTCCCGTTCTGTAGGGCGGGGGCTTGTCCCCCGCCGCGGCGACGTTCCTGTAGGGCGGCGGCTTGTCCCCCGCCGCGGGCGCATTGCGGCGGGGCACACCCGCCCCACGAGGATCATCTCCATCCGCCGGCGCTATCACGCCGCCTTGCCGGGGAGCCGCTTGTGGCACCGCTGCAGGAAGCTCGTGACGAGCTCCATGGCCTCTTCCGGGCGTCGCTGAAGCACGAGGTGCGGTGCGTCCAGCATCCTTATCTCGGCGTCGGGGCGTAGCGAACGTATCTCGATGGGGAGGGCGCTGCGGAGCAGCCTGTCGTCCTTCCCGCCCAGGAACAGGATGGGGACGGGGCACGCGAGCAGGGCGTCGGTCGCGTCCACCTGCAGCGCCTCGCGCACGCGCGCGGCCATGACTTGCGCATCGACGGTGGCCACCGTCGACCGCACCTCTGCCACGACGTCGTCCGGCGCGTCGGAGCCCGCGAGGAGCAGCCGGACCACGTGCGGCGGCAAGGGCATCCGGAAGAAGACGGGCGCGAGCAAGCTCAGCCTGCGAAACAGGGGCGCCGCCGGCTTGCGGTGGAAGGTCGTCACCAGGATCACGCCGAGGAGCCCCGGGGGAGCCTTGGCAGCCAACCTCAGCGCGAGCGGACCGGAGAACGACTCTCCGAGGAGCGCGAAGGGGCGATCCGCCGGGAGCTCGCGCGCGACGAGCTCCTCGAGGTCGGCGTACCCCAGGAACCGGTCGCGCGGGTAGGAGAGGGCTCGCAGCTCGAGGCCGCCGTCCCCCGCGGCGAGGAACCGGGAGAACAGCCGCCCGGTCCCCTCGAGCCCGGGGAGCAGGAGCGTGAGGAGCGGTTCGGGGGAGGCGCTCATCGCACGCATTCTATGCCAGCGCACCGTCACGCCTGGAGGTCGAGGGGACGAAAAGATTCCAAAATGCGCACCGTCCCGCCGGCCCAATTGCGTCAGGTAGATCAAAAAACCGGCTGCTGGTCTCGCCGGGAGCCTCGCTCAGAGGTGGCACGCGTAGTTTCCCCTAGCAAAGGGGCGGCCTCCGGGACATCCTTCACACATGCGCACCGGCTCCCCCCTGGGCCGCCTCAGGCGGGTCGTTCACCTTTCGCGCGGCGCGATCACGGGCGCGGTAGAAGCCATTCGCAGGCGGACATGGATGCCGTTCGCGAGCGTGCGCGAGCGGCTGGGTCGCACGGGAGGCCTTGGTATGGACCTCGTGGCTGCTCGCGGCGGCGAGCCTCTCGATAGCGATACGGGCGCGAGCTCGGGGAAGGCTGGTCGATTCCATCCCGGGGGCGCCGACCTGCGGCAGGCCGCGGAGCCAGCCAGGGCGCCGGAGAGGGACGCGGAGGCGGCGGTGAGAGACCTGGCCGTCGAGGCGGCCGATGAGCTCCAGCACGTCGCGCTCGTCGTCCCGCCAGGGCCCAGGGCCGCGGGCGGGCAGGAAAAGCCTGCCCCCGCACCGTCAGCGGAAGCAGGCGACATCCCGTGGGGCTACGGCAAGGACCGCGTCACGGCGGCGGCCCTGGATCCGAACCGCCTCTTCGTCTACTGGGAGGTCACCGACGACGCCATCACACGCGCGCGCGCCGCGCTCGGCACGGCAGGTGCGGACGCGTGGCTGAACCTGAGGATCTACGACACCACCGGCATCCTCTTCGACGGGACGAACGCGCACCACCACCTCGATCACGGGATCGGACGCTCCGAGCGCCAGTGGTTCTTCGAGATCCGGCGGCCCACCTCGACCGCGTTCGTCGAGGTGGGCCTGCGCGCGCGCGACGGTGGGTTCACTCGGGTCGCGCGTTCCGGCCGGGTCGACTTCCCTCGCGGAGGACCCGCGACCTGGACTGACCCCGAGTGGATGACGGTCGTTGCAGCCACGGGCGACGCGCGGCTCACCGGTCGGGGCATGCCCTCGCACGGTGGCGCGGCTCCCGGTCCGCAGGGGCCGGAG
>Ga0299915_10002846_pt1 | contig 12565 bp, 10 predicted proteins | sample RVTome_13_FD_200263 | JGI IMG/M metagenome (GOLD analysis project Ga0299915, IMG submission 200263) | Soil microbial communities from uranium-contaminated site in the Upper Colorado River Basin, Wyoming, United States - RVT92D227 (version 2) ...
CGCCACCCGGCCCAGGGTCTTCCGCAGGAAAGGTGAGCGGAGCTTCTCGAATTTGGGATTAAAGCGGGGCAAGAATTCAACGAGGAACGGATAAGCCTTCAGGAGCTCATCGAGCCGGGTTTTGGGCGTCAGATTCATGACGACACCTTCCCTTTCTATATATTATATTGTAGCAGAACGGGGCCGCTCCCGGAAAATGAAGGCGCCGGCTTCAGCGGACCACGACCCGCGGCACGAGCGGGTTGATGCGGGAAACGACCTCGTAACTGATCGTCCCTCCCAAGGCGGCCAACTGGTCGGCGGTGATCCGCTCCCGGCCGTCACGGCCGATCAGGACGACTTCGTCCTCCAGCCCGACGCCCGGAACATCCGTGACGTCGGCGGTGAAGAAGTCCATGGCGACCCGGCCGCGCACCGGGGCCCGCCGGCCCTTGACCAGGACATGGGCGGCATTCGAAAAACCCCGGCTGTAGCCATCGAAATAGCCGACGGGGACGACCGCCAGCCGCGTCCGGCGCGTCGTGCGATAGCTGCAGCCGTAGCCCACGAACGCCCCGGCGGGCACGTCCTTGACCTGGACGATCCGCGCCTTCCAGGAGAGGACCGGCCGCAGGCGAGGGGGGGTCCGTTTGCGGAGCAGGCAGGAGAGATAGGTCTCCTTCGACGGCCACAGGCCGTAAAGGCCGATCCCGACCCGGGCCATATTGAAATAGGTGGCCGGGAAGAGCATGGCCGCGGCCGTGCATGACATATGCCGGAGCGGCACGCGGAGACCGGCCTCGCGCACCCGGCGGCCAGCCTCGCGGAAGGCAGCCAGCTGCTGGGCGGGATACGCGTCGGACGTCGTGTCTTCGATGTTGGCGAAGTGAGACGAGAGCCCTTCGACGACGACGCCCGGGATCCGTTGAGCCCGGCGCACGAAACGGACGACCTCCTCGCGCCGCACGCCCTGGCGGTGAGTCCCCGTTTCCACCTTGACGTGGATGCGGGCGCTGCGCCCCGCCCGGGCGGCCGCTGGTCCGAGCCGCTGGAGGGTCTCCTCGTTGTAAACGGTGAAGCGCAGGTCGCGCGCGATCGCCTCGGCCAGCGCGGCGAGCGGGACGTAGCCGAGGACAAGGACCGGAGCGCCGAGGCCCGCGTCCCGGAGGGCGAGGCCCTCTTCGAGCGAGTTGACGCCCAGCCAGTCCGCACCGGCCGCGGCAACGATCCGGGAGACCTCAACAAGTCCGTGGCCGTAGGCGTTGGCCTTGACGACCGCCAGCAGCCGCCGCCGCGGACCGAGCAGCCGGCGGAACTCGGTGAGGTTATGAACGAGCGCGGCCCGGCTGACCTCGACCCGCTGCAGGAACCGGCCCCCCGGAATGAATGTCACGGGGCGAGACCGGACCGGACCTTGGCGACGTCGACCAAGCCCGCGAGCTCCGTCTCGAGGAGGACCGTTTCACGACGCGCGACCCCGGTGGAGACGATGGCGACTCGCGTTTCGACGAGGTCTTCGACGGCCCGCAGGTAGTCCTTGAAGGCGGCCGGAAGGTCGTCCGGGGTCCGGGCGGCCGGCAGCGAATTCCCCCAGCCGCGGAACGTCCGGTAGACGGGCGAGACCTTCTCCAAGATCCACGGCTCGTTGGGAAAGCTCTTCAGGGTCTCGGAGCCGAGGCGGTAGGCGGTGCAGAGCTTGACCTCGGCCTGGTCGCCCAGGACGTCGGGCTTGGTCAGGGCGAGGCGGTCGATACCGTTGATCAGGCACGCGTACCGGACGGCGACGGCGTCGAACCAGCCGCAGCGCCGCGGACGGCCCGTCGTGGCGCCGAATTCATCCCCCCGCTTGGCCAGGGCCCGTCCGACCTCGTCGCCGAGTTCGGTCGGGAACGGCCCGCCGCCGACGCGCGTCGTGTAGGCTTTGGTGATGCCGAGGATGGCGTTAACGTGGCGGGGGCCGAGCCCCAGTCCCGTGCAGACCCCGCCGGCCGTCGCGCTCGAGGATGTCACATAGGGGAACGTGCCGTGGTCGAGGTCGAGGAGCACGCCCTGGGCGCCTTCGAAGAGGATGTTCTGCCCCCGGCGCATCCGCTCGTCGAGAAGAAGGGCCACGTCCCGGACAAATGGCGCTATCATCTCGGCGTAACGGGCGTACTCGTCGAGGATCGGCCGAGCCTCTAAACCGGGAACCCCGTAGGCGGCGAAGAGGCGGTTCTTGGCCGCGACGTTGGCTTCGATCTTGTCCTGCCTGACGGACGGCTCGAGGAGGTCGCCGACGCGCAACCCCGTACGGGCGGCCTTATCTTCGTAGGCGGGCCCGATGCCGCGGCAGGTCGTCCCGATCTTCCGCTCGCCCCGCCCTTCCTCGCTGATCTTCTCGACGAGCGGGTGGTAGGGCATGATGAGGTGCGCGTTCTTGCTGACCGCGAGGCGGGCCGGCTCCACCGCGACGCCCAGGGCCCGGAGGTCGGCGAGCTCGCGGAAAAACGCCTCCGGCGAAACGACGACCCCGTTGCCGATGATGCACATCGTCTCCGCATGGAGAATGCCCGAAGGGATGAGATGGAGGACGATTTTCCGGCCCTGGACGTAGACGGTGTGGCCGGCGTTGTGGCCGCCCTGGTAACGGGCGACGACCGGAAAAGCGGGCGTCAAGAGGTCGACAACCTTGCCTTTGCCTTCATCGCCCCATTGCGTCCCGAGGACAAGCAGGTTCGCCATGTTGGTCTGTTCTCCCGTCCGCCGCCCAGAACTCAGAAGCTCAGCGCCACCTGGAGGCGGAAGCTTCGCTCCTCCCGGCCGAGGTCCCGGTCCTTATCGACGGCATATTCCCCCTTGAGAAACAACCCGGCGCCGATGATCAAGCGCAGACCGGCGGTCCAGCGGGTCCGGTCGCGGAAGAACGCCGCGGCCTCCCCTCCGCCCTGCGCCCCGGCCACATGAAAATGGTCTTCCGTTTTCGAGGACTGGTAGGTCCCGACCGGCTGGAGGCGGCCGAGGCTGAACAGAAGAAGGACAAAGTAGCCCTCCGACGTCCCGTCCTCGAAGGGGACCGGGTTTTCCCTCGTGGCCTTCGTATACTCTGCCAGAAAGGACCAGCTCTGCGTAATCCAACGGACGTCTGCCCCGGAGAGCGTCAGATGGCGGCGGCCTTCATCGTCATACGTGCCCCGGTAATGGGAGGCTCCCCATTCGACCGAATCGCCGGTGTGCAGGCCAAGCCGGCCGCCGCCGGCCAGGCTGCGGTTGTTATCCCGGAACTGCTGCCTTCCGAGCGGGCCTTCGTCCTCCGCCAATCCGTTGCCTAAGTACGCCGCATAGGACAGGAAACCCCAGCGGCCTTCGCCGGTGAGGCCGATGTCCCGCCAGCGGAATGGATAAGTCTCTTCGAGGTTCAAGGGCCGCAGGACATAGAGCGTTTCGAAAGGAAGCGACGCGCGGTTGGACTGACCGAAGGGGACGAGGCCGAGGCCGGCCTTGACGGTCAGCAGGTCGGAAAATGTATAGCTCGCCCAGGCCTGGTCGGCGAAGACCGATTCCGCCGCCAGTCGGAGTTCGAAGGCGAACTGGACCCGGCTCATGAATTCCCCCGTCGCCTTGAGCCCGCCTTGGAGGTTCTGGAAATTTCCCTGGCCGACCCCGGACCGGGGCCCGAGGTAATCGAAGGCCAGGAAACCGCTAAGCAGCGGCTGAACGGCCCACCCCGCCGGGGCCAGGGCGAGGAGCGCAACGGCACACGCCAGGAAGCGGTGAGGTCTCATCGTCCGGCGAAATTGAACCCGTCTTTGAGGATCTCTTCTTTGATGTCGGCCACGTTGCTCCGGAGCATGGTCAGGCGGGCGATATCGGCCGCGCCTTTCCGCGTCCCCAGCCAGATGGCGCCGACGAGGTGGTCCTTCTGGAGAACGACCTTCTTATAGATCCCTTCCTCGGCCCGTTGGTCCACCAGGATCTCATAGCCCTCGCCCCCGGCCAGGACCTCGCCCACCGATGTCACCGCCAGGCCGGCGACCTTGAGGGTGTTGGAGGCCACCGTGCCCTCGTATTTCTTGTCCAGGTCCAGCATATTCATGGCCACGGTCCGGGCCTGATCGAAGGTGGCCGGGATGATCCCGTAGACCCGGCCGCGGTGCTGGGCCGAGTCTCCGGCGGCGAAGATCCGGGAATTGCTCGTCCGCAGCAGGTCATCGACGACGACGCCGCGCTCAACGGTCAGGCCCGCCTTGGTCGCGAGGCTGACGTCGGGCATGACCCCGGCGGCGATGATGACCATGTCGGCGGCCGTCGCCCCGCCGCCCTTGTAGCGAACGCCCCGGGCCTCGGCGCCGCCGAGGAACTCCTCGGTCGTCGCCCCGACGCGCACCCGGATGCCCAACTTCTCGACCTGGCTCTTGAGGATGGCCGCGGCGGGGGCATCAAGCTGGCGCGGCAGAAGACGGTCGAAGACCTCGACGACCTCCACCTCGGCGCCCCTTGTCCGCACCGCGCGGGCGATCTCCAGCCCCAGCAGCCCGCCGCCGACGACACAGACAAGAGGATGGTCTTTGAGGTATTCCAGAATGGCCTGGGCGTCGTCGAGCGTCTTCAGGGTGAAGACGCCCTTCTTCTCCACCCCCTTGAAAGGCGGGACGAAAGAACGGGACCCGTTCGCCAGGAGCAGGACGTCGAACCCGTTCTTCTTCCCGTCATCCGTTTCCACGGTCCGGCCGATCGGGTCCAGGAGCTTCACGGGCTGGCCCATCCGGATCTTGATCCTCTGCAGCTCCGCCCAGCCCGAGGGAAAGGCGAAGACGCGTTCGTAGGGCAAGGTCCCGGCGATGTATTCGAGGAGGTTGGGCCGCGGGTAATACGGGTATTTCTCTTCGGCGTAGACCTCGATGTCGACGGCGGCGTTGAGCTCACGAAGGGTCTTGGCGGCCATGGTCCCGGCCAGGCCGTTGCCGATGATGATGGCTTTCATGAGAGGACCGCGGCGGCGGTCTCAGCCGACCTTCTGGAAGAAGTCCTTGCCCACGCCGCACTGCGGACAGGTCCAGTCGTCGGGCAAATCCTCAAAGCGCGTCCCCGGGGGGAAGCCGTGCTCCGGATCGCCGACGGCGGGGTCGTAAATGTAGCCGCACGCTTGGCATTCCCACTTCTCCATGGTCTCCTCCTTACTCCGCGGGGGGTCAGTTTTCGGTCAGGACGTTGGCTTCGTATTCGGTCTCGAGTCGAAGCTTATGCATCTTTTCCTGGGCGGCCAGGAATTCGAAGGTCCGGCGTTCCGCGCCCGAGGCCGCGCGTCCGGCCAGCCCTTCGTACAGGAGTGCCGCCTGCTGTTCTTTTTTGGCGGCGAAGAGCAATAGCTCGGGCACCGTCATGTCCGGCCGCAGCGGTTCGTCCACCGTGAAATCGGAGAGGCCGAGGTCGATAACGAAAGCCTGGGCGTGCGGCGCGCGCCCGGCCGTCTTCAGGTCGAGCAGGATCCGCTTGTGCTGAATCTCCTGCTGGCGCAGTTCTTCGGCCAGGTTCTTCAGCGCCTGCCCGGTCGCCTTCTCTCCGAGCTTAACATAGAGTTCGGCGGCCTGCTCTTCGCGCTCGATGGCGAAGGCGAAGACCTCGTCCAGCCCGGCGAATGTCTTCTTGCTCATGACGTCGTCCTTGCCTCTCGTCTCCACCGGCGGCAGCCGGCGAGTTCATTATATTCAAACTCCGGGGGGAGTCAACCTGGAAAGGGGGGAGACGAGGCGGTCAGGCCGCGAGCCCCGCACCCGACGCGGCCAGCTCCGCGAGCCGCTGCTGAAGACGGCCATAGCGCTTGACCGGCTTGTCGTTCTTGATCGCGATATAAAGGGCCTTGAAGGAACCGATGATGATGCTCAGCCGCTTGGCCCGGGTCAGCGCGGTATAAAAGAGGTTCCGCTGAAGCAGGATATAGTGCTGCGTCAGAAGCGGCATGATCACGGCTTGGTACTCACTGCCCTGGGCCTTATGGACGGAGACCGCGTAGGCCAGGGTGATATCGTTGAGCTCGTCCTTCTCGTAGCTCACCGTCCGTCCGTCATAGTCGACGAAGAGGCGAAAGCGCGTCTTGTCGACGTGAAGGACGAGGCCGATGTCGCCGTTGAAGACCTCCTTGTCGTAATCGTTCCGGACCTGCATGACCTTGTCGCGGACGCGGAACTCGCGGCTCCCCACCGGCAATCCTTCCCGCGATGGGTTGAGGCGCTTCTGGAGCGCCTGGTTGAGGTTATCGACGCCGGCCAATCCCTTGTACATCGGGCTGATGACCTGGATCTGGGTCGTGAGGGGGCTGACGCCCAGCCGGCGCGGGACGCCGTAATGGCAGAGGCTGAGGATCGTCGAGCACACCTTGGCCTCGTTCTCCTGGCGGAGGAAGTAGAAGTCGGCCTCCTTATCTCCACGCGGCGGGAGGACGAGGGTCTGGCCGTGATTGACGCGATGGGCGTTGACGACGATCAGGCTCTCCCGTTCCTGCCGGAAGATCTCGTCGAGCCGGACGACGTCCGCCAGGCCGCTGCCGATGATGTCGCCGAGCAGGCGTCCCGGACCCACGGACGGGAGCTGGTCCTGGTCTCCCACCAGGATGAGGCGCATCCAGGGCGGCACGGCCTTGAGGAGGTGGAACATGAGGGGCAGGTCGATCATCGAGACCTCGTCGAGGATGAGGGCCTCGCCGCGCAGGGGGTGCCGTTCATCGCGCTTGAAGGTCCCCCGCTTGGGCATGAACTCGAGGACGCGGTGGATGGTCCGCGCGTCGCGGCCGGTCGTCTCGCTGAGCCTTTTCGCCGCGCGCCCGGTCGGAGCCGCCAGGACGACCTCCTTCCCCCACTTTTCGAAAATGTCGACGACCGCCCGGACGATGGTCGTCTTCCCCGTACCGGGCCCGCCCGTGATGACCAGGAGTTTCTTCTCGAAGGACCTCCGAACGGCCGTCCGCTGGGCGCTTGAAAGTGTCAAGCCCAGGTTCTTTTCGGCCTCGGCCACGGCCTCATCGAGGTCGAAATCCGGCGGCCGGCATTCGAACCGGGCCAGCGCGTGGATGGCCCGGGCCACAGCCTCCTCGGCCTGCCGGAAAAACGGGAGGTAGAGGGCCTCGTCGCCCGGGAGCGCTTCCCGCACGACCTTTTTCGCTCCCGTGAGCTCGTCGAGGACGGCCTCGAACTTCGCGTCGTCCGTCCCGAGGTCCTCCCGGCACGCGGCCCGGACTTCACCGGCCAGCGAGTGGACATGTCCTTGCTCGTTGTCTTTCTCCAGGAGGTAGAGGATGTAAGCCTTGACGCGTTCCGGGGAGCCGGGGTCGAGGCCCAGCTTCAGGGCCAGCTGGTCGGCGGTCTTGAAGCCCACACCCCAGATGTCCAGGCAGAGCTGATAAGGGTTGCTCTTCAGGACGTGGAACGACTTTTCGCCGTACTGGCGGTAGATCTTGGTGGCCAGGTTGGTCGAAACGTTATGCTCCTGGAGAAAGATGATGAGCCCGCGGATCTCACGGTGCTCGCCCCACGAGGCCCGGATCTCGGCCAGCTTGACCCGGCCGACGCCGGACACTTCGCGCAATCGCGCCGGGTCTTCGTTGAGGACCGTCATCGTCTCCGCCCCGAAGCGGTCGATGATCCGTTTGGCCAGGACGGGCCCGATCCCCTTGATGAGACCGGACGCCAGGAACCTCTCCACGCCCTTGGCCGAGGCCGGCAGAATGACGGCGAAGGACTCCATCCGGAATTGCCGGCCGAAGCGGGGGTTCATCTCCCACGTCCCCTGGAGCCGGAGAGTCTCGCCGGGCGAAAGGGGCGGAAACGTCCCGACGACCGTCACGACCTCCTGGCCGTCGGGGGCGAAGCGGCAGACGGTGTACCCGTTGTCGGGATTATAGAAGACGATCTGCTCGACGGATCCCTGGAGTTCTTCCATGGCTGTCATCAAGGCTTCCGGCGGGGCCTGACCTCGACGCGAGTCCCCGCCCGGGCCCGGAGCAGACGGGCCGCCGAGCCCTCGCGCAAGGCGATCTCGACGAGCCCCAAGCTGCCGATGAGAAAAACCGGACGTCCCCGGGGAGCGGCCGCATAGGCGCCGACGGCGGGAAGCGGCGGCCGGCGGCCGATCTTGAGACCGCAGCCGGCGGGACCTGCGGCGCGCTCCAATTCCCAGAGAAGCGCCTCGGGGATATTGGTGATGAGGTTGCCGAAGCGGTCTACATGAACCACCTCGCCCGTAACTTCTTTGCCCACGAGCCGCGGCTTCGCGACGGAGAGCTTTCGCCAGGACGTCACGAGCGGCCCGAACTCCGCCGGAGGGACCCCAAGACTGAGCCAGGCCGCGGCCGGAGCCATTTTGTCCCGGGCCTCGAAGGTGGACCGGACGCTCAGGAAGAACCGCGACGCGGAGAGCTCCCGCATCTCTGCGGCGGGCTCCGCTTCGAGGGCGAGCGTCAGCAGGCCGTTGTCCGGGGCGATGAACCAGTGACGCGCCGTCCGGACGAGCAGCAAACGCCGCGCTGTCCCCACGCCGGGGTCCACCACCGCGACGAAAATGGTCCCGGCCGGAAAGACGCGGGCGCAAGCGAAGAGGATGAAAGCCGCCGCGCGGATATCATAGGGCGGGACGCGGTGGGAGATGTCGACGACCCGGGCTTCCGGATGGAGTCCGGCGATGACGGCCTTGAGGGACGGAACGAAATGGCCCTCCTCGCCGAAATCGGTGAGGAGCGCGATGAGCGGCGTCGGCATTTCGACTTCATCTTAGGCGTTTGGTCCCGGGAAATCAAACCGCCCCCGGCGGTTGACCCCCTTCCGGAAATCATGCTAACGTGGCCGCGGATGAAGTTCCTTAAAGTCGTCCTCAACGCCCTCATCGGCGGCCTTTTCTTCAGCGCCCTCCTCGTCCTCCTCCTCTATGACCTCAACATCAATCTGACGTTCCGACCCGCCGAAGCGGTCCGCCTCCTCTTGCCGCTCGGTCTGACCTATGGGCTCATCGTCGCCGTCGTCCTCGTCGTCGTCTTTTTTCTCGTCCAATTTTTCTCCGGCCGCGAGATCCGGCTCAAGGTCCTCTCCCCGACCTTTCTGAGCCTCAGCTTCGCCGTCCTCAGCTTTCTCTTCCTGCTCATCCTGCGTGAGAACACGCGCTACTTCAGCGCCCTTTTCGACGCCGCCGCCCGCAGCGCCCTCCGCCTGCAGACGGCAGTCCTGGCCGTCCAGGCCGTCCTCGCTCTCGTATTTGTCTATTTCGAAAGCCGCCGCGGGAAGAAAGGCTTCTGGCTCGTCCCGTCCCTGCTTGTCTTCGCCCTGGGCTTGATCGTCGCCACGAACGCCCGGGCGCGCCTCAGCCCTCCGGCCGCCCCGGAGCGGACGTCCCTGCTCACCGCCCGGCCGGTCGTCAGGCGGGTCACGGTGATCGGCTTGGAGGGCCTGAGCCTCGATTTCTGCTTTCCCCTCGTCGCCGAGGCCAAACTCCCGAATTTCTCCTGGCTCATGGAGAACGGGAGCTGGGGCCGGCTGGGTTCCTTTGCGCCCAACGAATCCTTCGTCCTCAATACGTCCCTGGCCACCGGCAAACTCCCTGCCCGCCACCGGTCCGTATCGGCCGTGCACTTCATCCTCCCCGCGGCGCCGGAGGGGCTGGAGGTCTTGCCCAGGTACATCCTCTTCCGCCAGATGACCCGGCTCGGCCTTCTCAGCGCGGCCCCGCTGGTCAAGGCTCCCCTGGCCATGACGGTCGCGGAGATCGTGAAGGCCAATGAGGCCGCGGCGACCGACTGGGGCTGGCCCCTTGAATGCGAGCCGGGGCCGGAGCCGAAGCCTGAGGCGAGGGCCGACAAGACCCTGCAACTCGTCCTCCCCGGCGAGGGCGCGCTCGTCGACCGGCGCCTGGCCGGCGTCCGGGCCGCCCTGCAGTGCGACGAATGGCGCGAGGAGCGGGCCTTCGCCGGCCGGAGTCCCGCCCCGCCGGCCTACTTCCACCTCCTTATCGGGGGATTGAACACCGTGCAGGCCACCTTTTATAAATACAGCTTCCCCAGCTCATTCGGGCTCATCGACCAGGACGACATCAATCGCTACGGCCTGGTCATCGAGCGCTATTACACCTTTTACGACCAGCTGGTGGGAAAATACCTCGCCTCGCTCAAGGACGATGAACTCCTCGTCGTTTATTCTCCGTTCGGCGTCGAGCCGCTCCCGCTCTGGAAGCGGGTCGTCGAGTGGGTCCTGGGCAATCGCGAGCTTTCGGCCTATCACGAGAACGCCCCGGACGGGGTCGTCTTTTTCTACGGCCAGGGGATCCGCAAGGGGAACAATATCGACGGGGTGCGCATCATCGACCTGACGCCCACCGTTCTCTATTACCTCGGTCTGCCCGTGGGCCGGGACATGGACGGTGTCGTCCAGAGCGGCCTTTTCCAGCCGGAGTTCACGGCTGAAAATCCCGTGCTGTCCATCTCCTCCTACGAGGAGGTGCGGATCGTTCCGTCGCGCTGAGCCCCCGGCTCAGCGGATGATCTTGAGGAGGCGGCCCCAGCGGGCTTTGGGCAGGAAACTGACGAACTTCCGGAGACGGTCCTTGAGCGAGGTCTTTTGCCAGGCGCCGGCCTCAGCCTGGTACGAAAAATAGATGACCCAGGGCCGGCCTTTGATGTTGTCGAGGGGCAGGAAGTTCCAGTACCGGCTGTCGTGGCTGTTGTCGCGGTTGTCCCCCATGACGAAGCAGTGTCCGACGGGGACCGTCACGGGCCCGAAGTTGTCGCGGATGAGGCTGTCGTAAGAATAGACCCCGTCGCCGGCGTAGACCTGGCTATCGTTGTGGACCTTGTACTTCTCTTCGATCGGCTGCCCGTCGATGTAGACCTGTTTGTTGCGGATCTCGAGCGTTTCGCCGGGCAGGCCGATGATCCGCTTGACGAAGTCCCGGTTCAGTTCTTCGGGGTACTTGAAGACGACGATGTCCCCCCGGCCCAGGCTCTTGCGGGGCAGGATCGTCCCCTCGAGCGGCAGCACGGGCCGGACATAGGCCATCTTGTTGACGAGAAGGAAGTCGCCGATGAGGAGCGTCGGCTCCATGGAGCCGGTTGGGATCTGGAACGCCTGAACGACAAAGGTCATGACGAAGAAGACGAAGACAGCCGTTTCGGCGATGAGTTCGAAATACTCGCGGAAGATGCTCTTGTCGCGTTTCTTGGGCGTGTCGTTCATCTCGCTCTCGCTTAAGAATACGGTACTATAGCCGAATTCGTTCCGGCCGGCAAGAGCAAGGGCTCGAGCTCGGAGGGCGGCCTCGCTCGGACGGGAGTTCCGGGCGCCTGAAAATGACGCCGCTCCTCGGCGACTGCGGATCTCGCGCGTGCCCGCGCAGGCTCGCGCTCGAACATCCTCGTCGCCCCGTTTTCAGGGTTCACCCGAAAACGGGGTTCCCTCGGCCGGCGTCATTTTCAGGCTGAACTCCCGTATGTCGCTTCGGCCGCCCTCCTTCGCTCTCTCGCGAAAGGGAATAGCCTCATCCTTGATGACAAGGGCGAGGGGTTCTCTGCGCGAGGGGCCGTCGAAGGGCCGAGCGGGCACGGTTCGCTAACCGCAGGGACGCGAGCGCGAGGAGTGAATCGAGCGACGGAGCCTCGCTGGGCCGGAAGAGAGTCCCCGCTCCTCTGGCGACCCTTGCGAGGATGATGTCCTCGACGGCGCCGAAGAGGTCGTCGGAGAGGACGGGTGGCACGGTGTGGGGCCCCCGAGCGCCCGGAGCCCGGCACTTCCGGGCGAGGACGAGCGGGGTGACACCGGGACAGGTCCCGTCCGAGGCGATGGCCGCGTCCCCGCGAGGACATCGTGCGAGCCCTTCACTTCCTTGACAGGGGTCCGCGTTCGGGCTTTACTAAGGCCGTGAACCTGACGCTTTTCGGCTACCCGAAAACGGGCAAGACGACCCTCTTCAACCTGCTGACGGGCGCGCACGTCGAGGTCCATGCCTACGAGGACGGCAAGCGCGAGCCGAACGTCCGGACGTGCCCGCTTCCCGACCCCCGCCTCGACCGGATCGCGGCCCTGTTCCCGGAGAAACGGCGGGTTCCCTTCGCCCTCGACATCACCGACCTCGTGGGCATCTCCTTCGGCGAAGTCAAGAGCAGCCTGCTCCTCGGCCACCTCCGCAAAGCCGATGGACTGGTCCATGTCGTCCGGGGCTTCCGGTCCGCCGACATCCCCCACGTGCGGCCGGCCATCGACCCGGCCGACGATATCCGGTTCATGGAGGAGGAGCTCGTCCTGGCCGACATGGCCCTTGTCGCCGCCCGGCTGGAGAAGCTCGAAAAGGACCTCAAGAAGGCCAAGGATCCCGAAGGCGAAAAGGAGCGCGAGTTGCTGACGAAATGGGCCCCTCTCCTCGAGGAAGGGAAACCCGTGCGCGAGCTCTCGATGACGCCCGTTGAGGAAAAGATGGTCCGCAGTTTCGCCTTTCTCAGCCAGAAACCCGTCTGGCATCTGGTCAACGTGGACGAGTCGGAAACCGGCGGCCTCCAGGACCCGGCCCATTTCGCCCCCGCCGACGGACGCCAGCGGCTCATGGCGGCTTTCTGCGGCCGCATTGAGAGCGAAATCTCGGC
>Ga0299915_10002847_pt1 | contig 12564 bp, 10 predicted proteins | sample RVTome_13_FD_200263 | JGI IMG/M metagenome (GOLD analysis project Ga0299915, IMG submission 200263) | Soil microbial communities from uranium-contaminated site in the Upper Colorado River Basin, Wyoming, United States - RVT92D227 (version 2) ...
GATCGCGACCGTGCTCGGGGTCGCGGCGGACGACCGCGGCACCCTGGCGGAGCGCATCGCGGTGGTCTTGTGCGGTCGTGGCCCCATGCTGGTCGTGCTCCACGAAGCCGACGCGCTCAGTTCCGAGCTGCCGGCACTGCTCACGTCGTTGCTCGCCGGCGCAGCGAACCTGCATGTCGCGGTCACCAGCCGCAGCCGGACCGCAGCGATCGGCGAGACCTGCTTCGACGTGCACCCGCTCGGCATCGACGATGCGGTCCGGCTGTTCGCCGAACGCGCGAGTGCAGCGCAGCGCGGCTTCACGGTGAATAGCTGTGCGGAGGCCGTGACCCGGCTCGTCGACGCGCTCGATCGGCTCCCGCTCGCGATCGAGCTGGCCGCCGCGCGCGTGCGCGTGACGACGCCCGCACAGCTCATCGATCGGCCCGGGCTGCTGTTCGGCGAAGCGGGTCGCGATCGACTTCGCGTGGCGTTCGATGCGGCCTGGGAGGGGCTGACCGACTGCCAGCGCGCCGCGCTGGTCCAGCTCGGCGTGTTCCGCGGCGGATTCGACCTGGATGCGGCGACCCGCGTCGTCGACCTCGAACGAACCGACTCGCCCGCGATCGTGGACGTCCTTGCCTCGCTGTGCGACGCGTCGCTCGTCGTCGCGCAGCCCACCGACGACAAGATCCGGTTCGATGTCCTCGCGCTCGTCAGGGAGTACCTGCGGACGTATCCGAGCGACCACGGAGCCTGTGCCCGGCACGCCCGATACCTCCTCGAGCTCGCGCACGTGCTCGTCGGCCAGCTCGACGGACCCGATGCCCAGCGGGCGCGGCACCGCCTGCTGCTGGAGCGCGCCAACCTGCTCGCGGTCGTCGATCGCGGCCGCGACACGGAAGACCTCGACGCACGGGCGGACGCGCTCGCTGCAGCGATCGCCGTCGCCACGCTCCAGATCCAATCCGGTCCGTATCGCGAGCTCTCGGACTTTCTCCAGACATCACTCGATCGCGTCGGCGAGACCCACCGGCCGAAGCTGTGTGCGGACGCGTGGTGGCTGCGCGGTGAAGCGCTGCGCCAGGCGGGGCACCTCGACGAAGCGTCCCGTTGCTACGAGCACGTGCAGGTGCTCGGCGAGCGCACGAACGACGCGACCACGCTCGGCCGGGCGGGCTATGGCGCCGCTGCCATCGAGTTCTCGCGCGGCGAATTCGCGATCGCCGTCCAGCTCTACCAGACGCGCGTCGTCGACCTCGCGGGTTCGCCCGATCCGGTGATCCTGACGCGTGCCTTGAGTGATCTGGGCGTCATCGAGACGGTCCTCGGACGGGTGGACGATGCCCGCCTCGCATTCGACCGGGCTCTCCGCGAAGCGCGCGCCGGTCGCTGCGTGATCGGCGAGGGCCGGGCGTTGATCGGGCTCGGGCAGCTCGAACAGCAGGTCGGACGGCTCGACGATGCCCGCGGATCCTTCGAGCGAGCCCTCGAGATCCACGAGCGAGTGGGTGACGAGCGCAGCGTCGCGCTCGCGCACCTCCAGCTGGGGTTGAACCACCACCTTCGCGGGCAGCTCGAGCCGGCGGCGGGGCGGTATCGAACCGCGCTGGTGATCAGCGAGCAGGTGGGCCACCGGCTGCTCGAGGCGATCGTGCTCAGCGCGCTCGGGTGTTGCGCTCACGCGGAAGGTTGCCTGGACGACGCCCGGCGTCACCTCCAGCAGGGGCTGGTGGGGTTCGAGCACGTGGGACACGTGAGCTATCGAGCGGTGGTCACCGCCCGCCTCGCCGCGCTGCTCGCCGATCAGGGGGACCTCGAACGAGCCCGCACGTTGCTCGCCGTGGCCGGGGGCTTGCTGCCCACCGCCGCGGACCGCGAGGTGATCGACGCGATCTCGATCTGCCGCGCCCACGTGGAGCTCGCGGCAGGGGGAGACCCCGGAGTGGCACGGGACCACGTCGACGTGGCGCGCGCCGCTGCGGTCGATGTTCGGCTGCAGGCGCTCGTCCTCGAGCGACGTCTCGAAGGCTGGACGCCGGCCAGGCGACGACTGGAGATCGGTCCCCGTGCGAGATGGTTCGTGATCGACAACGGCGAGCGAGTCGGGCTCGAGCGTCGCGGGCCTCCGAGTCGGATCCTCGCCACGTTGGTCGCGAACCGGATCGCGACACCAGGAGAGGTCGTCCAGCCGGACGAGCTGTTCGAGTACGGGTGGCCCGGCCAGCGGATCTCCACCGAGAGCGCGGCCCAGCGCGTGTACACGGCGATCTGGACGCTGCGAAAGCTCGGGTTGCGCGATGTGATCGTGCGGGTGGCCGAGGGGTACTTCATCGAACCCGCGATCGACGTCCTCCAGCGCGACGACTGACCTGGCGTCGAAGACAGTTTGAGGATCTTTGAGATCCGGTCGTGCGCGAACCGCGACGGCGATTGCCAAGATGCGCGCGGTTGTCAGTGCCGCGGGCTCGATGAACGAAACGGAACGAATCGGTCGCTTCGAGGTGCTCGACCACCTCGCCTCGGGTGGGATGGCACACGTGTATCTCGCCCGGGCGATCGGGCTCGGCGGCTTCGAGCGCAAGGTCGTGATCAAGATGCTCGACGCGAGCGTGATCGGGGACGACGATGTCCTGGTGGCGATGTTCCTCGACGAGGCTCGCCTCGTCGGTGCATTGCATCACCAGTACATCGCACCGATCTACGAGGTCGGATGCGACGACGAGGGCCGCTACTACTTCGTGATGGAGTACATCGCGGGCGAGACCGCGGAGGCGATCTGGAAGACGAACGTCGCGCGCGGTACGCAGATCCCGCTCGAGCTCGCGCTGACCGTCGGTTCGGCGGTCGCCTCGGCGCTCGCCTACGCGCACACCGCCTGCGCGGCCGACGGCACGCCGCTCGAGATCGTGCACCGGGACGTGTCGCTGTCGAACGTGATGGTCGGCCACGAGGGATCGGTCAAGTTGATCGACTTCGGGATCGCGAAGTCCGCCAATCGCGCGACCAAGACGGCTGTCGGGGCGGTCAAGGGCAAGGTCGGCTACCTCGCCCCCGAGCAGATCCGGTGCAAGCCCGTCGATCGACGGACCGACATCTTCGCGCTCGGCATCGTGCTCTACGAGCTCACCACGACGACGCGCGCATTCCGCGACAGCTCCGACCTGATCACGTTCGAGCGGATCACGCGTGGCGAGATCGCGCGGCCGTCGACCGTCATCGCCGACTACCCACCGGGCCTCGAGCGGATCGTCATGCAAGCCCTCGAGCTCGACCCCGACGACCGGTTCCAGGATGCAGGAGCGCTGGCCCGCGAGCTCGAGCTGCTCGCCGCGAGTCTGTCGATGCCGCTCGGGCACCTGGCCATCGCCGACGCGATGGCCGAGCTGTTCGTCCACCCGCGAGGCCGGCCGGCGCGGGGGAGCACCGAAGCTCGCACCGACATCATGACGCCGCTGCTCGACCACGCCCGGCTCTCGACGCGAGCCGATGACACGACGCCCGTCATCGAGCTCGATGATCTGCCGACCCGGCGGTTCTCGGTCGCGGGCTCGTAGCCTCAGGCCGGCGGGATCGAGGTCACCGTGCCGAGCGGTTGGCGGGGCAGGAGCTGCCGGAGGTGCCACGCCTGCATGTAGAGCCTGCGCTGGGCGACCCGGCGGTCGCGCACGATCACGCGCATGTACAGCGCGATCAGGAGCACCACCAGGAGGGTGCCCGTGATCGTCCCGGCCGGCTCGGTCTGGCCGTATTCGAACACGGTGCCGTGGATGGCCATGCCCGCGCCGGTCATGCTCCAGGTCGGCGCGAACACCCCGACCCACTCGAGGACGAGCGGCAACCCGGCCGCGAGTACGGCCCAGATCCCGATGGCCCACCGCCGATCGTTGAGCCATGGGAGCTGCGTCGACGACAGCAGCATCATCGAGATCACCATCGGCGTGAGGACGAACGGGCTCGTGATGCGGGAAAACACGACCACCACGGCGAGCTGGGCCGAGATGATCGTCCACGCTGGCACGATGCGAAATCGCCAGTTGACGAACGAGACCATCGCGAGCACCGCGAACGCGAGGTAGTTCGCGACCAGCAGCGGCACGCTCGCGATCGTGACGAACGGGAGGAACGGCGTGATCGCGAAGAAGAAGCTCAGGGTCGGGATCATCGCGCGGCGGCTGCGCTGGCGGATCATCGCGTTCTCCTCGTCCTCGACGGCAGCGACGAGCTCGGGAGGCATGATGGGCGGCGGCTCGACGATCAGCGTCGTCAGGAGCCCGACCGCATCGCTCGAGCTCGGATCGAGCGCGACGGCGCGACCTGCCGCATGCACCGCGCCGGCTCGATCGCCGGCTGCCAGGCACGCGCGCGCGGTCGCGAGGTGCTCGGAGCCCAGCGTGCGGCGTCGCTCGAGGTCGCGATCTCCATCGAGGTAGTGCTGGACGCGCTCGCCGAGCTCGCGCGCCGTCGGTCGCTCGGTCAGATCGTCCGCGAGCGCGTGGGTGCACACGGCGTCGAGCTCCGGTGCGATCAGGCGCTCCGGTTTGCGCCGGCTCGGCGTCGCCTGGACCTCCCCGCCGAGCGTGCTGGCGAGCGCCGCCTCGCCGCGCGGATGGAGGGGCTCGCCCGCAAGGATCTCGAACAGGATCGAGCCGAGCGCGTAGACATCGGTCGCGGGAGCGATCTCGATCCCGCGGATCTGCTCTGGAGCCATGTAGCCCGGCGTACCGAGCATCTGCCCGGTCCGGGTCTGCGTCGACGCCGAGGCGCCCGGATCAAGCTCGCCGAGCCGTGCGTCGTCGCCGTCGTCGAGCGCGTGCGCGATGCCCCAGTCGAGCACGTACACCTCGCCGAAGTCGCCGAGCATGATGTTCGACGGCTTGAGATCGCGATGCACGATCCGCTTCGAGTGCGCGAGCTCGATCGCCCGGCACACGTCGACGAACGCGTGCAGCAAGCGAGTCTGCGGGGTCGCGCCGGCGGCGAGCAGCGACGCCATGGTCGTGCCCGAGACGCGCTTCATCGTGAAGTACGGGAGCCCGTCGGCGTCGTAGCCCAGGTCGTGTACCGGCACGATCGCGGGGTGGTCGAGGCGCCCCTGGATCTTGGCCTCACGCAGGAACCGCGAGGTCGCCTCGGGACCGAGCTCGCCCCTCATCCGCTTGAGCGCGACCTCGCGACCGATGCGCGGATCGCGGGCGGTCACGACCTCCCCCATCCCGCCGCGACCGATCAACGCGCCGAGCACGTAGCTCGGCGTTGTCGGCGACAGCTCGGACGCCTCGGCGGTCCGCTCCGACACGGTATTCGCGACCGTGGCATCGTCCCCACGGGGGATGTCTCGCTCCATCTCCTCATCGTACATAGGGACTTGAGGGCGAGTCCAAGCCCCCTCGGTCCGACGCGCCTGGATCGAGCGAAATCGCACGGCTGCACAAAAATCGCGCGCTTCCGTACGGATCACGTCGGCTTTGGTGCGCGTAACCGGCTCGCGCGACTCGACGATCGCGTGCGCATCAAGAAGCCGTCACTGGAACGCGCCTCGCATCGAGGGCACGGAACCTGGAGGACTCGTGCGGACGTCAGCTGGCCCGTTGATCGAAGATGATGCGGTGCACGTCGACTGGTCGATCGTGCTCGCGGGCGATGGCGATGCGAGCCGGCTCTCCGACTATGTCGAGCGGAGGATCGGCCGGCGGATCCCGAGGCCATACTGCCGGGTGTTCGGCGAACCGACGCTGCTCGAGCGGACGCTCGATCGGCTGAATCGGCTCGCGCCGCCGTCACGAACGATCGGGGTGATCGCGGAACCCCACGCGACGCTGGCGTGGCCGCAGCTCGCAGGGCGTTGCGACCACGTGGTGCGCCAGCCGTCGACGGGCGACTCCGGGGTGGCGCTGTTCGTGGCGCTGGCGATCATCCGGCGCTCCACGCCGAACGCGCTCGTCACGATCTCGCCGGCGGATCACCAGGTCTCGCCCGGCGACGCATACGTCGCGCAGGTGCGGATCGCGCGCGGGATCGCGGCTCGGATGCGAGACACGGTGGTGGTGCTCGGGGTCAGGCCGAGCGAGCCCGACCTCGACCACAGCTACCTCGCGGTCGGCGAGCCGGTGGCGGGGCAGGGGCGCGTGCGGCGGATCGACGCGTGCATCGATCAGCCTTCGCGACCGCTCGCGCGGATGCTGGGCTGGTCCGGGGCGCTGTGGAACACGACGGTGACGTGCGCGACCGTCGATGCCCTGTGGGAGCTCGGGCGCGAGACGCAGCCGCAGCTGTTGGCGGTCCTCGACTCGCTCGTCCCGCTGATCGGGACCCCGGACGAGGCCGATGCCATGGACTACGTCTTTCGCTCCTACCTCCCGGTGAGCTTCACGCACGACGTGCTGGAGCGCGGACCGCATCATGCCGTCGCGCTCGAGCTCGAGGATGTGGTGTGGATCGGCCCGCCCGAACGCGGCGATCGTCACGCGTCGCGAGAGCTCGTCGCGGCGTTCGAGCCCGTCACGCCAGCCAGCTCGTCGCCGCGACTGCGATGGAGACGACCGGAGCGAGTGCCACGGCGCAGGCTGTGAAGTAGGTCCGCAGCGGGACCGGGGAGAACGCGAGCGCGTAGCTCAGCGGCGGGTTGAACCACAGGAGGAGCCGCAGCACGAGGACGCCGCGGAACGGATGCGTCTCGAGCAAGCGGAACGCGCGCGCGGCGTACTTGTTCTTCGGTCGCCACGGATCGGCGCCGGCGCGGCGCAGCTTGCGGGCGGCCATGAACGGGACGGTCACCGCGAGCAGCCCCGCGCCGTAGCCGAGCCCGAGCCCGAGCCACGGCCCGAATGCGAGCTGGCCGCCGATGACGAACGCGATGCCGGGGATGCCGACGAACGATCCGGCGACGAACGCGACGACGAACAGCACCGGCGCGGCCGGGCCGAGCGACTCGAGCCACTCGCTCACGCTCGTCGGCGTGACCGTGCCCGACCGCCAGAGGTAGATCGCACCGGTCACGAACGCCACGACGAGCACGCCGAGGAAGATCCGGCGTACGACGCGCGAAGGCATGGGCAGATGGGACCCCAGCGGGCGCGGCGCGTCCACCGATAGTTTCACGCCACCGGGCCGGCGACGCGGCTACCGAGCGGAGCGCCCGCCTGGTACTGGGCGAGCAGCCGTCCGATCAGCGTGGGATCGAAGTTGAAGCAGCGCGCGAGCTGCGCCTTGAGATCGTCGATCACCCAGTCGCCGCCCTCGAAGAAGTCGACCTGCATGTTGTAGATGAGGTGCGGCATCTTGAACGCCTGGATCGCGCGGTAGACCTGGTCGGAGTACCAGAGGGGGTCGGCGCTCGTCGCGTAGTACTCGCGGAGCGCGTCGCGGTAGTAGCAGTGGTGGCGCATCTCGTCGCCGGCGATCAGCGTGAACAGCTTCTTGAGGAACGGCGACGCGGTGCGCTTGGCGGCCATCAAGTAGAAGTGGTTCGTGGCCAGCTCCTGGATCACGGCGTACGTCAGCATGCCGGGGACGGTGCGATAGCACTCGTCGGGGCAGCTCTCCTTCTGCGCGATCGCGAACGCGAACTGGGTCACCGACTTCAGATCTTCTTCGACGTGCAGCCCGAGCTTGCGGCTGGCCTTCTCGAGCGCGAACGAGTGGCGGTGCTCGTCGGCGGTCCACAGGGTCGTGAACTGCCAGAGCTCCCAGTAGGTGCGGAGCTTGTCGACCAGGCCCCAGACCTCGGCGTAGTGCGGCACGCCGTGCTCGATGACGGCGGTCCCGGCGACGGCTTCGCGATCGAACGTGCTGACGAGGCCGGCCGACGCCTCGGCGTCGAGCTCGGTCCAGTCGAGGTCACTCACCCGCCAGCTGTTGCGTTCCCAGAGCTCGAAGTACTGTTCGTATCGCATTCGCGCGCGATGGTACGCCTCTGCGCAGACTCCTGCGGCGTCGGAGTGCGCGGAACCAGCGTCGGCCAGGTCATGCCGCTTGGCGGATCCATGAGCGTGGTGTTGTCGCGATACACGCGCGCGGTCTGGTAGAGCCGCCCGAGCGCCCGCCACAGCGACATCGATTGATAGCGATCCGGAAACTTGGCGCACACCGCGTCGCGGATCGCCGGGCCGTGGCGCGTGCTCATCGCCGGGAACAGGTGGTGCTCGACGTGAAACCCGAACCCGAGCGTGAGCCACACCAGCGGCCGGGGGAGCGTCACGCTCAGCGAGTTGACGAGCGGATCGTTGATCGGGGTGAGCGGGCTCAGGTTGTGATTCGTCATGATGAACACCATCACGATCGAATTCGCGACGACGAGCGGCAGCAGGTACACGAAGAGGAACGGCACGAACCCGACGAGCCACGCGACCCCGCCCCAGAACGCGATCCCGAGCAGCGTCTCCGCGATCGCACGCCGGTGGAGCTTCGGGCTCAAGAACCCGCGCTTGCGGGCCGTGAACAACATCTGCGTGCTCTGCCCCGTGAACCCGAACAGGATGCTGAGGAAGCTCATCAGCCGCCGGCGCCCGATGCCGAAGTAGTCCGCCATGATCCGCGCCCCGCGCTGGGTCTGGTACTCCTCGAGCGTCGGGTACATGTCCGGATCGATCCCGGGCTGGCCGCAGTGGTTGTGATGGACGCGGTTGTGCCAGGCCATCCAGAGCTGCGGCGAGACCGTGAACGGCAAGAACCCGAACCAGCCGACGATGCGAATCGCCCACCGGCCGCGCACCACCCCGCCGTGCAACGTCTCGTGGCCGAGGAACGTGGTCCCGGCCAGGCAGCACCCGATCACGAGCGACGCCAGCGGCCACAGCAACCTCGGCAACACCCCGGACGCCATGGTCCACGCGAGGCCGCCGATGATCGCCGCATGCACCGGTAGCCACAGCACCCTCGATCGCGCCGGCGCGAACGCCGCCTCGGGGAGGTCCGGCCGGAGCTCTCGAGCGTAGGCGGCGACGGACGTGAGCTGCATGTGCCGACCATTAGCATGCACCGCAGCACGTGACCGGGATGGTTGGTTCACAACCTCGTCAGACGCCTCAGAGCCCCCTGTAACGTGCCCCGGGGTGGCGGCGTGCAGGTCAACTACCCGTTCACGTTCCGGACCGAACCGTAGCTACTTCTTCGCGGGCGCCTTCTCGAGCTCTTTCTGATCGAGCTTCGAGATCGCGGCCTGGACATCCTTGTCCGCGCCACACTTCTGCATCGCGGGCATCATCTCCTTCACGCGCGCCATCATCTTCTCTTCGTAGGCCTTCGGCAGCTTCTTGCCGGAGGTCTTCGCCTCGTGCGCCTTGCGGATCTGATCCTGGTTCGTGCTGATCACGCCGCTGATCGCGCCGGCCATCTTGGGACAGTTGTCCTTGTTCTGGACGATCGCGTCGACGAACTTGTTGTAGAACGCGAGGAACTTGTCGGCCTCGGCCGCCGAGATCTCCTCGGCCTTCACCTTGGCGGTCTCGGCGAAGACGGTGGTGGACGCAGCAAGCAAGGCCAGGAGCGTGAACGTGCGTAGCAACCTCATGAGATCTCCTCCGAGTCAGCGAGAGACCGGACCATGCCACACGTTATTCACCCGCGGGGAACAGACCGGCAGGCGTGGGCAGTTTTGCCACACAGACAGCCGTTATTCGTCGGAGCCGTTGCCCCGGTTCAGTTCATGTTGACGCGGCGGATCCGGTTGTACGGCACGTCTTCGCCGCGGCCGCCGTCGGCCACGAACACGAGCGAGCCATCGGGCGTCACGCCGATTCCTTCGAGCCCGAAGAACTGCGCGGCGAGCCGGTCCTCGCTGTCGAGGTAGCCGCCTTCGCCGCTGCCGGCGATCGTCTCGACGGTATCGGCGCGGATCCGGCGGACGCGGAAGTTGCCGGGATCGGCGATGTAGATGTCGCGGTTCGCCGCCACCGCGACGCCCTGCACGTTGCTGAACTTCGCGGTCGCCGTCGCGCCGTCGGCGAAGCCGGCCGCACCGGAACCGGCGAGGGTCTCCACCGAGCCGTCGAGCGCGACGAGCCGCAGCCGGTGGTTCTCCGAGTCGGCGACGACCAGCTTGCCGTCGAGGATCGCCATGCCGTACGGGGCCGAGAACCGCGCGGCGGCACCCGCGCCGTCGATGAAGCCCTTGGCGTCCCACGTGCCCGCGAGGGGCGTGACCGCGCCGGTCGTGGGGTTGACGAGCCGGATGACGTGGTGCTGGTAGTCGGAGATCGCGAGCCGCCCGTCGGGCAACACCGCGATCCCGCGCGGCCGGCCGATGTTCTGGGCGACGACGGTGGCGACCCCGTTGTCAACGCGCCAGATCGTCCCGGTCATCGGACCCTGCTCGTTGGACGTGGTGTTCTTGTCGGTCGTCACGTAGAGCGTCCCGTCGGCGGCGAACGCGAGCGCAAAAGGCCGCCGGAACGTTTCCTGCGCGATCAAAGTGCGCGTTTGGCCATCGGCCGGATCGACGACGCGGATCTTGCCGTTGTCGAAGTCGGCGACGTAGGCCTTGCCGTCGGGACCAAACGTCACGCTCACCGGGTTCGCGAACCGTGCGACCTCGCGGCTACCGTCGACATATCCGGGATCTCCGGCCCCCGACAGCGTGGTCACGCCGGTGTTGCTGAGCGGAGGCGCATCGACGCCACCGCTGCCCGCGTCATCGCCACCACTGTTGCTGCTATCGCTCGAGCAGCCGACGAGCCCGACGAGCAGGAGCGTGACTAGCGTGGTCTTCAGGTGGGGGGGCATGAGGATCTTTCTGAGGGATATGCACTGACTAGGTAGCAAGACCCTTGCCGCGTCGATCCTCGGTCCACGTGCTCGAAACCGAACCCGGCGAACGTGCGCTGGACGCTCAGCGCGCGTCGCGTAGCGTGGCTCCGGGACGAGGCGAGATCAGCTTCATCGCGGCGAGGCGATCGTGGATCTGCGGCGACGACAGCCACGCGAAGTCCTGCAGGACCTCGCCGATCACGACCTCGGGTCGACGCAGCGGACCACACTCCGCGCGCAACGTGCCGAGCATCTTCGGGTTCGCCACCAGGATCACGTGCTGGAACGCCTGCTCTCGCATGATGCGGTCGAGCGCGCCGACCACGTCGCGCGCGAACCGCGACTCGAGCTCGGCGATGTGATCGAGGCGGTGATCGTCGACGACGCCGTGACCTCCGGCCTGGTGGCGATTCTTGCCGGTCCGTCCGACGCCGATCGCGCGCGATTGCTTGTCGGCGAACATTCCGTGTGCCTGGCGTCCGGGGTTCACCAGATCGAGCACCTCCGAGAGCACCGCCGGCTCCCCCCCGAGATGCGAGTACGTATAGAGACGAGCGTGGGCAGCGTCGACGACCGCGATACAGGCGCGTTTCAGCATGCCCTCCCAGTTTGCATCGGACATGCCGTCCTACGAACCCACCGCAGGCGCGCGGGCGTGGACGCGCGTCGCGGCTAGAACGTGCTGGTGACGAGCGGCAGGATGCGCGCCGCGGCGGGCTCGGGATCCTCGAACGTGCGCCGGTAGCCGTGCGCGACGACGAGCCCGAACCCGGTGACGGCGGCCGCGTAGACCAACCGCGGGGGGATCTGTTTCCAGCCTCGCATGCACCAGAGGTCCAGGACCTTCACGACGTCGTTCGACTTGCGAAACGCGATCAGGTCCTTCGAGAAATCGACCCACAGGCCGGTGCCGACCACGGCCAGCGCGACCTGGCCGTAACGGTTCTGCGGCCACGCGTCGGTGAACACGAGCGCGGCGAACCCACCGAGCAGCAGCGCACCGGTGATCTTGGGGGCCACGTAGAACCACAGCCTGTCGTGCTTCGTCGAGAGGCCGCGAACGTAGGTCCAGCCGAAGCGGAGGTGGCCCTTCGGATCGCGGCCCGGCGGGAACACGTGGAAGTCGAGGACCTTCGCGCCGACGAGCTTCGCGGCGATCGCGTGGCTGCCTTCGTGGAGCGTGACGCCGAGAAAATACATCGGCGGCGTGAGCGCGAGCCCGGCGTAGACCAGCGTGCGATCGCTGGGCTCGGCGTGCGCGGGCGTCGCGAACACCAGGAGCAAGACCACGATGCCGGGGCGCACGTGCCTGCGAGGTTCGCACGAAACGCCGGTCAGGGCGGGGCGACCCACAGCTCGTCGACGGCGGTGAACCCGAGGCGCCTGGCGAGCCGGAGCGACGCGACGTTGGCCTCGTCGGCGCCCCACACCGGCTCGCGGCCCGCGGCGCGCTCGTGCTGGATCATCGCCGCCGCGACGATCGTCGCGAGCCCGAGCTGGCGCGCGGACGGCAGCGTGTCGACCGAGACATCGAACCACCGCGCGCTGCGCCACGGCGCATACGCGAACGCGACCGGCTCGCCGTCGACGAACGCGGTCCAGATCGTCGAGCGATCGCGCGCGAACGCGAGCTCGTCGGCGAGCGGGGCAGGGAGGTGCGCGAGCGAGGCGTCGGCGGGCAGCGGCAGCGCGCCGTCGAGCTCGGGCAGCGTGGTGGGATCGGGGAGCGTGTGCAGGATCGCGCGGAGCGGCGTCCGCGCGAGCGCCGCGGCGAGCTCGTCGGTGGCAACGAGGAACGTGTACGTCGGGTACTCCTGCGCGAGGCCGCTCACCCCGCCG
>Ga0299915_10002848_pt1 | contig 12563 bp, 13 predicted proteins | sample RVTome_13_FD_200263 | JGI IMG/M metagenome (GOLD analysis project Ga0299915, IMG submission 200263) | Soil microbial communities from uranium-contaminated site in the Upper Colorado River Basin, Wyoming, United States - RVT92D227 (version 2) ...
GGTGAGACCGCCGGGGTTGAGTACGCGGAGGGGTTCCGGACGTTCTCCCTGAAGGAACAAGAGGAGCGTTGATGGAGGACCCGATCGACCCGCCCGAGGAGGAGCCGAAGCGGCTCGATCCCGACGAGGAGGAGAACGTTCGCGCGGATCTCGACGACCTCGGCGGGATGCGCCAGGTGTTCGGTCCTCAGGGCGTGAAGGGCGTCGTGATCGCCTGCCCCGACTGCGGAGAGAACCACTACTACGAGTGGGACCTTCTGAGGGACAACCTCGAGCACATGCTGCAAACCGGGGAGCCTCGCATGCACGAGCCGGCCTTCGAGGTTCGCGAAGAGGAGTACATCCAGTGGGACTACGGCAAGGGCTACATCGACGCCCTCTCCGACACCGGCCTCGAGCCCGACCGCAAGCTGTCGATCACACAGTGCCCGTGGTGCGCCACGCCGTGCGAGGACTTCTTCCAGTACTGCCCGAAGTGCGGCCGGTCGCTCGCCGCGCTGAGGATCTACCGCGAGCTGGTGCAGCGCGGCATGAGCGAGCGCGACGTGCGGGCGCTGCTCGTGCGCGCGGGTGTCGAGCCCTTCTGAGCAGTGGAGCCGCTTGATCGGGAAGGCGAGCCGGTCGAGGAAGCTTCCGTGATCGAGGTCACGGGGCGTGGCGACGGAAGGAAGGCGGCCGAAGCCTCCCAAGACCTTTGGGCGTGGGTCTCGCTCGTGTCCGCACTGCTCGGGGTCGGGGCCGTCGCGACGATCGCGGCTTCGGCTGCCGACGCGAGCTTCCTGAGCTCCCTCCCGGACTGGGCCGGGAGTGTTCTCTACGGTGCGGTACCGTTCTTCGGCCTGCTGGCCGTGTTCTCCGGGATCGCCGGACGGGGGCGGGGGCTTCAGGGGTGGGTCACCCGAGCGGGCATCGCGCTGGGGTGCCTGCTGGTCGTGGCGGCGCTCGCCGCGGTCGTTCTCCTCCTGAACGCGTTCAGGACGGCGGGCTGAGGGGCCGCTCGAGCACGCACTCCTCGGGGGCCTTGTCGTCTCGGAGTCCCTTGAACGACGGCGCGCGCATCTTGCCCGTGCTCTTCGTGATCTCGAGGTACTCGACCTCGCATACGACGCTCGGTTTGACGAACGTCGCCCCCTTCACCCGACGGAGGGCCGGATCGGACGAGGCCGGCTCCTTGGTCACGAGCGGGCGAAGCAGCTCGATCAGCCGGTCGAGCATCCGGTCCGTGAACCCGGTGCCCACCTGCCCGATCCAACGGAGCCGACCGTCGGTGTAGGCGCCGACCAGGAGAGCTCCGAACGTCCCCGCGCGGCCGCCCTGGCCGGGCGTCCAACCCAAGATCACGCAGTCCTGCGTGTTCGTCAGCTTGACCTTGCGCCAGTCCGCACTCCGTCGGCCCGGCTGGTACCGGGAGTCCGTCCGCTTGGCCATCACGCCCTCAAGGCCGAGGTCGCGGGCCGCCAGGGTCAGCTGCCTTCCTGTTCCCTCAACGTAGGTCACGAGCTGCAGCCGACGGTCTTGCTCGACGATCGACTCGAGCAGATTGCGCCTCTCCACGAGAGGGAGGTCGGTGAGGTCACGACCGTCGAGCCACAAGACGTCGAAAGCGACGAGCGACACGGGAACCTGGTTCGCGATGCGCTTGATCTCACGCTCGTTCGTAAGGTTCATCCTTTGCTGGAGCGCCTCGAACGAGTTCCTGCCGCTCTCGTCGAACGCGACGATCTCGCAATCGAGCACGGCGTTCACCTGATCGACCAGCTCGTGCACCATGCGGAGCTCCGGATACTGGTTCGTCGCGTCGCGCCCTGTTCGCGTGACCAGACGCGTTACGTCGGTCGCAAGGTGGGCAAGACACCGGATCCCGTCGAGCTTGGGCTCGAATCGCCACGACGGGTCGTCGAAGGGCTCGTGCCCCCCCTCGGCCAGCATCGGCTGAAGAGGCGGCGGCGAGGAGATGAGGGGCACGTCCTGATGGCTCGCGAGGAAGACCAGCCAATCCGTTCGGGTCCTCACGAGGTGGTACTCGAGGCCTGGACGGCGGCGCCCGAAGAGCCTGAAGCTCACCTTCCCGTCGTTCCATTCCAGGATCTCGTGTGTCCCCTCGTCGAAGATGCGAACCTCGCCCGCGCCGTAGTGACCCTCGGGGATCGTTCCCCGGAAGCGTGCGTACTCGAGCGGGTGATCCTCAGTCCGCACGGCCAGGCGTTTGTCCCCCTTCTGCGTCGGTAGCCCGCGTGGCACGGCCCACGAGGGGAGAGCGCCGTCGCGTTCGAGACGCAGGTCGTAGTGGAGCCGTGTCGCCCGGTGCTTGTGGATCACGAACGAGTTGCCCGCCGCCGGGTCATCGCCAGGGGTGGGCTCGGGCGTCGCGGAGAAGTCGCGCTTGCGAACGTAGTCCGCAAGATCCTTGGATTGGGCGATCGCCTGCTTGCTCGTTCGGGCGCCGTGCACCGTCGGGCGAGCTTGCGGCGAGCCCTCCGCGCGTCTCGCCCCGCGACCTCGTGACACACCCATCGCCCGAAGAGCTTCGCCCAGGTCCTGAGGCGCCGTCCTCACTCCCTCGAACAGGTCGCCGACCTTCGCGAAGCGCTCCCAGACCGTCTCGATCGTGAAGTCCTTCGGATCGACGCCCCGCTCGATCTCCTCCCACGTGAGCGGCGTCGACACCGTTGCGCCCGGCTCCGGCCGGAGCGAGTAGGCGGCGGCGATGTTCGCGCCGGATCGGTTCATGTTGTGGTCGATGAAGACCTTCCCCATACGGCTGGAGACCTTCCATGCCATCGTCACGCGCTCGCGGTCGGCTCGTGCGATCGTGCGGCCGAGCGCACCGACGAAGTCCCTGACCTGCTCGTAGGAGAAGCCGGGCCGGACGGAGACGTAGATCTGGACGCCCGTGGCGCCGCTCGTCTTCGGATACCCGACGAGGCCCAGCGCGTCGAGCGCCGCCTTCACGTGCATGGCGACCGCCAGTACGTCTTCGAACGCGATCGGCTCGAACGGGTCGAGGTCGAAGAACAGGTAGTCGGGAGTCTCCACCGAGGAACAGCGCGAGTGAAGCGGGTGCATCTCGACGCAGCCGAGGTTCGCTACGAACAGGAGCGTGGCCGCGTCGTTCACCATCAGGTAGTCGATCACGCCGTTCCTGCTCTCCTCCGAGGGCACCAGGCACCGGGTGATCCAGTCCGGGGTGTGTGGGGGCGCGCTCTTCTCGTAGAAGAAGTCACCGGCGACGCCGTCCGGCATCCGCTTCATCGTCAGCGGTCGATCCCGCAGATAGGGCAGGATCAGGCCGGAAGCGTCGTAGTAGTAGGCGACGAGGTCGCCCTTGGTGTAGCCCTCGTCGGGCCAGAAGACCTTGTCCAGGTTCGACAGGCGAAGCTGGTGGCCATCCATCTCCATCCGCCAGGCGTCGCCCCGCCGTTCCACGGGCAGGGGTTCCGGGAACCTGATGGAGAACGGGGCGCCCGAGACACGCTTGGCAGCAGGCATCGCCCTCCGATGGTAGACGCGTCGCCCGGATGAATAGAATGCTCGGTTCTCGGGTATGCGATTCTCACCGGAGGTGCGCCATGCCACCCAGACCGATGTGGAAGGGGGCCATCTCGTTCGGCCTCGTGACGATCCCGGTCGCCGTGTTCCCGGCCACCGAGGAGAAGTCGCTCAGGTTCAACCAGCTCCACGACGAGGACAACGGCCGGATTCGCTACAGGCGCGTGTGCGAGATCGATGGCGGGGAGGTCCCGTTCGAGCACATCGTGAGGGGCTACGAGTACGAGAAGGACCGGTACGTCGTGCTCACCGACGAGGATCTGGATGCGGTTCCCGTCGAATCCAGCCGCACGATCGACATCCAGCAGTTCGTAGACCTCGCCGAGATCGACCCGATCCTGTTCAAGAAGTCCTACTACGTGGTGCCGGACGAGACCGGCGCGAAGGCGTATGCGCTTCTCCGCAAGGCGCTGTCTGAGGAGAAGAAGGTCGGCATCGCGAAGGTCTCATTCCGGGACAAGGAGCACCTCGCCGCCCTGCGTTTCAAGGGAGCCGTCTTCGTGCTCGAGACGATGTACTGGCCCGACGAGATCCGCGCGGCCGAGTTCGAGACGGTCGACGTCGACCCGAAGGTGCGGGCGAAAGAGGTCGACATGGCGACGACGCTCATCGAGAACCTCACCGAGCCCTGGAATCCGGAGGCCTTCAAAGACGAGTACCGGGAGGCGCTGCTCGACACCGTCGAGAAGAAGATCGCGGGCGAGGAGATCGAGGTTGTGCCTGAGCCGGCGCCGGCCCGGGTGGTCGACCTCATGGAGGCCCTGAAGGCGTCGGTCGAGGCGGCGAAGAGGAGGACGCCGTCGGCGAAGTCCGAGCCGGCCAAGGGGCGGGCGAAGAAGCGCACCACCAAGAAGGCCACCGCCGCAAAGGCGGCCCCCCAGAAGAAGAGGGCCGTAGCAGGCTGAGCCTGGCGCCCCTGTCGAAGGTCTTGGGGCGCTAAGCTCCTGGTCGGCCCACTAGAGGAGGGATTCGTGAAGCTGGTCGTCGCGATCGTCAAGCCGTTCAAGCTCGACGAGGTCAAGGAAGCGTTGCGCGAGATCGGGGTGAACGGTCTGACCACGACCGACGTCGAGGGCTTCGGCCGCCAGCGCGGACACACCGAGGTCTACCGCGGCGCCGAGTACCAGGTCGACTTCGTCCCGAAGGTGAAGGTGGAGGTTCTCTGCGACGACGATCAGGCCGACGGCATCATTGATGCGATCACCAAGGCCGCCCGGACGGGCAAGATCGGCGACGGCAAGATCTGGGTGACGCGGGTGGAAGAGATCCTGCGCATCCGCACCGGTGAACGGGGCTCCGACGCCATCTGAGATGCCGGAGCGTCCTACGCAGGTCGCGCGGCTGATCGACGCGCACCGCGCGTTGGACCTCGCGTATTCCCCAGGCCACCACGGCCGTTGGTCCGCCTCGAGACGTGCGGGGCTCGTCGATGCTTGCCTGCGGGAGCTGTTCGAGGAGAGCGGTCCGCCGGAGGGCGTCGTCCTCGTTGCGCTCGGTGGGTACGGACGGGGCGAACTCATGCCGTTCTCCGACATCGATCTGCTTCTGCTGCATCGCGGTGACCGGGGCGAGGAGGTGGCGGCCGTTGCGAAGACGATCTTCTACGTGCTGTGGGACGCGGGGTTCTCGGTCGGCCACGCGGTGCGCACACCGCAGGAATGCGCGGCGGTGGCTGCGGATCGGTTGGATTCGGCGACAGCGATGCTCGACGGACGGACCCTGGCGGGAAGCGAGGATACGTGGCACGAGGCGCTGGCTCTCGTGCTCGAGCTCGTGCGAGGGGACCCCCAGGCGTTCGCCGAACGCTTGCGCGAGGACGCGAGCGAGCGACACCGGCGGTACGGCTCGGTCTCTCACCTGCTCGAGCCGGACGTGAAGGAGGGGGCCGGGGGCCTTCGCGACGTGCACTCCCTCGGTTGGCTCGCCGCCGGGGTCGGGGGCGGCAGTGGGCTCGCCGCGCTAGAGGCCGCAGGGCTGCTCAGAGCCTCGGAGCTACAGGCGGTCGAGGCGGCGCACGAGTTCCTCGTCCGCGTGCGCAGCGCACTCCATCTCGAAACCGGCCGTGCGACGGATCGCCTGTTCCTCGACCTCCAAGAGCAGATCGCGGGATCGCTCGGCTTCGCGGACGAACCGGGGCTGCGGGCTGTGGATGGTCTTATGCGCTCGGTCTTCGAGCACGCTCGACAGGTGAAGCATGTCGCCGGAAGCGCGTTCGACAGGTTCCTGCTGGGTGGGTCTCAGCCACGGGAGGTAGATCCGTCGCCCCAGGGCGTGCTCCGGGCCTTCGCCGACCTCGCCCACGAGCGCGGGGTGATGTCGCCGGCCACGCTCGATCTGATCGAGGAGGTCGAGCTTCCAGATCCGGTCGAGTGGACCGAAGGCGTGCGCGAGACCTTCCTCGAGATCCTCCGGGCGGGTGAGGAGGGCGTGCGAGCCCTCGAGACCATGGACCGGATGGGCGTGCTCGAGCGCTTCCTTCCCGAGTGGGGGCCGGTTCGCTGCCGGCCGCAACGGGACCCCTACCACCGATACACCGTGGACGTGCATCTGCTTCGGTCGCTTGCCCGGATGGCGCGTCTTCTCACCGACGGCGATCGGGGCGACCCGCTCGCGTCGGAGGCAGCCGAGCTCGCTCAGGACCGCGACCCATTGTTGTTGGGCGCGCTCCTCCACGACATCGGCAAGACGGGAGAGGGCGGTCACGTGCAGGTCGGTGCGAGGGTGGCGGCCGTGGCGCTCGAACGGATGGGGTTGCCGGAGCGCGCTCGGGAGCTGGCGGCCTTCATGGTTGCCCAACACCTGTTGCTTGCCGACACGGCGACCCGCCGGGACCTCGGCGACGAGGATCTAGTACTCGACGTCGCCGCGAAGGTTGGTGACCCAGAGCGGCTGGCGGCCCTCTACCTGCTCACCGTCGCCGATGCGGAAGCGACAGGGCCGCTGGCGTGGACGCCGTGGCGGGCGACGCTCGTTCGCGAGCTGGTCGTCAAGGTGCAGCGCGTGCTCGAACGGGGCGAGATGGGCGCCGAGGCGGCCGAGCAGCTCGCCAAGCGCACGGGGGCCCTTCGTGAGCTGCTGACAACCGAGGACCCGGTCGAGGTCGATCGGTTCCTGCTTCGGATGCCGAGGAGCTACCTCCTCACGGTGCCGGTCGACCAGATGGCCACCCACCTCGCCCTGGTCCGCCCGCCGATCGGTGCGTCGGAGGTGCGCACGCTGGCGGTCCCGGGCGCGCGGCCCGGGACCTTCGGGCTCACCGTGGTGGCCGCGGATCGTCCGCGGCTGCTGTCGTGGATCGCCGGGGCGCTCACGCTTGCCGGCCTGTCGATCCTCACCGCGAAGGTGTTCACGACCGAGGACGGAGTGGCCGTCGACGTCTTCGAGGTCGAGGGGCTCTTCGATCCGGAGGTCGGCCTGGAGCGCTGGCGCGAGTTCCGCGGCACGCTCCGAAAGGCCATCGAAGGCCGCCTGCGGCTCGAGCACGGTGTCGCGGACAAGCGGAAGCGGTATCCGGCACCGCGGACCGAGGTACCGGTGCGGGTGACGGCCTACAACGACGCGTCGGACTTCTTCACGATCGTCGAGGTCGGGGCGCCAGACAGGATCGGGCTCTTGTTCGACGTGACGCGAACCTTCGGTGAGCTGCACCTCGACGTGCGCCTGGCGAAGGTGGCGACGTACGGCGGCCGAGTGGTCGACGTGTTCTACGTTCGGGACGAGCTCGGCCGCAAGGTCGAGGACGCAGAGCAGATTGGCGAGATCGAGCGCGCGCTTCGGGCCCGGCTCGAAGGGTGAGCGCGATCGCCGGAGAACGCGGCTGCTGGCAGGCGCGCGGCTACAACAGAGCGTCCAGCCGCATTGCCAACCTCGGCCCGAACCCTTCGCCCTCGTGCTTGAAGTAGTAGTAGACGTCGCTCCCGGCGGCCAGAGCGAGGCGGATCCTGGCAGTCCAGGTGGCCAGCTCCGCGTCGCCCGGCATGGGAGACAATCATGCTAGACGTGGCGGCGCGAGAGGTTCGTGGGACGATCGACGCCGGGCCGGGCGAGGTGAGCACGGCCTGGATCGCGTCGAGCCATCGGGTGGCTGCGTTGGTTCTCGCGCACGGCGCCGGCGTGGGCATGGACCACCCGTTCCTAGTGGGTTTCTGTAGGGCCATGGCCGAGCACCGGGTGGCAACCCTGCGGTTCAACTTCCCGTACATGGAAAGTGGGCGTCGCTCGCCGGACCCGGAGCCCGTGCTCCGAGCGGCATGGCTCGCGGCCTTCGCGGAGGGGCATCGGCGGTCTGCAGGAGTGCCCGTCTTCGCCGGAGGGAAGTCTCTTGGGGGCCGTGTCGCCTCGATGGTCGTCGCGGACGGCATGCAGGCAGCCGGACTGGTGTTCCTCGGATACCCGTTGCATCCGCCGGGCAAGCCCGAGCGGATCCGTGACGAGCACCTGTACCGCGTCGAGGTCCCGATGCTCTTCCTCCAGGGAACGGTCGACCCGTTCGCCGATCCCGCCCACCTCGGCCCCGTGCTTGCCAGGCTGGGCGACCGCGCCGTGCACGTCGGGATCGAGGGCGGTGACCACTCGTTCAGGGTTCGTGGCCAGCACATGGGCGACCTGGACATCGGCGCGGAGCTGGCTGAGCACGCCGCCTCGTTCATCCATCGGGTCGCGGGGGTCGACTGATGCCGAGGAAGAACCGCCGCGCGGAGGAGTCGCTCGCTCCGGTGCGCATGCCGCAGTCGGCAGCCCCGGACTGGGCGCTCGTCTCCGGCTTCGACGTTCGCCGCGTCAGCGGCGAGAAGCCCTACCGGTGTCCGGGCTGCGATCACGTGGTGCGGCCGGGCCTGTGGCACCTCGTGGTGGTGCCCGAGGACGATCCCGACGCGCGGCGCCACTGGCACGAAGCGTGCTGGCGCACCGAGCTCCGGCGGTCGCGCGGTTGAGCGACTTCCGGATCTGAGCCGGCGACGTTGCCCGGTATCATCGGCGGAATGTCGCTGCGGGAGGTTTACGCCACGATGACCGAGCTGGATGGGGCATGGCTCGGCCACCTCGAAGGCTCGAGCGAGGAATTCCGGACTCGCACTCGCGAGGGATGCCTCTCCAAGCTCAGGCGCACGGCCGGAGAGGATGCCGCGCTCGTCGTGGAGGTAGTCCCGGCCTTGGTGGGAGTCGCGGAGGCGGCGGCCATCCTGGGATGGGATCGGCGGCGGGTGGTCACCTATGTCGATCGGGGGTCGTTCCCCGATCCCGTCGCACACCTGGCGTCGGGCCGCGTGTGGCGGCGCGAGGACGTCGAAGCATTCGCGCGGGCATGGAACCGGCGCAGGGCCAGAAGAAGAGCAGGGTCAGCGAGGAGACCAGCAGAGTGAGCGAGCCCCGGATCCTTCTCCTCATACGCCACGGTCGCTCGAAGGAGGACTCGACCGATCTGCTTGAGACACCCCGCGGCCTGCAGTGGGATCCGCCGCTCGATGAGCGAGGGCGCGGGCAGGCCGAGCTACTCGCCGAGCGGCTCCTGCTTCAGCAGCGGCCCGTCGCCGTGTACTGTTCGCCGCTCCGGCGGGCACGCGAAACCGTCCTGCCGTTCGCGGAGCGAGCGGGGTTCGAAGTCCGGTTCGAGGACGACCTCATGGAAGCAAACATCGGAGAGTGGGAGGGCAAGAGCTTCGAGGAGATCCTAGGAGCCGACCCGGAGCTCCTGTACCTGTTTCGAAACCAGCGAGCCATCTGGCACCGGGCGCCGGGTGGAGAGGCGATCGGAGCATTCCGCGATCGGGTGGGGAACGCGATCGAGTCGATCCTCGAACGCCATCCGGAGGGGGACGTGTTCGTCGTCGCTCACGGGGGCGTGATCAACGCGTACCTCGGACCGCTACTCGGCGTGCCGGACGAGATGTTCTTCCTTCCCGAGAACACCTCGCTGAGCTCGCTGGGAGTCGAGGGGAGCACGCGGCGGGTCCGGTTCCTCAACGACGTCCTGCACCTCACGGACCCCAACCTGTTCCGGCCGAGCTGGGGGCGCTGCACTCCAGGGCGGCGGAAAGCCCCTGGCTATACTGCTCGGGACCATTCGTCCAAGGAGGACGCTGTGCCCGTGCGATTCCTGTCCGAGGAGTGGGCGACCGAGCTGAAGGAGCGGCTGAACGCGAGCGAGTCGTTCAAGAAGGCCGCGGGGTTGACGGCTGCGAAGCTCCAGCAAGTCATCACCGGTCCGGGCGGCGAGCAGCGGTACTGGATCCGGGTCGGGGACGGAGCGATCGACATGGGTTCGGGCGATGTGGACGCGCCCGATGCCACGATCACCGAGGACTACGAGACGGCCGTGGCCCTCGCGAGGAGCGAGCTGAACGCGGTCTCGGGCTTCATGAGCGGCAAGATACGGATCACGGGGAACATGATGCTGATCATGCAGCTCCAGGCAGCTATCGCGGAGCTGCCGCGCGCCATGCAGGAGATGGACATCGAGTACTGACCGGCGCTGCCCCAAGCGAGGGGAAGGACGGCCGACCCATCGGTACCAAGGTCTTCTTCGATCACGACGGCGGGATCGACGACTTCCTCTCTCTCCTGCTCCTCCTCACGTACGACCAAGTAGACCTGCTTGGGATCTCGATCACGCCGGCCGACACGCTGATCGAAGGGGCCCTTCCCGCCACGCGTAAGATCCTCGATCTGGCTGGGCGCTCGGACGTCACGGTCGCGGCCGCCACGCTGGAGGGGCGTAACCCGTTCCCTCCTTCTTGGCGGGTGGACTGTCTGAAGGTCAACGACCTCCCGGCGTTGAACCGGCGTGAGCCGATGGCTCCGGTGAGTGACCTGTCCGGGCAGGAGTTCCTGGCGCGCACCCTGCTCGAGGCCCCGGAGCCGGTAACGGTGCTGATGACGGGCCCGCTCACGAACCTGGCCTGGGCTCTCGACCACCACCCCGGGGTCGAGCACAAGGTTCGGGAGCTGGTCTTCATGGGTGGGGCTCTGGAGGTGGAAGGGAACGTCCAGGAGCCGGGCCACGATATGACGGCCGAATGGAACATCTACTGGGACCCGCCCGCAGCCGGGCGGGTGTTCGACTCGTCGATCCCTGTGACGATGTTCACCCTCGACGTCACCAACCAAGTTCCGGTGACGGAGGACTTCCGACGGGCCTTCGGGCGGCAGTGCGAGTACCCCTTGTCGGCGGTCGCGGGAACGATCTGGGCTATGACCGCGGGGTGGGACCTCGTCACCGGTCTGCCGTACTTCTGCTGGGACACACTCACGACCTCCTACATTGCCGTTCCGGATCTCTGCACCTTCCGAGACGTGCGGTGCGACATCGTCGTCGAGGGGCCCGGCCAGGGGCGAACGCGCTCAGTTGCCCATGGGCAGCCGGTGAAGGTGGCCGACCACGTGGACGCCGGACGCTTCTACCGGCACTGCCTGCGGACGCTGCAGCGCTGACGGCCGGGGTCGTGCACGACGCGCCGGTACCTACCGACGCGTCAGGTGATCTGCTCGCCCTTGCGGAACGGGATGCCGTCGTACGTCGGCGGCCGGAGTCGCTGCGAGGCGACCGCCAGCACCACCAGGGTCGTCACGTACGGCGTGATGTAGATGAACTGGGCCGGCACGGCGTCCGTGACCGCGAACCACAGGAACACGAGCCCCCCGATCGCGAGGGTCAGGATGCCGCCGGTGAACCGGCGGCGGTAGAGCCACCAGATACCGAGGAGCGTGAGCGAGATGGCTGCGAACAGCAGGAGCGCGTGCACGGCCGGCGCCGACCGGAGGTTCAGAGCGTCGGAGTAGCCGAACAGCCCGGCCGCCGCCGCGACGCCGCTGGGCCGCCAGTTCCCGAAGATCATCGCCGCCAGCGCGATGAACCCGCGTCCCCCCGTCTGTCCCTCGCGGTAGATGCCTGCGCTCTCGAGCACGAGGAACGCTCCAGCGAGGCCGGCCAGCGCTCCCGAGATGAGGACGCCGATGTACTTCATCGTGTAGACGCGCACGCCCAAGGACTCGGCGGCCCATGGGTTCTCGCCCGCCGAGCGCATACGAAGGCCCAGCCGGGTCCGCCACAGGAAGAGGAACGTGATGGGAACGAGCAGCATCGCGATGATGGTCAGGATCGACAGGTCGATCATGAAGCCGCGGAACAGTGCGCTCGTGTCGGACATCAGGAACCAGTGCCTGTTCTCGAGCCATCCGAGCACGTCGGGTGACTGCCAGCCGAAGACCTTCCCGCCGGCGAGTACGGGGACGGTGAGTCGCGGCAGCGTCGAGGTGACCTGCGGCGACTGCGTGGCGCCGCCCCCGTGGCCCGTGAAGAAGATGACCGACAGGAACCGTGCCACGCCGGCCGCGAGGATGTTGATGGCGACGCCGGACACGATCTGGTTCACGCCGAAGGTCACCGTGGCGACGGCGTGGATCAGCGCCCCGACAGTGCCGCCGGCGATGCCGAGCACCACCCCCCACACGGGGCCGAAGTGCCACCCGCCCCAGGCCCCGAACCACGTGCCGAGGATCATCATGCCCTCGAGGCCGATGTTGACCATGCCGGTCCGCTCCGCGTATAGGCCCCCCAGTCCCGCAAGGAGGATGGGCACGGCGAGGCGCAGGGCGGCCCCGTACGTGTTGCTGGACGTGAGGTCGGGGGCTCCGGTGATCGCCCGTACCGCCGAGAGCAGGACGAGGACGCCGGCCAGGAGCAGGAGCAGCCGGCGGGCCTCGAGACGGCGGCCGCGCGTTGCCTGGGCCTGGGCGGTGTCGAGCCCTCCCCAGCTCATGCCGCCGCAGCCTCCTTCTGCTCCTCGAGCTTGCGGGTCTCTTCGGCCGCGGCCTTGACCTCCTGGGCCTGGACGAGGCGGCGCACGACCTCATAGGCGACCACGACCGAAAGGATGATGACGCCCTTGGTGATGATGATGACCTCCTTGGGGACGCCCTCGAGGTCGAGGATCTGGGCGGCCCGGTCGACCCACCCGAAGACCATCGCAGCTACTGCTATCCCCACCGGATGGTTGAGGCCGACGAGGGCGACG
>Ga0299915_10002849_pt1 | contig 12552 bp, 15 predicted proteins | sample RVTome_13_FD_200263 | JGI IMG/M metagenome (GOLD analysis project Ga0299915, IMG submission 200263) | Soil microbial communities from uranium-contaminated site in the Upper Colorado River Basin, Wyoming, United States - RVT92D227 (version 2) ...
GATAAATCCGGTCATCCCCGGCTCGTGGGATGGTTTCCGCCTGCGCTATCGGCACGGTGAAGCCGTATACGAGATCACGGTTGAGAACCCGGAAGGCTGTGAGCGAGGCGTTGCGTGGGTTGAGCTGGATGGGCAGCGCGTTCGGAATGGGGTGATCCCGCTGGAGCGGGCCCTGGTCAAACATCGAGTCCTCGTACACATGGGAAAGCTGGAACACGCAGGGTAAGAATAGTTGGTTTGCATCATCATTGAATGCCTGGCACCTTTATCCCCGATAGGCTCGTTCCCCTCGAGAAATATGGAGGGACATCCGATAGAAAGAGAATAAACGTACCGTGTGGAGCTTTTTTGTCTCGACCGTTGTGGTCGCCCTTGCCGAAATGGGAGACAAAACCCAGTTGCTTTCGTTCGTGCTCGCGGCCAGGTTCAAGCGCAAGGGTACCATTTGCGTCGGGATCCTTGTAGCCACGCTCGCTAACCACTTCCTGGCAGGCTATGCAGGCGTGTTCCTGGCGACGTTTGTATCGCCGGCGGTACTCAAGTGGGGCGTCGCACTAGCCTTTCTTGTCTTTGGTGCCTGGGCCCTGAAGCCTGATACCTTCGAGCAAAAGCGGGAACTGGGCAAGCAAGGGGTGTTCCTCACGACCGCTGTAGCCTTCTTCCTCGTGGAAATGGGCGACAAGACGCAGCTCGCCACCGTTGCCCTCGCAGCGCGCTACCATTCGCTCGTAGCCGTCGTCCTCGGAACGACGCTCGGCATGATGATAGCAAACGTCCCTGCTGTGTGGCTCGGCGAAACCCTTGCGCGCCGAGTGAATATGCGGCTGCTCCGCTGGATAGCTGCCGCCCTCTTCTTCCTGTTGGCGATCTTGACCATCGTGGCGAGCGGAAAGGGGACAGGCTACTTTTTATAGGATGAAACATATGAAATAAAAAGGGAATAAAAAAAATAGCTCTTTTCTTTCTTTATTATTTTGAAGGAGGAGCATCATGAACGCATGATTGTTTCGAACCACGCTTGTAGTATTGATCATCTTTTTTATCTGCCCTGCCTTGTTTTTTGCGCAGGATCTCAAGCCGATCCAGTTGTTGAAACCACAAACGAATGGCGGCCGCCCTCTCATGCAGGTTTTGAAGGATAGAAAATCATCGCGAGAATTCAGCAGCAAGGAGTTGCCTCTCCAGGTGCTCTCTAATTTGCTGTGGGCGGCATACGGGGTAAATCGCACGGATTCGGGAAAGCGTCCTGCGCCGTCTGCCGTTAGTTGGCAGGAAATCGATCTCTACGTCGCCACCGCCCATGGCCTTTACCTTTATGATGCGAAGGCACACACGTTGCAGCCGGTTCTGTCGGAAGACATCCGGCCTATGACCGGGCTCCAGTCGTTTGTACAAGATGTGCCGATGAACCTCATCTATGTAGCGGATCACGCAAGGATGGGCAACGTGACCCTGAGGAAAAGGTTTTTTATTCAGCGGCCGACACAGGCTTCATTAGCCAGAATGTTTACCTGTATTGTGCCTCCGAAGGACTGGCGACTGTCGCGCGCGGCTTAATCGACAGGCTGGCCCTGGAGAAGGTGATGAAGCTGAGACCGGAGCAGAAGGTGACCCTTGCGCAGTCAGTAGGTTATCAGAAAAGATAGCCATTCTTATATAGGAGAAAGGAAACGCGATGAATGATTTTCCGGAATTTATGAAAGGTCCTAAAAACAAAATTTCTTCACGATCGCAATATAGTAAGGGTATCCAAGGATATGTATATGACGGGGCCGATGGGAGCCAAATGGCATTTTGGATACATGCGATTGATGGAATATCTCAAGAACATGTGCATGACTATGATGAATACTTTGTGGTCGTTCAAGGAAGATATACATTACTCATCGGCGGCAAGAAAATCCCTGTGGGGGTCGGGGAAGAATATTTCATTGCCAAAGGAGTGGCTCATGCCGGTGAATACAATGCAGGCACGAGAACGATACACGCCTTCGGGGGAAAGAGGGTCAAAAGAGAAATTGAGGAATAGAAATAATAAAAAAATGATAGCCTTTGCAGGCCGTTGAGCCACTTCACATGCCCGACGAATTAAAAAAGGGGAGAAATTATGAATATTGGTATCCGATCAGCCGGACCGGATGATGCATCATTCCTTGCATGGGTGATGCTTGCGGCAGGACGGTCTCACCTAAGCTATGGGGTTTGGGACCACTATGTGGGCGGGACTGAGCAGGATTGTCTCTCCTTCCTCGGCCTCATTGCCACGACAGAGAAACCACATTTGTTTCATTATTCTACCTTTATTATGGCGGAGGTAAACGGGCAAAAGGCCGGCGCCTTAAGCGGCTATGATCCGAAGGTATTGGGCATGAAGGCCTTCACGCAGGCGCTGCCAGAGGTCTTTCAAAAGTTTGGGTGGTCCCGTGATGAGCAAAAGGCTGCCTTTGAGCGCTATCTCCCCTGGATGACCTGCATGCCTGGCGATGCCGAAGGGGCATGGATCGTGGAGAGTGTTGCCGCCCTGCCATCGTATAGAAGGAAGGGTGTGGTGAGCTGTCTACTTGATGAAGTGCTTAAGAGAGGTAGGGAGAGTGGATATAAGCGCGCGCAGATAGGTGTCCTCGTCAATAATACCCCTGCCAGGCGCGCCTATGAGAAAAGCGGATTTAAATTCGATAGCGAAAAAAAAGATCAGAACTTCGAGGCGACGTTCGGCACCCCTGGCATAATGAGGCTTCTGCTTGATCTATAATTACGGCTATATATTATTATAAGGAAAAGATATGCTGCCGACATTTGAAAAATATGTGGAGTTGGCAAAATCGCTCAAGGCGGTTGATGCAAGGCTGATAGCACTTCAGGATATCTGCTTTGACGTTCGCGCGATATTGAAGTGCCGCTGGGGATGTGAAGATTTCTTTCAGAACAGCATACGATGCAGCACAAGAGATACGACCTATCAAGAACGAATCGAGATGGTGAAGAGTTATAACAATATCCTCTTAGTGCATGCGCACGATGCGAGAGAATTGAGCGCCGCAGTTCTGGAGATTGAAAGAGCGGCCTTCCTTGACGGCTACTATTTCGCGTGTGCAATCAGGGCATGTAGTCTTTGCAAGGTTTGTGCTGTGCAACAAGGAAAACCCTGCCCAACACCGGAGAAGGTAAGACCATGCGACCAGAGCTTCGGCATCGACGTATACAAAACAGCTCGCAATCTGAGACTCCCCTGTGAGGTGCTGCAAAGCAAAGGCGATATTCAAAACCGCTACGGCTTTGTCCTCCTTGATTGACAAAAAGGGGGACAGGCTACTTTTTCTAGAATAAACGTAGAGAATGAGACCAATAAAAAAGTAGCCTGTCCCCTTTTTTATAACTTCTTCAGTGCTTTGATCAGGTCGTCGAGGGGTGGCCGCTTATTGATATCATGGATATCGATATAGCGGATGATCCCTTTTTTATCGATGACAAAGAGTGCTCGCTCTGAGACACCGTCAGAGCGCAATACTCCGTACTTGTCTGCCACTGCTCCATGCGGCCAAAAATCGGAGAGCACGGGAAACCAGATCTTCCCCATCTGGCTGGTCCACGCAAAGAGCGTAGGGATGTTGTCCACGGTAATCCCGATCAGCTGCGCGTCATATTCTTCGAAGATACCCTTTGCGATATTGTAGCCCGGCCACTGCTCCGAGCACACCGGCGTCCAGGCTGCCGGCACGAAGGAGATGACCACGTTCTTTTTTCCTAGATACCGGGAGACTGAGACCTTGCCGCCGGAGACGGCAGGAAGGGTGAAATCAGGGGCCTTGTCCCCGACCTTGAGCTTGGGCACGCTGTCGATGGGCTTCAGTTGCCCTACCTCATAGACATTCTCTTTTAAGGTGCCCGCTCGGCCGTAGGCTGAGACTATAAGACACGTGACAATAGCCGCGACCATAGCGAATACATAGTAGATTCTTTTACTCTGCTTCATGGCTTGGCCCTCCTTATAGCCCCGACAAGGTAACTACTTGTTTGAGGAATTGAGCGGCGTCACGGAAGCCGCCTAAGTTGGTGTGAAAAACCTTCAAGGACCCATCTGCGTTTCTCTTTGCGCAGATGAAGAATGGTGTCCTCACCTCGCCAACGGCCTTATGGACGACATAGTCTTCGTCGGGGAAAAGAGGAAAGAGGACCTGGTAGTTCTTTCTGAATACCCCAACCTCAAGGGGGGTATTCCCCGCACCGATCCCTATCATCTTGATCTTCATCTTCAGGCTTGGATCCTTGTTTATGAGTTGATAGAGCTCATTGACCCGTGGTGCTTCCCCCTGGCAAAGGTTGCAGTACATATTGAAGATCTCGATGATGAGCACCTCTGCCTTGATCTGCGAGACGGCGAAGGTTCCACCACTGGTAAGCCCGAGGTAGCTCTTGGCCGCCGCTGTTTGCGGAACGGGAAGCTTGATAGCTGGGAGGGCATCACCCTTGGCCAGCTCTTTCTGGGCGGCGACGGGAGCACTATGAAGCACACCGAGCCCAATGGCAAGAACAGCAATAAAGATGATTGTCTTCTTCATTATATACCTCCTCTTTTTATAACGATTTATCGTCTATCATACCAGCAAAAACAGGTTCGATCCAGGTCCCTTCATGGCCCTCATCCGTGAGGCCACCCCACGGCAGCCAGGTAGATAACGGTCTCTTCGCGACCATCGACCCCTATAATGCTGTTTGCCTTGTCATCGAAAAACGCCCCGATGGCGCAGACCCCGAGCCCGAGGGCGCCGGCAGCTAGGTAGAGATTCTCCCCTATGTGGCCTGCATCGAGATAGATGTACCGATAGGCCCGCTGGCGGTATTTCCACCGGGACCGTTCCACGATGGCGGTCCAGATAAAGGTCACCTGCGCCGCCATCACCATCCTTTGGCCAAGGGCAGCCTCGGCCACATCCCGTGCAAGATCGTCCTGTTTCAGGAACTCGAGGTCGAAGCTATGAGGCCTGAAGTGATAGATACCCGGTTTGATCCCCTCCACCGCCCTAGCCAAGAGGTAGGTTTCAATGGGATAGAGCCCCCCGGCAGAGGGTGCTGCCCTGAACAGGACATCTCCATAGCGCGCCGTAATCCCCTGCGTTGCCCAGAGCAGGGCAGAGAGCTTCCCAGCGGCCAAAGGTCGCCCCGCATCAAATTCCCTTCTCGATCTGCGGCTGTGAAGGAGCTGCCAGAGATTGGGGTCTCCGGTGAGATCGGGCGCAGGCAGGGGGATAATCGCCAAAGGGGCCTCGTAGTTTTTAAATGGTTCTGGTTGTCTGCTCCAGTCAAGGGCATGTCCCCCCATCTTGTCCGGGTCGTATTTGGTCTCTTGCTGAAACCGTTCCCCTATCTCCGCCTTTGCCCCGTCTTTCGGGCCCTTGAGAGGGCTCATTGCGCCTTCTCCAACAATCTCAGCATCTGGTACGCCTCCGTTGCAGGGAGCTCGCATCGAAATGCCTTGCACACATAGGCCGTGGCCTTGTTATTGAGACAGACAAGGTCCTTGGTAAAGCCGGCCAGGAGGGTGATCGCGGCAGCCGCTTCGCCCGCCGGTCGAAAGATGACCACCTTGTTGGGGACAAAAACCTTCCTGAGAGCCCTTATCATAGCCTTGGTATCCTCTGTCTGCGAATCGCCGACGATGACGACCTCGTAAGAAGGGCCGCGAGCAAGATCGAGGGCGATCATAAACTGGGTATGGGCCCCCGGTGATTGGGCGATTGAATCGGAGAACGCGCGGGAGAGGGCAGCTGCCTTTTCTTCATATTCCGTGTGGGCAGTGAAGCGCGCGAGGCGCAGGAGGTTCATCATGGCCACTGAATTTCCAGAAGGCACGGCGCCGTCATAGATCTCTTTTTTCCGCACGAGGACCCTGTCGGCGTCGTCCGCAGTGAAATAGAATCCTCCCGCTTCTCCATCCCAAAAGTGCTCGAGCATCACAGCGTTGAGATCAAGTGCCCTTTGCAGGTAGCTAGACTCAAAGGTCGTTTCATATAGTTCTATCAGTCCCCAGGTCAAAAAGGCATAGTCATCCAGAAAGGCCGCTATAGCGGCTTCGCCATCCCGATAACGGTGATACAGCCTACCCTTCGCGTCGAGCATGTTGGCCAGAATAAAATCCGCTGATTGCCGTGCAGCGTCCGCGTAGAGAGGCTCGTTGAGCGCCTGGGCGCCCTTTGCCAGGGCCGCTATCATCAGGCCATTCCAATCGGTGAGAATTTTGTCGTCCTTATGAGGACGCACGCGTTTCGCGCGCGCCTCAAAAAGTTTTGTGCGTGCCCCCTCTAACCTCAGGGTAAGCTCGTCCGCTGAAATCGCGAGGTCCGACGCGATTGCCGCGAGCGTTTTTTTTAATACGAGTATATTTTTGCCTGTTTCTTTTCGCGTTGCCTCCTCCGCGAAATTCCCATCCTTCTTCATGGTAAAGACTCGTGTTAGCAACTCGACTTCTTCCTGGGAGAGTACGTGCCCCGCCTCATCCAGGGTCCAGAGATAAAATCTCCCCTCCTCGCCCTCGCTGTCTGCATCCTCGGCAGAATAAAAGCCTCCTTCCGGATTCATCATATCCCGCAAGACGTAGGAGAAGATCTCCCTGGCTGCTTGCTCGTACGCCCTGTTGCCATCGGTAGCCTGATAGGCCTCGATATAGGCCATGGCCAGCAGGGCCTGATCATAAAGCATCTTTTCGAAATGGGGAAGAAACCATCGGCTATCGGTAGAATAGCGATGGAAGCCAAACCCAACATGATCGTAGATGCCGCCGAGCCTCATCGCTTCCAGGGTCTTCTCCACCATACCGAGGGCTTGTGTATCACCGGTGCGCCGCCAGTAGCGGAGCAGAAACATCAGGTTGTGAGGCGTGGGAAATTTCGGCGCAGTTCCAAAGCCGCCGTTTTGTGCATCAAAGCTCCGTGCAAGCTGGTCGTATGCTGTCTTTAAGGTACCCTCTCCCAGCTCATTGCCGAGGGGGCGCCGCGCTTCGCTCTCAATCTGCTCGAGGGCGCCGGCGATCTGCACGGCCGAGGTAAGCAGCTCATTTCTTTTCTCTTTCCATAATGTCTTAATGCTGGGAACTATCTCCTTCATTCCGATACGTCCGAATCTCGTCTCTTTGGGGATGTAGGTGGTTGCGAAGAACGGTTTTTTATCGGGCGTCATGATGATGGTCAGAGGCCACCCCCCGCTACCGATCATCATCTGGCATACCGTCATGTAGGTATTGTCGATATCAGGTCTCTCCTCTCGATCGACCTTGATGCAGATGAAGGTCTCATTCAGCAACTGGGCGACCTCGGAATCTTCAAAGGACTCCTTTTCCATGACATGACACCAGTGGCAGGTGGAATAGCCGATGGAGAGAAAGATCGGCTTGTTCTCCTTTTGTGCGCGGTTGAAGGCATCAGCTCCCCAGGGATACCAATCAACAGGGTTCTGTGCATGCTGGAGGAGGTAGGGGCTTTTCTCGGATATGAGCTTGTTAGGCATCGAGCGCCCCTACCTTCCCTGTTCAGCCTAGGCCTTCCACAACCCGTGCAGGTTGCAGTGCTCGCGGGCTTCGATCTTATTGGCCTTGATTTCGAAGACGGCCTCTGGTGCATCACCCGGCTTCAAAAATTGCCGGTAGGCCTTACCATCTGCGATGATCTCAATCCATTCGATGTAGTGCTTCTCCTCCATGGGGTGGGCGACACTTCCCACTTTCACCGTAACGCTGCTGGCAGTCTTTTCTATCACCGGCACATGTTTTTCTTTACTGGCATCCACCGTGTTCTCCACGAGGAGCTTCATCGGCTCTCCGCAGCACACGAGCTCACCCGCCCCTTCATGGAGGACCTCCACGATGTTTCCACAGACTTCACACTTATAGATCTGGAGCCTCGCTGTCATACTATTCCCTCCTTATAGAAATTTTCAATCGACTCAGCTGTTTCCGTGAATACTTCTCCTTATAACTACCTTTGCATGCGATTCACGTAATCAAAAGCCGAGATGCATGCCTTCGCACCCTCGCCGCAGGCAACAATAATCTGCTTGGCAGGAACATTGGTGACATCGCCGGCAGCGAAGATACCCGGTATATTTGTCTCGCAGCTGCAATTAACCACTATCTCTCCCCTGTCATTTTTTTGCACGCCCGTGACAAAATCCGATGCAGGGATTGAGCCTATCTCGACAAAGAGGCCACCGACTGGTAGGTCTTCCAACTTACCGTTTTTTTCTATTTCTATGCCTTGGACAAGCTGGTCCCCATAGATCCTCTTTACCTTTGTGCCGGTGTACGTGAAGACCTTCCCGCTCTCTTTGGCCTTTTCTACCATGATACGATCTGCCGTCACCTTGGGTTTCACTTCTATGAGGTATATCTTTTTCGCTATCTTTATTAATTGCAATGTCGCATCAAGTGCCGCATTGCCTCCGCCGATAACGGCGACGTCCATGTCGGCGAACAGCGGGGCGTCGCACGTGGCACAGAACGAAACTCCCTTGTTCTTAAATTCATCTTCACCAGGTGCGCCTAACTTCCGGGGCCTTCTCCCTGACGCAACGATCACTGTCTGTGCCGTATATTCACCCTTGTCTGTCCGTATCTGGACAGGGGCACCCGATTTTTCTACGCCTATTGCCTTCTCGTTATTTCTTATCTCCACATCAAATTTCTGCAGATGTTCCTTAAATTTTTCAATAAGCTCGGTGCCGGTAATGAATTGATACCCGATGTAATTCTCGATATCCCAACTGAGCGATGCTTGACCGCCGATGTCCGTCGTGATTATCAAAAAGTTCATCCGCTTCCGGGCGGCATAGACGCCGGCAGTTATACCCGCCGGCCCTGCCCCCACGATGACGAGATCGTAGAGATTCATCCCTTCTTTTGCAATTTTTCTGAGATAGTCTTCTGATCGAAACCGACGATGACCTCGCCGTCGATGACGATAACCGGCACGGCCATCCTCCCCGAAAGGCGTAGCATCTCCTCCCGGGCCTGTGCATCCTGGGCGACGTCCAACTCCTTGTAATCCACTCCCTGCTGCGAAAGGAACTCTTTCGCCTTGTAACAGTAGGGTCATGTCTTTGTGGTAAAGACCTTGATGTCCATGGTTTCCTCCTTATGATGCCTCTTTTATCCGCTGGGCCACCCGTCGGCCCAATGCCTCACACCGGGTAAGGGCATCTCCATCGGGGACAAATTGCACCTGCAGTTCCTCCATCACCTCCATCCCGGCGGCCTGGAGATCCGCTGCAAGTGCCTTAGTCGTGGCCCCCTTGCCCCAGCCGTAAGAGCCGAAGACCGCTGCTATCCTCCCCGTGGGGCGGAGTCCTTTGATATAGGTGGAGAACTGGGCCACCGAGGGAAAGACGCCGTTGTTGAGGGTAGGGGAGCCGAGCAGCATCCCACGGGCTCCCAATACCTCTTTTACGATGTCTGACTTGTCCGAGACGCCGAGGCGGTATTCCTTGATGGGCACGCCCTCCTCCACAAGACCGCGGCCTATGGCCTTGGCCATCCGCTCGGTGGAGCCCCACATGGTGTCGTAGACGATGAGGGCCTTCTTCTCCGTCTCCCCTTTGGCCCACCGCTGATACGACGCCACGATCTGGGGGATATGCCTCCTCCAGATAATCCCGTGGCTTGGCCCGATGACCTCGATCTCGATCCCCTGTAAGACATCCAGGGCCTTGAGTACCTGCTGGCCATAGGGCATGACGATGTTGGCATAGTACTTCTCAGCCTCCGGCAGGATCGCCTCCCAGCCCAGCTCGTCGTCAAACCGCTCGGTACAGGCTATGTGTTGGCCGAAGGCGTCATTGGGCAGGAGGACCTTGTCTTCCTTCACGTACGTTACCATCGAGTCCGGCCAGTGGACCATCGGCACCTCTACAAAGGTCAGGGTCTTTCCCCCCAGTTCCAGAGCATCCCCGGTCTTGACTACCGTGAGAGGAATCCCGCCCCCATAGTGGAGCTTCAATTCCCCCTCAGCCCTGGGGCTGCACAATACCTCCACCTTGGGCAGGGCCTCCTTGAACAGGGGCAATGATCCCGAATGGTCCATCTCCACATGGTTGACGATGAGATAATCGATCTTTTCAGGCGGCAACACCTCCCTTATCCTTGCCATCATCTCCGGGAAGAAGGAGGCCTTGACGGTGTCCACCAGGGCGATCTTTTTCCCGACGACGAGATAGGCATTGTAGCTCGATCCCTTGTTCGTGCTATAGCCGTGGAAATCCCTGATATTCCAGTCTACGGCACCGACCCAGTAGATCCCCTTTTTCAGCTCGACCTTCATCCCTGTCTCTCTCTTCGGTCTCTCATGTCTTATTTCTCAAGCTCGAACTTGTCCTTGGTCGCCCCGCACACCGGGCAGGTCCAGTCGTCGGGTAGCTTTTCAAAGGGGGTGCCGGGGGCAATGCCACCGTCCGGATCTCCCTTTGCAGGATCGTAGATATAGCCGCAGACCGTGCACTTATACTTTTTCATTTTCTCTCCCTCCTTCTCTTCTTTTCGCGTTTCTATATAGGTAGGGGCTGTCTTGGGAGTGGTCCCTCCTTTCACCTCATGGTAATAGGCGTAGGTCATCGGCTCCTCTTCCTTGAGGAGTTGCCCCTCCTTTATCTCTCCCACAAAGATCGTGTGGGTCCCGGCATCCAGTTGTTCTGTCACCGTGCCCTCCAGATAACCAACGGTGTGCTCCTGAAGAATGGGGCAACCATTCGTCCCCAGACGGTACTTCAGGCCGGCGAATTTATCAACCTCCCTTCCCGATTTGAAGCCGAACCCCCCGATGAGTCGCGGCGGGGTGTCCTGGGAAAGGATCGAGATGGCGAAGATGCCGCTCTTTTTGATGAACTCATGGGTAAGATTCTCTTTATTGATGGCGATGGCGACGAGTGGGGGGCTTGCGCACACCTGCATCACGGCATTGGCAGCCTGTCCATTGATACGATCTCCCTCCCGAGACGTCACGATATAAACGCCATAGCTGATCTTGCGGAATACTTTAGTGTCCATACTATTTCCTTACCTTAGGTTGTCGTGAAACATATATTGAACCTATCGCTTCCTGCTGATGTGACTATCTATATCTTAATAATACATGACATCACACATTTCAAGGGAAGAGAACCCACTTTCATCCCGCATTATGTTGTGGGCGTCAACTCCTTCCGAGCTCGCACACCTCCATGGTCACCTCCTTGCCGCATTGGGGGCAGGTAATATCCCGTTCATCGGAGAACAACTCCAGTTCATGGCCGCATTCAGGACACCGACATGCAACCGGGGTCACATTTCTGCCCTCTACCGCACACCCCTTCAAGGGTCTATCCTGTTCGTCTTTCATGATGGTCTCCCTCCTGCTATAATATCTATTCGCCACCAACAGATATAACCCTTTGAGCGACTAGGAACTCTAGTGGGAATAATTATATTCTTGTCACCAGGTGAGGTGAATTGGACCTTAGCCCAATAAGAAACGTAGCCCCTCTAGGGTAAGGTTAAATCAACTCTTTTTTCTTCCTTCTTCTTCCCTCTTCCAGAGGCAGAGCAATTCGCCGACATGGTAGTGGCATTGGATCAACTCCCACCCCTTGTTTCCTTCCTCATTCAATACCTTCTCGAGGGCCCCCAGCTTCTCGGGGAGATCGTGGACAAGGCAATGACCTTTTTCGTCACACTCAATAACCCTTTCAGGCCCCGAGGGCAGATCAGCCAGGTTGTGCGTACTTGTCTTATAGCTCCATCGTGCCATCGTATGCTCCTCCTTTCCTTTGTTGGCAGGTAGGACAAAAATAGGTCCCCCTGCCATTTAGTTTCCGTCGCTGAATTTTTCCTCCACAGCTGCGACACGCCGCGTCCTCCCGGCCGTAGACCAAGAGACAATCTTGATGTTTCCCTTTCTTACCGAATAGATCACGCCAGTCAGAGATCGAGGTACCCCGGTTGGCAATGGCCCTTGGGAGGATCCCCTGTGCGGCCGCCCCGAGCGTGACCCATTCATCACGGGAAAGACCATTGGCCTTCCGCCACGGATCCAGCCGAGCCTGGTGTAGGATCTCACAGGCATAGATATTCCCGATGCCGGCAATGCGGCGTTGATCCATCAGGAATGATTTTATCGGTATGGTGCACTGCTGAGCGATCTTCCACAGGTGAGATGGATCGAATGCGTCAAGAGGGTCGCTTCCTAAAGAGATGCGATCCGCCGTCTGGCGGATTGTTGCGGTTGCGAAGCGCCGCGGGTCGATAAGAGAGATCCTTCCCGGGCCAAAGGAGATCACCAGGCGGGTATGAGGTTGCAGCCCGTTCCCATTGTGCCACAGGAGCCTTCCCGTCATGCGCAGGTGAAGCACAAGTGTAAGATTCTCTTCTAACTCTATGGATAAGGTCTTGCCGTCACGGCTTACCCCTTTCACAGTCTTCCCCTCAAGGCCTTCTATGGCCCCCAGCTTGGAATCGATGATGCGTATCTCCGCGATCTCGCTCCCTACGATTACGTGACGCAGCTGGCGGCAGAGGGTCTCTACCTCAGGGAGTTC
>Ga0299915_10002850_pt1 | contig 12548 bp, 11 predicted proteins | sample RVTome_13_FD_200263 | JGI IMG/M metagenome (GOLD analysis project Ga0299915, IMG submission 200263) | Soil microbial communities from uranium-contaminated site in the Upper Colorado River Basin, Wyoming, United States - RVT92D227 (version 2) ...
TTCTTCTAAAGAAATAAAAACTGGCTGGCTTTCTCATCCCGGTAACTCCTCACGGTAAGTCAGTATCACTACTAACCATACCATGAGTGTTACCCATGTATCTCAGCCTCCGCATCACTGAAGTCTGTTCTGAAATATACCTCGAACCAGCGGAGGGACTACTCCTGCGTTGTGATATAACAGAAACGTAGCGACATGACGCACACACGAACAGTCTAGAGTACTGCCATAAAAGACCCAAAGCCTCTATCGGAACTTATCTCCCTAGAAGGGAAAAAGGCCCTCATAACGGGTTCGGCACTTGGCATTGGGAAGGCAATGGCCTGCAGATTTGCCGAAGCAGGTGCGGATCTGCACCTTGTGGACATAAAGGAACGGGGGCCAAGGACTGTAGCTGAGGAACTTTCGAAGTTCAAAGTGAAAGTCGGCATTCACAAAGTGAACCTTTCCTCAAAAGAGGAGATAGCTGCCTTGTGGGAGGAGCTAAAAGGGAAAGAGCCTGACATACTGGTGAACAATACTGGAATGTATCCATTCAAGGGGTTCCTGGAAGGAGACGACGCTTTCTTCAGCAAGGTGATGGATATCAATTTGAAATCAGCTGTCTTGATGTGTCAGCATATGATAAGGAGACGATTGAAGAAAGGCGGAGTCATCATCAACATTGGCTCTATCGAGGCACTCATACCTTTCGTGGAAGGCATGGCTCCTTATAGCATAAGCAAGGCGGGAGTCATCGCTCTGACCAGGTCTCTGGCCAAAGAATATGGCAAAAATCGTTTCAGAGTAAATGTCATCATCCCTGGCGGGATAATAACTCCGGGAACAAAGGCCGTGGCCAAAGAAGTCACTCAGCTCCGGCTGAGCCTGCTTAGAACTGGCGTATTGTTTAGCACCAGGCTGCCCCTTAAGAGGGGCGGGCAGCCGGATGAAGTGGCCCGTATCGCTGTGGTTCTGGCCAGTGATCTATCCAGCTATGTTCAGGAGCGTTGATACCTGTTGACGGCGGATTCTTATCGGCATAGTGTGGGTGGGAATCGAGGTCGTCTAGAAACCCGAATTGTTGTTGTGGGCTGTTTTATCCCCTTGTCATTGCGAGGAGCGCAGTGACGAAGCAATCTCAAAGGAATTATCGGAGATTGACACGCTTTTCCCGGCCATTCGGTAGTTATTAAGCGCCTCATATTCTGCCGAAGCGGCGCTGGCGGCGCTTATATTCAGAAAGCGCTTCCTCAACATCCTTAGAACCAAAATCAGGCCACAATACTGGAGTGAAGTAAAGTTCACTGTAGGCAGCCTGCCAGAGTAGAAAATTGCTCAGACGGCTCTGACCGCCAGTGCGGATGACTAAATCAGGGTCGGGAACGTCAGGGTTATATAGATAACGGGCAAACACAGGCTCATCTATATTGTCATCATGAATGCCAGCGCTGGCCATACGTCTGGCTGCATAGACAATTTCATCACGTCCGCCATAATCGAAGGCCAAACAAACCGTAAGGCCGGTGTTGTTTTTGGTTAGTTCAACTGCTGCCTTCACCTTCTCCCTTAGCTTCTGGGACAGCCTGTCGAGCCTGCCCACGTGTAGCAGCCGAATATTCTCTTCATGAAAAGCCCGAGTTTCGCGGTCAATCTTTTTTCCTAGAAGGCTCATTAAGCCCGCGACCTCTAACCTGGGGCGGTTCCAGTTCTCGGTGGAGAACATATAAAGGGTCAGGTATTTTACTCCATAATTGACAAAAATCATTACCACCGGGCGAATATTGTCACCGCCAGCCTTGTGTCCGACAAGCCTGGGTAGGCTGCGTTTTTTTGCCCACCGGCCATTGCCATCCATGATAATGGCTACATGCCGGGGAGGATAATTTGTTTGACTCATGAACTGACCTCGCGAGAAAACAGATGCTTTATTTTCAGCAAAGGGTAGGCCGAGGTGCGTCCCAGGACAGTCAAAACTAACTTGCTGTGCCAATCAAAGGAAAAGTTGTCCCAGCTAAGCAAAGTCCCAGCCATACCCTTAGAGTCCAACGCGTTGAATATTCCCTCGATTTGACGGTCGCTCAGTTTGGCATAAGCCCATCTAGCACCGTAGCCGCGAGAGAGTTCCTTGCCCATCTTTGCTCTCCACTTCTTCTGATAGCGCGACAGCTGGTCGGCGGTCAAATCATCGCTGCTGAGTGCCTCATCGAGCACCTCGGCTGCTATCCGGGCACCAAGATGCCCGAAGTATATTCCTCCACCGGTCGTTGGCTTCACCTGTCCGGCGGCGTCGCCAATAACCAGCAACCTATCTCCGTAGCTGCGAGTCAAAGTCCCCATGGGGACAGCCCTTTGCCCGATTTCCACGTCCCGACTTGTTATTCTACCCCGGCTAAAGAGACTGTCAAGGAAGTTTTGTAGATGTAACTTGGCCTGGGAAGTTGCCAAAAGGCCAACGTATGCTCTATTTGTCGAAGTGGGTACAAGCCAGGCAAACGCACCTGGGGCTATTCCCTGACCAAAGTATACTTCGAATTCATCAATGTCTTTCGCTTCAATCTCCGCCTGAGCACCGATGAGGAAACGCTTGATTCTGCCCAGACCTAGCTTGCGGGGCAGCTTGGGCCTGAATCCGTTAGCCAGGATCACTGCTCTGGCACTGAATATCTCCCCAGCTCCACAGCACGAAGTCTCGACCTGTAGGCTATCCTTTTCAGGAACAATGTCAATGACTGGGGAAGAGAACAAGTATTGTGCGCCCTGAGCTTGGGCTTTGGAGGCTAGCGTCTTATCAAGCAAGAGCCGATTGACAACAAAAGCCTGAACCTTTTCGGTTTGCAGTCTTAAGCACTTCCCTGAAGGGGAGAAAAACTTGGCCGAGTTCACCTTGGTCAATATCATATCTGTGTCGAGGTGTAAGGACTGGAAACATTCGGTACTGATTATTCCTGTGCAACAAATATTGAATCCCGACACACTTTGTTCTTCAAAAACAGCGACACTGTAACCCGATGAAGCCAGTCTATAGGCTGCATGGCTTCCGGCTGGCCCTGCCCCAACTATGATGACGTCGTACACTCGGCTTGACAACTCCGCCACATTGTTCGATTTCCACCAGGCAATGCTACATTATATAACGGATTCTGCAAGCATACATATCTTGTTGATTCTATACATGGCTTCCCGCATACCGCGGCACAGCACACTAATGACAGCGGCCATTAACGTGTCTTGGCCGTATGCGGAAATGGAAGGGAACACGATTCATCCCTCCGGGACTATTGCATAGTCAAGGAGCTACTCTTCACCAGCTAGCAGAGGCCGATCTGACTGACCTCGTTATCTGGTCTTTTTCCTGGTCTTTCCCTTCTCACCGCCCTGACGTTTGACTTCAGGAGCGGAGCGCCCACCATACTCCCTCAGCCATTTGCCTACATTGGCTGCTTGCTTGAGTTCGTCTTTCTTAATCTTCTCTATATCCACTCCTGGATTGACACATTTCAATGTCTCATATTTCACTTCACCAAGCAGATCCAAAAGAACAAGCCTGTTTCTATCTGACATCGGCGACAAGATTTTCTCGATCATCGCAAAGCTTGCCACGCTCGCCGGTCCTAACAGAGATTCTGCTTTGCTCGTCTTACTCACATATACCACCCTGCGGTCACGCTTGTCTCTTGCTCTTCTGACCAGACCAACTTTGACCATGCGGTCGACTATCATACTGATGCTGTTTGTGCTACGTTCCAGCCACCGGGCTATGTCCGTTACCCTTGCAGGCTCCCCGATATAGGATATACTCACAAGCACTGCGTACTGCTCCGTGGTAAGTCCGTGTTCCTCATATATCCCGTCCTCGCACTTCTTGAGCAAGGTATAGGTTTGGTACAGCTGGCGCCACAGTCTCAAAGCTACAACTTCAGGTCCGAGATCATTCTTCATGTTTCACCTCCTTCATTATTCACAGATGCGTTGCTCATCGGTAAGCCTATATCATAGCAAATGTCCTTTTCAATGTCCACTGGCTTCTTCTCCAGGCTTATGTTGTTAGTGACCACGATGCAAATCAGCCTGTCACCTGTGCCGGGACCACCAATGCCTTAAATCCTCACCTGTACTGACTGGCTACCTCCCTTTGCAGAACAGGAAGCCCATCCTTCTCAGGCCGGTTTCACTGCTCGCTCTGTACTACCCGGGTGAGCAGCTTACGTACCATAGTTCTCAATTTCCTGCTCTTGTCTACCTGATGAAAGTGTAATAGGCTGTATCAAGGTAAATCATCATTCATCCAAAACGCACTCAATCGAATTTAAGCAATGAATGAATTCTTGATAAACAATATCCGTTTAAGGTATTGACCTTTTTTGAAGAGTTGTTGTTCTTTCCAGTCGAGGCAGAGAGCTGCAAAATGCGTATAGACGAACGCATGTGAGCTGTTCCACCGAGAATGCCTATCCAGGTCGCCCCAACTGAGTGAAGAACCCCACAGTGACAAGCACCTATTCGGCACCGTTGTGTCAATTTGTCGGGGGAAGATTCACCCCATCAAGGAAGGGGGCAGGGCGATTGGTTGCTAGACAATCTTTAGTCACTACAACGGTGGTATAATTCAAGATAGGTTTGCATTGCTTCGCTTGTTAGGGGTGTTTGGTCTTTGAAACCAAGCCATGATGTAATCGTTGTTGGTGCTGGTCCGGCCGGGGCGACACTGGCTTATGAGCTAGCCAGGAGGGGGATAGGGGTGTTGCTTTTAGAGCAAGAGAAACTGCCACGCTATAAGTGTTGCGCTGGCGGAGTCACCAGCAAGACGGCGAAACTTCTAGATCTCGATATCTCCGAGGTGACAGAAGACATAATTCATGAGGTTAGCTTTACTTTCAATCTGGACAGCCCTTATCTGGGACAACATAGTCAGCCACTGATGTATAGCGTGATGCGTGATGTATTTGACCATTTTTTTGGTTAAGAGGGCGCAAGGACTCGGAGCTGTGCTCATGGATGGTCAGAAGGTAACACACGTACAGGTGAGCGATGACTGGGTTGAGATCTCTACTGCCGACAACGCTTTTCGCTCTCGGCTTGTGGTCGGGGCGGATGGCGCTTATAGCATAGTGGCAAGAGAGCTGGGCATGGAAAGGAGCATCGAGTATCTCATGGGAATAGAGTCAGAAATTGTCGTGCCCGAGGAAGAGCTGGCAAAATGGACATCGCGAGTCCAGATAGACCTGGGGTGCATTCTTGGGAGTTATGCCTGGGTCTTCCCCAAGCGTAACCATCTCTCCGTTGGAGTTGGATGTCATGCCTCCAGGGCAAGAGATTTGTATGCCCGCCATCAGAAGTTTCTAGATTCACTAAATATTGGAAGTTATACCATCGCCAGGTCCGGTAGCCACTTGATACCAACGTGCACAAAAGGCAGGCTTATTTGGCAAAACAAAGCCTTGCTTCTGGGAGATGCGGCTGGGCTTGCTGAGCCATTAACGGGTGAGGGCATTCATAACGCTATCAAGAGTGCTCAGCTTGCCGCACCAGTTATCGAAGGCTCCCTGGTGAGGGGCAATGTCGAATTGCAGGATTACCAACAGGTTGTAGAAAGGGAAGTAATGTCTGAATTGAGAATAGCTCGTACGTTATCAAAACTCCATGTCCGTTTCCCTCATCTGGCATTCGGAATGCTCAACCGGGGTGACGACTTGTGGAGAGCTCTATGCGGCTTGATGCTGGGCGAGATGAGCTATGCGGCTATCAAGGAAAGGGCGGGCGGATTCAAAGGTATACTTAAGCGGCTCCTTCGAGCTTAGCACAACAATCTTAGTCACCGGAGCGTGCCTGAGAGTAAAATTTGTTATAATCTAAAGTGGGAGAGTGAGGTGTCTAATATACTGGACAAAATAAACGGCCCCGGCGATGTCAAGGGGTTAAGCCAAGACGAACTAGGTGAACTTTGTTCCGACCTCAGGGAGTCATTGGTAAGCAAAGTCAGTGAAAACGGAGGCCATCTAGCATCCAATCTGGGAGTGGTGGAGCTTACTGTCGCCTTGCACCGGGTATTTGATAGCCCGAAAGACAAGATAATCTGGGATGTGGGACACCAAAGTTATGTTCACAAACTATTGACGGGACGAAGGGAGCAATTTCCCTCTCTGCGCCAATACCAGGGACTTTCAGGATTTCCTGATAGAGATGAAAGTCTTCACGATGCCTTCACTACGGGACATGGTGGCACCTCTATTTCAGCAGCTTTGGGCATGGCTCTGGCCCGTGACCGTGCCGGCAATGATCACCATGTCGTAGCTGTCATCGGCGATGGGTGCCTTACCTGTGGCATGACTTATGAAGCGCTGAATCACGCCGGGCATTTGGGCACAAGACTTATCGTGGTGCTCAATGACAACGGCATGTCCATTGGGCCCACAATAGGAGCGATAGCTAAGCGACTAAATGTAGTGCGAACAACCCGTGGCTACGTAAGGGCTAAGAAACAGACGAATCGTTTGCTATCTCTCTTGCCTGGAGGAAAGAGGCTGCAGGCGGCATTGCGCCGTCTTAGGGAAGGAGTGAAAGCGGTGGTCATGCCCACCATGATGTGGGAGCAACTTGGCTTTACTTACCTGGGTCCGATAGATGGTCATAACATTGCTGAATTGGAAGTAGTTCTGACTCAAGCCAGGAATTACTACAAGCCGGTCATTGTCCACATCTTGACTAAGAAGGGCAGGGGTTACAGACCAGCCGAGGATAATCCCACCCACTTTCACGGGCTATCTCCCAGAAGCGAGGGCGTTGGCACAATACCTACTTATAGTCAGGTATTTGCTCGAACAGTCGGTGGACTACTGAGGGACAATCCCAAGGTGATAGTAATAAGCGCGGCTATGGTTGAAGGCAATAGCCTGTCTTCTTTGGTCAAGGAGTTTCCGCGACGCATTTACGATGTAGGAATTTCTGAACAGCATGCAGTTACCTTAGCCGCCGGTCTAGCTACCCAGGGCTTCATACCTATTGTAGCTATATATTCCACCTTCTTGCAGCGTGCCTTTGACCAGGTGTTGCACGATGTTTGTCTCCCCGATCTGCCTGTCATTTTTGCCCTCGACCGCAGCGGCATTGTCGGAGAGGATGGCAAAACACACCAAGGGATATTTGACTTATCCTATCTTGGCTTGATGCCCAATATGATTGTTTGCGCACCTAAGGACGGGAATGAACTTCAAGACCTGCTCTATACTGCCCTCAATACAGAGCATCCGATGGCAATTCGTTATCCTCGGGGTCGAGGAACCGACGTTCCTTTAGCCAGCGAGCCTCACCAGCTTCCCGTAGGCAAAGCTGAGATAATAAAGCAGGGTGAAGATATAATCATAATAGGTATCGGCTCTACCGTTATGCCTTCTCTGGAAGCAGCGGAGCACCTAGCTCTGCGCGGGATTGATGCCATGGTGATTAATGCCCGATTCGCCAAGCCTTTGGATACAGACCTTATTCTGGATGTCGCCAACCACACCAAAAAGATGGTCATAGTAGAGGAGAATGTTCTTAGCGGCGGTTTTGGTGCCGCGGTGCTGGAGATGCTGGAAAAAGCCGAAGCCTCAGATGTCAAAGTGAAGCGATTAGGCATTCCTGACGAATTCGTAACCCATGGAAAGCAAGATTTTCTTCGCTCTCTCTACCGTCTGGATGCCCTGGGAATAGCCAAGGAATGCGTTGATTTCCTGGCTCACATCCAAACAGAGGCGGAGAAAGAGTTCCACACCGCTATGCCTCAATGATACTACTGCCTGGTCTCATCAATAGGGCCTTCCGCATAATCTCGTGTAAAATTCTTCTCCGTTGAAGGGAAAGAACTAAGGTGATGTTGAAATGCCTGTTCCATGATACCGCGAGTCCTCATCGTCCCGAGCCATTCGTTTGAGTTCATAAAGCTTGGTAATCGCTTCCAGAGGAGACATGGAATCGACGTCAAGCCGGGTAATCTCCTCAGCTAGTAGGGAGCCTTTCGGGAAAAGAGGAATCTGGAGCGACGATTTGCGATGCAGCACCTTGCTTTTCCTAGAAGGATGGCTCTCCAGCTCAGCCAGGACTTCCTGAGCCCGAACGATTACCGATTTGGGCAGGCCAGCTAGCTGAGCGACGTGGATGCCATAACTCCTGTCAGTGCCCCCGGGGATAATCTTGTGCAGAAAGATGACTTTGTCTCCTTCCTCCACCACCGCTACGTTGAAGTTTTTCACTCGGGGCAGGATACCAGCCAGGTCCACCAGTTCATGATAGTGGGTAGCAAAAAGGGTCTTGGTTCCGAGCTCAGGGTGGTTATGGATGAATTCGGCTACCGCCCAGGCGATGGAAAGCCCATCATAGGTGGAAGTGCCTCGTCCAATCTCATCCAGGATGACAAAGGAGCGGGGAGTAGCATTATTCAAGATATTTGCCGCTTCAGTCATCTCCACCATAAAAGTGGATTGGCCGGCAGCTAAGTCCTCCTGTGCACCAATGCGCGTAAAGATGCGGTCAACAATTCCAACATTCGCGGAATCAGCAGGGACGAAGCTTCCAATTTGAGCTAGAAGGATGATCAAAGCTACCTGCCGGAGATAGGTGGACTTACCCGACATGTTGGGGCCGGTCAGTATGATAAGCTGATTATCGCTATTGCATAAGTAAGCGTCGTTAGGAATAAAATTATCTCTGCCTATGCTCTGTTCGACGATAGGGTGGCGTCCTCCTTTGATGTCAATGGCGTCGTCGGTGGTCAGCGTTGGCTTGACATAACCATGACGTACGGCAATCTCAGCAAGGCTGCAAAGGACATCAATCTGAGCGATGGCTCCGGCGGTGGCCAGGATCTGCTCACCGACAGCACTTATCTGCTGACAGAGTTGCCGAAAGATGGCAGATTCCAGGTCAGCAATTTTCTCCTGGGCATTGAGAATCAGCGATTCGTACTCCTTAAGTTCAGGGGTGAAGAACCTTTCTGCTCCTGCCAAAGTCTGCTTACGAATGTAGTCTGGGGGAACCAGGTTGAGATTAGCCCGGGATACCTCGATATAGTAGCCAAATACCCGGTTGTAGCCCACTTTTAGGGACTTAACCCCTGTGCGCTGTCTTTCTCTTTGCTCCAGACCAGCCAGATATTGCTTAGCTTGCCGGGAATTACGGCGAATTTCGTCCAACTCAGAGGAGAAACCTTCCTTTATCACCCCGCCTTGCTCCAAATCTCCCGGTTCATCGGCAATGGCCCCGGCGATCAGGTCGACAACATCGGGACAAGGCTTGAGTTCGTCGCTTAGTCCGTTTATGGCGTCTCCGCCTGCCATCGCCGCTTTCAAGTCGGGCACTTTCTGCAAACTGGAGCGAAGCGCTAGCAGTTCCCGCGGCATGATTTTGCCGCTGCTCACGCGATTCACCAGCCTCTCTAGGTCAGCAATATCTGATAAGAGGGGGATGACTTTCTGTCTAGCGACGCCATTTTGATGGAACCAAGCGACTGCCTCCTGCCGCCGATTCAACATGGCAAGGTCCAGAAGGGGATGTCCCAGCCAATTCTTAAGCAGCCTGCCACCCATGGCGGTCCTGGTCAGGTCAATGATAGAGAGGAGGGAGTTGCCGACCTCTCCCCACCTGCCACCCTGAAAGAGCTCCAGATTACGGATGGTCTGACCGTCAAGGGTCATAAAGGAAGCTGTAGAGTAAGTGGAGAGTTTGCTTAGCTGAGGCAAAGTCTCTTTCTGCGTTTCCTTGACATAATGTATCAGTGCGCCAGCGGCCCTTGTCGCTAAGGGCAGGCGGGCACAGCCGTACCCTTCCAGGCTAGTCACGGCGAAGTGCTCCAGCAAGGCTTCCCCGGCAATTTCCAAATCAAACCAGTAGTCATCAAGTCGGGTTATGGTGAACGGCAAGTGAGCATAATCGTCGGCATCTTCAGGAATCAGAACCTCGCTCGGCTGGAGCCGCGCCAATTCAGGCATGACTCTTTCCACAGGAAGCTGCGTGGTGGCAAATTCGCTGGTAGTAATATCAACGTAGGCAATCCCTGCTTCCTCGCCTGCAATAACCAAGCTGGCCAGATAGTTATTGCTCTTACTGGCAAGCAGACTGGGCTCGACCACCGTGCCCGGCGTTACCACGCGAATGACGTCCCTTTCCACCAGTCCCTTGCCCGGCGGGGTAAGCTGCTCGCAAATAGCTACTTTGTGACCGCGGTTTATGAGCCTAGCCAGATAGTTATCCAGAGCGTGATGGGGTATTCCTGCCATGGGCACCCGCTGCCCCTTGCCCATCTCCCGCGAGGTTAGAACAACGTCCAATTCTCGGGAAGCGACTTTAGCATCCTCATCGAAGGTCTCATAGAAGTCGCCTAAGCGGAAGAAGACTATGGCCCCGGGATATTTTTGCTTGACCCTGAGATACTGCTTTCTGAGAGGCGTTAGAGTCATCTATGTTATTTTACTACATTCGTTGAAACCAATTGAATTGCCTGCTATGATACGCCGCCGGGTGATTTACTGTGAAGGGACAAATCGGCATCTACGCTGAACACAAATTTCGGGCGTTAGTGGACGAAGGCTGGGTTAGAAAAATAGTCCGCCAAGTCCTTAAAGTCGAAGGAGTGCCTTCCCCTTATGAGGTGAGCCTGGTTTTCACCGATTCCGACACGGTGCAAAGACTCAACCGAGACTACCGGGGCGTAGATGAACCTACGGATGTGCTGGCCTTCTACATGCTTCCACAGAAGGGAACTGCCTCTTCCTTCGCACTCCCGCCGGATGGCGTAACTCGCCTGGGAGAGGTAATCATCTCCCATCCCCAAGCAGTGGCACAAGCCAAAGAACAAGGGCATTCACCAGAAAGAGAGCTGGCATTGTTGATTATCCACGGGATACTTCATCTTCTGGGCTACGACCATGAAAAACCGGAGGAAGAAAGCAAGATGAGGGAAAGGGAAAGAGAACTTCTGGAGAGATGCTTCACCCGGTAATGATATAATATGAGTACAGAATGGGGTTGAGGATGCCAAACGCTCCACTTATTCATTGACTGGTATTCCAGCGTCATTTAGTGCAGGCACAAGCGGGACCTAAGCCGGGTTCTTACACGTGCAAAACAGCGCAGAGGAGGTAAAACATGGCTAAATTCATAATGCTGACAACCCTCACTGACGAGGGAAGAAAAACCATCACGGAAAAGCCCGAAAGGATCAAAGAGGTCAACAAAGAAGTGGAGGCAATGGGAGCGAAGGTTCTAGCTCAGTATGCTGTGCTGGGACCGTATGATTTCATAAACATTCTAGAAGCCCCCAGTAACGAGGCAGTGTCCAAAGTCGCAATAGCGTTGGGTTCAAGGGGCACACTTCAAACCATGACCCTAGCTGCCATGGATATTGATGCTTTCATCGGCACTCTCAAGAAGCAGAAATAACACCCGGCTACCCGCTTGTGCCGTCAAATCCCAAGGCTGATTGGCACTCCGTATTGAAGTACTACTGGCAGAAACTCCAAACTGCAAAACTGCTAAGTTGTGAAACCGCTCAGCCCTCGACGTTTGGTGTTGAGACGTGGCTGAGAACTATGGTCTGCGTGCTGCCGGGCAGTGACGACAAAGTAATCGAGAGCTTGGGCTTTGCTTCTAGATCCTTAATTCTCATTGTATCCAGGAATTTGTCCACAGGACTGAGGTTGCCAGCGAACACCTCTGTCTTATAGTGCATGGGGATAACAATAGCAGGCTCCAATTGCCTTATGATTTCCGTAGCCGTGTCAATTGGTATGGTAGACACCTCCCCGACGGGCAGGAACAGTATGCTTACATCCCCTATTTCTTCTATCAAATGCGAGTCCAGAGGATGTCCCAAATCACCTAGATGACATAAAGTTATATCATCCATCTCGATAATATAAATGGTATTCTTGCCTCGTACCTCTCCCTTCTTATCATCGTGGAAAGAGGCGACTCCTGTGATAAAAGTCCCCCCTATTTCATATTCCCCGGGGCTTTTTATTTGTTTGGGGTCGCTGGCCACGCCCTCGATGTAGCTATGGCCAGGGTGAGAGTGGCTCACGGTCACTATATCCGCCTCAGGCTCGCCCATGCGGTAGCCCAAGTCAGGATGACAGGGGTCTGTTATGATGGTTTTGTCTTTCCCTTTAATCAGAAAACAGGAATGTCCTAGCCAGGTAATCTCCATCGTGTCTAACGAATAGCTCTTTTCTTTCCATCCACACCCTCTCGCTCGAGAGAGAGGGTTTCATACGAAACTATGTGGAACGCTACATAGATAATCATATGCAAAGTGGTGGAAATAGTCAACTAACGGGACGATTGACAAAGACCAGGGCATTGGTTAACATCTGAAAAGCAAAGGTTAACCAAATGAAAGGACGGATACTAAACGCTCTTCGGGGGTGTGGTGGTTATCTTTCCGGCGAGACGCTTTCTCAGCAGCTTGGCACATCCAGGGTTTCTATCTGGAAGCATGTTCATAGTTTAGAAAGGGATGGCTACGTAATAGAGGCCTCGCCTAGAGGATACAGGCTGGTATCCTCTCCGGATTTACTGCTTCCTTACGAATTCCC
>Ga0299915_10002851_pt1 | contig 12546 bp, 16 predicted proteins | sample RVTome_13_FD_200263 | JGI IMG/M metagenome (GOLD analysis project Ga0299915, IMG submission 200263) | Soil microbial communities from uranium-contaminated site in the Upper Colorado River Basin, Wyoming, United States - RVT92D227 (version 2) ...
CCCACCTCTATAAAACTTATAACATCCTGAAGGGCATTAAACCATATAAAGTAGATGAATTATCGGACAGCCTGTAAAGTCTGGGGATTTCTTGCTTACAAAGTGTTAAAAAGGAAAAAATTAGAAAATACCTCGAACCTTCAGATAGATTGTCTGAGATTATGTGCGGAGTAATAATGGCTATGACTGTGGCCAGTTCAACCAAACTCGCAGCGGGGGAAAGTATGTTAGTGCAAGAATCGTTATTTTTGCAGTCCTTGGCTGCAACATAGCGTGGGGTGTTGTTGATGGCATAGTATATATCTTCAGTAACCTGTTGGAGCGTGGAAGGCTTTCTAAATTTGTCTCTTATGTTAAGTCAAACAGCCCTGAGAAAGTTGTCACGATTTTAGAAAACGAAATTGAGAACACAATATTCAAGAGTCTTAATCATGAAGAGAAAAAACAGATTTCAACTGATTTCCTAAAATCAATTTCAAAGGTTACACCACAAAAAACCCACATAACAAAGGATGATATGTTCGGTTCTCTTGCTATTTTCGTATTGGTCTTTACTTCTGGATTCATTGCAGTAGTTCCTTTCTTTTTTCTACCTAACAACGTTTACCTTGCCCTGAAACTTTCAAACATCATCTCAATAATCTTATTGTTTAATGTAGGATATCAATGGGCAAAATACCCCGATAGAAACAAAATCAAAACAGGTGTTGCAATGGTATTGATAGGATTCTTTATTGCTGCAGTCACAACTTTGCTTGGTGGATAAAAGTAAGTGATTTGAACTTGAGGTCTAAATCACTTACCCTATATTAATATGGTTTAAAATGAGAAAAACCATAATTTTTACTAATAAAATAAAAAACTCCAGGAATAAAGCATTGTCTTCTCAGAAACAAGAATAAACATAACTAATTAAAATGAAAGTAAACATTAAAAAATGATGATTTATTACCCCAAAAATATTATGATGATGATAAATTTTCGATTAAGCGATATTATCAACAATCTCCTACAAGATAAAGGTATTCATGTTTCTTCACTATTTGGAGAAATTATTGCTGCGTTGATCTTTTTTACACTTGCCCTTGTTTCAGGTTTTATCGTTTATACTCTATTTGAACATTACTTTAGTAAATGGGCAAAAAAAACAGCGACAACCCTCGATGATGAAATCATTAAAAATATAAAAAAACCAATCTTTTTTTTTGTCATCCTTGTTGGGACGTTCTATGGATTAGATCAACTTTCAATTCTTAATCCATATGATATTGAAATCACTCAGATTTTTACTATTGCTGAGATACTTCTTGCAGTCTTCGTCGTTACTCGTATAATCAATGTTCTTATGAGCTGGCATGCAGTAAGACTTGCAAAACAACGGAAAAAAACCATAGATAACCGTATTTTAAACGTATTTAAAAAATTCCTCCATGCAATTGTATACATACTTGGATTCGTGCTTATTCTTCATACTTTCAAAGTTGATCTCTCCGGTGTTGTCGTTGGTCTTGGAGTCGGTGGTATCGCTATTGCGTTTGCTTTACAAAACATTCTCAGCGATGTTTTCAGTGCTTTTACAATCTATTTCGATCGGCCTTTTGAGGTTGGTGACTATATCGTTGTTGGACAATATGAAGGAACTGTGACAAAAATTGGTATAAAATCAACTCGTGTTAAACTTCTACGGGGTGAGGAGATGATTATTTCAAATCATGAAATTACCTCTGGAAAAGTTCAGAACTTGTGGAAAATGCCACGACGACGTGTCGAACTTATCGTTCGAATTTCTCCGAATGTTCAACTTAAAAAACTTAAAAAAATTCCATCAATCCTCAAAGAAACCGTTGAGAACTGTAAACCTGCCGAGTTTGACATGGTACATCTAAGGGAGGTTGGACCATTTAGTTATAATTTTGAGGTGGTTTATTATCTTAATACCGGGGATTATAACAAATTTCTTGATGTTCAAGACCAGGTTAATTTTGCTATAAGGGAGCGATTTGAAAAAGAAGGAATCGATTTTGGTTTTCAGGGAACCTATCGATCTCAATCAAACTAAAAAAATTATTTTTAAGTATAGTCTTTTTTAGTTCAAAAGGAGAGGAATGAAACTTTTAGAAAGGATTTAATAAAAAAAGAAGAATACTAACATATAAAATAAGAAATTAAAGATCAATGAAATTTTAGTTTTGAGGTAGGAGATATGGCAATAAAAACAGAAAAAATAAGTTTAGAAAGATTAGTTAACCAGGGTATGGATTTAGAAGTTCCTGAAGAAGAAAAACATAGAAAGAAAGGTAAACGACATATGAAAAAACATAAATTTTCTGTTCACATCAAAACTCGAGCAGGTAATAGAAAAACTAAATAATTAGTAAATAAAATTGTTGTTTGAGGGAGTTAAAATGACAACAAAAACAAAAAAAATCAGTTTATGCAGTGAGCAATTTACATTAAATGTTTAATAAAATTAATAGTTACATGTTGGTATTTACAAAAATACTTATACTAATATCTAGATGATTATTTACATTAGATATACTAAAAGATTGGAGGAATATTATATGTTGATAATTGTAAGGTTATCTCCAAAAAGTGATCTTAATAAGATATGGGATTATGTTGAAAATAATATGATAAATGATGATGCAACAAAATATGTTACACCATTGTATGCGACTCAAGCAGAAGGAATGATGAGTGTCGGGGTTATTTTTGATGTGAAAGATCCGGATAACATCGCGCATTATCTCACAGAAAATCTAACGAAATGTGATGAATGCCATCATACAAAAACGATCTCACTTATGAAACCAGTTTTTTTCCCAATTCCAAAAAACAGACCAAAAAAACATTTATCGATATATAATCAGGATTTAAACTCATCCAAGATATTACAAGAGTATCTATAACTATTTGGTTGACTATAAGTATCCTTTTAATCTATTCCCAATCTATATCTCCTATTCTCTAGGAGATGAAGACATTATGATGAATGTCGCTGCTGATTCTCCAGAAACAGTGAATAATTTTGTACGCGAGAAAATACGAAACCTTGAGGGAGCAGACTCAGTATTGTTCTATCTTGTTGTGAAAGCAAAACGATTTGCCCCCCTTGAAAAATTAATAGAAGAACAGCAAAAGCATCTTGCTGAAAAAGCAAAAAAAAACCCTAAAGAAGAAACCGATAAGAGCTTTGATTGGTGGAAGATTTCGAAGAATATGCATTATTAACGGGAGCGTTACCTGGAGATCTTTAGTATAATCGTTTTTATAAAAAGATATTGAAGATTAGACCAAAATAACTGGATTTCACTTTAAGTTGCCAATTTATTTTTTTCCTAGTGTTAATTTACTATCAAATTTTATTTTAAAAATCCTCTAACTTTATATGTGAGTTAATTAATCCCGGGTACTATCAAAAATATTTGACGGTGGAGATAGATTATGGGAAAGAACGAGAAATGCTCTACAGAAAAATGTGCATACTACGTTTCGTTAGGTACCGAGGGCATTGCAAAAAAGACTGAGAGCGATGACATTTCTGAGATAGTTGGTTTATTAAAGGAAGATAACCTTGAATGGATGGATTTTTCTGTTGAGAACATCAATGAGGACATTTTTGCTATTGCCTCATCTCTTAAATTCAGTCTTCAACTTGTAGCCAGTGTAATCTCAAATCGTTATTCTGCGTATGAAGATTTAGATACCGAACTAGGATTGATGGTACCTGCAGTACGTGTAGAAAAATTTGAAGTAAAAGTCAAACCACTTATCATCTTAATTAGGAAAAACCTTATTATTACCATCCATCCAAAGGAAGTTAATCGTCTCAAGAAAATCTATCGATATGCTGATATTTTTATGAAAAAGATCCGCCATGATCTACCCTGGAATGACAAACTCACAGTTATACTTACACGTATCATAGATGAAAACAACGAGAAAAATTTCTCAGGCCTTAGAATGATAGAAGAGGAGGGCGACGAGCTTGGAAAATATATGGTTGATATACATGCTCCTAGAGACCAGATTGGCAAAGATATCTATCATATGAAACACGCACTCATAACCTATCTTAATACGCTCTGGGCGTCATGGGAAGTTATCAACTCACTACGCTATGGTGATGCTGAGATAATATCTGATAACTCAAAGCTTCTTCAGAGAGTTGGAATACTTAATGATGATATCAACAGACAGATAGCTCTAAGTGAACATATGAGCGAGGTTCTTGCATCAGGACTGGAGGTACTACAGACAATATACAATAACCAACTCCAGATGCTTAACAACCGTCTTGCATTCGTTGCTACATGGCTTGCAATACTAGCAACAGCTGTTATGGTACCAAACACTATTGCAACTATTTTTGGTATCGCTAGTATCGGCGAAAATATACCACCTCTATGGGCTTACTTTTGGATTTTGTTATCAACAATTATCGCAACAATTATGGTGTATGTTGTACTAAGACAAAAGAAATGGTTACCACCCAAAATAGATTAATAAAAACAAACTTCTTTTCTTTTTTTATTCTTATCAAATATTTAATATAATATTATCAATTTAAGAATCATGAATTACGAACCAATAATTATAAGATAAGAAGAAATTGCTTTAAAAGGTAAAGAAACACGAGAAGGATTTACTTTATTAATTTGTTTTAATTTATTGTCTACAAAAGAGTATAGATAATATCTTAGAAAAAATAGTTAATTGGTGGCTTAAGTGAACACAACGAATCAGATGTTGAATGATATGACAGATGCATTAATTATGGTGTTTAAAAACAATCTCTATGCATCAAAAGCAATAATGAAATCCTTTAAAAATCACAAGGAATGGGATAATCAAACAAAAGGTTACTTTTCAGATACAATTTATGATATTGTTAGATATTGGCGGCTCCTTTGGTATTTACTTAAAAAAGAACCTAACCTGGAAAAAAAAGATTTACTAAATCTAATCAGTGTCTATTTCTTCTATAAAGAAAAAAGAATTTTTAACACAACGGAAATAAAAAATATTGATTACAATGAATTGGAAAAAACACTTATTTATACTAAAGAGGTCAGGGTTTTAAAAGAATCTATACCAGATTGGTTGGATCAACTTGGAACTGATGAGCTTGGAAAAAGATGGGATCAAATTATAAATTCTTTAAATCAAAAGCCAAATATCGTTATTAGAACCAACACTTTGAAGATTACCACAGATGAACTCATAAAAATTCTTAAAAACGAAGGGATACAATCTGAGAAAATAGAGCGTACACCAGAAGCATTACTGTTAAAAGATAGAACTAATGTTTTCAGACTACAAAGCTTTAAAGAAGGATTTTTTGAGGTACAGAGCGATGCATCACAAATGGTTTCAATATTCCTAGATCCAAAGCCAGGGTTGCGAGTGGTAGATGTATGTGCTGGAGAAGGTAGTAAAACTCTTCATCTTTCTGCATTGATGAAAAATAAAGGAAAGATAATTGCTATGGATACTCAAGAATGGAAATTAAAAGAGTTGAGAAGAAGAGCTGTTAAAGCTGGTACAGAAAATATAGAGGTGAGAACTATAGATTCTTCAAAAGCATACAAACGTCTAAAAGTTACAGCAGACAGGGTTCTTCTTGATGCCCCTTGTTCAGGGCTAGGGACACTTAGGAGAAACCCTGATATCAAATGGAAGCTTACTCTTTCAGATCTAAAAAGGCTCAAGGAGCTCCAAATGGATTTACTCGATAGATATTCTCCACTATTACGAATAGAAGGTTGTATGGTTTATTCTGTTTGTAGCATTCTTCCATCAGAGGGAGAAAAACAAGTAAATGCTTTCCTTGAAAGACATGACAATAAATTTGAACTTATCAAAGAAAAAAGATATTGGCCTGATACAGATGATACAGATGGATTTTATATGGCCTTAATTAAACGGATGTAAATTTTTTTAATACAAATAAGGAGTATATTATGCTATTTAGATATAATTAAATAGTTGTTTTGAAATCACAGTCCAAAGGAAGAAAAGATTATGACAGAAGAAAAAGCTAAAGAAGCTAAAGAAAAAAGAACTGATGAAAACGTAATATATGTTGGAAAGAAACCACCGATGAGCTATGTGCTTGCAGTAGTAACACAGTTTCAGGGCAGTGGCTCAGACGAAGTTATAATAAAAGCTAGAGGTAGATCTATAAGCACGGCAGTTGATACAGCAGAGATTGTGAGAAATCGTTTTGTTACAGATGCAAAAATCAAGGATATAAAAATTGGAACTGAGAGCATCACAAACGAGGAAGAAGGCAGAACCTCTAACGTATCTTCAATTGAAATATGCTTATCAATTAAAAAGAAAAATAAAGAAGATAAGTAGAATAGTAAGCTTACAAAACAACGCCCATATCTAATTCTAGTTTTTTTGTGACTTTTCTTGATAGCATTACAAAAAAACAGATAGATATGAGTCTAATTTCTTTTAATATATACCAGAAAAAGAAATATTTTAGAATCCATAAAAGAGACTTGTTACTTACGAAGTTGCCCTAATAATGAAAGCTCTTTTGATACTTTATCTACAGCTAACATTACTTCCTCTGTTTTTCTTGCACCAGCGCATACTATTTTACCAGAGCCAAATAAAAGCATAGCTACTTTAGGTTCTTTTAGTCTATATACTAAACCTGGGAATTGCTCAGGTTCATATTCAACATTTTCTAAACCAAGAGCAATAGCTACTTCGCTTAGATTAAGTTCTCCTCCAAGATCAGATGTAGCTACAATATTTTGAATTATAATCTGAGGATTTTTATATACTTTTACACCTATTTTTTCTAGTTTCTCAGCTATTATGTCAACAGTAGTTTTTACATCTTCTATAGTTTTTGCACCAGTGCAGTTTGCTGCTCCACTTCTGAAAAGTAGTGTAGCAGTTTTTGGTTCACTTAGGCGATATACAAGCCCAGGGAATTGTTCTGGTTCATATTCTGCGTCTTCAAGAGATTGTGCAATCACATCTAGATCTAATTTCTCTGCAAATGTTGTAGAGGCTACAATATTTTGTACTTTTATTTCGGTCATAAATTATCACTTTTCCTTTAAATATAACAATGTCACAGCATTTATATGACAAAACCCAGAACAAGTACACCTATTAAATAGTTCTCTCATTTTAGCCTTTATTTTATCCTCCTCAATTTTACAAGAAAAATATTTATTAGTATTTCTTATATGGCTGCTAATTTAAGTTTAAATTATTTAAGTTATGCTCAGTAAAAATTACTAGATATAGGGATGCAAAAAAAATATGAATCTAGAAAATTTATTTAATTCAGATCTTTTCAAATGGGTTATACTTCCATTAATGATTTTTTTTGCAAGGCTAATTGATGTAAGTCTTGGAACAATCCGGATAATCTTCATTTCACGTGGCTTTAAATATATAGCTCCATTAATTGCATTTATTGAAATTAACATTTGGTTACTTGCTATTGCTCAAATTATGTTAAATCTTGATAATCCTGTATGCTCTATAGCTTACGCAGGTGGTTTTGCTATGGGCAACTTTGTAGGTATGTTGCTAGAAGAAAAAATATCGATAGGTTCAGTTATTGTACGTATTATTGTAAAACATGATAGCGATAAAATATATGATTATTTAAAATCGGAAAATTATGGTATAACAATGGTCGACGCAAAAGGTATTGAAGGAGAAGTTAAACTTATTTTTGTAGTAATCCGACGAGGTGATCTTAAAAAAATTTTAAATCATATTAAAACTATCCACCCTCACGCGTTTTATACAGTAGAGGATACAAGAACCGTACAAGACGCTGTATTTCCAATAACTAGTAAAGGATTATTTAGATTTTATAGAAAAACAAAATAGGAGGAAAAATATGAATAAAACACTTATAACTTTAGGAATAGGGATCTGGGGCGTAATAATTGCTTTAAACTTTCTTTTAAAAGGTTATCTAGAATATTTTGGATTAACCAGCGAAGATATCATGTCAACTTTACTTCCATTAACAATTATAGAACTTATTGCTTTTATAATTACAGTAATTGGGCTTTTAAAAAATAATTAATTTTAAAATATTAAAAACTCAAATGCAAGAACCCCTAAACATATCAATAATGTTAGAGGCGTGATAATTAAACCATATTTTATAAATTCTTTAAAAGAAAAATTAACATTTTTATTTCTAAGAATAGAAATCCACATAATACCTGCTAGAGCACCAAGAGGTGTAATATTAGCTCCAAGATTAGAACCTATAACAGTTGCAAATATCGCTGGAAGAGACAATGAACTTGCAGATGCTTGAATAATAGGGACATATGCAACAGTCATTGGAATATTGTTAAGAATGTTTGCTAAAAAAGCAGAAGAAAAACCAAAAAGAAAAACACTAGATACAATAGACTGACCAACGAGATCTTTAAAAAAACTACCAATGTCTGTAGTAACCCCATATATTCTTAAGGCTTCTACGGAGATAAACATAGCCAAAACAAATGGAATAACACCAACTGGCATTCTTTTAAGCGTTTTTGCAACTTTAAACATATCTTTATTCAAGTTTTTTCTAATTACTCTTGTATAAGAATCCCTGATAATTAAGATAATTAACAAACCTATTGCAAAACCAAATGATACCAACCATAAATCAATAGAAAAATAAGGGGCAATTGCAAGAAAAACAATGCAACTAAAAAGAACAATAACTCCAAGAATCGCACCTAATTTATCAGTTAAAGCATCAGCAGGACGAATAACTTCTGATTGTTTAACATTTATTTGTATTCTTTTTCTAAAAACCAAATAAAGAAGCACAAGATTTACCAAACCAGCAACAATGGCTGGAAGAAACATCCATTTAAAATACTCAAGAAAATCAATCTGAAAAGCAGTTGCAAGAACAATATTTGTAGGATTACCAATATAAAGCATTATACTCCAAGTATTTGCTGCAAAAAACTCTGCAATCAAATAAGGAACAGGATCTATATTTGCATGTTTAGTAAAATAATAAATAAAAGGCGTAAATGTTAAGATAACAATATCATTTGATGTAAAAATCGTTAGAAACGAAATAACAAAATAAAAAGAGAAAAAAAGTATCTTACCATTATTTTTAGAGAACTTTAAAGCAATACGTGCAAAATACTCAAAAAAACCAGTGATATCCAGATAAATACTCATAAAAACCATCGAGAGAAAAAGAACCAATACACCAAATGGATTAAGAGCACCTTGACCACCTAAACCCCCAAGTATCTGCGAATAATTCAAAAAACCAAAAACAATAATTAAAACTGGGGCAAAAAGTGCACCAATAATATATGTATCAATTTTTATTTTTCTATTACTAAGACGAATATAAAAAAAAGAACGTCTCATTATAAGAAAAACCATAAAGAAGATTGATAAGATGAATATTAATTCAACAAATATTTTATTATCCATTTTAAAAACCTTAGAAATGAAACCTCTGTAAAAATCTTTTTATAAATCTCTATAAAGTGTTTTTGTTTTTTTAATCTATTATCTAATCGTAGTAAACTTTAAAATAACGCCTGTGCCCTTAAGTTTCTCCTGAATGCTATCAACAAAAGCAAGTTCTTCAGATATCTTAGCAATACCTTTCCAATCATACAAAAAATCATGTTCACCCATGCTATATTTCAAGCCCATTTCTTTTAATTTATTAAAAATAACAGAGGCTTTTTCGCCGTCTGAGCTTAATAATACATCGATATATGTTTCCATAAATATTCCCTCTATAGACAAATTAAATAAAACAATGCATGAAAATGCATAGATATTAATCTTTTTAATAATTTAAAAAATAAGATTTAAGTGTATGATAAAACCTAAAATAATTAAAAATACACTTAATAAATAAATTAGAAGTGTTTTTGGTGTAGTATGCTTCCAGCTTGGTACACTTTGATTTATTATAAAATTAGCTAAAAATACAAGCAAACCAATTATAGATATTACTGGCACATTTGTTATTATTAAACTAGATAATTGATATATAATAGGGGTAGAAAAACCAAGTATAACTATTGAAAAAAGATAAATTGCAATCGCTCCTTCTTTTGTGCGATATCTACCACCACTTACAAAACCAGTGGGTGTAATCTTATAGATTATTTTTGAAATAAAAGCAACAAAAATACCTGTTAAAATCAATTTACTCTGATCGAATATTCCATTTATTATATCCAAGATTTATCCCACTCCCTTATTTTCAATTTTAACGCGTTGACATTTTAATTTTTGTAGCATAATATTTTTTTAAAATAAAATATGCAAGTAATGAACCTATAATACCACTAATTAAGGCAGTTATAATAACAGTTATATCTGTATAGTTAATCATTCTTAATGTGAAAAAAAGTTGAATTAATATTGATCCAATTAAGATATTAATAAATAAATGTTTAGTTTTTGTAGGTAAATCAGATTTAACATCATGAAAATAGAAACTACGAAAAATTTTATAATCATTAGGGTATTTAACATGATAGGCATAGTCTGGAGATATTTTTTTATTGTGAAAACCATCAACAATTAATTGTTTAAATTTATTTAATCTTTCTTTTTTATTTTGTTTACCCATAAATGGTTTATTCATATTCATACTTTTTTTAAGAAGATGCGGTGTTATAAGACAACTAATTATAATTAATAAAAGAGTAGCAGTTCTTATTTGTTGAGCAAATATACCTGTAGGATCACCATAAATACCTCTATCGATTTCGGTTGAAACAATAATTAGACCCATACCCATAATAGGCATCATACCAATACCAATAGACAATGAATCATTATTTTTATTACCAGCCAGTCTTGCTCCAATTGCTGCACCTATGGGATTGCCAAGTAGACCAATTACTATAAAAGCTACAATAAAGAGAATACTTGGTAAAATGTTTTGTGTAGCTGCTAGACTAAAAAAGTTAAAACTTGCTCCAATCCACACGAAAAACAAGGGGATAAATAAGGTATAGGCAATGGTCTTCATATAGCTATTAATTACAGCACCCTGTGGTGTTTTGTGGATAATTAAACCTGCAATAAAAGCACCAATTATTGCAGCTAGACCCATGTCTTCTGCAAGCGCTGCAAAAAGAAAACAGCAGAATAGGGGAATAGGTAAAACAAGCATAGTAGTTTGTCTTGCAGTACTTTTTTTTATCGAATATTTGATAATTAGATAACCAGCTATAAAAATAAAGATAACAAAAAGGAGAATTTTTAGTATATAAACGAAAGGATGGCCTTGTCCGATTATCAAAGAAAATAATATCAAACCAAATATATCATTAACAATACCTGCAACTTGTAAAGTTAATCCAATACGAGTTGATATCAAATCTACATCTGATAAAATCCTCATAGAAATCGTAATCGAGGATGAATAAAAAATACAACCTATACCCATACACATTAAAAGATCTAAGCGAAAAGCCATACCAAAAAGAAAACCAACAAAAAAAGGGATAACAACAGCACCAATACCTGTAAAAACACCTGATTTACCAGATCTTTTTAAATCAGCAATATTTGTATCCAAACCAATTATAAATAACATAAATACAATTCCAATAAAAGCTAGTTCCTTAAACTCTGGAGTGTTGAGATTTAAATTAAACTCAAATAATGTTGTACCAAAAAGATTAATAGTAGAACCTGAAAAATATCCTAAAACACAAGGACCTAAAATAATACCTGCAATAATTTCGCCTACTACTCCTGGCTGGTTATACTTCTCAAATATATAATTTAGAAGTTTTGCCGTAATTAACGCTATTGCTATCTCTAGTAACATAGTAGGCATCCCATTTACAATGCATCCAAATATGAAATATTTATATCATTATTTAAACTCATAGAAAACTATTAATACAAAATTATATGCAGGTGAAGAGCAGGTAGCTTAATTTTTTTTAAAACTTGTGACGTCCTCTCCGACATAAATGCCTGAGCTTCCTATGAGGCACCTTTTGCTGTAGTTGAAAAAACATCTAACCTGGTTTGTTGAAGTCGCTGATCACGAACATACTGCAGTACTGTTTCTGCATCCGCATCACCAACGCTACGGTAAAATTTCCCTGGACTCCAAAGATGCCCTTCAGGGTATCTGCATCTAAAATGTGACCTTCTTTTGAATATTTCTCTAGAAGATGCACCTTTCAAAAGTTGAAGTGCTTTAGACACACTCATCGTCAGTGGAACACCAACAACTGTGTGGATATGATCAGGCATTACACTAAGCTCAGTTATCTCTATCTTATATCGTTTTGCAACTTCGTATAAAACTTCTTCACAAAGCTTTTTATTTTCCTCTCGCTTAAACATATTGTACCTATACTTAGGACACCACTCAAGGTGATACAAGTTCTGGCCAATGCTAGTAGAGTAGGAAACTGGTTTCCTCACTCTGATTTCACCAGTTTCCCCTCATCAAACCGTACGTGAAGTTTTCCTTCATACGGCTTTCCGATGACCTTCTTTCTTGCGTATTCAAAGAGTAGACCA
>Ga0299915_10002852_pt1 | contig 12545 bp, 10 predicted proteins | sample RVTome_13_FD_200263 | JGI IMG/M metagenome (GOLD analysis project Ga0299915, IMG submission 200263) | Soil microbial communities from uranium-contaminated site in the Upper Colorado River Basin, Wyoming, United States - RVT92D227 (version 2) ...
GATTTCTGGAAAAGAGTCATCTCTTTTCGATCCATGGATCGCAATACATCCGGTGGGAGAAGAAATTTCCCTTTCTCTTTCCTCGGGATGAGTCTCTGACCATATTGACTCCAGAAACGTTGTTCCTCTGGTGAGCCATCTTCTTCTAAGATCACTTCTCTCGCTGCCACAACAATGTAGCGGTCAATCGTTTCTTTAGTCAGATAAGGGATGAGGAGGTCTAACCCCGCTATGATCATAATGAAAAGGAGGGAAAGAGCCATCAGTCTCCAATAAGGCCTTAAAAATCCCCCCAACCTGGCCATCAGTTTCAGGTCGTAAGGTTTCCCTAATTTTCCCTCTTCCATATAGCCGAAATCAGCGTACATAGTTAATTGGTTACCTCGAAATATCTCCGGCTCATCAGAACCAAGGAGGTTTTATGAGTTCATCAGTTTCTTCCACAATGGAAGAATGGAATATTGGAATAATAGGTAAAAATTATTGGTATTTCGAAACTGGCTCAAGGTCAATTAAACCCCCTATTCCATCGTTCCATTATTCCATCATTCCACTAGTCCAGTGTTATCCCTCTCCAACTCTTCTTCTAATTGGCTTTGCCGATAGAGGTCGGTATAGATCCCCCTTTTGGAAAGAAGGGTTTTGTGGTCCCCCATCTCTGCCACTTGTCCCTCTTCGAGAACGATAATCCGATCTGCTCTCCGAAGGGGAGCGATCCGATGGGTAACGAGAATGCTGGTCTTCTCCTTGAGGAACTTATCCAACCCCTCCAGAATCCGTTCTTCTGTCTCGATGTCCACCGAGGAGAGAGCATCATCCAAGATGAAGATGGGTGGATCCATGAGAATCGCTCGCGCAATCGCAATTCTTTGCCTCTGTCCTCCGGATAGGGTGATCCCCTTCTCCCCAACCATTGTATTCATGCCCCCTGGAAATCCCATTATCTCATCGTAAATCTGCGCAAGCCGTGCAGACTCTTCAATCTCTTTTTCTGCGGCATCCATCTTTCCAAATGCAATGTTCTCACGGATCGTATCTGAAAAGAGGAAGGTATCCTGCGGGACATATCCAATGGATTTCCTTAACACCTCGAGAGGAATCTCATGAGTTTCAATACCATCGAAAAACAGATGACCCTGGGAAGGCTCTAAAATCCTTGTCACCAGATTGCAAAAGATTGTCTTCCCAGACCCAGTCCTTCCAACGACGACCAATCTTTCTCCCTTCTCTACAGTGATATGAATGTCTCGAAGCAGAGGATTCCCATCATTTCGCGGAGAAAAGCTGAGACCTCTCATCTCAATTCTTCCTTTCAATAGATCTGATCGAATGATGGCTGAAGAGTCGGAGATTTCCGGGGTTTCTGCAAAGATTCGATTCAAACGGTCCATGGAAGCGCTGCCTCGCTGGATCATATTGATCGCCCAGCCCAAAGCCATCATTGGCCAGGCAAGCAATCCAAGATAGCTCATGAAGGCCACGAAATCACCCGTGGAGATCGCTTGAAAGATCGTCAGCTTTCCGCCCAAGTAGAGGACGATGGCCATGGAAAGATTGGAGAAGAAAAGGATGAGGGGGAAAAACATTCCCCACACCTTGGTTACATTTAAATTTTTCTGGATATAACCCTTGCTTAGTTGAGAAAGTCTTTCCCTCTCCCTTTCCTCCAGAACATAGGCCTTGATCACACGGATACCTGTAATGGCCTCCCTCACCCTTTCAGTGAGGGAGGCGAAGGTCTTCTGAAGAATTTCGAAACGGTGGTGGATCGTCCGGCTGAAAAGGAGTGTAATTAGCGTGATCAATGGCATGGGAAGAACGGCATAAAGGGTCAATTTGGGGTGGATATAAATCATAAAAAAGATCGTCAACACTCCCAGGATAATCGTATCCACTAAAAACACAACCCCCATGGACAGCGACATCCGGACCGCCTCGATGTCATTGGTGGCATGGGCCATCAGATCCCCCACTTTGGTGCGAGAGAAATAAGAAGGGGAGAGGGCTTGGAGGTGAATAAAAAGGCGATTTCTGAGGGTCTTTTCGATTCGACGAGCCACCCCCAAGAGGAAATACCTCCAGACATATCGAAACCCACCAATACCTAAAGCAAGGATGAGGACTTCTAATCCGTAGAAGAGAAGGTGGGAGGGAGAAATTACGTCCAGGGTGAGATCGTCGATGGCGTATTTGATGACCCTTGGGATGAAAAGTTGGAGGACATCAACGATGAGAAGAGCGATGAGTCCGATCAGAATCCACCATCGGTTCTCGAAAAAATCATTCCTAAGGGTTTTAAATGTCTTCATTCTTTTCTATTCTCTGATCACTAAACTTTAATAAACCCGTCTTCATAAAGTCAACCCTTCGACTCCCCACGCCCGAAGATGGGGACTCGTCCTCTGCCGGAGACTTCACCGAGCTCAGTCGAGCCGCTCGGGCCGAAGGCTCAGCCTGCCTGCCGGCAGGCAAGGGTTGACCCTGAGCGGGTCAATGACATTCAAAAGAATTCTTTTCCAGATGGAGACCTTGAGGATGAAATATTGGAGAAAAGAGGATTGAAAAGATAGTAGAACCACTTTCAGAAGGATCTTTTCACGGATAGTTTTTGGGTGGTCACTTTCGATGGTATAGGAACAATCGGGATTTAGGAATTCACTGATGTCTTCAATAAAGTGGAGAAATTTCTGAAAAGCTCTTTGATCCCAAAAGTGAAAGAAGCCCATTCCCCTTCCCTTCTCCCCTTTGGGGAGAGGGAGGGGGTGAGGGGGTCATTTGGAATTGGTATTTGGAAATTATTTGTAATTTAGATTAATTCGTCTTGGCTACATTGGTCGCCTGGGGCCCTTTCGGGCCATTGGCAATCTCGAACTCTACCTCCTCTCCTGCACGAAGAGATTTAAAGCCCTCCCCCGTAATCCCAGAATAGTGAACAAACACATCGTCTCCACCAGGTTGCTCGATAAATCCATATCCCTTCTTGGTATCAAACCATTTCACAACCCCTTTAGCCAACTCCTTGCCCTCCTTTTTCAAAGCGGTCTCTACAGCGGGATTTGATATCACTAATCAATTTGGATGTCAAGATTTTTGTCTCCACTTTTTTGTCCCCCAAGAGCCTCCTCTCCCCTTGTGGAAGGAAGGTGGAAAAAATTGCTATGAGACAAGGAGGTCGGGCAGGGGTATCGGAGAAGCTTTACAGCGACACCTTTTCCAGGGTTAATAACAAGGTCCAAAAATCTTGCAATGTCGGTTATCTTCGGTTATTTAATGTGGCCTATGCCCCTTACCTCCAAATGATCGCTTTGTAAAGCTTTGGAGATATCCCTGCCTGATCTCCTACTCAAGTCACTATTTCACGCCTTCAGGGGATTAAGGGGAGTGGGATGAAATCTTTCTTGTGGCCAGGTAGACGCCGAGGAGGATCATCCCCCCACCTATGAGGGTGATCCACTGAATCTCTTCGCCCAAAAGAAAGTATGCTCCAAACAATGTAACCAAGGGCTCCAGATAGAGGTACATTCCTACAAGGCTTGAATCCTTTTTCTCCAGAGCAGAATACCAGAAAAGATACCCCAGGCCTGAACAGAAGACTCCCAGAAAGAGGATGCCCGTCCAGGCGTTGAGGGATAAATGGATGAGGTTATTCCACTCTCCCTTTAAAAGGCTCAGGGGGAGCACGATCAGACATCCGGATATCATGATGGCTGTAACCGTGGCAAGGGAAGGAAATCGTGAAATGAAGCCTTTCCCTCCGATGGTAAAACTGGTCCAGGCCAGTGCGCTGGCAAGCACCAGCAAATCTCCATAAGTGGAGGCCAACTGAAACAAGGAAAGGGAAAAGACCCCCTTGGAGATAATGAGAAAGACTCCGCAGAAACCTAACATAATCCCCAGAATTTTCCTGACGGTAACCACTTCACCGAGGAAAAAACGGGCGGAGAGCGTAATCAGGATGGGATTGATCGCAATGATCCATCCTGTATTGATGGCGGTCGTGTAGAGGAGTCCATAGGCCTGGAGAAGGCCAAGGCCTGAAACTCCCACTGCGGCGAGGATGAAAATGTAAATCCAGTCCCGAAGAGAAAATATTTTAAAAAAAGTTTTATCCCTGCCCAATTGGACAAGAAGAAGCAGTAGTGCGCCAATTGCATAACGGAGCGTCAGAAGTGTGAAAGGATGGACTTCCTGTAACACCACCTTCGTGGCAATGAATGAAAACCCCCAGAAAATGACAGCCCACAACGCCGGCCAGGACATAACCTCCTCCCTTGTCACAGGTAAACTTTCTTAACATAAAAGGATAGGATCTTCTATAAGAAATTGAATATTGTTGACATTTGTTACTTTTGTTGAATAATTGTACAAAAATCAGCATGACGCATTGGGCTGTTATCGAGTTTTTCAGCGCCCTAATTTATAATTTACGGAAAGAAAGGAGAACTTTATGCTTTCAAGAGGGAAGAAAAGAATTGCTGTCGGAGTTTGGTTTTTGGCTCTATTTGTTTTTTTAAATCCTTCCAATCTGGTGGCAGCGGATCCTATTGTGGGCGACTGGAACTATAGCACATCCAATCATTGGTCAAAAGGCCCTGTCCCAGCAGGTAAACCAAGCAAGGGACTGCTTGTGATTACTCAAAGCGGGGATCAGTTTAAAATGGAATTTAAATCAGGTATGGTTTTTAGTCCTCCAGAGTTAAAGTATTTCACGGGCAAGAAAAAAGGCAAGGATTATATTTTTTCAAACAGTGCAAGGGTGGATAACGAAGGAGGAATCGCTAAAAATACTTGTACCCTGAAGATGACGGGCAACAATCATTTCGAGGGAAAATCATTTTCAGAGTACAGTCAGGGCGGGATAACTTTTAGTTGGGGATTTGATATTGAATTAAAGAGATAGGATGATAATGCGATAACGCTTGTGCAATCCACTAAAAGTATACCACGGGTTTCGATACTTCCCATCTCCTTTTCGGCTTCCTCAAGGAATGTGAAGTTCCCCGGCCATCCCGTTAGGACGGGACAGGCACGCTTGGGCTTCCCGGGCACGCAGTGGCGAGAGGGATGCGAGCAAAGGAAATATCTTCTTAATTGTGCCCCTTGACCCAGCCTACAAGGCGGGGCTTGCGGGGCACTTGTCGGCCAAAATCCCCGTTCCGAATCTAGGGATTTGGGTGCCTTTATAAATTCTTTTCCTTCCTGAAAACTCCCTATAAATTCAAATAGATTTAATTTATTTCGTCTTTTGACTTAGATCAAGGTATTAGACTAAGAGGAGAGTTATCTTTAAATAAAAATAACACCCCCACCCCCGCCCTCCCCCGTTAAGGGGGAGGGAGAGAGAGGGACAAGGAGGAAACCCATGACAACGAGAAAGATTGTGAAGATTGATGAGGAGAAATGTACCGGTTGCGGTCTCTGCATTCCAAACTGTGCTGAAGGGGCCCTTCAGATCGTAGACGGAAAAGCGAAATTGGTGAGCGAGAAGTTCTGCGATGGTCTGGGCGCCTGCCTCGGACATTGTCCTGAGGATGCCATCACCGTCATTGAAAGGGAAGCAGAAGATTTTGATGAAAAGGCAGTAGAAGCTCTTCTTCATAAGCAAAAAGAATCTCAGCCTCGACTTGAACCTCAACCTGTTTTCACCGGATGCCCCTCTTCAAGGTCGATGCATTTTAAAGTCAATGAAACTGAATCAGGCAAAGAAGTTATGGGGTCATCGGTCTCCATGCTCTCCCATTGGCCTGTCCAGCTAAAGTTGGTACCTATCAACGCACCCTATTTTCAGGATGCGAATCTTTTAGTGACAGCTGATTGTGTTCCATTCGCCTATGTTAATTTCCATCAAGATTTCCTCAAAGGGAAGGCAGTCGTCGTGGGTTGTCCAAAACTTGATGACATCCAGTATTACAAAGAAAAATTGACTGAGATTTTTAAGGCGAATTCCATTAAAGGCGTTACGGTTCCTTATATGGAAGTTCCTTGCTGCTTCGGATTGGTCAAAGCCACAGAGGATGCGATCGCAGCCTCAGGGAAGAATATCCCGCTGAAGAAAATAAAGATTGGCATCCGGGGAGAAATTAAAACCGAGGCAGAAGAAAAAATCTTTAGCCACTCCCGAACGTTCGCTCATACGCACTGATAAACCCAACCGATTGGGAGATAGTGAGATAGGGTGATGGGGAGACGGGGAGTTAGAAACCTGTTGTTATGCATTCTTAATAGCTTCGACTTCTAACCTCACCATGGCCACATGGGCTTTGCCATTGGTATCGAGTGGAACTTGCTGAATGTACGCAGAGACCAGCTCATTGATAAATTGATCTCGTTGGTTTTCTGGTATCCGCTCGGTGAATGGCATCCACGTTGTTCGTATCCATCCCGCCAAACCTGATTCTCCATCATGTTCCATATCTTTTGGAATAAGTTCAACACGCTCAGGTTCAAGGTCTGATTCATTCAGCCATTGAGAGTATTCGTGAGATCCATGGAATCCATACGGAAACTCGAAATCAGAGAAATAATGCCGTCATACCTGATTTTGCTGGAGGTCTCTCAATACAGCAAGAACGCCCTCTGCATTGCCTTTGTCTCCCATTTCCAAAAACACCCTGCCTTTTGGTTTGAGGCTCCGATACAAGCCCTCTAATACTGGCCTATGGTTTTTGACCCAATGCAAACTGGCGTTTGAAAACACAATATCAAATTTCTCATGAAAGGATAGACTCATTGCGTCCATGAACATAAACGAAAGGTTAGGATGCTCGCCGCCGGTTGGATAATTCTTCCTTGCAATTTCAATCATTGAAGTAGAATTATCTATACCAACAACTGAACCATTTGGAACATAATTCGCAATTTCTGCTGTTACCTTTCCATCTCCGCAGCCCATATCGAGAATATCTTCAGTCCCCTTAAGTTTCAGCCTGGCGATTAATTCTCTTGCCCATTTCTGTTGACCTTTTGAGTGTTGCTTGTAGTCTTCTGCATTCCAGCTATATTTCTCCATCCTGCTTGTTCTCATTGGACACTGCCTCCTAAGTTAGGCGACGGTGTCCATTTTTTCAGGGGAAGTACTCAGTCCGTCTGCACGCCTTTGTTAGGTTTTTTTCTTAATTTGTAGATCGCCACCCCAACGGACACAAGTGAAAGGCAAGTTAGGAGTAAGAAAACATTGGCCCATCGGCCATGATATTTTGTGTTGGTGGGATCGGTATAGTATGCTGTAAGCCATGCATTGAAGATAGCAGATTGGAAAAAGAATAAGCTTAGAAGTATTCCAAGGATAATGATGAGCCATAGAATGAATCGCCTTTTGTCTTTCATTGAAATAAATCTAACGAGCCTTTAGAACCCCCCCCAGTACGATTAAGGGGTGGTTTTGGGGGTCACTTGACCCTTCCGTAGTTGGGGTCATCGTACACAGAGCATCCCGATAGGTCACATTATCTTCCAACTTGCAGGATTCGATCGAGATTGACTTTTTCTACAGCCTCAACAACGCGGATCAGGCGCGCTGACAAGCGTCGCGTGCATCCGTCTTGTTAGGCTTCACGGCCTTCGAGCCGGTCGATAAGTATTAGAAACTCCCGCGCCAATCGATCAACGTTAATCGCAACGAATTGCGAACCGTTCACTTCGACCCGATCGGCCCAATCGCCGTCCAATTCGTGATCCTCGGCGATTGCGAACTCACGTTTCGGCCCCCGCAAATGTGCAAAACCGTTCCTGAAGCCATCGTATAGAACTGCAGCCCCCTTCTTTTTACCGCAACAAGCGGTCTCCAACGCAGCGCAGAGTTCGGGAAGATGCTGCGTGACGAAGTTTTCGAATTTCCCACGAGTAGCCTCTCCTGAACCCGCAGCCAAAGCATCGAGACAGCACACGATCACCGTCGTCAAAGAGAGGTATGCCCGATTTGACCGGAGCAGGGCAACATCCGTGCGCATGGCCGCGTAAAAATTCTGCGGGTCCCGAATTCGGTAGAAAGTCTTGACCGGAAGCTTTCGAACCATACTGTCAGAACGTGAGGCCAGGAGCACCACCCTGGCACCGTGGACATTTCCTTTGAAAGATGTCTGACCCGTTGGCTCCGTACTCATTCGAACAGTGGCCACACCGAAGAACGTAGATGTACTGCATATGATCATTGCCAGCCAAACCCGTGGCTCGCACGACCTTCTGCTGTTTGCGATTGACGTAGCCCACATCGGTGGTCTTCATCGTGGATTCCATCAGCCCAACAATAATTGGATTGCAGGTTGTAATTTCCTAAAATCCTATACCTAACTAATCGGGCTTGTCAAACACATTTTCAGAGAATCACGAAATTTTATCTGGTAGTAAATTGTTATTTATTTTTTCAATTTCAAATAGGTTTGTACTTGAATATCACTATGGACACTGCTTGAGCCTCTTGAACCCATTCTCTCAATGGGTTATTTTGAATTTGTGAATCTCCCATTTCAAGTCACTAAAAACATCACCCTCTTGGGAAGTGAACTGTTCAATCTTTATTTAGTTAAAGGGGAGACTTACGCTGTTGTCGAAGGGGCTGTTAGTGGCGTCACCTATCCTTTTTTAGAACAGTTAAAACAATTGGATGTTCCCCCCGAAGCTATCTCCCACCTCGTCATTCTCCACTCCCATTTTGACCATATGATGGTTTTTCCTACTCTCAAGGGAAGATATCCCTGGATGAAAATTGTAACCTCTGATTTGAACCGAGCGATTTTTACAAGCGAAAGAATTATGGCCAAGATTTTTGATTCCGACCGGAAGATTACACTCGCTCTTAAGGAGGAAGGAGTGATTTCAGAGGCTCCAAACCTTCAACCCTACGCCTTTTTCCCTCTGGATATTACTGTCCATGAAGGATCGGTCCTCGATTTGGGCAAGAGAATGAAGATGAAATTTCTTGAGATTCCCGGCCACTCTCCTGACTGTTTAGCCGCTTTTCTCGAGGAAGAAGGCCTCCTTTTCTGCTCGGACGGAGCCGGGTTCTATACTCCACCCGATTTCTTCAGGCCGAATTATTGGTACCGACTGGATGAGGCTGAAAAATCACTCAAAAAGATGAAGGCAATCGATCCTGAGATTCTTTGCCGGGGCCACTATGGAACCGCGATAGGACAGGAAGTCGTCAGGAAACATCTACAGATGGGCCGTCAATGTATTGAGGATTTTAAGGCCTTTACCTTAGAAAAGATTCATAGTGGTTGGTCGGTTGAAAAAATCGCTCAGGATGTGAATGTACGATTCTCGAAGGGGTTTCTCGAACTTTTCCCCGCCGAGGAGAATTATCGCCTCTGGAAATTGTTGATCCAAAGAACGCTTGAGCATTTTGGGATAGAGATGGCAGAAAGGTGAAAAGAAATGTCAAATGTGAAGCTCCTCGGCCCCAGGCCGGGGCTTCCCGGAAAAGAAATATCGCTTTAATTGCCCCCCTTATCCCCGCCTATCCTGCTTTGCGGGACGGGGCACTTGCCGGTCAAAGCCCGAATAGAATTTCGGTCATTCCTGCGAAAGCAGGAATCCAGGTTCTTAATAACTCCCTGTCTTCGCAGGAACGGAGTCTGGATTCCCGCTGTAGTTCACCCCGTACTCGATACGGGGCGGGAACGACAAACATTAGTTGACATTTGATTTTGACATTTGGAATTGATTTTTAAAGCCTTAACTCTTTCTTGAAGTTTTTACCTGGAAACCGGTAATCAGTTGTTCTAGTTTTTTCCCACCACACTTTGGACATTTCGCCTTCCCAGCATCGTGTTCTCTGATACTGAGCATGACAGTAAATTTCTTTTTGCATTTCGGGCATCGGTAGTCGTAGCTAGGCATCCCTTATCCCTCCTTTCCCCCAGAATAAATTAATTCTAATATAGAAATTTGTAAGGCTGCTGTCAATACTAAACTCTCATTAAACCATATTTAACCCTTTTTTCTGTTCCAGTCTTCGTTTCCTATGTCGGAGAATTTCGATCTCCCCTTGTTGATGGGATGCGGTAAAAGCTAATGCCTTATCCACGTAGGTCATCGCCCTATCCCAATCTTTTAGTCGATGTTCATGGTATTTCGCCAATTCAACATAAGGGAAGGTGTCTTTTTTGTAAGGCCAGTCCAGCATCTCTTCCCAGATTGATCGAGCCCTTTCGCCCTGACCCGTCTTTTTAAAAGCTCTAGAGAGCCATTTCATCACTTCCCAGGAAAGATCATCATCACAACGCTTCAAGGCAATTTCAAAACACGGAATAGCTTTCTCCCGCTGACCATGCTCCCAAAAGAGTCTCCCTAAGGCAAAGTGTTCGATCCCTTTTCTGGGTTGGGCTGCTTGGGGATCATGATAGACAAGGTGGATCCTCCCAGCCAGGGCAACCATCGAGAGGATATCCATCTGGTTATGGTAAAAAACTTGCTGAATCTTACTTGCATCCCCGGTCTGGATATAATCGAAATAGAGATAGGGAATCCATTCCGATGGAATGTCATCCGTTCTTTCTACCCCCAAAAGCCGGGATTCGAGGGTGACCAGCCGGCAGTTTTCGTAAGCCCCTTTCCAGATCTTCCTGGAGGGGTAGAGAAGATCAAAATTAGGCATCTCTCTTATCTTTGAAACCATACGTGAGAGAATGAATCGGGTCTCGAGGAGCGGGATATCATAGTGCCGTCCGTTGAAGGTGACCAAGAATTGAAAAGAATCAATGATATTTTTGAGCAGGGAAAGTGAAGCCCTTTCCTCAGAATAGTCTCTCATAAAGAACTGGTGAATCAAAAATTTATCCTCTTGGAAGAAACCCAACCCCACCATAAAGGCAAAGGTTCCAGTCCCTCCGCTCAGACCGGTCGTTTCAGTATCGAGAAACAGAGCCTTTCGGAAATCTAATTCCTTCAGCCGTTCATCTTTCGAAAGAAGATGGGCGGGATAAGTAGGAATGCTGAGTATGTCTACCAATGCCATCTCTCCGTATCGGTAGTAAGCAGGGAAGTGTTCTTTCGTGAGGAAGGCCTCGCCTTCCGGAGTTGAAATGACCTCTCCCTTCACCAATTGTTCGATAGGGACAATCGTCTTTTTCCGATAGGTCTTTTTCGGTTCGAGAAGCCGATCCAACCTCTGCCTCAGATCGCCCCCTCCCTCACCCTCCCTCTCAAAGGGGGAGGGATGGGTGGGGGTAATTTTGGAAACCGAGGTTAATCTGTTTAGTCTTTCTTTGAGATCCATCTTCCGATTGCGGATTTCGGATTTTAGATTGCGGAGTTAAAATCAAAACAGAAAATTCCGCATTCCGCAATCCGCATTCCGAATTCAATAAACCTTTACTTAAGAATCTCCTTTAGCAGCGCCAACGCTACTTCTTTTGATTTTTCGCCGACCTCCTTCGTAGGCCCTACACAGGACGGACAGCCATAATGACAGTCACACTTGGAGATGAGCTTCATCGTTTTCTCAAGCAGCACCCGTGTGTCATCGAAGAGTTGAGGGCTGAAACCCATTCCCCCCGGATAGTTATCATAGAGAAATAGAGTCGGCTCAAAGAGGTCCATCCCTTCCAGAGGAATTTCGTCCGGGGTGTTGAAGGAGGAATAAATCCCTTTTGAATCCCTCGACAGTCTTAGGAACCATTTTGCTCCCCGGTCTCCGACACAGCGGTTGAGGTCGTGGGGGTCGCACATCAGGTGAAGGGCTGCCATGGAATGAAGGGCATAGCCGAGTCCTAACACTCCATCGATGACTTCCAGGCGGGGGTAAGGAAGTCGCTCCACCAAACCTCTATTAAAAGTGATCCAATAGGAGCTGGTGTGAAACTGAAGGTCCGGAAGTTCGATTTTCCCGTAACCTAAATTTTCAAGGGTATAAAATTTGATCTTTTTATAGCCAACCACACGGGTCGCTATTCTTACCTCGCCATGTTCAAAGACCGAGTCCTCTTCCTGCTTTCTCTCAAAACCCTCCAGGATGGAGACATCGGTATAGTCAATGGCATCGGTGTAATAATCCCCTTCGGTCTTCTTGACATAAGCTCTGCGATTGGGGTAATCGAGCTTCTCCACCGTATAGAGTTCTGATTCACAGAGATAGACCGCCCCCTCATAGAGAGTGGTGTGGGCGCCGGTAAAGTCGACCTCTGCGATCACCTCTTCTTTCTTCTTCGTGGTATCAACCACCACAAAATTTTCTTCTGAGGCGGATCGGAGGCTGACCTTCTCCGCAGGATAGGCATCTTGCATCCAATACCAATTTTGATCGACATGGTGAAGCGTTCCTTTTTCTTCCAGGTACTTCAGCATCTCATTCAAATTCTCTCTCCCGAAGCGTTCCCCATCTCTGAACGGAAGTTCAAACGCCGCACATTGAATATGGCTGAGAAGGATGAGGAGGTTATCCGGATTGATCAATCCGTGCTCAGGGGATTGTCCAAAGAAATAGTCCGGGTTTTCGATGATGAATTGATCCAGAGGTTGGCTCCGTGCAATGAGAACCGCCAATGACTTTTCTGACCGCCTTCCCACTCGTCCTGCCTGCTGATAAGTGCTCGCAATGGTGCCGG
>Ga0299915_10002853_pt1 | contig 12545 bp, 10 predicted proteins | sample RVTome_13_FD_200263 | JGI IMG/M metagenome (GOLD analysis project Ga0299915, IMG submission 200263) | Soil microbial communities from uranium-contaminated site in the Upper Colorado River Basin, Wyoming, United States - RVT92D227 (version 2) ...
TTCCATCCGTCTAGCCGGTTCGGCGATGGGCAGCCGGGACCGGTATCCCAGACTAAGGGGGGAGTTCACGTAGAACTTCATCGCAAGCTGACCAAGGAGACCCAACACTATGAGCAAAGAAGCCGTCATCTCCTCCCTCAAGACAAGTCGCGAATCACTCCTGAGCGCAATCGAAGGGCTGGATAACGATACAATGCTGGAGCCGGGTGTGATCGGCGATTGGTCGATCAAGGATATCCTGGTTCACTTGAGTCTGTGGGAGGCTGAGCTTGTGACACTCCTGTGGCAGGCCAGACAGGGGCGCAGGCCGACGACGGCCCAACTCGGTGACGACTCGGTCGATGACCTCAACGCCCGATGGTATCAGATGCACCGGGATCGCGATCTGGCTCAGGTCCTCGATGATTTTCACGCTGTCCGCCACCAGACCCTACGCAGAGTCGATGGTTTCAGCGACCGAGAGTTGACGGATCCCGAGTTTTCTCCCTGGCTGAATGGGGAGCCGCTCGAGCAATGGATCGACTCAGACAGCTTTGGGCACGAGGCCGAACACGCGGCCCAGATTATCGCCTGGCGGAAGTCACGCGGGGCGTGACCCTTGACGGCGCCTGAGGTCTCCACCTCCGCCTCTCCCTGCTGAGGGTCGATCCATAGTCCTCGCTGGTCTGCCGTCTGCGGTCGTTGGCTGGCAGAGCCGAGCCGGATCATCTGAAGTCGGACGAGTGCAGCCCAGCCACACCTCGGCCATCCAATCATCATTGGGTAAGTTGCGCGAACAGGCTCGGGAGCCTCAATCATGGCCCTGCTCTGGCGATCCAGCCTATTCTTCGACCCGCTCGACAACGATCGTGCACCTGGAGACCAGGGTGGCGATGGCGCCGAGCGCCGCCAGTTGGGGCGCCAGGATCGCCCCGACCACCCCCAGCGTGAGGGGCAGGTCGACGAGGGTCTTGCCCTCCTCGTTCTTGATCGAAACGCGGCGGATGTTGCCTTCGTGCACCAGTTCCTTGATCTTGGCGATCATTGCATCGCCGCTGACGTGGAATTCCTCCGTTCGGACTTTTTCATCGTTCATGGTTGACCTTCCATTCGCTTGAGAATCTGAGGCGTTGGCCGGCAAGGCTCCTCTGCCCGGATTCGGGTTTTCTGATATATGGTGCTGCGCAACCGGCCGAGAAGCTCGAGACGTTTCCCCCTGGGGTGATCGGGGCCGGCGTTCTTCAACTCCAGACGCGTCGCCGGATCCTCATCGTATCATGACCCGCCAATGAGATGAGGCCTTCGTCAGGTCTGGGCCAACCCGGGATTCTTGACCGGCGGCTCAGAGAGGAATAGGCGATCGAGCAAATCCGCGAGCGCTACGAAATCATTCAGGTCGTAACACGGTGTCTCGACCAGGAGCATGGCGTCGGTGGCGATTGCAATGCACTGCTCGGCTGGTCCGATGAGTTCGAGGCCGTTCGCCTCCCGGATGACCTGAATCGTCGGTTTCCCGGCCTGCAAGTAGCCTTCGGTGAGGATGATGTCAACATCGGTCATTCCGTAGGCGATGTCGTCGAGGACCAGCTCGTGCTCCAAGTTGCGGTATGAGGCGATCCGATCCGGGCTGGCGATGACCACGTGGTCGCTGCCTGCCTGAGCGTGCCTCCAGCTGTCCTTGCCCGGCTGGTCGATCTCGAAGCCCCGGTGAGAGTGGTGCTTGATTGTGCCTACACGGTACCCTCGCCGCTTCAGCTCATGGATGAGCTTCTCCATCAAAGTTGTCTTACCCGATCTCGACTTACCGATGATCGTAATCAGCGGAACCTGCTTCGACATATTCCAATACCCTTCTGCTCACAACGAGCCGGGAAACGCCAGGTCCGCTGTGAATGTCCTCGATGAGCGCAAGCGCGGCAGTCTTCAGCGGACCGCAGGGCCCCCGATGATATCCGAGGGCCGGCTGCTCGTCCACGGCCGTGTGGCATCAGGACGGGCAGCATGGAGATTGTTTGTCAGGTTGTCCGGGAGCGATAGCGGAAGAACGAGTGGATCCCTCGGATTGGCTGGGAGTGCTCTTTGGTGCTGTCGTGATCGATGAGCGCCGGACCTCAGCGCAACTCAGCCGCCAATAGCCTATCCAGATTGGCTTTGGATCGGGTTTCGACTTCGGCATGCAGACTGGCGCCGTGGGCATCCATGGTGACGACAGCCGGAAAGTCTTTGACCTCGATGACCCACATCGCTTCAGGTACGCCGAAGGCGAGCTTGTGAACCGTCAGCACGCGCTGGACCGATTGAGCGATCAGTGAGGCAGCCCCGCCGATCGCATGGAGGTAAACCCCAGGGACTTCCTGGCAGGCGGCGAGCGTCTTGGGGCCCATGCCGCCTTTGCCGATCACCGCCTTGACATCAAAGTGGTGCATGACGTCGCCCTGGTAGGGCTCCTCGCGGGTGCTCGTCGTCGGGCCGGCGGCGACAAAACGGTATTCCTTGGTATCCAACCCGGCGACGACTGGGCCGCAATGATAAATCGCCCCACCTGCCAACAGATCTTTCAGCGCCTCATAGACCTCTTGGTCGTCGCCTTCCGGCGGGCGCGTCTTTTTGACGAAGGTCTCGACCATCCATTTATGTGCCGTGTCTCGGCCGGTGATCATCACCCCGGAAAGCGAGACTGGATCTCCGACCTTGAGCTCGCGGATTGCTTCATCTGGGATGGGGATTGTGAGACTGTGCATCGCGCCCTCCCTCAGCTGTATGTCACATCGGCGCCATCGACCACCATGCTTCGGTGGCGGTGGGCCCAGCACATATAGGAGACCGAGACGAAGAAGCTGGCCGGGAGTCGGTGCATACTCTTTACCTTGACCCCCAGCACGGTCGTCTCGCCCCCGAAGCCCATCGGGCCGATGGCGAGCTGATTGGCTTCGTCGGTCAACTGCTCCTCCAGGGCCGCGAGTTTCGGATCCGGGTTGGTGTCCTGCAGCAGACGGAAGAGCGCTTCCTTAGAGGCGTAATACGATGAGCCTCGGTCTCCGCCGACGGCCACTCCCAGAATCCCGGGCGCGCAGCCTTTGCCTTGTGCCTTGTGCACCGCATCGAGCACCACTTTGCGCACGCCCCCCAGATCGCGCCCTGCCCCGAGCTGGGCGTTAGGAAGAGATACCTGGGCGCCGACGTTCTCGCAGCCTCCACCCTTCAACATCAAATCGGCGGTCAGTGTTTGCTCTTCGGTTTCCTCGAAGTGGATCGTCGGGAAGTAGTCATCCCCCAGGTTGTTGCCGCTGTTCTTGCCGCTGATCGAATCGACGGCGTTGGGTCTGAGGTAAGACAGGGCGGTGGCCTGAGCAATCGCCTGTCGAATCTGATCCCGCAGCTTGCGGGTGCTCCAACCTTCGGGGTACTTGACGTAGAAGATCGGCGTCCCTGTATCCTGGCATACGGGTGTCGAATTCTGGCGCGCCAGTGCGACGTTCTCCAGGATCGTCTCCAGGGCGCCGGCGGCGGCCGAGCCAGGGGCCTCTCGCGCCTGAGCTGTCTGGAGCGACTGTTCGACCTCGGCGGGCAGATCGGTTGCCGCCAGTCGGATCAACTCGAGGAAGGAAGATGTCAGATCTCGCATGTGCGCCTCCGGATCCATGCACTTCCACTCGGCCCGCACGGCACATCCTCGGCGGACATCGATCTGACTATGATTGTGACCGGTGAATGAGAGGCTGGGCAGTGATGAACAGCGCATCCTTGGGCGTCGGGCATCACCGCTCAAATCGTCGCTCGAGGGCGGAGGACTTGCGTCCGAGGACCAAAGGCCCTATCAAAGACTATAATACTCAGAAATCGAGGTGAGATGAGCGTGGACACGCGTTCGGTCGTGCATGAAACCGACCTGGCCATTGACTGGCCACAAGTCACGAAGCTTGTGTTGCGCTCGCGAGCCCTGGACGAGCTGGAGGAAGGAGAGCTTGCCCCGCGAGGAGATGTGGCCTACCAGTTCTCGGCCAAAGGACATGAGCTGGCCCAGGTGCTCCTGGCACTGAAGTTGGACCACCCTCACGATGCAGCCACGACCTACTATCGCTCAAGACCATTCGCCCTCGCCGCCGGGTTGACGCTAGCCGAAGCCCTGGCGGCCGGGATGGCACGCACCGGAGGACCGTCCGAGGGGCGCGACGCGGGGGTGATGTTTTCGCTCGTACCGCGCGGCGGTCCGGCCATCCTGCCGGCCTCCGGCGATGTCGGTTCGCAATACACACCGGCAGCCGGGTGGGCCCAAGCGATCCAATACCGTGCGAATGTCCTGGGCGAGCACGAGTGGAACGGCGCGCTCGCAGTCGCGCTGGGCGGAGACGGCTCAGTCGCCTCGAACGGATTCTGGTCCGCCCTGACGATCGCCACCACCCTTCACCTCCCGATGCTCTTCTTCATCGAAGACAATGGCTTTGGGCTGTCGGTACCCAGCCGCCTGCAAACCCCGGACGGAGACATCTCGACCAATCTGGCTTCGTTTGCCGGGCTCGAAGTACTGGGTGGATCCGGTACGAATCCCGGGCAAGCCGCCACTCTGATTGCAACGGCGGTGGCGCACGTACGATCGGGTCGGGGACCCTGCTTGTTGCGCCTGACGGTTCCGCGACTGAGCGGACACACTTTCATCGACAATCAGGCCTACAAGACCGAAGCCATGAGGCGAGAAGAAGCAAGCCGCGACCCGGTTAGGGCCCTCGATGAATGGATCGGACCTGCTGCGATGGCCGCCATTCGGAGTGAAGTCGATGACGAGCTCGCTCGGGCGCTGAAGGAAGCTCGCTCCATGCCGGATCCCCTTCCCACGTCGGCATCACAACAGGTCTTCTTTGAAGGGCTGATGCAACGCATGGGAGGCATCACTCCTGAGGCAGGCCCACGCCGGCTTTCCTCGAGAATCACACCTGGCAACACTGGCCCCCGGTTGAATCTGATCGAGAGTGTACGAAGAGTGTTGGAGCAAGAACTGGAGAGCAATCCTAAGGCCCTCCTTTTTGGTGAAGACGTGGGTCTCAAGGGGGGTGTGCATGGAGCGACCATGGGGCTGCAATCCCGGTTTGGTGAGGGGAGGGTTTTCGACACGTCGCTTTCTGAGGAGGGGATCGTAGGGCGCTCCACCGGGTTGGCGCTGGCGGGGCTCCTGCCTATCCCCGAGATTCAGTTCCGCAAGTACGCCGATCCTGCGACGGAACAAATCCACAACGCCGGAACCCTACGCTGGCGCACGGCCGGGAAATTCGCCGCGCCGATGGTCCTGCGCATCCCGGTCGGTCATGGGAAGAAGATCGGGGATCCGTGGCACTCGGTGAGTGGTGAGACATTCTTCGCCCACAGCCTGGGGTGGCATGTCGCCTATCCGTCGAACGCGGCCGACGCGGCGGGATTGCTGAGGACAGCCCTGCGAGGCGAGGATCCGACTGTGTTCCTCGAGCACCGCGCCCTGCTCGACACGCCTATCGCCCGTCGGCCCGATCCCGGTCCGGAGTACGCCCTCCCCTTCGGCCAGGCATCGGTCATCGAGGAGGGCGAAGCGCTTACCCTGATCACCTGGGGCGCTATGGTGTATCCGAGCCTGGAGGCCGCCGGTCATTTCCCCGGCCAGGTCGAAGTGATCGACCTGCGGACGATCGTCCCCTGGGACAAGCGGACGATCCTGGCCTCCATAGCTAAGACCGGGCGCGGCCTGGTTGTGCACGAGGAGCCCTTGACGGCGGGTTTTGGAGCCGAGATCCTGGCCACCCTGGCCGAGAAGGCCTTCAAAGACCTCGATGCGCCTCTGCGGCGTCTCACCGTCCCGGACAGCCCGATCCCGTACGACACCGGGATGATGAAGTACGTGCTTCCAAACACCGACAGTATTCTGCAGACTATCACCGACCTGCTCGCGTTCTGAGCCCCTTCGCGCCAGGTACCCGATCCATCCAACCGCCCCGGCTGCCTGAACCGGCGGCATTGCAGGCGCGCCGATCATTCGACAGCGAATCGAAGGCACGGGTGATGCCGGCGACCAGGTGCCGGTGCTATACTCTCCAGCCACCGACGCCGGGCGTTGCGATGGAAGATTTGGTTCAAGGACTCCGAGCGTACATTGCCGAGCGGTACTTGGATATGGCGCCTGAGGACCTGCCTCCGGACTACCCCCTCGTGTCAAATGGCCTGATCGACTCTTTCAATCTGGTGGATCTTGCGCTCTACGTCGAAGAGAAATTTCACGTGCATATCGATGATACCGAACTTAATGCCAACGTTTTCGATTCGATTGAGAATCTGGCTGCGCTGATCAGGGCCCGCAGTTGATGCTCCCGCCAGGCCATACGCTCGCTCACATCCTCGCTCACCATCTTGAGACCACACCGGATCGGGGTGCGGTGGTGCTGATGGGCCGTTCGGGTGAAACACATCTGACTGTCAGGCAGTTGCTCGATGGCGCCGGAGTCTATGCCGACCGATACAAGGCATCCGGCGTGCGGCCCGGGGAGGTCGTGGTCGACCTTCTCCCGCCGGGGGCTCCATTGCTCTTCGCCTTCTTGGGAGGCGTGCTGATAGGTTCGGTCCCGTGCATCTTGCCCTTCCCCACTGAGAAGCTCGACCCGGTGCGCTACCGGGAGAACCTCACCGCCCTCATGCAGGTCACGCACCCAGCCGCGATGGTCGCCGAGCCTGCGCTTGCCAGTGAATTGAGGGATGCACTCCCCCATGATCCAGCTTTGAAGGCGATCCTCGCGTGCAGCGACGATGGGAAGGAAGGATCGGGAGCGCAGGCTCCCGACTTGTGGGAGGGCCTGATGAGAGGTCCTCAGGACCTGGCCCTGCTTCAGCACTCATCCGGGACCACCGGTCTCCAGAAGGGCGTCGCTCTCTCGCATACTTCGATTCTCAGTCAGTTAGCCGCATATCTGCCCGCGCTTCGCCTGAGTGATGACGACGTGGTTGTGAGCTGGCTCCCGCTCTATCACGACATGGGATTAATCGCCGGCTTCTTGCTTCCTCTTCTGGCCGGCATCAAGCTGATCCTGATGTCCCCCTTCGAATGGGCCCGGGCACCATGGATGCTGATGCAGGCTGTCAGCCGTCATCGTGGAACACTAGTGTGGCTGCCGAACTTCGCCTACAACTTCTGCGCCGAACGCATCCCCGACAGAGCGCTCAAGGGCATAGACCTGTCTTCTTGGCGGGCGGTGATCAACTGTAGTGAACCGATGTATGCCAACAGCCACCGGATATTCTCGAACCGCTTCATCCCATACGGGATCAAGCCCGAGGCTCTGACCACTTGTTATGCCATGGCGGAAAACGTGTTTGCCGTCACACAGGGGCCGATCGAGGGGCGAGTGAACATAGACCGAGTAGCCGCAGAGAGTCTGCAGCGCCGCGATCTGGCAGAGCCGGAGGCAGGCGGATCGCAGCGAGTGGTCGAGGTCGTTTCGGCCGGGCCGCCTCTGCCAAATTGTGCAGTCCGGGTGTTCGGTGAAGATGGTCAGGAAGTCGGCGAGCGTCAGGTCGGCGAGCTTGCATTGCGGAGCGATTGCATGCTCTCCGGCTACTACAACCGGCCGGATGTGACGCAGAGCGCGCTTCGTAATGGCTGGTTCCACACGGGTGACCTGGGGTATGTGGCAGACGGCCAGGTGTATATCACAGGGAGAAGGAAGGATCTGATGATCGTCGGGGGGAAGAACATCTACCCCCAGGATATTGAACAGCTGATCGGAAGCGTGCCGGGAGTGTATCCGGGCCGGGCCGTCGTGTTTGGCATCGCCGATCAGGAATTGGGGACGGAGCAGGTCGTGGCGATCGTCGAGATCGATCCGCGCCACCCTCGCGGAGAAGCCGCCCTCGGCCTCGACATCCGGCGCTCGGTCTCGACCGGTTCGGAGATCACTCTGCGTCACGTCAAGATCGTGGACGAACGCTGGCTCGTCAAGACAAGCAGCGGGAAGCTGGCCCGATCAGCAAACCGTGAGAAGTTCCTCACAGAGCAAGGGCAAGGTCGTGCGGGGCTTGGATCTGAGAGTGAGTAACCGGGTTGTTCCCGTCGCCATGAGTTGTCATGGTCTTTCGTTCGATCGGGGGTGTGGCTCGAGCTGGGGAAGAGGAGCGCCCCATTCATGGAGAATAGGTTGGCCTTGTTACTCCTGAGGAACCTGTCAGCGGCGGCACTAAAGCTCACCCTCGGCGTCCTGGCCTGCCTGGGTTTGCTGGAAGCGACGCTCCAGGCAAACCCGGCACTCCTGTTGCGCGGTATGGCACTGCCGGCGCCGGTCGACCCACCGATCATGACTCAAGTCTACGATGTGCGCTCGTCCGATGCCGATCTCTTTTTCTGGGTGCCTGACTTGATCCGGCCTATCCCGCCGGAGATAGACAGAGTCGAGGCGCACGTCGAGTTCGAAACCGATGAGTTCGGCTTTCCCAACGCGGCTCCCCTGCCCGCGCACGTTGACGTGGTTGTCCTGGGGCGCTCTTACTCGGTGGGCGCACAATCGAGTGACCCGTGGCCGCGGGCCCTGGCCCGACTGACGGGGTACAAGGTGCTCAACTTGTCACAGGGTGCGAGCGGGATTGACCTCAAGCGGGCGTATCTGGAGCGATTCGGGTTGTTGCGCCGGCCGCGCTGGGTGATCGTCGAGGTTTTGCCGAGCATGGACATCATGGGATATACGCCGATTCCGTCTACGCTCGTCCAAGGCCTGGTGGTGCCCACCATCCAGGAACTTGCGCGGCGAAACAGGACGAGTGGAAGCAACAACGAGGTGGATCCGATCTTCCCGGTAGAAGTGGACATACCTGGGAGGAAAGCAGAGTTGACCTTCTTCGCCTACTACCTGTCGGCCCTGACGGCCGACGGACCCAGCATCCTGGCCAGCCAGCAGTGGGCGACATACACGCGCCATCTGTCGGATCTGGCCCAGGAGACGCGGGCCAACGGTGCCTGCCCAGTATTGCTTTACGCGCCGACCAAGGCCAATGTGTACTTTCCCCTGGCCGAGGACCTGAGCCAACTCGAGCCGGCGCTCGTCGGGGTGACTGCCTGGCGACTCGGAGAGGAAGGGTGGCTCGTGGGGGATCCTCGGGCCAAGGTAGATGTGGCGGCGATGCAAGCCAACGCCTCGGCGGCGCGGGATCTGGTTGCCACATACGCGCGGCAACAGCGATGGCTATTTGTCGATCCGACTCCAGCGATGACGAAGGCGGTTCTGAACGGCGAGAGCCCGTTCATGGCCTATGACACGCATTGGAGTGATCTCGGCCACAAGCTAGTCGCCCAGGAGTTGGCCGGCGCGCTCGAAGGCGCTGACTGCCCTTAAATGCCTCTGCATACCCCGATCTACCTGCTTTTCTTGTGCGTGGTCGTGCTGATCTACTGGTTGTTGCCTGGAGGTCGATGGCGGAAACTATTCTTGCTCACCGCCAGCTATCTGTTCTACGCGGCATTCGACGCCCGCTTCGCTGTCCTGCTGCTGGCGGTGACACTCATCGTCTATCTACTTGGACGAAGCATTCCTCGCAGCCGGCTTGGTCGCGTCTATGCGTGGCTGAGCGTAGCTGTGAACCTGAGCGTGTTGGTAGCCTTCAAGTACTTCGGGTTCTTCTTGTCCAGCGTGGCTGCCGCCTTTCGTCTGCTGGGCGTTTCCTTCTTCCCGCCAGCACTGAACTTCCTGCTTCCGGTGGGATTATCTTTCTATACATTCCAGGCGATTGCCTACACGACGGAGATCTACCGCGGCACCGCACAACCATCTCCAAACCTCTTGGATTTTGCGCTCTCGCTGGCGTTCTTTCCCAAACTCATTGCAGGCCCGCTCGTGCGACCGGCTGAATTCCAGGATCAGATTGGCAGCCAACCACCGCGTCCTGACCCGGAAGCGTTGAAAAACGCGCTGGGCCTGCTCCTGTTGGGTCTGATGAAGAAAGTGCTCATTGCGGACAGTCTCGGAAGCCTGTCCGAGGTAGCCTTCCGGGCCTCAAACCTGACTCCGATACCATGGTCCTTTCCCTCGCCTTTGTATTGGGCGGGGTTTTACCTGTACGCGATACAGATTTATGCGGACTTCTCCGGATACACCGACATGGCCCGCGCCTCCGCCCAGCTGCTGGGTTTCTCGTTGCCGGAGAATTTCCGTCAGCCCTACCTGGCCGGGAGTATTGCCGACTTTTGGGGTCGCTGGCACATGACACTCACCCGCTGGTTTCGCGAGTATCTGTTCCAGCCCCTCAGCCGGACCTTGCTGATTGCTACGAAGAGGCGGCAGCGGAAGGCCATCCAGGTAGCCGCAAATCTGACGACGATGGCCCTGATCGGGTTATGGCACGGGGCGGCGTGGACCTATGTCGGTTGGGGGTTATGGCACGGGGCCCTACTCTCCATCGAACGGTTCTTTGGCCTTGCCCCCAGTCGAGGATGGCTGCGGGGGCTCCAGGGTGTGATTACGTTTCATCTAGTAGGCATAGGCTGGGTGTTGTTTCGCGCCGAAAACTTCGCCAGCGCCGGCAGGTTCCTGAAGGGTCTGTTCTCTTTTCAACAACTCGTGTGGTTTCCCCGGTATCTTCCCCCGGTCCTATTGGCGGGAGGGCTCGTGGTCGCCATCGACCTTATCGCCGGGGGTTTCGTGCGTCCGACCCCGGAAACCCGGCGCTTCTGGCAGCCGGTACTGGTGATGGCTAGTGTCCTGGTCCTCGCGGGACTGGCGCTTCTGCAATTCCTTCGCGGTGTGGATCCCCGGCCATTCATCTACGGACAATTCTGAGAGGAAAGGCACCTCGCTTCGATACCGACGGCGACAGCGGAGGGAGGCCTGGAACATCTCTGGGTTGCTGGGCCATGCTGCGAGGTATGTGATTCGGATGCGGCCGTGTGGATTCTACCGGTCGGTTGGTGGGAGCGGATGATCCATTCGATCGATTGGGAAATGCGCTGATCCGAGCGGACGGATACCACCCAATTCATCCCGCCATCCGTGTTACACTGCCCACGCCATGGATTCGAAATCCCTGCACACGCTTGAGCTTCCTAAGATTCTTGACCGCCTGGCGGGTTATGCGGCATTTTCGGCGTCGAAGGAACGGGCGCGCAACCTGCTCCCAACGACCGATCTTGGCGAAGCTATGCGCCGCCAAACCGAGACCACTGAAGCACGTCTCCTGATGAGCGTCAATGCGCGCGTGAGCGTCGGTGGCGCGCGCGACATCCGAGGCTCGGCTTCGAACGCTTCGCACGGCGGTGTCCTTGAGCCGCTTGAATTGCTGGACATCAAAGGCACACTCCTCTCGGCCCGAAACCTGAAGCGCCTATTCGAGAAAGCCGAAAGCGCGTACCCGACGCTGGCGGCTCTTGCGCGCGGGCTGGAACCCTTTGACGAGGTCGTGGAGGCGATCTCACGCGCCTTGAACGACCGCGGGGATGTGCTGGATAGCGCCTCCGCCAGGCTGGCGGAGATTCGGAACGAGCTGCGCGTGGCGCATGACAGGCTGACCGGGAAATTGCAGCGCCTGATCGGTGACCCGAAGTACTCACCGATGCTTCAAGAACCGATCATCACCCAGCGGGACGGTCGGTTCGTGATCCCGCTCAGGGCAGAATTCAAAGGGCAGCTGAGGGCGGTGGTGCATGACCAGTCGGCCTCGGGGGCGACGCTTTTCGTCGAGCCCCTGGACACTGTGGACCTGAATAACGAGATCCGCGAGCTCCAACTCGCTGAGCGCGACGAGGTGCGGAAGATCCTGGCTGCTATTTCCCTTCTCGTTGGCACCCGATCCGAGGGCATGGCGAGCACTGTCGAGGCCCTGGCCAGCCTGGACCTTGCATTCGCCAAGGCGCACTATGCCGAGCATCTCGCGGCTGCTGAGCCGATCCTGCGCGACTTCCGGCCCGGGGACGAGGATCTGCACCCGGGCACGACACTCCGGCTCATGGGGGCCCGCCATCCTCTGCTCGAGCCCGCCGATGTCGTCCCGATCGATCTCGACCTGCCCGACGACACCTTTGCTTTGGTGATCACCGGGCCCAACACCGGGGGCAAGACGGTCAGCCTCAAGACCGCCGGGCTCTTGGTGTTGATGGCTCAGTCCGGGCTGCACATTCCGGCGTTGTCTGGCTCGGAGATGACCGTGTTCGACTCGGTGCATGCCGACATCGGCGACGAGCAATCCATCGAGCAATCGCTCTCGACTTTCTCATCTCACATTTCCAACATCATTCGCATTCTGGCCCGGGCCGATGCCCGCTCTCTGGTCGTGCTCGACGAGCTGGGTGCGGGTACGGACCCGCAAGAGGGCGCGGCGCTGGCAAGGGCGATCCTGGATGTCTTGCTGGAGAGACGTGTGACGACACTCGTCGCCACTCACTACCCCGAATTGAAAGCCTACGCCCACAATACCGATGGTGTACGCAACGCCAGCGTCGAGTTTGATTTGGAGAGCCTTCGGCCGACCTTCCATCTGACGATCGGATTGCCGGGGCGCTCGAATGCGCTGGCGATCGCCGAGCGCCTCGGTCTGGATCAAGCCCTGGTTGAACGGGCGCGCCGGCGATTGTCTCC
>Ga0299915_10002855_pt1 | contig 12543 bp, 12 predicted proteins | sample RVTome_13_FD_200263 | JGI IMG/M metagenome (GOLD analysis project Ga0299915, IMG submission 200263) | Soil microbial communities from uranium-contaminated site in the Upper Colorado River Basin, Wyoming, United States - RVT92D227 (version 2) ...
CTCGGGCTCGTGTCGATGAGGGAACGAGCCGAGCTCGCCGGAGGCTTGTTCCGCGTCACCAGCTCGCCCGGGGCGGGAACCACGGTTGAGTTCTGGATCCCCGAGCCGAAGCCCGAGGGGACCGAGGAAGCCCACGCCGAGGACGACGCCAAGGCCGCTCAGGTCCCGGGGATCGAGGCGGGACCGGGCTGCGGATAGGGTGGAGGACCAGCGGGGGCAGCGGTTCCTGCGTGAAGTCGAACTCGTTCAGCAGGCCCCGAGGATCTTGGCGTTCTCCCGAACCATCGGCCGCGGGTCGGGCCGGCCGTCCGTCTTGGGGTCGAGGCGCTGGGACAAGAGCTCCGATTCCGCAGCGGCCCATCTCCTAACCCATCACGCGAAGGACCGCCTCCTCGCTTTCAAACAGACGATCCTGCACCGTCTCCAGCGGCGGCTTTGGCTCCGCGTAGACCTCGGCCGGCGTTTCGGTGGTCAACGCCTGGTCAAGGAGCCGACCGAATTCGACGGTACTCGACGGTACTCCTGTGACACCCGACGCCGACCCTGGCCTGCATAAGTGCTGGTCAGAGGCTCGCCCCTTCCTTCCTTGACGCGGAAGAGGTCACTCCGCGGCACTCGACGAAACTCACCAGGTTGATTTCGTCCTGCCCGAACCGAGCCTTCGCCCAGGGGACCAGGAGGAAACGGCATCGGAGCAGGACCCGAACCCGGGCTCCGGCCGTTCGGTCTCGCGGGTCGAAGGACCCCCAGTTCCCGCACCCTTCGAACGTCGGCCTGGGGCGATCCGGGGCTCACGATGGCTGGAGTCACGGATGACACAGCCCATGCGGAAGCTGAGGAACGAGGCGTGGGCCGGCCTCCTCGACGGTGACCCACGTCAATGGCTCGTCGAGTCGGAGGAGCCGGCGGCTCGCTGGGTAACGCTCACGGAGCTCCTCGACCGCCCGGAGAGCGATCCGGAGGTCCTCCGAGCGCACGAGGAGGTCCTGGCGGACGCCGGAACCCGTTCGCTCGTCGACCGCATTCCCGACTGGGAGGTCGACACGAAGCTCTCAGGGCACAACAGTCCCCGCTTCGCACCGAACCTGCTCAACCTACTGGCCGACATGGGGGTGCGGACAGGCGACGATCCTGCGATCGAACGGCTGCTCGACCAGATGCTGGAGCATCAGGACCCCGAGGGGCGGTTCGCCTCGTACGGCACGAGCCGTGCAAGCCCGAAGCCCGCCTGGGGCGCGCTGCTGTGTGATGCCCACGCCGTGACCGAGGTGCTCGTGCGCTTCGGGAGGGCCGACGACCCGCGCACGTCTGCGGCGCTCGAGCGTATGGCGGAAGACCTCGCCGACCTGAACCAGGGGCGCGCGTGGCCCTGTCTCCCGCACCCGGCGACCGGATTCCGAGGGCCCGGCCGCAAGTCCGATTTCTGCCCTCAGGTCACGCTGGAGGCTCTGCGAACGTTCGCCCGGCTTCCCTCTCGGCAACGGCCTAGGGGACTCCTCGGCTTGGCCCGGACGTCGCTTCGGGCCTGGAGGGTCAGGGGAGAGGAGAAGCCCTACGTGTTCGGTCACGGGATCGCATTCAAGACGGTCAAGTGGCCGACCTCCTGGTACGACGTGCACCTGGTCCTCGACACGCTGAGCCGGTTCCCCGGGCTGTGGCGCGGCCCGCGCGCACGACCTGAGGACCGCCTGGCACTGGCCGAGCTCGCCGCATGCATGGTGGCCTACAACGTGGGCCGCGACGGGCGGGTCACGCCCAGGTCGTGCTACCGAGGGTTCGAGAGCTTCTCGTTCGGGCAGAAGAAGGTTCCGTCGGCCTTCGCGACGGCGCGCCTGGCCTCGGTACTTCGCCGCCTGGACGACCTGGCGCCGGAGATCCAAGCCGTCGACGTGCGGGCCCTGACGAGTTCCAGGGGCGGGTCTGGCACAGCTGTTCCGCCGAAGGTAGGGTCGGGGTGACGGCCCGGGACAAGATCAGGGGGTCCAATCATGTGCAAGACACGGCAGAACGGGTCCGAAGGCGAGACCTCGGAGCGCACCTGTCGATGCTCCTGGAAGTGGCTCGTGTGCCCCGTGATGATGTTGCTCATGGCGGTCGCCATCTACACGCTCGTGAAGCGAGCGGTCGAACGAGCTTTGGGTGAGACCGGGCTCGAACCTCGCGAGCGCCTGACGTAGGAAGGACCCATGACCCGCTTCTTCGGGCGGCCCGCGCGTGCGGATCAGGGGACGCCGGTGCTGAGGCGTCCGGGTGCGCCCCTGTGGATTCGCGTGGCGCTCGCGGCCGCCTGCGTCGTGCTGGGGATGCAGGCGATCCGGGTTCTCGTTCCGCTCGTCTATCACGTTCGCGAGACCTCGGGCGTCGTGCTCGCGCTCGGAATCGCGGTCGCGGCGTTCCTCGCGCCGCTGGTCGCGTTTCCGCTTCGCCGTATCGCGAGGCCGGCCGCCGCGACCGTGGCGTTGATCGCGCTGCTGGCGATTCTGCGAACGGCCGTGCAGGTCATGCACCCCATACCCATCTGGCTCGCGGCCGTGACGGCCGCGTGCGCGATGCTCACGTGGACCATCCTGCTCGATCGGAACGGCGTGGCGTCCGTGGGTGGGAGACCGAGCTTCGCCCTGGGCTTCCTCCTCGGGCTCGCCACGGACACGGCGCTCCGGAGCCTGTACGGGACATGGGACTTGGCCTGGCAGTCGGGCGCGCTTCCGATGGTCGTCACCGTCGCCCTCGGCCTGTTGGCGGTGTCTCTCGCGGTCCTCGCAGTGCGGAGCCCCTTGGCCGAAGTAGGTCCGGAAGAAGGCACCGCGAGCGCGCTTCCGGTCTCCGTGATCGGGCCCTTCCTCATGCTCGAGCTGCTGTTCCTTCAGAACGTGGCCTTCGTGGACTCCGCCGCCGGCGTCTCGCTGCCGGTCGGGACGACGGTGGTTCTGCTAGGCGACGCGGTGGCGATCGCCGTCGCGGTCGTCTTGAGCCGAGTACGTGCCACGTCGGTCGCGTGGGCGGCGCTCGGGGCGGGGTTCGTTCTGCTGTCGTTCCTCCTGACGTCGATCGAAGGTGCGGCCACCCTCGGAGTTCTGATTGCGGCGCAGGGGTGCGCCGGAGCGCTCTTCATGTCGGCGCTCGTCCGGGGCGGTAAGCCAGCGGTTGGCTCCCGCTTCACTCCGGCCGCCGTGGCGCTCGGCGGAGTGGCGTTTCTGGTGCTCGCCTTCCTGTACCAGATCAACATCGTGAGCCCGCTGCCGTTCTCGGGTCGACTCATTCCGGTCGTGGCCGCGGCGGTCATGGTGCTGGGAGCCATCGGCCGCGAGGCGGGATTCGTCGCCGATCGCGAACGGATGCTGGCGCCGACGCCGATCGGGTTCTGGGTCGCGGCACTCCTCGTCGTGCCGCTCGCGCTGACGGTGACCGCCCCGTCCCCGACCCTCGAGCCCGGCTCGGGCCGCAGCTACCGCTTGATGAGCTGGAACATCCACTCGGCGATCGACGGACACGGTCAGCTCGACCCCGAGGAGATCGCGCGCGAGATCGAACGTCAGGACCCCGATGTCCTTGTACTGCAGGAGGTGCCGAGGGGATGGACGATCTCGGGTTCGTTCGACATGGCGGAATGGCTCTTCGCCAGGCTCGACATGCCGTACCGGTGGGCGGCGGCCGCCGACGGCCAGTTCGGCAACCTCGTGCTGAGCCGGCTGCCGATCCGTTCCGTCCGGACGGCACTACTGCCGTACGGAGACGGCCCCCAGCACAGGAGCTACCTGCTCGTCGAGCTAGACGCCGGCGGCGGTCGAACGGCGACCGTGGTCTGCACGCACCTCGAGGGGGGCACGCCCACTCGCGCGACGCAGATCGAGAAGATACTGCGGACGGTGGAGGGACGGATCTCCACGGTCATCGCCGGCGACATGAACATGCAGCCGGACGACGCGGACGTTGCTCTCTTCACGGGTGCCGGGTTCGAAAGCGCTCAGGACGTTACCGGGCACGGTTCCGAGTCGACCGCCCGTGATCCGAACTTCCCCGGCGACCGCCCGGACTGGATCTTCGGGATTTCCGACGTCGCGTTCGGCGATTTCAGCATCGTCCGAAGCGAGGCCTCGGACCACCTCCCGCTCGTCGTGACGGTCTCGCTCGATTTCTGACGAGGCTACAGCTAGCCCCGAGAGCGCTCCGCCCGCTTGCCGAGCCCGCGGCCGCCGCCCCCGAGCATGCCGAGATCGATCGCCACGCCGAGCGCGATGATCAGGATGCCCGTGGCACGGAGGCCTCCCCCTGGGGTTGAGTAGGCGTTCTGCGCGATCGCGTAGGAGATCGTCGTCGTCGGCAGGAGGAAGAAGCCGAGCGTCGGCCAGATCCACCCGTCGAACGCTCTCGAGAGGTAGCTCGTGAACAGCCAGAGCCACAGGATCACGAAGCGCGGGGTGATCAGACCGAGAAGTACTACGAAGCATCCCATGGCAAGATGGTTGCTAGGTTAGCTCAGGGGAGGGTGAGGGGGCTCCGTGGATTCGCTCGACCTCTCGCGATGGCAATTCGCGGTCACGATCGCCTTTCACTTCATGTTCGTGCCGCTCTCGATCGGCCTTGTGTTCATCGTCGCGGCCATGCAGACGGCGTGGTACCGCACGAAGAACGAGACCTACCTTCGGATGACGCGGTTCTGGGGGAAGCTGTTCCTCATCAACTTCGCCCTGGGCATCGTCACCGGCCTCGTCCAGGAGTTCCAGTTCGGGATGAACTGGTCGACGTACTCGCGGTTCGTCGGGGACGTCTTCGGGGCACCCCTAGCCATCGAGGGGCTCCTCGCGTTCTTCCTCGAGTCGACGTTCCTCGGCCTGTGGATCTTCGGGTGGAAGCGGCTCTCGCCCCGGCTCCACCTGGCCACGATCTGGATCGTGGCGTTCGGGACGGTACTGTCAGCGCTGTTCATCCTGGCGGCAAACTCTTGGATGCAGCACCCGGTCGGGTACGAGGTCAATCCCGTGACCGGCCGCGCCGAGATGCACGACTTCCTCGCGATGCTCACCAACTCGACGCTGTTCACGCAGTTCCCGCACACGGTGCTGGCCGCGCTCACGACCGGCGGCATGTTCGTCGTCGGGGTGAGCAGCTACCACCTCATCCGCAAGCACGAGACGGACATGTTCCTCCGGTCGATCGCCTTCGGGCTCGTCGTTGCGCTGATCGCGACGGTGGGCGTCGCTGTGTCCGGCGACCAGCAGGCGAAGATGGTCGCCAGGCAGCAGCCGATGAAGATGGCCGCTGCCGAGGCCCTGTGGGAAACGGAGTCCGGCGCCGGGCTCTCGCTCTTCGTGGTCACCGACATGGGGGATCGGCGCAACAGCATCGAGATCCGGATCCCGAAGCTGCTTTCGCTGCTCGCAACGAACCGCTTGAACGGAACGGTCGAGGGCATCAACGACCTCCAGGCGGAATACGAGAAGCAGTACGGACCCGGCAGCTACGTGCCCGTCGTTCCCGTCGTCTACTGGGCCTTCCGCCTCATGGTCGGGGCGGGGCTCCTGATGATCCTGTTCACCGCGATCGGGTTGTGGCTCTTCCGGCGGAGAAGGCTCGAGGGCGCCCGCTGGTTCCACCGCCTGGCGCCCTGGGGCATCGCGTTGCCCCTTGCCGCCAACATCCTCGGGTGGACGGTCACCGAGATGGGCCGCCAGCCGTGGGTGGTCTACGGGCTGCTGAAGACCGACGAGGCGGTCTCGCCGTCGGTCGGGACGGCCTTCGTGCTGGCCACCCTCATCGGGTTCACGCTCATCTACGGCGTGCTGGCGTCGATCGACGTGTTCCTGCTGGCGAGGTTCTCCAGAACCGGGCCGGAGCCTGTCGAGGCCGCCGCGAGAGACGCGTACTAGGAGTGTCGGCATGGACGGACACGGCTACCTGAACCTCGAGACCCTGTGGTTCGCGCTCATCGGGGTGATGTGGGTCGGCTACTTCTTCCTGGAGGGGTTCGACTTCGGAGTCGGGGTGCTCCTGCCGTTCCTAGGCCGGGACGACACGGACCGCAGAGTTCTCATCAACACGATCGGCCCCGTCTGGGACGGGAACGAGGTGTGGCTGATCGTCGCGGGCGGCGCGACGTTCGCGGCGTTCCCCGAGTGGTACGCGACGCTGTTCAGCGGCTTCTACCTGGCGCTCTTCCTCATCCTCGCGGCGCTGATCTTCAGGGGCGTGGCGTTCGAGTTCCGGGGCAAGGACCGCAGCCCCAAGTGGCGCGCCTGGTGGGACCGGGCGATCTTCTGGGGGAGCGCGATTCCGGCGCTGCTGTGGGGCGTGGCGTTCGCGAACATCCTGCGCGGCGTGCCGATCGACGCGAACCACGAGTGGGTGGGCTCGTTCTTCGACCTGCTGAACCCCTACGCGCTCCTCGGCGGTCTCACGTCGTTCCTGCTCTTTACGCTCCACGGCGGGGTGTTCCTGACGCTGCGGACCGAAGGCGAGCTTCGCGACCGTGCCCGGAGCGTCGCGCGGATGCTGGCGCTCCCGGCGGCCGCGGCCGTGCTCGCGTTCCTCGCCTGGACCTTCTTCGGCATACGCGAGAGCAACGGGGTCAAGCCGGGTGGCACTTCCCTCCTGGCGATCGTCGCAGTCGTGGCGGCTATGTGGCTCGTTCGCAGGAGAGTCGACAGGTGGGCGTTCGTCGCCACGGGTCTGTCGATCGTGCTGATCATGGCGACGATCTTCATGGACCTGTACCCGCGCGTGATGCCGTCGAGCCTCGGCTCCGCGAACGACCTCACGGTCTGGAACGCATCGTCGGCGCACTACACCCTGAAGGTGATGACGATCGTGGCGCTGATCTTCACGCCTCTCGTGCTTGCCTACCAGGGATGGACCTACTGGGTGTTCCGCAAGCGCGTCCGCCGGGAGGACGTAGGGGACGGCCAGCCGACGGAGACACCCGCGTAGCCCCGTACCCGAGCCTGAGCTGCTTGAGCCCCACGACTCCGCCCGGTCCTTCGCATCCGCTACCCTTGCGCCCGTGAGCGGCATGGACCGTCTACTCGAGCTGCAGGAGATAGACACGGCCATCGACCGGCTCGAGGCCCGCCGGTCTCAGCTCGAGGGCGGACAGGAGCTCCGAGAGGCACGGGCGGTGATGGAGGACGCGGAGGGACGGCTCGGCGAGATCCGCCTCGCACTCGACGCGGTGACGCGAGAGCAGCAGCGTCTGGAGCACGAGATCGACACGATGTCCCGAAGGGCCGAGGTGGAGGAGAAGCGTCTCTACGACGGCACCATCGCGAACGCGAAGGAGCTCGAGTCGCTCCAGCGCGAGATCGCGAATCTGAAGGAGCGGCGAGGGCGTGTCGAGGACGACGTCCTCGAGCTGATGGTGCGCCGAGAGGACCTCGAGGACCGTGCGGTGACGGCCGAGCGCGACGTCGCCCAGGCGCGGGAGGGCGTGGTGGCCGTCGGCGGCGACGCGGTTCGCGAGCTGAGCGAGATCGAGGCTGCGGTGGAGGAGAAGCGTGCCGCGCGAGACGCGCTCCTTCCGGAGATCGACCAGGAGATCCTCGGCCTGTATGAGGATCTCCGTCCCCACAAGAAGGGGATCGCCGTCGCCGCTCTCGTCGGCGGCGTGTGCCAGGCTTGCCACGAGAAGCTCTCCGCGCTCGAGCTCGACCGCCTCAAGAAGACCGACGGCGTGAAGAGGTGCGAATACTGCCGACGGATCGTGGTCTTCGTCTGATCGTCGCCTGCGACGGCGCCGCGCGGGGCAACCCGGGTCCGGCTGGAATCGGCGTCCACATCACCGACGGGCGCGGGCGCGTTCGAGCGCAGATCGCTCGAGGGATCGGCGTGGCCACGAACAACGTCGCCGAGTACACGGCCGCGATCGAGGGGTTTACCGGGGCGAAGGAGCTGGGCGCCACCGACGTGCTGCTCCGAAGCGACAGCCACCTCCTGATCGAGCAGCTCTCGGGGCGCTTCAAGGTCAAGAACCCGACTCTGCAACGCCTGCACACCGACGTCCGCCGCCTGGCGGCCGCCTTCCGCAGAGTTGGGTATGAGCACGTTCCGCGGGAGCTGAACAGGGAGGCCGACCGCCTCGCCAATGTCGGAGTCGACGAGTGGCTCGCCGGAGAGGGCGCCGGCTGGGAACCTCCGGACCCACCGCCGCGCCTGTGGGACGGTCCCGGATCGGACGGTGAGTAGACTGAGATACGGAGGAGTCGGCCGGGCGGCCGCGGGCGAAGGCTCGAGGAAAGTCCGGACTCCGTAGGGCAGGGTGCTGGGTAACGCCCAGGCGGGGGCGACCTCGCGGACAGCGCAACAGAGAGCAGACCGCCGCGCGAGCGGTAAGGGTGAAACGGTGAGGCAAGAGCTCACCAGCGGGCCGGGTGACCGGTCCGGCTAGGCAAGCCCCACCCGGAGCAAGGTCAAGCAGGGAGCGTTCGAGGGCGGCCCGCCCGAGCTCCCGGGTAGACCGCACGAGGGCTTCGGCCCCGGGACCCGCGAGGGTCCAGAGAGATGGTCGCCGCCGGTTCGAAGGGACCGGCACAGAATCCGGCTTACAGGCCGGCTCCTCCGCTCTCCTCGGTCCAGTGCCGAGACACACTGATTGCCGGTGACCGAGCGGCGGCGAAGGCGCGCCGGGCCTGCTTGCCGGCGTGGTAGGAGCTTCGCACCAGAGGCCCCGCCTCCACGTGGGCGATACCGAACGACTCGCCAAGCCGCTTGTGCTCGGCGAACTCCTCCGGCGTGACCCAACGGTCGACCGGAAGGTGGAGCTGTGTGGGCCGCAGGTACTGGCCCATCGTGACGATGTCGCAGCCGGCTTCCGCCAGGTCGTGCAGCGCCTCGGCCACCTCCTCCGGCCGTTCGCCCATGCCGACGATGATGTTGGACTTCGTCAGCTGGCTCGTGCGCAGGCGCTTGGCGGTCCTCAGGACCCCGAGCGACCTGTCGTAGCCGAACGCCGGCCGGATCCGCGCGTGCAGGCGACGGACGGTCTCGAGGTTGTGCGCGAACACGTCGGGCTCGGCGTCGATCACGGTGGCGAGGTCGCGCTCGCCCCCCTTGAAGTCAGTGGGCAGCACCTCGACGCCACAGCCGGGTACCGCTTGCCGGATCGCGCGAATCGCCGCCGCCCAGATCCTCGCGCCGTCGTCCTCGAGGTCGTCCCGGGCCACTCCGGTAAGGACCACGTACCGCAAACCCATGGCCTTCACGGCTTCCGCGATGCGCTCGGGCTCTTCCTCGTCCACGGGGTCCGGCCGTGCGGTCGTCACGTCACAGAACCCGCAACGGCGCGTGCACTTGTCGCCGAGTATGAGGAACGTCGCCTCCTTGTCCTCCCAGCACTCGCCGATGTTCGGGCACATCGCCTCCTCGCAGACGGTGTGGAGGGAAAGGCCGCGCATGAGGTCCTTGAGCTCGGAGTAGGCAGGGCCGGACGGGAGCTTGACCTTCAGCCACGGCGGCTTACGCGCGCCGGGCGCGTTGACGCCGTACTCGTCGATGCCGGGCACGATAGGGAGATGGAGGCGGCGCTTGTGGGGGTTGTGGTCGCGAACCTGCATCCAAACGAGTGTATCCGCGCTCCGTGCGTTCGCCCGACCGGGGCTCCCAAGGAGGCTCAGAACCTGGCGAGCTCCAGCATGCGATCGAAGATGCGATCGGTGTCGGGGATGAAGGCGTGCTCCAACGACGCGGCGAACCCCATCGCCGGCACGTCCGGGCCGCCGAGCCGTGCGACGGGCGCATCCAGGTCGAACATCGCCTCCTCGGCGATCGTGGCCGAGATCTCGGCGCCGGCTCCGTAGCTCCGGTTGTCCTCGTAGACGACCATCGCCTTCCCGGTCTTGCGGACGGAAGCGAGGATCGTCTCCCTGTCCAGCGGCTGGATCGTGCGTACGTCCACGACCTCCGCAGAGAGCCCCTGCTCCTCCTGGAGCCGTTCGGCCGCCTCCAGGCACTGGTGCAACATCAGCCCGTACGCGACGACGGTGAGATCGTCCCCTTCGCGCTTCACGTCGGCCACGCCGATCGGAACCGTGAACGGCTCGTCGGGGACCTCGCCCTTGATGAGCCGGTACGTCTTCTTGTGCTCGAGGAACAATACGGGGTCCGGGTCGTGGATCGCCGACCGGAGCATGCCGGCTGCGTCGTAGGGGGTGGCGGGGACCAGGACCTTCAATCCGGGCACATGACCGTAGAAGGCCTCGACCGACTGCGAGTGGTACAGAGCGCCGTGAACTCCCCCGCCCCAGGGACACCGGACAACCATCGGGAGCCCGAAGTCGCCGTTCGATCGGTAACGCATCCGCGCGGCCTCCGAGACGATCTGGTCGAAGGCTGGGTGGATGAAGTCGGCGAACTCGATCTCGGCCACCGGGACCAGGCCGTGGAGCGCCATGCCGATCGCCACCCCAACGATGCTCGATTCGGCGAGCGGGGCGTCGATGACCCGCTCCTCGCCGAACTCCTCCAGGAGCCCCTGCGTGATCCGAAACACGCCACCGCGCACGCCGACGTCCTCGCCGAGCACCACGACGCGCTCGTCGGCCGCCATCTCGTCGCGCAGAGCGTCGTGGATCGCAGCGACGACGTTCTTCTCGCTCACTCCTCGCTCGCTTCCGGGTCACCGGGCTCCGCGAAGACATGTCGGGCAAGCGTCGCCGGATCGGGGTCGGGGGCGTTCCACGCCTCGTCGATCTGGCGGTCGATGTCCTCCTTGATCTCGGCCGCAAGCGCTTCCACGCGAGCGTCATCGATCAGGCCCTGCTCCTTCAGGTACCCGACGAAGCGGATCAGCGGGTCGCCGTGCTTGGCCTCCTCGACCTCCTCGCGGGTCCGGTAGGTGCGATCGTCGTCGTCGGACGTGTGGGGGTAGAACCGATACGTCTTCGCCTCGATCAGGGTGGGCCCCTCGCCCGCCCTCGCCCGCGCGACCGCCTCCTTCATCACGTCGTAGCAGGCAAGAACGTCGTTGCCGTCGACCACCGCGCCTGGGAACCCATATGCACCGCCTCGGTCGGCGACGTTCTTGACGGCCATCTGCTTCTCCTGCGGTACGGAGATGGCGTAGAGGTTGTTCTCGCAGACGAAGACCACCGGCAGCTTGTAGATGCCGGCGAAGTTCAGGGCCTCGTGCCAATCGCCCTCGCTCGTCGCGCCCTCCCCGAACCAACAGGCCACCACGGAATCCTCGCGCCGCAGCTTCACGGCGTAGGCGATCCCCGCCGCGTGGGGAAGCTGGGTCCCGATCGGCGAGGAGTGGGAGATGATCGACAGGCGCCTGGAGCCCCAGTGCGACGGCATCTGCCGCCCCCCAGAAGAGGGGTCGTCCGCCTTGGCGAACAGCCCCAGGAAGATGTCCTTGGGAGTCATCCCGGCCGCCAACACGACCGCCACGTCGCGGTAGTAGGGGAGCCAGACGTCCCTTCCGCGCTCGAGCGCCCAGGCCGTTCCCACCTGGCATCCCTCGTGTCCCGACACCGGGACGACGAAGGGTGCCTTGCCCTGGCGGTTCAGTCGGAAGGCAGCCTCGTCGCACAGGCGCGCGGTGACCATGGTGCGGTACATGGAGAGGAGGTCCTCGCCGGAAAGCCCCAGCGCCTCGTGGGAGGTCTCGCTCAGCCGAGTCGCCACGTCGCCATCCTCGATCGCGAGTCTAGCAGTGGCGTAGTTCGGCGGCGGGGGATGCGGAGTCGCTTGTCATAGCATACCCCCCTAGGGTATCGTGGGACTGTGACTAGGTACGAGGAGACCGGCATGTATGGGTACGCGAGCGGCAAGAAGGAGCTGCAGGACCGGCTCCGGCGGATCGAGGGCCAGGTCCGGGGCCTGCAGCGGATGGTCGAGGAGGAGAAGTACTGCATCGACATCCTCACGCAGGTGAACTCGGTCACCGCGGCGCTGAGGGCGGTCGGCATGGGCCTGCTCGACGGGCACGTGCGTCACTGCGTCAGGGAGAGCATCGAGCAGGGAACCGGGGACGAGAAGGTCGAGGAGCTTCTCGCTGCGGTCGGTAGGTTCGCAGGGAGGTAGACGTGTCGATGACGACGGAGGACACCTCGAGAGCGGTGAAGGAGCTTCGCCTCGACGTGGTGGGCATGACCTGCGGGTCGTGCGCGTTGAGGGTCGAGAAGACCCTCAACAAGCAGCCGGGCGTCGAGGCGGCGGTCAACTTCGCCACCGGCGAGGCCGTGGTGCACCTGGCGGAGGATGCGCCCGCCTTCGAGATGCTCCGCGAGGCCGTCCAGGCGCGAGGCTACGACCTCCGGCTCCATCGGGACGAGACGGAGGAGGCGGCCAGGCACGCGGAGCGCTCGTGGTTGATCCGTCTGCTCGTCGCGTGGCCGCTCGGCGTCGTGACGATGGTGCTGTCCCTCGCGTTCATGGACCGGGACTGGGCCCGGTGGACGGCGTTCGCGCTCGCGACGCCGGTCGAGTTCTACGCGGGCTGGCCGTTCCTGAAGGGCGCCGTGGTCCGCGCCAAGACGTTCACCGCCAACATGGACACGCTGATCGCGGTAGGCACTCTTTCCGCGTACGCCTACTCGGTGTGGGGGCTGTTCG
>Ga0299915_10002856_pt1 | contig 12538 bp, 3 predicted proteins | sample RVTome_13_FD_200263 | JGI IMG/M metagenome (GOLD analysis project Ga0299915, IMG submission 200263) | Soil microbial communities from uranium-contaminated site in the Upper Colorado River Basin, Wyoming, United States - RVT92D227 (version 2) ...
AGAACCCAACCGAATTGCCCGGCAATACCCCGTTCGGCACCAATGACCACGTGCTGCCGGTATAATACTGCGCCTGCAACCCGATCGAATCACCACCCGCCGCCTTGCGCCACACCATCCATCCCCACTTGGTCCGCGCATACGTCTTCGACAGCTCCTTGTAGTCCACCCCGCTGCCCGTCAGCGTCCCGTAATCGTTCTGAAAAGTATAATCATAGGTCAAAAGCACGTTGTCCGCCGCGCACGCATAGCCCCAGTGCGATGAAGCCGTGCTGTCACTAAAGAACCAGTCGAACTGCACGGAATCACAGGGCAGCTGCGATGTCAGATCCACCGTCTCAGTTCCCGCACCGTTCGCCGTGTACACCCGTTGGTCGGCCCACGCGGTCCAGGCACCGCTGCCCGTCTTCTTCCGGAACTTCAACCGGTATTTCTCGCCCGTCTCATATACCTGGAAACCATAGCCGTATGCCAGCGATAAGGTCGCGGCGGTAGCCGGTACGTAGACCTTCGGCGAGAGCAGCTCCTCGTTGTTACTGATATTCCCGCTGCCCGCATCATCATCCGAATAGTAGGCATACCGCACACCATAACTCGGCGGCGTGTATGAACCAAGGTCCGAGGTCGTACCCACGACCCACAGGTAGGCATCACCGTTGCCGTTGACCACGGTCCAGCCCGACGGTATGCTGCCGCTGGCTTCAAAATTCTGCTCCAGTAAGGTATCCAAAACATAGCCGACAGACAATAATAATACACTATCGCCCTGCACGTGCGTTCCATTGAACGCGTTGAAACCAAACTGCGCGCCGGTCGTCTGGTACCAGGAACAGGTGCTCTCAGGCAGGCTCGTGCCGATCGTCAATGACCGGGCTTCAGTATAGTTGGTCCAGAAACCCGATCCCGCCGGATCCGCACATTTCACTTTCCACCAGTAGGTTGAACCATCTGGCAACGACGCGGGAAACACAAAATCCACCGTATTCCCGCTGGGGTAAGTCGCGGTCGTGGAACTATCCGGTGATGCAAACCCGGGATCAGTATCCCACATTACCCGGTACTGGATCTGGTCGCCATTCGGGTCAGTCGACATAAAGCTCAATGTCGGCTGTACCGTAGGCAAACGCGCAAAATCAAGGGGTTTGATGATCGTTGGGATCGCCGGCATCGTGCCTGAACCATATGGCTTTATCAGGATCGACAATGCAGCGATCTCGGCTTTTGTCCCTTCAGTGCAAAAAGCATTATTGTTGTAACCGGCACCGATCGTGTCGCTCGTCATGTGGTAATGAGGATTAGTAGGCCAGTAGTCTTCGATCGTGCAGATACCGGGATACCCGTGATCATAAAACGGTTGTATGTCGGATGGCACCGAACTCACTTGATGTCTGTCCGTCAAGAGTGTCGTGTAGGTATCGGCACATGCGATAAAGAAATTAGCGAAAGACAAATTGGATGAGTTGTGTAAAACCTCAAGGCTCTCCGGCAGGTAATCGGAATACGCGATCATATCGCCGTTCAGCACGCCCAGGATCACATCATTGCGCGCGTCAGCCTGACCTGCGTAATACTCGCTCCCGTATAGCCCGAATTCCTCGCCGGTGAACGCGATATATACCGCGGTATATTCGAACAGATAGTCCTTCATCACCCGTGCCGCCTCGATCGCCGCGACCGTTCCGCTACCATTGTCGTCCGCACCGGGCGCGATGTTCGGCGCCTGGTCTGATGTCGCATCGAGGTGCCCGTCAATGACTGCGTATATGCTGTCAGGGTATATTACCCCGCGCTTTATTCCAATCACGTTCGGCGCATGTCCGCCGGTGTGATATTCTAAGTAGACCGTGTCGCAGCCGTAAGCGGTGAATTTACTCGCGACCCAGTTGGCGGCGGCGTCGCAGGAATCGTGAGTTGAGTACCTGGTGCGGAACTTCTGCAGCCGCAGCACGAAACTAAGGATCGTATCGGCACTCACATCCGCAACGATCTGCTGGACAATGGGATCGACGCATACTGATGGCAAAGAATACCCCTTGGGCGTTGCGACCGGTTTCAGGAACATCTTCGCAAGTTCGACTCTTTGCCTGGTCAGATCTTCGAGCATCCCGGGAAACAGGCGCACCACATGGGCAGGACCGTCGGTTGTCAGGACATCGCCGTATCTGGTGAGGTCAACCATATGCACAGGATCGTACACGACGTAGAGTTCATGCTGCGCCGGATCTCTATCCAGGACATGAACCCTGTACGCAGACAGTTTCGATAATCCGTCATTGCTTGTCAGCACCAGCGCGCAATGATCGAGAACCCTGACTACGGTCAGTCCCTGCTTTACCAAAGCGGTCAGGTCCTCATGCGCCATGTCGATCCGGACCAGATCGGTCTGGGCCGCAGCAAGTGCCATGACGATGGTCACGCTTGCGATTATAACTAATTTCTTTATCTTGATCATTAGCATCTCCTTTTCTCTTTTATTCTTATGTTTGTTCCAATCGTGTCTTATTTTATCAACACAACGCGGCTTGTCAATATCACGCCGGCGGCGTCAAGCCGCACAAAATATACGCCGGAAGGCAGCGAACGGCCCAAGTCGTCGGTTCCGTTCCACTCCACAGAAGCAGGTAGTATGGAGTAGGTAGTAGGTAGCTTAAAGGATTTGACCATCCTGCCTGCCGCATCAAAGATCCGTAACTGCGCAGCCTTGTCCTTAGTGCTTAGTGCATAGTGAATAGTGATCCGTTTCGAGGACGGATTCGGTGTCAGTTCCAGATATGCTGAGAGTTGTTCTTCAACCGGCTTGCCGGTTTCCGATACGCCGACGATCACGACATTGAGTTTTTCCAAGCACGAATAATCGCCCCAGCCCCATGCCGCATTGTATCCCCGCACGTAAAAATAATACTCGCCTGACGGATGCGCGGTGAAAGCGTACACCGTGTCGGTAATGCTCGAGGAGACGACGCTCACCGTGCCGAACAGGCAGCTTGGTTTAATGTCATCTACATAGAACCCGCCGTTGTTCACCGAACCATCGGTCATGGAGCGCAATCTAATGTATACCGATTTGCCCGCCCAGCTCGCCAGTGAGAAAGCCTTCCTCGTCCAGGTCGTCTGTGTCCCGGTAAATCTCATGGTGTCGAGATTGAACCATTCCTTGGTATTCTCAGAAGCCTCCACGACCGCAGCATCATAATTGTTCTCCAAATTATAATAACACCAGAACGTAACCGAATCCCCTGATCCGACCAGGTAGGGATGTAATGACCGGACCGCGGTATTTGTGTCCGCTGAATTCCCCGACCAGAAACTGTGCGTGGCAGAATGAGACTGCGTTGTTGATAATGTAAACCCCTGCAAAACCCACCTGCCTGTACCCGACTCCAGGCTGTCTATGATCACCGTCGGGTTCGAGAGTTCCACGAGCTCCCACTGGATGGGATTATTGTCGTACGTGTTCTTCGGATGCCAGCGTATCGTAAAATTTTGCGCTACTGTATCCAGCGGGTAAATGAACGGCGGCGGGACCATGCCGTCAGCGACGAGGATAAGCGAATCCGCGTATCCAGCCAGGTACTTTGCCGCCTTGAAAACCTGGCGCGAGACAAAGTCCAGGTCGCCCACGGGTTGATAGAACGATGTCCCGATCTCTGAACCGAAAAACAGACACGACAGCCCGTTGACATAATGATTGTAGCCGTATGTCCAGTCCCTGATATTCCCGCAGGTTGGATAAGGATTGCCGTAAGCCTGGCCGGGCGTGTACGTGCCGCCGCCAAGCCGTTGCATCAAACCGGCCATGTAACTGCCTTTTTGCTGATATAGCGTTGCATCAGGGGTACCCGCGGCCTTGTACCCCCATGCCCACATAACCTGTTCGCCATAGCTGTGTAAAGAAAATCCGGTGGTGATGTTATGGCTCCTTATATAATTCGACCACGCGCGCACCTCATCGCCGGAAAAAGCGTACGCCCCGCAAAATGTTTCGTCACCCGGATAATGGCTTCCCTGGCTTTCGTCGACCGCGCCCCAATACCCTGCAACCTCGTCGTTGCAGCCGCCGCCATAATTACGGTTACAGTCGTTCCCGATCTGGCCGCCGAAGGGTTCGCGGTTCAAGCGCCAGCCGCCCTGATAATTATTCCAGTCATACACGTAGCCGTCGACATTGATCAAGGGATAAACATAGATCTGCGTCGTATTTATGATCTCGCTGATCACTGGGATACCGGCATACGAGCGCAGCATTGAATCGGCAAAGAACAAGCAGGCCTGGGGCGTTCCCCACTCGCGCGCATGATGACAGCCGTCAAGCGAAAAATTAGGTTCGAATTCATCGATATTCACGTTGTCCGAAATCTTCACGCCGTAGATCCATCTGCCTTCGCATGTTTTGATCGACAAGGAGTCCAGTCTGCAGATGCTCGGGTAATTGTTCGCCAGGTGCCTGAGCGAATCATTGATCTGCGTGTAATTAAGGTACGAACCCATCATCTTTTCCTTTTCCAGCGCCAGGCTCTGGATGGTCACTTCGTACGGCAACCCGGATGTAATCACGTTATCCATCATATCCCGGTCGACCACGACATCGAACCACTCTCCCGACCGTCCAGCTGCGATATCTAGCGGCTTTTTTGATATTCTCTGAAGGTCCTGCCACTGCGTGGCATATATCCTGACCACCATGTCGCCCGCGCCGTACAGAACGGCGGTTGCCAACAGGAATTGCATGATCATAAAAACGGCATACTTTTTCATGGTACAACCTCCTTTAAAGCATTTCATTTCATCCATATGACCTTTTCAATGTTCACACAGAGATCACTTTTTACCTTGATAAAATAGATCCCCTGAGCCAATTCCGGGCAGTGAACGAGCAGTTCGCCATGACCGCTGACAACTCCTTGATCACGCAGGTAAACGGCCCGACCGGTAATATCATATAAGGTTATTGATAAATGCTGCGGCGTGTCGTAATTATAATATAGTTTAAAAGGTTGTTGTCGGGCGATCAACGGAACGATCTTGATGCTGGAAGCAAGTGGTTTTCGCTTTGCGTATTCAGCAACGCGCGTCCACGTCCAGTAGCGTTCATAAGCGGTGTCCGCGTGCGCGCACAGGTCGTTCAGATCATGTCCTCCGATAACCGCAAAGGCCGCGATACACGCCCCGCCCGGCAGCAGCGTGAATGGACCGGTGGAATTGCAGGTCGACCAGTCGTACTCGCGGTTGGACGCTGGGATATGCACCGTGCCGTCCATGAAAAGCATCTGGCAGCTGTCCGGCAGACCGCCATAAGGATAAATATACGTGTCGTGGTCGATAAGGGAAATATTCCGCGCTGGTATTGAACGGGGAGGATCCAGGATCGCGACGCCGACAAATATTGACGACCGCCACATGCAGGTAAGATTGCGCGTCGTATCGATCGCACCCTGGTTGCTCATATAATTACCGATATCCCAATCAGCAAAAAGCGCGGCGTACAAGCTGTCGTTGCTTGCGGTGCCTTCATTTTCCAGCACATACTTTATAATAATGAAATCTTGCGCTGCCTCATCACCCCATGCCCATGAATATTGTTCGCAAACCAGGTCACGGGGAAAGGGATGGCCCGAATCATCATACCTTGCCGTGCAGTATTCATCAAGATCCCTGGGTCCGGGCTCGAACATCCTTATCCGGCCGTCGGGAACAGTACTGGTGTTCCAGTCCTGATCATCAGTCTGGCTCTGCTCATAATAACGGTCCACGCAATAAGCCGCGTTCGAACCGGCCGCGAAACATCCGTAATAAAGATGATTCGTGCTTGATGAAGGATAATGGAACCCCAAACCCTGGGTTTGATCTGACCCCATGAATCCCAGTGTACCGTAGCGCGTCATGGTCAGCCGGCTCTCGCCGGCATCATGCGTGGCAAAGTCCAGGCTTGCGGCACCGATCACGATCGGAACCGCGATAAATGACGAATAACCTTCGGCCGTGGTCACGTGAACGCATAGATCGATCTCAGTGCCGGGAGGCGTGGACACGCTGGCCGCGACCAAATAGGGATCCAGCGCATTGCTTCCCGATGAATCGACCGCGATATCAGGGAATACGCCCAGGGAATCGCTGACCGTAATATACCCGCTGGCATCGCTAAGCACTGAAGAAACCGTGCATGCGTCAAGACCGCCGGCGTTTTTCAATGTCACGAACATGTTCGCTGTTTCGCCGGGATCCAGGATACCGTTGTTGTTACCACCCGCAACGGCATACTCGCAGTATACCAGCTGGGGAGCATGGACCGGGATCGAAAATACCGACGACCAGGTTGAATCAATATCATCCCGGCACATGAGGGTACAGACCACGGCATGGCCATTGACGGCCGATCCGGCAAGCGTAAGATCAAAGCCATCCGTTCCGGTGAAAGCCGAATCGTCCGGCGGCACATCGCCGAACGACTTTACACTGTCGCTTATCCAGACCAGCGGGTCCGCGGTCCGTAGAGTTCCGGTAATGCCGCTGCCCGATTGCGGTCCGATATTTTTTATCCACAGCGGGATCCCGATAGTCTCTCCTGGATTCAACTCGCCATTGTTGTTGCCGGCGGCATCGTCAACAGAGCTTTTCAGGTACTGCAAATATGCGCCTTCCGGCGCGAGGATCCTGATCGTTCCCTCGTAAGGGATACGATCCTTCCCGGTCACGGTTACATATACGAAACCGGGGCTATTGAAGAACAGGCTAAAATGGGCTTGTCCAGATATATCGGTGAGATCCCGGGCATGGAGCGCAGACGTTCCATGGATACCGACCAAAGCATTGGCGACCGGCGTTCCCATGGCGGTCACCGTGACATTAAAGGTCTGAGATCCCATCGGCAGGTTTGCCGGATGCGTTACTGAAAGGCTTTCCGGAATGCTCTCCCACATGGGCAGAACCGGATCCCCGAGCAGGTTCAGGCTGTAACCGCAATAACGGTACATATCATTGCTGAGTATATCATTCCTGAAATGATCCTTGCTTCGTGCAAGGCATCTTCCGGTCTCAAGCGTATCTTGATTAAAGAAAAAACTCAGGAATTTCACATCCAGGTTTTCAGAGGGACCCATGACCGGCGGTGTTCCCCAGCCGTTTCGCACGTTCACGACCGCGGCCACGCACGCGCCGGGATACTTGTTTATAAGCGATTCCGCCAGACAGTCATATTCATCAAAATCGCCAACATAACCGGCGATAGAATTCAGCAGGTCATACCGCGGACCGTTGGCGAGCGACGCAACCTGGTTTATATGCAGTATGTCACTGCCAATGTCAGTATAAAAACCGTTCTGGTCCCCGGTGGCCGCGATGTGGCAGACCTGATAACCGGAGCTCAGGGAATCTGGTGTGAGCGTGCTGAGTTGATCCTCAAGCCGGCTGTCCTGCCATACTTCGGGCGTCGTATCGGCGATCGTGTTATTGACCACGCGACCGTGGTAATCGTACGCCGGGAACAACATCACCGAAGGCAGAAGCATCTTTTGCAGATATTCGCCCGGCGGATCACGTTCGAACTGGTAGAGTTTCGAAAAGAAGTCCGCGACGTTGATCGCGCTCCCGGCTGGGATCCTGCCCACGAAAACATCAGAGAACAGATCGACGCTGTCGCCGGAAAATTCACCGTATTGATGGTTCCCATTGGCATCCCATGTCCCGTCAAGATCGGCATAATACAGATCAGCGGCCAGGTACGGATCGCCTTGATAAGGCAGATACGCTTCACGGACCGGCACTATATCGGCATCGCCGCCCAGCACGACCCATATTAGTCCCCGCGTTTCGTGGAATTCTTTCAAGAAATTCCTGATCCTTTCCTGGTCGTCATAACCATCGTAATTCTCATGGATCCATTCGATGTCGATCACAGCGGTCCGCCATCCCTGGCGCGATCTCCAATCAGCCAATGATGAATACCCGGGCGAAAGCGAAGCGGATGTTATTATGACGTATTCAATGTCATCCTCCCTTTCTTGCCGCACTGCTGGAGCAAAACGCTGGACGTCCTCAGGATTGACTACAAGATCGCTTACGTCCCGTAAAAATACCGCGAACTGCGCTGGCGTCATATAACGTGCAGTGCGCTGCCGCCTGGACTGCCCGTACACAACCGAGACCGTCAATGCACGGGTGAAAATGACCTTCCCGGATGCGGGGTTGTAACGAATCGGATACAGGTCGATCCCCGCTATTTGAAAACCCGACTTCATGCCTGAAGAACAAACCGTTAGGCTATTTTCAGGATATAGAGCATCTCTTCCATAGATCGCGGCATCTGGACCGATAAATTTTGAGTTTGAAGGATCCGAAAAAGGAACCGGCATCTGCCCGGGATGAATATTAAACGATCCCGGTAGAACAGTATCATCTTTATCTTTGACCGTTATGTCCAGCACATCACTATTATAAGGTATAACAAAATACACGGATCTTTTTGGCAGTAACGGACTTCCAGGTTCAATCACGAAGCTTCCCGGCTCCCAGGTTATAATGTCATAACCATTTTGCCCTGAGAACGCAATATCCTGTTCATTGAACGTGAATGTTTTTTGAATCACTCCTGCCATTACGTGAATGACAAGCAATACGGTCATCGCGCTTACTTTAATCATTCAATTTGCTCTCTCCTATGTCACTTTGTTTAAAGAACAAAGGAACGTCCTCTCCCCCTTGAATTTTCATCCAAGGGGGAGAGGAAAAGTGCGTAGATTTACAAGATTACCTGAGAAGTATGGCCTTTTCTATTACTTCCTGCCCGTCAGATTCCCCTACGGGACCTACGGCCAGCCGGATAAAGTAAACACCGGCGGGGACCGAACGGCCCACGTCGTCTGAACCATCCCAGACGACCTGGTTAACTGGTTGAATTCCGCCATGCTGATTGGCGGATAAATGGTTAAATAACTTAACCAATCGACCCGCCGCATCGAAGATCTTTAGCTCGGCCTTCTGCGCATCCGGCCCGACGCTATACGCGATCTGCAAGCGGCCATTGAACGGATTCGGCATCAACGACAAGCCAAATACCACACTGCCGCCCGCCGTCTGCTCTGCCACAGCGATCAACCGGTGCAGGTTGCCCACCTCCCAGTCCAGTAACGCCGGATTGGTCGGCGCCTTCGCCTTCCGGTAGAACGACGCCAACAGCCGCAGGTTCCGGTAGGTGTTCGTGTCCAAGGCCGACAGATCGATCGAATCGGTCGCCGCCTGCGTGTAGAACCCAACCGAATTGCCCGGCAATACCCCGTTCGGCACCAATGACCACGCACTGCCGGTATAATACTGCGCCTGCAACCCGATCGAATCACCACCCGCCGCCTTGCGCCACACCATCCAACCCCACTTGGTCCGCGCATACGTCTTCGACAGCTCCTTGTAGTCCACCCCGCTGCCCGTCAGCGTCCCGTAATCGTTGGATAACGTGTAACTGTACCGCAAAACTACGTTGTCCGCCGCGCACGCATAACCCCAGTGCGATGAAGCCGTGCTGTCACTAAAGAACCAGTCGAACTGGATCGAATCACAGGGCAGCTGCGATGTCAGATCCACCGTCTCAGTTCCCGCACCGTTCGCCGTGTACACCCGTTGGTCGGCCCACGCGGTCCAGGCACCACTGCCCGTCTTCTTCCGGAACTTCAACCGGTATTTCTCGCCCGTCTCATATACCTGGAAACCATAGCCGTACACGATCTCCAACCCGGCCGTGATCCCGCCCACATACCATTTCGGCGAGAGCAGCTCCTCGTTGTTACTGATATTCCCGCTGCCCGCATCATCATCCGAATAGTAGGCATAGTAGCTACCAAAATCTGGTGGTGTGTACGAGCCCAGGTCCGTGGACGTGCCCACGGTCCACAGGTAGGCATCGCCGTTGCCGTTGACCACGGTCCAGCCCGCCGGCATGCTGGCGCTGATAAAATGCTCCTCAAACAACGTGTCCACGATCACCGCACCCGATGGCACCAGGATCACGCTGTCACCCTGCACCATTGTCGCGGAAAACGTGTTGAACCCGAACTGCGCGGCCGTAGTCTGGTACCAGGAACAAGTCGCGGCGGGCAAACTCGTATCAACCGTTAAAGAACGCGATATCGTGTACTGCGTCCAGTACCCGGAACCTGATGGATCCGTGCACTTCACCTTCCACCAGTAGGTCGAACCGTTGGCCAGGTTGGACGGGAAATTGAAATCAACCACAGCCCCGCTCGCGTAATTGGCCGTGGTCGAACTCTCCGGGCTGGCAAATGTCGGATCCGTGTCCCACATTACCCGGTACCGGATCTGGTCGCCGTCGGGATCCGTGGACGTGAAAGTCAAGGTCGGGTTGAGGTCGGGTAAACGACCGAAATCCAACGGTTTTGTGACCGTCGGTGTCGCCGGCATGCCGGCAGCTATTACCACCACTTTCTTCAGTCCTGAAAAATCCCCCCAATCCCACATCGCATTGTCACCGCGCACATAGAAATAAAATTCACCGATCGCATGGCTTGGGAAAGAATAAAGTGTATCGGTTATACTGCTCGAGATCGAGGTAACGTTTGCGAACAGACATACCGGCCTGATATCGTCTACATAGAACCCGCCATTATTAGTACCGCCGTCAGACATCGCCCTGAACCTGATATAGATCGACTTGCCGATCCAGTTTGTCAGTGAAAAAGCCTTTCTGGTCCAGGTTGTCTGCGTTCCGGTAAACCTCATGGTGTCGAGATTGGACCATTCCGTGGTGTTCTCCGAAACCTCCACGACCGCCACATCATAGTTGTTTTCCATGTTGTAGTAGCACCAGAAGGTCACGGAATCATTCGTCTGTACAATATAAGGATGCGCGGTGTACATGGCGCTGTTCATATCGCTCGTATTGCCTGAAAAAAGACTGTGCGTCGCTGAATGCGACTGGCTCGTTGACAACGTAAATCCATTAAGGATCCAACAGCTGGTACCCGATTCAAGGCTGTCCAGCACCACTGAAGGGTTCGATAGTTCCACAAGTTCCCACCTGGTGGGATGGTTATCAGCCGTATTCTTTGGCTGCCATGTGATAGCGAAGCTGGCCGGAACCGTATCGCCGGCGTGGACAATGGGTGCCGGCACAATGCCTTCGCACATCAGGACTATCGAATCTGTATAGTGAGCCAGATATTTTAGTGCCTTGAAATTCTGCCGGACGATATTATCAAGATCGCCCACCGGCTGGTAAAAACTGGTCCCGACCTCGGTCGTATAGGAAAGATTGGAAACGCCGTTCACCCAATGATTCCATGAATAGCACCATTCAATGCTTGAACCGCTCACCGGATAGATCGCGGTGTATATTGGACCACGACCATAAGTGCCGCCCCCCTGCGAGTTGACCATATCCGCCATGCGATTACCTATGGTACTGTAAATGGCAGCATCAGGCGTCGCCGTTGCGGTCCAGCCCCATGGCCACATAAGCAACTCAGAGTAGCTGTGATAACTCATATAGGCGTTGATCGTGTGAGACTTCATGTACAGAGTGAGCGCTCTGGTCTCGTCGCCCGAATTATTATAGGCTCCGCAGAACGTTTCATCTCCGGGACCGTGCGATGCCTGGCCTTCATCCACCGCACCCCAGTCACCCTGGATATTATCGCAACAGCCGGCGTAATTGCGGTTGCAGTCAGTACCCGTAGTACCGCCGAAAGGCTCGCGGTTCTTGCGCCACATTAATTGACCGGGATAATCATAGACAAAACCGTCTACATTGATAACAGGGAAGCAGTATATCTCGGTCGTGTTGATGGTGTTGGTGATCTCCGGAACTACGCCATAGGCTCTCAGCATGGAATCGGCAAAGAACAAAACCGTTTCGATCGTCGCCCACTCGCGCGAGTGATGCGCTCCATCGACTAAGAAACCGCCTTCATTGGGATCCTCGATATTGGGTTCGTCCGAGATCTTCACTCCATATAACCACCTGCCCTGATAGGTTCTTATGGGCAAAGAGTCCATCTTGCAGATCGAAGGATAGGTGGACGCCATATTCCTCAACAGCTGGGTTACTTCGGCATATGAATGATATTGACCTCTAACCTTTTCTTTCTCAGCTGCAATGCTGTAAATAGTGATCTCGTAAGTAAGTCCAGAGCTTTTGATCCTGTCCAATGTTTTCTGGTCCGCGACTATGTCATACCACTCACCAGCGTGAGCGGCCGCGATATCCAAGGATTTCTCAGAAATCAATTTAAGGCTTTGCCATGATGGAGCGTAGACCCTTACGATCATGTCTGGGGCTTGACTGAAGGCAAATGCCGAAAGCATTAAGATCGTCAACGTAATTGTTTTCATGTTAAAACCTCCCATTAACGCAAAAGTACGGCTTTGTCAATAAGCGTTTTATCGTTTGCCTCCAGCCGGACAAAGTAAACACCGGCGGGGACCGAACGGCCCACGTCGTCTGAACCATCCCAGACGATCTGGTTAACTGGTTGAATTCCGCCATGCTGATTGGCGGATAAATGGTTAAATAACTTAACCAATCGACCCGCCG
>Ga0299915_10002859_pt1 | contig 12528 bp, 6 predicted proteins | sample RVTome_13_FD_200263 | JGI IMG/M metagenome (GOLD analysis project Ga0299915, IMG submission 200263) | Soil microbial communities from uranium-contaminated site in the Upper Colorado River Basin, Wyoming, United States - RVT92D227 (version 2) ...
TCATCAGGAATGTTAACTCCGCCCTCGGCCTGGATTGGTTCCAGGAGCACAGCGCAGGTCTTCTCGCTGGTAGCTCTCTTGATTGCCTCGATATTGTTATATTCCACGTTGACGAAACCGACCGGCAGAGGTGTGTAAGGTTCCTGAAATTTGCTTTGCCCTGTGGCGGCAGTCATAGCTAGAGTCCGCCCGTGAAAAGAGTTATGGGCAGTAATCACCTCATAAGCGCCATTGAGTCGAAGTTTTCCGTATCTGCGTGCCAGTTTCACCGCCCCTTCATTAGCTTCAGCCCCGCTGTTACAAAAGAAAACCCTGTCCAGACAGCTATGCTTGACGAGAAGCCGGGCTAGCTCTAACTGTGGCACGGTGTAAAACTGGGTGGATGTATGCATCAAAGTTCTCGCCTGCTTTTCCAGTGCTTTTACGACGATGGGAGGGCAGTGCCCCAGACTATCTGTTGCCCAGCCAGCGACGAAGTCGAGGTATTCGCGGCCCCGGTCATCCCAGACTCTTGCCCCTTTGCCACGAACGAGGGTTACTGGAACCCTCTTGATCGTTTGAAGGAATAGCTTCTTCTCTAATGCTTGCCAATCATTCTGAGACAATTGTTGTACCTCCTGGTTTAATTACTTGCCGAGCCTTTCCGGTGATGTCATTATGTTGTATACGCGCTGTTAATGGTAACATATTCTTCGGAGAGGTCGCAGCCCCAGGCGGTGGCTCTTCCATCTCCTAAATTGAGGCATAGCCTTATGGGTATGTCATCGCGACTACTTAAAGCCGATATCATTTCCGCTTTGTCGAAGGGGGAGGGCGAACCCTGCTTCATGACGCAAACATCGTTCAGGTAGACATCCAATCTCTCTTCTCTAACCCTGGCTCCGCTTCGCCCCAGGGCAGCTACGAGCCGCCCCCAGTTCGGGTCATTGCCGTGGATGGCTGCTTTCACCAGCGGTGAACTGGCGACAGCCCTGGCTGCCTGGCGAGCCCAGACGCGGTCTTCTGCCCCTTCCACTGTGACTTCGATGAGTTTTGTGGCGCCCTGGCCGTCCCGAGCTATGCACTTAGCCAAATGAGTACAAATTGTGTTCAAGGCTCCTTGAAAAGCGTCGCCATCATCGAAATCAACGGGCTTGTTGCCGGCCAATCCATTGGCCAATAGGACTACGCAGTCGCTGGGGCTGGTGTCGCCATCAATGCTTACCATATTAAAGGAGCAATCCACCGCCTTGTGTAATGCGGCTGGCAGAAAATCAGTACTCACCACGGCATCGGTGGTGATAAAACAAAGCATGGTAGCCATGTTAGGATGAATCATACCGGCCCCTTTGGCCACCCCGCCAATGGTGAACCTCCCTCCCTTTGAATCCACCCGGACGGCCACCTCCTTGGGTCTGGTATCCGTGGTCATTATTGCCCGACAAAAATCACGACCACCTTTGTCCGTCGGCTTTATCCTGGGAATTGCAGCCCTGATTTTATCCATGGGCAAGGGCACGCCGATGACACCGGTGCTGGCGACAAGGACTTGCTCGGGCGATATGCCCAGCTTGGCTGCCGCCAGACTGGCCATTCCCAGGGCATCTATCAGACCTTGCTGACCCGTGCAATCATTGGCACAACCGGAATTGACCACTATAGCCTGCGCCCGCCCTTTTGATATGTGCCTCTGGGATAAAACAACAGGTGCCGATTTAATCTGGTTGGTGGTAAAGACGCCGGCAGCCTTGCAGGTTACTTTGGAGCAAAGAATAGCCAAATCAAGGTCGTCCGTGCTCTTTATTCCGGCATGCACTGCCCCGGCCAAGAATCCCGAAGCCGAACTGACATTGCCTGAAGCAATTAAGTCAAACACAGGGTTCAAATATAGCAAGAAACCGAGATACCGTCTATTTCCGCGATCTCACAGCCCCGCCGGTTCCTTTTCAGGCTGCCTGGCAGTCCGGACGTGACCTATGATTCAAGCCTGAAATTGCCTTCGCCTACTATCTCACTCAATTCTCCAGCTAATTCGGAGCAGTAATTCACTGTTATGTTGGGCATGTCGAGATTAGCTGTTTCACCGTCGCCGACAAGAGCCAGAGAGACTCTATCCTGGCCGGGATAACTCTTGAGGATATCTACAATTCTGTGAAGACATTCGACATCTTTCTCGGCGTCGCCCGACTGGTTGACATCTATCATGACATGGCGACGCTGGGGTTCCTTTAGTACTTCCTGTCTCACAGGTAGGAGCATCGCCTCTTCACAGTTTAGCTGTGTCTCGCCATCCCTGACCTTCACTACACCCCTGATGCTGAGAATATTGCCCTCCTGCCATATCGCCTGGGTGCTCTCGTATAGTCTGGGCCAGGCGATAACCTCGATACCGGCATCCAGGTCTTCAATTGAGGCGACGACAAATGTGCGATTATCCTTGGTGTGGGCCTGGCGTACCGAGACCACCATTCCCTTAACAGTCACGGTTTCACCAACCATATCCCGATTGATTTCACCACAGGAAACAGAGCCCGGCGAGGAGGCTTCCCTGGAGAGGAAGTCCAGGGGTTGGGAGAAATAGACCCCCAGCAGTTCCCTTTCCCACATAAGCTTCTGCTTGGCAGATACTTCTTCCTCGCCTTGCGAGTAGTTGGCCTTGACGGCCGGGGAGCTCTGTCCCCATAAGTCAAACATGCTACCTTGTCCGGATTCCTTGGCCTTTTGTTTTGTTTGAGACAAGGAGATAATTTTGTTCAGGGATTCGAGTAGTGTCTTACGGCTGCCCAGCGAGTCAAAAACACCGACTTTAATCATGCTTTCTAATGCTTTCTTGTTGATGTTGCGGAGGTCGGTTCGATAGGAGAAATCTTCTATGGATTCAAAATCACCCCCTGAGCCCCGGCCCGACAAGATGTGCTCAATCGGAGAAGAGCCGACATTTTTGATAGAAGCCAGTCCAAAGCGAATGGCGACCTCACCCCTGCCCTCTCCATTTACTGAAGAGGGCGTCGAGGGTGAGGGCTCAATGGCAAAGCTGGCTTGGCTCGTATTAATGTCCGGCGGCAGCACTTTGATGCCCAGCCTCCGGCATTCAGCAATCGCTGAAGGGATCTTTTCCATGTTATCTGAATAAGTGTTTAGAAAAGCAACCATGTACTCGATGGGATAGTTTGCCTTAAGATAGGCAGTACGGTAGGCAATAAGGCCATAGCTAACGCTGTGGGCCTTATTAAAGGCGTAACCGGCGAAAGGCTCGATCAGAGAAAATACCTCCTGAGCTAGTTCCGGCGATATGCCGTTTTTTTTGGCTCCGGCCATGAAATTGCGCTCCTCTTTCTTCATCACCGCGGGTATCTTCTTACCCATAGCTTTACGAAAAATGTCAGCCTGGCCTAGGCTATAGCCAGCCAGAGCTTGGGCGATGAATATCACCTGCTCCTGATAGACGATGACTCCGTACGTTTCTTTCAAAATTTCCTTCAGGATGGGATGCGGATAGTGAATAGGAGCAACACCCTGCTTGGCTTTGATGAAAGTGGGAATTTGTTCCATGGGGCCAGGGCGATAGAGCGCTACCATAGCTGCGATATCGCTAAAGTTAGTGGGCTTGAGTTCCTTAATATAGCGGCGCATCCCGGCGCTTTCCAGTTGGAAGATGCCTTTGGTTTCCCCCGAGGCCAGCGACTCAAAGGTCTTAGTATCGTCGAGGGGAACATGCTGTAAATCCAGGGAGATTCCACGATTTTGGGCAATAATTTCTTTAACTTTAGTCAGGATGGTCAAGTTAGATAGTCCCAGGAAATCCATCTTTAGCAGTCCCAGACGTGCGATATTCTCCATATGGAACTGGCTCATGACAGTGTGTTGCTCGCCCTTCCCCAGCAGTTGTAGTGGCACGTATTCGATCAAGGGTTCATGTGAGATAACCACTCCAGCCGCATGAGTGCTGAAGTGCCTGACCATTCCCTCCAATTTCTTGGCCGAATCAATCAGGTTACGTATTGCCGCGTCTTGGTGATAAATGTCATGAAGCTCCCGGCTCTGTTCTAGAGCTCTATCCAGCGTTATGGTCAGCTCCAGAGGGATGAGTCGAGCCACCCGGTCGACCTGAGCATAAGGCATGCCTAAAGCCCGCCCCGTGTCTCTTATCGCAGCTCTGGCTCCCATGGTACCGAAGGTAATGATTTGAGCCACGTGGTCGGAGCCGTATTTCCGGTTAACATAAGCCAGGACTTCATCACGGCGGTCATCCTGGAAATCAAGGTCGATATCAGGGAGCTCGCGGCGCTCGACATTAAGAAATCGCTCAAAAACAAGCCCATATGCCAGCGGGTCGACGTCGGTGACGCCCAAGCAGTAGAGAGCCAGGCTGGCAGCGGCACTTCCCCGAACGCCAAAATAGATGCCCTGTTGTCGAGCGAAGGAGATTATGTCCCAAACAACGAGGAAGTAATGGGCAAACTTGGTCTTCTGGATGACATCAAGCTCGTGGCCAAGCCGTTCCTTGATCTGTGAGTCGGGCACAGGGTAACGTTTTTCCAGACCTTGCCAGCAGAGCTCATCTAAGAAATCATCGGCTTTCCGGCCCCGGGGCAGTTCCACATGCGGTAGATGTAGCTTGCTGAAATCCAGCTCCAGCTGGCACATGTCGGCAATGGCTTGAGTATTCTCCACCGCCTGGGGTAAGTCGGTAAAAAGCTGTTCCACCTCTTCGGGGCTTTTAAGGTAGAAGAAGTCGCCAGCCAGCTTGAGTCTCTTCTCATCATACACAGAGGTATTGGTCTGTACACATAGAAGAAGTTCATGGGCTGGAGCATCTTGTTTGTCAATGTAATGTACGTCAAATGTGGCTACCGAGGGTATGCTGAGTTTCGTGGATAGCGAAACAAGCTCCTTGTTGATTTGCTCCAGTTCGGGGATAGGATGTCTTTGAATCTCCAGGTAGTAGTCGCCGAAGACTTCCTTGTACCACGAAGCTGTCGTGACAAGTTCGTCGCTTCGCCCTTCAAGGATCAGTCGAGCCAGTTCCCCGTGGGCACACCCGGAAAGGGCGATAAGCCCGTCATGGTGGAGCTTGAGAAGCTCTCTATCCACTCTGGGCTTGTAGTAGAATCCCTCGAGATGACTCTTGGTAACCAGTTGGAGCAAATTCCGATAGCCCTTCTCATTTTTGACCAGCAAAGTAAGATGGCGGGGGGTCTTATGGGCTGGTTCTCGGCTACGGCAATCAGTCTCAGCGACATAAACTTCGCAGCCAATGATTGGTTTTATACCTGCTTCCCTGGCCGCCACATAAAAATCAATGACGCCATACATGGCACCGTGGTCAGTGATAGCCAGGCTGTCCATGCCCAATTCCTTGGTTCGGGCAATAAGCTGAGGTATGCGGCACATGCCATCGAGCAAGCTGTATTCGGTGTGGACGTGCAGATGGGCAAACTTCTGCGGCATCGGCTAGATTATAACACTTGCACCAGGGACCCTGAACGAGGAATTTCCGACTATCAGAAATTCCTTCCCGTCGTGATGAGCATGGCTATCCGCCTGCATCTTTACCTGATTCCGCCCCAAGCTTTGAAGCTCACAATATGGTGCCAAAGCAGACTGAGACCAGAAGCGTGGATGATGGGTTCTGGTTTTGTGGTAAACTTGGGAATAGATGCAATACGATTCGCGAACAAGAAAAGGAGCCACCAATGACTGCAGTTCGATTCAAGAAGATTTTTGAGCCAACGAACATAGGTCAGATGCGGCTGAAGAATCGCATAGTCATGCCGCCCATGGGCACAAACTACGCTGAACCGGGCGGAGCAGTCAGTCAGCGAATGCTCGATTACTATGAAGCGAGGGCCAGGGGTGGAGCAGGATTGATTATTGTGGAAGGAAGCGCTCCCAGCCTGCAATGCAACATATCTTTCCAGGGATCTCCATCTTACCAGGCATCTCTCGGAGACGATGAGTTTATTCCCGGATGGCGAAAACTGACGGAAGCGGCCCATAAACTCAATGCCAGGATAGCTATCCAGATAATGCACGCCACCCTGGAGAACTGGGACGGTAAGCTAGTGCAGGTAGGTCCAAGTCCGGTAGTAGTACCCACAAGGCTCATGGGTGTCTTTGGAGGACCTCCTCATGAACTGACAGTTGATGAAATTGCGGAAAGGGTAGGATGGTTTGCCTCGGCTGCCGGACGTGCCAGGGAAGCTGGCTTTGATGGGGTAGAGATCCACGGCGCTCACCAGTACATCGTGGCTGCGTTTCTCTCCTCGGCTACTAACCAGCGCAAGGATAAATACGGTGGCTCGGTCGGGAACAAGGCAAGATTCTTGATAGAGATACTCCAGGCTGTCAGGAGGGAAGTGGGCCCTGATTTTCCTATTTGGGTCAGGTTCAACGCTCAGGAATGGGGAGTCGAGAACGGGATTACCATTGAGGAGACCAAAAAAATGGTACCTCTGGTGGTGGAGGCGGGGGCTCAGGCGCTTCACGTATCGGGTTATGGCGCTGGGTCTTACATAACAACCGCTCCAATTCCGGATACCGCGGGCTTTCTAGTACCTCCGGCCGAGGAGGTCAAGAAACTGACCAAGGTGCCGGTCATTGCAGTGGGTAGGCTGGATCTTGAGCTTGGCGAGAAAACCCTTGAGGAAGGCAAAGCTGACCTTATAGCCATAGGCCGGCGCCTTTTAGCCGACCCGGACCTGCCCAACAAAGTAGCTCAAGGAAGGCTTAACGAAGTTATCCCGTGCATAGGCTGCATGGAGTGTATTGAGCGGCTGGCCTTTGACGAACGAGGCGAGGGTGTAACCTGCGTCGTCAACCCCGCTTTGGGTAAGGAGAAGGCATATGAGATAAAGCCCGCGAGAAAGGCCAAAAATGTGGTTGTAGTCGGTGCCGGTCCGGCGGGCATGGAAGCTGCCATCGTGGCAGGAAAGCGAGGTCATAAGGTTACCTTGCTCGAAAAGGAGGCGAAGCTGGGTGGGCAGCTGAATATAGCCGCCTTACCTCCATTCAAGGGCGACATCTTTCCGTGGGTAGACTATCTGGTCAGTGAAGTCGGGAAGACTGGGGTGAAGGTTGAGCAGAATACGGATGCCACTGCTGAAATCGTCACTAGAAGGAAACCGGACGCCGTTATTATAGCCACAGGAGGCACTCCGGCCATGCCCGACATACCCGGCGTCGATAAGCCAAATGTAGTTACTGCCCAGGATGTGCTCTCGGGCAAAGTCAGGGCCGGGCAGAATGTGGTCATCATTGGTGGAGGGATGGTCGGCTGTGAGGCCGGGCACTATCTGGCGGAACAGGGAAAGACGGTGACCATCATAGAAATACTGAAGCGAATGGCCAACGACATGCTCCTCATGACCAGGCGCCGTCTCATGGATGGATTGAGGAACAAGAAGGTGACTCTGCTGGCCGGCGCAACCTGTGAAGAGATAAAGGCAGACAGTATCCGCGTAACTACTGGCGAGGGCAAGAAGGAAACCATTCCAGCCGACACAGTCATTATCGCCGTCGGCTACAATGCAAATGATAGCCTATACAAAACCCTGGAAGGCAAAGTCCACGAAATATACTGCATAGGCAATTCTGCCAAACCGCGGAGAATACTGGAAGCTAACAGTGAGGGGTATCAGGCCGGCCTGGCTTTATGAGAGTTTCGAACAGGCTGGTTATCCGGGCGACTGGGTGGGCAGGAACAGGTTAAACATATGTCTGAGGGCGCGATTGCCCATTTGCTTGATCTGCAGAACATGGTAATCTCTTGACATAGGGTACGAAAACCCAATAGTATGCAAGGCGGAGAAGGAAGGAGCGGGGAATGAAGCTAGTGACTTTTGGGGTTCCCACGCCAGTTGGCCAGATACAGCGCATCGGAGTCATACACCAGAACAAAATCATCGACCTCAACATGGGCTATACGCGCTACCTGGCTGATAAGCATGGCAATAATGAGGCTTACGAACTAGCAGCAGCGATGCTCCCGCCTGGCATGATCGCTTTCTTCAGAAGGGGCGAAGACGGGAAAGACAAGGTCAAGCTGACCATCGATTATGTGGTGAAATGCCAGGTCAAAGGTGGCCTTCTTGGTCCCCGGGGCGAGAAGATAGTCTGCGAGATGAGTGAGGTCAAGCTCAAGGCGCCGGTGCCGCGGCCGAATTCCCTTCGGGATTATCTCACCTTCGAGGGCCACGCCAGCTTTTCCGGGAAGAGGCAACTCGACAAAGGCTGGTATGAGATACCCGTATGCTACAAGGGGAATCCTGACACTATCATCGGCCCCGATGAAGTCATTCTTTGGCCCGCCTTCACGGATTTGCTGGACTACGAGCTGGAATACGGCATCTATATTGGCAAGGAGGGTAAAAACATCCCCAGAGAACGAGCAGAGGAGTACATTGCCGGCTATACAATCTTCAACGACATCAGTGCCCGTGATATTCAGTTACAGGAGATGCTGGCAGGTGGCCTCGGTCCGGCTAAGGGCAAGGACACCTGTAGTGTCTTAGGGCCATGCCTGGTGACCCCTGACGAGGTAAACCCCAAAAACCTGCGGATGACGGCCCGTGTCAACGGTGAGTTATGGTCGGATAATAACAGCAGCACAGCCTACTGGACCTGGCCGCAGATTATTGAGTTCGCTTCTATGGAGGAGACACTATACCCCGGTGATTTCTTGGGCTCGGGGACGGTGGAGGGCGGTTGTGGTATGGAACTCAACCGTTGGATTCAGCCAGGCGATGTCATCGAGCTGGAGGTGGAAGGCATCGGCATCCTCAGGAACCGCGTTGGAGAGAAGCCGCCCAGGCGGGCGTTCATACGGTGATATTTCTGACCTCAGAGAGTTTTGCACGCCGGCGACCGTCTGGGATGATTGGAGCTTAGAAAGGGTTAGAAAAGAGGCGATACTACTATGAGCAAAGGATATGCAGTTCCGACCTGGGAACCGGGGGTCAAGCAGTTGGCTCCCGATGTCTATGCCTACATCCAGTCCAAGGCTACCTGGTACTGGAGCAACGCTGGATTCATTGTGGGCAACGATTATGTTGTGGTTGTGGATTCGCTGTCTACGGTTGGCCTGACCCAGAGATTCAAGGATGAGATCAGGAAGATCACGGATAAGCCGATTCGCTATCTAAGCAACACCCATCACCATGGAGACCATACCTATGGAAACCATGTGTTTGCGGGGGCCACCATAATCTCGCACGACTACTGCCGCCGTGAGGTAACAGAAGCAGGTATGATGGACCCCAACCTGCTGAATACCATCTTCCCTGAATTCGATTTCCGGGGAATTGCGGTCACGCCGGCTGATATCACCTTTGACAAGCAGCTTACACTGCATATGGATGGGCGGGAGGTCCGGCTGGTGCACTTCGGGCCTGGCCATACTGCCGGCGACATAATTGTGTATCTACCCACGGAGGGTATCATCTTTGCTGGCGATTTCATTTTTTTGTATTCCACCCCGCTGGGCATGGAAGGGTCTTTTGCTGGCTGGCTCAGGAACTTGGACGCTATGGCGAAGCTAGGAGCCCAGACCTACATTCCCGGCCATGGGCCCGTGTGCGGAGCGGAAGGGCTGAAACAGTGTCGGGATTATCTGGTCTTGGTCCGGCGCGAGGCCAGGAAACGATTTGACAAAGGCATGACCGTTGATGAAGCTGCCAAAGACATCGACGTGCGGCAATTCAAACAATGGTCTAACCACGAGCGCATTCTGCTCAACGTGGAACGCCTCTGGCGCGAGTTCCGCGGCGAAGACCCCGCCACTTCTAAGCTGAATCTGGTCGAAGTCTTCTTACGGATGGATGCTATGGCAAAGGCGGGAGAGTTGTAACACGCGATTATGATGAGTCGAGGATGACAAATAGCCCAACCTGTCCGATGTCCAAAAGAATCTCGTTTTGTTAAGGGGGCAGTTCTTGCTGAAGCCCTAGGAATTTCCCAGCTGGTCATCTTGTGACCGTTTCGTGGTTTAGACCGGGGCTCAGCCCCCATCATTCAGTTTGCCGACGTTCTGCCGATGCGACGAAAATCTGGAAAGAACAAAAAGAACAAAAAGAAGGCTTGACAGTACGGCGGTGGATGATACAGTATGGACATAGGTTTCGGGGAAACTAAATTGTCACCGATGCATTATACTAATGAGGTGGCTTGTTTTCCTGCTGGCTAATATGGATTTAGACGAAGAGAGAGAACTAGTTAGACAGGCACAAAAATCCCCCGATGCCTTCGCTGAACTTTACGACCAGTATTATCCCAGAATCTTTGGCTATGTCCTGAGGCGAACTGCCAATCTGGAAACTGCCCAGGATATTACTTCAGAGACATTCTTGAAGGCATTGAAGAAACTCTGGCAATTTCAATGGCGCAATATCTCTTTTTCCCCGTGGGTATACAAAATCGCCACCAATGAAGTTAACCAGTACTTTAGAAAAGCCGAATACAAGAAATCCGTGTCACTGGAGGAGTTACAGGAACAGGGTTTTGAACTGCTATCACCCCATGACCCGGAAAGCGAACTGATAGAAGCGCAGGAAAAACTAAAACAACATCTGGACTTTCTGGAAATTCAGGAAAGAATCGTCCGACTTCCCGCTAAATACCAGGAGGTCATCGCTCTCAGATTCTTTGAAAAGCGGCAGATTAAGGAAATCGCTGAAATCCTGGGGAAAAGGGAAGGAACGATAAAATCCCTGCTTCATAGGGCAGTGGAGAAACTGCGAGAGACAGACTAGACCACCTCACGGAAATCACAGGATTTCTCGGGTCACATGATGCAACCTTTTTCCGCGCTCTGCATTTATACTGACATAAGGAGGAAAAGTGCATGAAATACGAAGATTTTATTAAGAAACTGGAGAACCTTAAAACCCCGGATATCGAGCTTCCTGGCCACAGGCAAGTCCTGAAGATGTTTTTGCTCAACTCCGGGCGTTTCAGGGAGAGGACGATTATGAATTGGGCGAAGGTACTGGCTCCGGTCGCTGCCGCTGTGCTTTTGATAGCGGTTACGGGACTTTTCGCGGTGGATAGGACCGGGCCTCTATATTTGGGAGGGAATCAAATTACCCAGTTCACTTCTTATGGTGAATTGCGAGATTTTGTGGAAACGAACGCAGGATACAAGCAATTCTATTGGGGATTCTCAAGAGGAGATGTTTTCCTTGCGCCGGGTGGCGCCGAAAATGCTGATCTCGCCCCAGCTGTCTCAGGCCACTCTACCACCAATATTCAGGTTGCCGGCGTGGACGAAGCAGACATTGTTAAGACCGACGGAGAGTACATCTACCTCGCCTCCGGAAACAAGACCATCATCGTGCAGGCATATCCCCCTGGACAAGCTCGAATCCTATCCGAAATCGAGGTAGAGGGCAGGGTGATAGGGATATTCATCAATGGAGACAGGCTGGTCGTGTTTGAGGAGGAAACACCTTATTACGTTTTATATGATAATGGGTGGGACTCTGCGGAAAAATCCTACATGCCCTATACATCACCTAAGGTGTTTGTCAAAGTATATGATGTCTCAGACAGGGAAAACCCTCAATTGCAGAGAGAACTTTCTACTAATGGTCAATATGTGAGTTCGCGGATGATCGGCGATTACGCTTATGTGGTGGTAAATGAGCCTGTGTATGAGGAAGAGGGTGAAGTAAACCTCCCCAAGATTGGCTCCAGCGGCAACGAGACGGAAATACCGGCCACAGAGATCTACTATTCCGATGTTGCTGACTATTACTATATGTACACCACTATTATAGCCATAAACACCCAGAACGATGGCCAGGAGCCAACGTCTGAAACAATCCTGCTGGGAGCCTCCAGCAACCTGTATGTCTCTGCGGATAGCATTTACCTGACCTTCCCGGTATGGGGAGGCGATGTGGTAGGGCCGTGGGGAATTCGAAGTTCTGATGAGAGGACCTCCATCCACCGGATTCGCATTGAAGGCAGTGAAATGGAGTATGTTGCCAGCGGCGAGATCCCCGGCATGGTGCTGAACCAGTTCTCGATGGATGAGTACGATGGCTATTTCAGGGTGGCCACGACAACCCACGGCGAAAAACCCCTGAACAACGTGTACGTTCTGAATATGGCCCTCAACATTACCGGTTCATTGACAGATCTCGCTCCCGGGGAAACCATCTATTCCGCCAGGTTTATGGGAGAAAGATGCTATCTGGTCACTTTCAGGAACATTGACCCCCTATTCGTGATAGACCTGAGTAACCCCACGAACCCCAGGGTTCTTGGTGAGTTGAAGATAACTGGCTACTCAAGCTACCTGCATCCCTACGACGAAACCCATATCATAGGGATAGGAAAAGAGACAGTGGCGGAGCGCGAAGACTTTGCCTGGTATCAAGGAGTCAAGATATCGCTCTTTGATGTCAGCGATGTCAGCAACCCGCGAGAGATATCCAAGTATGAAATCGGTGACAGAGGGACCGATTCACCAGTCCTGTGGGACCACAAGGCATTCCTGTTTGACAAGGAAAGAAACTTGCTGGTGATGCCCGTTCTAGAGGCCAAGAT
>Ga0299915_10002860_pt1 | contig 12525 bp, 10 predicted proteins | sample RVTome_13_FD_200263 | JGI IMG/M metagenome (GOLD analysis project Ga0299915, IMG submission 200263) | Soil microbial communities from uranium-contaminated site in the Upper Colorado River Basin, Wyoming, United States - RVT92D227 (version 2) ...
CGTCGACGTCGGGCCGCCCCGCAGGGGGTTGGTGACGGCTTCCGCGATGTCGCCGACGACGGCGATCACCGCTTGTTCGTTCGGTTCGGCTCGGCGTTGACGGTTCGGCGAGCGGCCCGGCGTCGGCTCGTGGCCCCTCCAGCAATCCGGCCCGCGCCTCGCGGCTCTCCCGGCGCCCCAAACAGGTACCCCTGACCGAACTCGACGCCGAGCTTCAGGAGTGTCGCCGCCTCGGGCTCGGTCTCGATGCCTTCGGCGATGAGGCGACAGCCCGTGCTGAGGGCGAACCGCCGCATGGCCACGACGAGCGCCTGTCGTCCGAGGTGGGCGTTCACCCGACGGACCAGGCTCATGTCGAGCTTCACGAAGTCCGCGTTCAGCTCGATGATGTGGCCGAAGTTCGCCACCCCAGCGCCGGCGTCATCGACGGCCAGCCGCACGTCCTTCCCGAGCCGCCGGATCGCGTTGCGCACGCCGTCGTAGTCCGTCACGGGCTCGTGCTCGGTGACTTCGACCACCAGCGGGTGCGCCGCGGCGGCCAGGATGCTGCGAAGGTCATGTGATCCGAGCAGCAGGCGCGGCGAGACATTGACGGTGAGCCACACGCCGGGCGGCAGGTCTGTCCGGGCGGCGGCGGCTGCGGACTCGAGGGTCGCGAGCTCGAACTCCGGCCCGAGCCCGAGCGACCAAGCGTCCGCGAAGCACGCGTCCGGCGCTTCACCCGAGTCGAAGCGGGTCAGGGCCTCATAGCCCACCGGTTCTCGTGTGTCGAGATCCACGAGGACTTGGAAGACCGGATGGAATGCGCGTGCGGCGACGACACGTTCCAACTGCCTTCGGCACTCGACCTGCCGGCGACGGTCGTGGAGGCGCTCCGCCAGCAGCCCGCTGGCGGTCGCGCTGTACGCGGCAACAGCCGGCAGCCGGTCCACGAGGCTCCGCGCGAGCTCGACGTTGGAGATGCCGAGCGCGAGCCCACCGTCCACGTGGTCGCCGTGCACGATCGGGCCGAACGCAACCGCCGCGACCTGGGACGGGATTTCCATCCAACCCATCGCCCGCAACTTGTCGGCATCCTCCACCCACGGGCCGCCGGACGATCTCGCCCGGATGAACCGGACGATGTCAGCTGTCAGGGACTCGGACCGCGGAGCCGGCCAGCCCTCGGGTGCGGCGCTCGCGATGATGTCGAACTCGTCGTCGGAGACGAACCCGCCGACTCCGATCGCGTCGACGCCGGGGAGGCTGGCGAACTGCTTGCAGATCGTGTTGGCGATCTCCTCGAGCGAGGCGTCCGTCGCGACCTGCTGGATGGCCTCGGACAGGCCGATGCGGAGGTGGGACACCACAAGCTCGTCGGCTCGGGCCTGGCTCGACGCGACGGCGTGGGCCGCCTCCGTGCGGCGCGCGTTGATGCCGTAGGCGAGATCCGCCGAGAGCTCCCCCAGCAGCTCGACCTCTGGCTCCGAGAACGCCTCCGAGTGGTCCGAATAGACGGTCAACGCGCCGAACGGGCGTCCCCCGTTTAGGAGCGGAAATGCGGCCGCCGCGACGAGACCAGCCCAGCCTGGCCCGCCTCGAGCGCCGGCGAGATCGCGGACCGCGGCTTCGCCGGTGCGGATCGCGGTGCGAGCGGGCTCGTCGCCGTCGAGCCCGCCGAGCCACGCCGTGTCCGGTCGGTCAGCGGACGCCTCGTCGATCCCTGCCGAGGCCAGCAGTTCCAGAGGAGCCGCAGGATCGTCTGGGGTGTAGCCGATCCAGGCCATCCGGTAGCCCCCAACGTCGACCGCGATCCGGCAGGCAGCCTCGACGAGTGCCCTCTCGTCCATCTCCCGGACGAGTTCGCGGTTCAGTCGGCTGAGGGCGCGAAGCGTGCGCTCGGCTGCCGCGCGAGCGATGTCGTCATTACGCTGCCGCGTCATGTCGCGGCTGACGACCACGGCCGCGCCCGCGTGCCCGGGTAAGGACAGGGGGGCGAGGGTGGACTCGATCCAGAGCTCGGTTCCGTCGGGCAGGCGAACGGAACCCTCCCCGCGCCACGCATGGCCGGCACGGATCGCGGTGAGCAGCTCCTCCTCGCTCGACGTCTCGATTGCGAACGGCAACACCTCGCCGAACCTTCGGGCGCGCGCCGCATCGGGGGGCAGACGGAAGAGACGGGACGCGGATTCCGTCCACTCGACGATCCGGTTATCGGCATCGACGACGAAAACGGCGTCGTTGACGTGACGGAGGATCGCCGCCGCAAGTCGGTCAGGAAGCGTGTCCTTGGCGGATGTACGGCGCTTGCGTCCAGCGCCACCGGGCGTGGAGGATCGTTGGACCACCGGCCAAGCCTGGACCGGCCAGAGCCCACCGACCATGGGCAGACCGTCCGTTCAGCTCGACGACGTGTCCGTTCGCGACACCCGCTCCAGGAGTTCGGCCTGGCTGTGGACCCCGAAGTGCTCGAAGATCGCCGACAGGTGGTTGCGGATCGTCGACTGTGAGACGAAGAGCTCGGCGGCGATCGTTCGCACGCGTTGACCGGCGACGAGCCGACGTAGCACCTCCCGCTGCCGGGCAGTAAGCATCGACGTCTCGGCAAGGCGGGCGAGCGCGACTTCGGGAACTGAGGCGCTCCGGACCAGGATCCCGCTCGCCTCGATCTGGATCGCGATCCGCCGCAGGTGCCCCTCGAGCTCCAGCTCGCGCGGAGTCGCGGTCGGCAGGATGAGCAGGACCAGGCGGTCGGTGGACCCCGCAAGCGCCGTGCACACGGCATCGATCGTGATGATCCGGCCGGTGCTCGTCATGACTCTCGCCGCGTACCCGATCGAGATCGCCTCGCGCTGGCTGCCCGGGTCGTTTGTGAAGGAGACGAGCGGGTCCAGGTCATCGGCCGGCACGAGCTGGGACCCGAGCAGATCGGCGGTCGTGAGGCCGTCGATGTGTCGCTCGACCGAAGCGGCCTTGGTGGCGCCGGAGGCATCGACGAGGGCGACGGCGACGGCGCGTCCCAGGAGCTCCCCAGGGGCCAGTGACGGGAGGTGGTCCGATTGCTCCCAGGCGGCGAGCGCGACGCGCTGGCCTGCCACGTCCATTGCTTGGACCCAGGCGATCAGCGGCGTGACGCCCCCGCCTGCGGCGACCCCGCGGAGATGCGCGCGGTAGAAGTCGATCGTGCCGGCTCGAAGGGCAGCCAGAACCCCGACCATTCCGGCGCGATCGGCGGTGTCGATGTGCTGGCTGATGTGATGACCGACGATCTCGTGCGAGGGCCGACCGATGAGCCGGCGTCCCGCGACCGTGACCGCTCGGACCATCATGTCGTCAAGGGTGATGACTACAGCGGCCATCCGAAGACCTGTGGCCACCTCCGACCACGCCGCCTCGGGTTCGGACGAGTTCCCGAGGTGCGGTCCGCTCGGCGACTCCTGTCGCCGGACCCGTGCCGCACTCCTGGTCGCCACTGGTCAGCCCCCGGCCGGTGGATCGGCCGAGCGAGCGACCGGCCGATTCCGTTCCGCGCTGTCCATGCTCTCGACTTGCGGTATCGATGGGGTCCCGAGCACGTGCTCGTGAAGCTCGCTCGCGAGTCGGTGAATCGCCCGCGTGAGCTCCGTGTTCGTCTTGAGCTCCTGCTCCTGCTCCAGGAAGTCGTGGTCCGCCTTTGCCTGCTGGAAGGCCGCCTGGCGGTTCTGACCGATCATCACGAAGGTCGAGAGGAAGATCGCTTCCAGTGAGACCACGAGCGTGAGCGTCGGCCAGGGGCCTTTCTCGAAGAAGAGCATCCAGGCACCGAACGCGACGACGTGGAGGTAGACAAACGGCATCGAACCCGCGAATGCCGTGATCCGATCGGCGAGGCGCAGCTGGAGGTCGGCGGCGCGCGCGGCGTCCAATCGGAGGACGACCGGGTGGCGCGGCAGCGCCCCCCGCGCGGTCGGCATCCGGTGGGGGGTCGGCAGAGCGAGGAGCGAGCCGACGCGGCGGGACGGCCAGAGCCGCCACCGCCGCGTCGAGTGTTGCGTCTCAGGCCGACGCTGCCTGTCCATGTTGCTGGTCAGCTCGCGGAGGCCGGCTTGCGCCGCGTCGCGTCGATGCCGTGGAGGCGATATGCGAGCCCGAGGCTCGAGGCGCCGAACACGATCGCCCAGGAGCCGAGCAGCCAAACGAGCGCGAGGAGGCCCGTGCCAGGCGAGACGATGAGCAGGATGCCGAAGACCACGGACATGACGCCACCGAGGCCCATCCAGAACTCGCCCTCGATCTCGCGCCGCAGCGCGATGGCGGCGACGACCTGGAACACGCCCATGGTGATCGCCCAGACAGCGACGAGGTAGAGCAGCGACAGGGCCGTGATGTCGGGCCAGACGAACGTCACGATCGAAGCGACGATGCCGAGCACGCCCATGATGCCGACGGCCCAGGCGTGCCGGCGGGCGCCCGCGTCGCCGCGGGCGAGCGCGATGAGGAGCGCGACGCCATCGACGAAGGCGTACGCCCCGAACAGAAGGACAAGGGCCGCGAGGGTGACTCCGGGCCAGGCGAACGCCAGGACCCCGAACAGGATCGCGGCGACACCGCGCAGGGCGAAGACCCACCAGTCGCGAGAGATGAGGCTGAGCATCGAGGTTCTCCTTTCGCTTGGAACGCAATCTCGCGTTTCTGGCGTCAGCCTCGACCTTGCCCGGATGAGCGGGCGTCACCCGATCCGGTCGATTGGGGTTGACCGGCGGCGCCGCTGAACCGCGGTCGACGTGCGCGATGCCGACCGGGACACCGCCCAGCGGCGCGGCAGGTCCAGCCTCCGGAGCGCCACGAGCGCGAGGGCCCAGGCGCCCGCGACGAGCGCGAGGACGATCGCGTCCGCAATCGGGAGCGGCTCGAGGTCGAAGAACGAGCGGGCGAGCGGGAGAGCAGAGATCAGGGCGTACGGCGCGGCCATCGCAATCGCGAGGATTGCGGGGCGGTGGTCGCCCCGTCGCTCAGGCTTCGCCAGGAGGACGATGAGCAGCGTCCCGCAGTCGACCGTGATCGTGACGAGCGCCGAGCGCGCGAGCTGGAGCGAGCCCGTCTCGCGGAGATACGCCGCATAGACCGGGACGGCGATCACGGCAACCGCAACGGCGGCGGGAACGGCGAACCGGAGGACGGTGCGGAGCGCGCTCGCGGGCGTCGGGACGGGCCGCGCCCAGCCAGGCACGACGAGGCTCGGCACGCCCACGGTCACGAGAGCCAGGAGCGAGTTGTTCCGCGGCGAGAACGGGAAGTCGAGCCCGGCGACCGCCGCGACGGCCTGTGGCACGACGGCGAACCGATCATTCAGCAGGACGATGTCGGCGACTGCGCGCGACGCGCTCGTGCCGCTCGCCATGGCAACGCCGACGTTCGCCGCCTTGATTGCCGGAATGTCGTTGACCCCGTCACCAATCATCCCGACGTACCGGCCCCGCGACCGGAGGACGCGGACGATCCGGGCCTTCATCGAGGGCTGGACTCGCCCGACCACCGCCAGGTCGTCGAGCCGGTCGGCGAGGGCGTCGTCGTCCAGCTGGTCGAGGTCTGCACCGATCGCCTGGTGGTCGGCGGCGCCGTGGAGGCCCGCGGCTTCGGCCGCCGCTGCTGCGGTCTGTGGCGCATCGCCCGACACGACATGGACCCCGACACCCTCCTCGGCGAGGGCCGTGAGGGTCGCGGCGGCGTCTGGGCGCAGGCGCTCCGCGAATCCGAGCAGGGCGATCGGCGTCCTGTCCGCCGGGAGCATGGGCGAGCCGTCGGGGCCGTGGAGCGAGCTGCCGGCGGCCGTGGCAACGACGAGCACGTGACGGCCCTGGGCCATCCACCGCTCCGCCTCGGCCGCGAGATCGGCGTCGCGCGACGCGTCGAGGACGACCTCGGGCGCGCTGAGGATGGCGGCGGGCGCTCGGGGGCCGGCGAGGACCGCTCCCGACCAGCGTCGTGCGGACGAGAACGGCACGACCTCCGCGACGTCGGTGCTGCGGGGTTGTTCGCCGCGATCCTCGGCCACGAGCCAGCGGCCGATCGCCTCGCCGACTCGGTCGGTCGATCCCGCCTGTCCGGCGACCGCGCGCAGCAGCGGTTGCCCGCCGTCCATGTCAGTGGTCAGCCAGCGAACCTCGGTAACCTCGAGATGCGGGCTCGTGATCGTGCCGGTCTTGTCGAGGACGAGCGTGTCGATTCGGCTGATCGACTCGATCGCGCTGATGCGTTGGACGAGCGCCCCCGCGCGGCTGACCCGGACTGCGCCCATGGCGTACGAGACGGTGCTCATGATCGCGAGGCCCTGGGGCACGAGCGCGACGAGCACCGCCGCTGCCTGCACGACCTGGGCCATGTCGGGGTGGCGACCCAGCGCCGCGACCGCGACGATCGTGCTCACCGCCGCGACGAGGCCGGCCGTGGTCCAGATCAGCCGCTCGATGTCGAGTTGGAGCGGCGTTCGCTCGGTGCGGGTCGCGCGCGCCTCGGTCGTCAGCCGGCTGGCGTAGCTCTCGGACCCCGCATGGATCACCCGCATCGTCGCCGTGCCGGACACGCACGCGCTGCCCGAGAGCAACGGATCGCCGGGCCGGCGGACGACCGGCTCTCACTCGCCCGTGACGAGGGACTCGTCGACCTCGACCTCGCCGTCGACCACCTCGCCGTCGGCCGAGACCTGGTCGCCGTCGGCCGAGACCTGGTCGCCGCGCCCGACGACCACGTGGTCGCCCTGGACCAGCTGCGCGGGGTCGACCCGCGACTCGAGGCCGTCCCGGATCACGGTCGCCGTCGGTGCGGACAGGATCCGGAGCTGCTCGAGGCGATGCTTGGCCCGGGCCTCGAGGCCGGCGGTGACGAGGACGTTGAGGAGGAGCGGGATCGCCGTGACCGCTGCGTCGATCGTCAGGCCGAGCGCCACGAGAACGGCCGAGACGCCGAAGAGCACGAGGCTCATCGGCGCCGACGTGGCCTCCCAGACGATTCTGAGGTAGGACCGCCCGGGATTCGATCGGCCGCGATGCGACCGACCGAAGGTGAAGCGCGGCGAAGCCACGGATGATGTCGTCATGCCCGTGGCTCCGCCGCGAGTGAAGGGGTTGGCCGGGTCAATCAGACCCGGATGGCCTCGCCCGTCAGCTCGAGCGCGGCCTTCGCGTGCTTGCGGGCCTCTTCGAGCTTCTCCTGGCGGGCCCTGTGCGCGGCCTTGGCTCCGTCGATCCGAGCCTCGATCCGGTTGCGCTGCTCCTCGCGGGCGCTTTCGAGCTGAGCGTGCAGCGTCGCGAGTCGAGCCTCGAGCTCGGCCTTCGCCTGCTTGGTCGCGCTGTCGATCCGGCCGGCGAGTGCCTCGACCTTCGCTCGTTGTGCGGCCGCGGTGGCCTGGGCCTTCGCCCTGGCCTCGCCCTCGGCCTGCTCGAACTCGCCCACCAGCTGCCGGGACTCGGTCTCGGCGGCTTCGGCCTCGCGCGCGAGCTGGTCGTCCGCGACCTCGCCCGGGTAGCGCCGGAAGACGGTCGCGCCCATCGCAGCGAGCCGCGTGTCGACCGGTGTGGTCCAGCTCTCGTCGATGTCCGCGACGACCGCAACCCTGCCGGGGGTCAGCGACGTCCCGACCTGCTCCATGAAGTCGACGCCCACGCCGACGCTGAAGAGGTCGTACACGAGGCCGGCGCCGCCCCCGATCCAACCGCCGACGAGGGCGCCTGCGGGCCCGCCGAGCAACCCGACGAGCGAGCCGCCGACGATCCCGACGAGGGTGCCGAGTGGCCCGGAGTCCGCGGCCTGGCGGACGGCCACCGCTCCGGCGTCATCCTTGGCGATGACCGACGAGGCGTAGAGGCTGATATCGCCGTTCCTGTGGACGTCCTTCAGCGCGGCGACGCCCTCGTAGGCGGCCTTCTCGCTGTCGAACACGGCGACGAGGATCTTGTTCACGGTTCCGTCTCCTTTCCATGGGGACCTGATGCGGGCGCAATCCGGGACTGTCCCGTCGCGCCACCTGGTACCGTCGCCGGGGTTCGGCCTCAGCGACGGCGGACTTCGACGAGCTCGAGGCCGAGCGACTCGATCTGACCCAGGACACCGTGGAGCGCGGACTGGTCCTGCAGGTGTCCACGGAGCAGGGTGTCGCCGTGGTCCGTGACCGCGAAGAGATCCGGGAACGCCGTGAGGAGGCGGTCGCCGAGGATCCCGCGCACACGGATCTCGTACCCGGGCGGCTGGAGTCGTTCGGTGGGTGGCTCGTCCATGGCCCGCACTGTCGGCGGCGTCGGGATGAGCGCGCGTCGACCGGATCGGATGACTTTCCGGCGAAGGGTCAGGGACGCCGCGGCATCGATGGCCCGAGCAGCCCGAGTGCTCGCGCTCGCTCCACGGCCTCCGTCCGGCGGTGGGTGTCGAGCTTGTCGTAGATGTGGCGCATGTGGGTCTTGACGGTGCTCGTCGAGACGTACAGCTCGGCGGCGATCTCGCTGGCTGAGAGGTTGCTCGGCAGGTAGCGCAGGACCCGCAGCTCGCTGCTGCTCAGGTCCTCCGCGAGGGCCTGCGGTCGGCTCGCGCGGACCGCGGGCGCGGATCCCCGGAGCACGTCGATCAGGTCGGACAGCAGCGCCGCATGCGCCGTCTCGTGGCGCGGGTGCCGCTCCAGCAGCTCGACCAACCGGGGGGCCGGCGTCGTGACGAACGGCAGGACCAACCCGTCGGGCTCGGCGAGGTCGAGGGCGTGCTCGATCAGCTCCGCGGCCTTCGTCGCGTCGCCGAGCCGGTGGCGGGCGGTGGCCGCGACGACGAGCGCCTGGACCATGATCCCGAGACGGAGGACCGGGACGACCCCGGCGAGGATCTCGTCGAGCGTCGCGATCGCCTCGGCGGGGGCGTCGTCCACGAGGCGAAGGGCGGCGAGGGCAAGCCGCGCCTCGGCACCGTCGCGCTCTTCGTCGCCGAGTGCGGCGAGCGTCGCGCGCGCGGCCGTGATGTCGCCGGCCCGGAGCTGCATCAATGTGATGGCCGCCCGTACCGGCCCGGTGAGGATGTGCCGCGTCGCGAGGACCCGCTGGAGTCGTTCCGCTCTCCGGAGCGCCTCAACCGCCTCGGCGAACTTGCCCTCACCCCCGTACACGTCGCCCTGGACGAAGTGGACGAACATGGCCCCCGCCGGGTCGAGCTCGTCTCGGAGGAGCGGCGTTGCGCGCTCGAGCCGGGTCCGAGCGTCCTCGAACCGGCCCTGGGCCGCGTCCATCGAGGCCAGCGCGGCGAGGGCGGTTCCGGCGACGGGGTCGGCCCCCCAACCATGGGCCTCCGCGCCACGGAGTGCCTCCTCGCATCGGGCGCGCGCCCGCGCAAACGAGCGTCTCGACTCGAGGAGCCCGAGATACGACAGGCACGCGATCTCGACGAACGGCCGCTCGATCTCGCGTGCCAGTGCGAGTGCCTGTTCGAGGTGCCACTCTGCCTCCTGCAGCCGCGATGACCACAGCTCGACGATCGCGAGGTTCATGAGCGCGACCGCCCGGGCGTCCCCGCCGAGAACGAGCTCGCGGGGCGTTCTGGCCTCGACGGGCTCGAGAAACGGGCCGGCCTCGAGCAGCGCCGTGTCGAGGTCTCCGCGTCTGCGGGCGAGGGCAAGGCGTGTCGACGCGAGCGCCAGGTTGACGCGATATCGGGCCTCCGGCGGCGTCGCGTCTGCCCGCCGCTCGGCGAGCAGGAGGTAGTCGGCGGCAGCGTCGTGGGAGCGTCCCGACAGCTCGCGGTAGGCGAGGAGCGCGAGGAGCTCGGGATCGTCTTGAGCCTGCGGAGGCAGCGCCGCGAGCAGCGTGTCGACGGTCGCTGCGTGGCCGTCGAGGACGAGGCTGGGGCCGTGCTCGGCGAGGAGCCGCGCCGCCGACGCCCAGTCCTCGGCTGACTGCAGGTGGCGCACCGCGTCGACGATCTGGCCGTGCTCGACATACCACCCCGCCGCCGCGCGATGGAGCGTCGGAAGGAGCTCCGGGCTCGTCCGTCGCAGCTCCAGGCGAAGGAGATCGGCGAAGAGCTGGTGGTAGCGGAACCAGGCCCGCTCGGCATCGACCGCCGCGACGAAGGCGTTCGTAGCATCCAGCGCCAGGAGGATCCGCTCCGAGCCGGGCGTCCCCAGGAGCCGGTCGGCGAGGGGCCCACTGACGCGATCGAGGATCGAGGTGCGCAGGAGGAGGGTCCGGACCTCCTCTGGCTGGCGCTCCAGCACTTCCGCCAGGAGATAGTCTGCGACCGTCCGCTCGCTGCCCGAGAACTCGGCCACGAACTGGGCAGTGTCCCGACGGCCGGCGAGCGACAGCGCGGCCAGCCGAAGCCCCGCTGCCCAGCCTTCGGTGCGCTCCTGCAGCCGCGCGGCTGTTTCGTCCGACACCGCGATCCCCGATGCCGTCAGTAGCTCCGATGTCTCGGCGGCCGTGAAGCGGAGATCCGCACCGCGCAGCTCGGCCAGTTCGCCGGCCAGGCGAAGCCGATGGAGACCCAGTTGGGGGTCGTGGCGGGTCGCGAGGATGACGCGCAGGTGCGGCGGCCGGCGTGCGAGGAGGCTCTCGAGCTGCCGCTGCGCATCGGTCGAAGGGAGCTCGTGAAGGTCGTCGATGGCCAGGATGATCGGCTCGCCGAGCCCCTCGAGCTCGGCCACCAGGCGGTCGACGAACGCTTGGCCGTCGAACTCCGGGATCGCGGTCCGTCGTTCGACGAGGTCGTCGACGCCGCGAATTGCGCGGAGCGCCTCGACGACCAGGAGCCAGAAGTGCTGCGCGTCGTGCTCGCCGCGATCGACGGTCACCCACGCGGTTCGGGACGCGAGCCCCTCGGCAGCGATCCACGACCGCAGGAGGACGGTCTTCCCACTCCCGGCAGGCGCCGAGAGCAGGGTCACACCCTGGGCGCTGACCGCGCCGAGGCGTGCGAACAGCGACGGGCGGGCGATGACGCCACGGAGCCCGGCAGGCGCGGCCGCCCCAGTCGGGAGCATGGCCACATCGTCGCACACGGACGGCCCGGATCGGCCCCCGAATCGACCGGATCGGATGACGACCGCTCATCTCCTCCGGCCCGATCGTGAGGCGCGGCGTGACTGAGCGGACCAGATTGGCCAGAGCAAGCGGTGGGTAGTCCTCACGCGCCATTGCTGGCGAAGGACACCACTCAGCACTGCGTTCGCCGGCGCCGCATCGCCTCTGCACTGCGGACGCGCTTGAATACGCGTCGGCAACCTGGGCAATGTCGCTGGACCGGCGAAGTCCGCTCCACGATCTGGCGACATCGATCACACTCGACGATGGCTGCAGCAATCCAGGCCCGGGAGCCCTTCGGGCGGGGGAGTTCGATCTCGGTCGGGACCTCGCCGCGCGCAATCAGTAACTGGCCGGGACCGGCCCGCCGGAGCCACTTCCCCTCACGAATCGAGGCCGTTGGCTGGACCGTCTTGCTCGAAGCGAGCCGCCCGATCTCGCCGGGGGTCACAACCCCGCCGCCAGGGTCGAGCTTACCGGCCGCTCCGCGACCAATGGACGATGTCACTGTCGACGGCCCGCTTGACGCCGAAGTCGGCGCCCGCCTTCGACAGCTCGCGCGAGGCGATCCCCGAGATCGACTTGCCGCGCGCCGAGACGCCGACCCGGGCCTCGTCGCTCGTCTTGATCGTCCGCGTGATGGACTTGCCGCCGACCGAGTAGGTGATCTTGTTCGACGAGTTGCCGCTGAAGTCGAGCTTCATGTCAACAGCCGTCCCGGCGTTGTGGTTGCTCGGATGGGCGGCCACGCCGACGAGGCCGAACGCGTCCGCAACCGCCTGCGCTCCCGCCTTCGAGGCCCCCAGGTTTCCGTGGTCCCAGACGATGTCGACGCCGTCCATCGCCGGGACCTTGCTCGGCGTGATCTTGCCCTTGGCGACCTTGACGCAGTAGTGGAAGAGATACGAGCGCTGCGGCGGGCGGTAGCCGGATTCCAGTTGATACGTGATGTTGTTCGCGGCGAGCACGTCGAGGAAGGCGGTGAGGTCGGCGCCGAAGCTCGACTCGAGCTCGGCGATGTCCGGCGTCGCGCCGCCCCAGCGGTCGTCGGCGATCTGCTTCCAGTGGGCGCCGGACAGGCGCTCCTGGTCGGTGAGCGACGGCCCCTCCGACCCGGTGTAGACGCCTCCCACCTCGCTGCCCCAGCCGGGTTCCGTGCGGCGCTGGACGGCGATTGCGGCAAGGGCCGGTGAGACCGCCTCGGGCCCGAGGTGCTCAAGAAGCTCGACGACGGCCCGATTGCCGGCCTTCTGCTGGAGCTCGGCGAGCGGCTCCTCATCCGCGACAGCAGGGCGCGCGCGCGAGGTCAGACGGGGATGGGCCAGTCGCTGCGCATGGACGCACCTGTTCATTGCGTCCTCAGTCGCCGCCGAGCGGTGTCGTCTCGCCGAGATGCGACTTGACGATCTTCTTGATCGGCCCGACGCCGCGCATGTCGAAGTGCATGATGTCCCGCCCCGATGCGATCGTGTTGTCGCCGAGCCAGGTCAGCCCGCCGCCGGTGTCGCTCGCGAGC
>Ga0299915_10002861_pt1 | contig 12524 bp, 6 predicted proteins | sample RVTome_13_FD_200263 | JGI IMG/M metagenome (GOLD analysis project Ga0299915, IMG submission 200263) | Soil microbial communities from uranium-contaminated site in the Upper Colorado River Basin, Wyoming, United States - RVT92D227 (version 2) ...
GGCCGGAAGAGATCGAGATCGTGGGCGACAAGGACGCCGCCGAGGAAAATTGGGGATTTCGGGTCGGGGTGTCTTTTCACAGGTTCGCCGGCTGGTTCACCTGGTTCGGCCCGACTCGCTTTCTCCAAAAGCTGCTGACCCGGCCCCCGATTCTCTATTTCGGCAATTTCTACTCGTTCTTCTATCACGACATCCTTCACTGGCCTTTGAAGGAACGCAAGATCTACAGGAAATGGCTGGTCGAATCCGAATGGGGCCGGCTCTTCAAAGAATATCAGGATAAGGGAAGCTTGGGGAAAACCTGACCTCCGGGATCAAGCAATTTTTTTGGGCGGACACATATCCCTTTTGGCAATGATCTGGGATCAGACCCTCGAATTAAGAGGTCTGATCCCAGAAAAAATCGGCTAAATTTTACTGATTCAGCATCGGGTCCTGGCGGACCGTAATCTTACCCGCGAACGTTTTGCCTCCGACCGTCATTTTCAAGGCATAAACGCCCGGCTCGGCGACGCTTCCGCCGACTCCACCACCCCGGCCGCCAAAACCGCCTCCGCCAAATCCTCCGCCGCCCAGGCCTAACTGCTGCATGAGGTTCCGCTGAATCTCCATGACCCGGCTGTAGTTATTACCGGCCGCATCGATCTGCTTAAGGGCCTCCTGCACGGCCGTTTTCTGCTCGGCGGTCAATTCACCGCGCTGGGCGATCGTTGAAAGCTGCTGCTTGGCCGCGTTGATCGCGTTCTGGATCTGCGCGGGCGCCGGGTCGAACCGGAAGTCCCAGACCAGGCGGTTGATTCCGGCTTTGCCGCTTTCGATCGTGAAAGACTTTTTGTTCTGTCCGGTCACGTCTGTGATCTCGATCGTCACCGGGCCGGCGGGTTTGTCCTTGAGGTAATAGTGGATCAGCGCACCGGTCGGAGGATTTTCTCCCCTGAAGAAGAGGTTTCCGCGGCCGTAGCCGCCCCGCGCAATGCGCAGCCAGCGCGTCGCCGGACGGTTGTTCTCGAAGAGGAAGGCATCGCCCGACAAGACACTGTCGTCCGCCTTCTGCAGGGCCGAGATATCGTCCAGGATCCAGATGCCGCGGCCGTGGGTCGCCGCGATCAGGTCGTTGTCCCGGGGATGGATGAGCAGGTCATGGAAAGCCATGGTCGGGGCGTTGAGCTTGAGGTCCGTCCAATTTTTACCGCCGTTGATGGAGAAGAATACGCCGAATTCCGTGCCGACAAAAAGGAGGTTCTTGTTCTTCAGATCTTCACGGACGACATACACCGGCTGTCCATCGGGCAGGTCATTGGCGATGCTCGTCCAGGTCTTGCCGTAGTCCGTGGTCTTGAAGACATAGGGTTTGAAATTGTCGCTCCGGTGTCCGTCGAAGGTGAGATAACACGTCGCCTCGTCGAAATGCGACGCTTCGACGCGGCTCACCCAGAGGCCCGCGGGCACTCCAGGAACGCCGGCCCGAATATTGGTCCAGGTGACTCCGCCGTTTCGGGTGATCTGGACATTGCCGTCGTCGGTCCCAATCCAGATATGGCCCGGTGTTTTCGGCGATTCCGAGATTGTGATGATGGTGCAGTGCGTCTCGGCGCCGGTGTTTTCGATCGTGATGCCGCCGCTCGGCTTATTTTTATTCGGGTCGTTCGTCGTCAGGTCGGGGCTGATGATCATCCAGTTATCGCCGCGGTCCACGGACCTCAAGAGATGCTGGCCGCCCATATAGATCGTGCCCGGATTATGCGCGGAAATGAGGATCGGCGTGCTCCAATTGAAGCGGAAAGGAGAGCGCTGGCCTCCTGGACCAAACTGGCCCATCGGAGTCCCTGCCTGCTGGGCCGGCGGTTGTCCGGCTTGAGCCTGCTGGCCTCGCTGAGCCGGCGGCTGGGCTTGCTGAGCCGGTGGCTGGCCGCCGCGCTGTCCGGCTTGCAGCTGAGCGCCTGCTTGCTGCGTACCCGCCGGAGGCCAATTGGGATAAAAATCTTTGAAGTTCGCGACATTGTTTACTCTCGGCGTGACCGATCTGGATTCCCGCGTCTCGGCGTTCACCCGCTGGGCCGAGCCGCCCTGGCTTTCACAATAAACCGTCCGCCAGTCCGTAGGATCATTCTGGGTATGGAAGCCGTCGCCGCCGCCGATGTTGAACCAAAAATCGGTCAGAATCGCGCCTTCACGGCTCATCGAAGGACCGCCCCAGGTTCCGTTGTCCTGAAGGCCGCCGTAGACATAATAGGGATCGCGCATGTCGGCGCTCACGGCATAGAATTGGGCCATGGACAAGTTGTCGAAAAAGACCCACGTCCTGCCGTGGTCATACGTAAGGGACGCGCCGCCGTCTTGCCCGACGTAGAAGCGATTCTTGTTCGTCGGGTCAAGCCACATCGTATGGAAGTCGGGATGCAGCCCGCCAATCGTCCTAAACGTCTTTCCGCCGTCTTCGGAATACTGGAGGTTCGTTGTCAGGAAATAGACGAGCTTGTCATCGAGGGGGTTGATGTAGACGTGGCTGTAGTAGAACGGCCGGTTGTTCGTCCGGTTTATGAACATCCACGTTGCGCCTCCGTCCTCAGACCGATAAATACCGGTGCCGAGCTTCGTCATGTCTTTATAATCGGGATTTTCCTTCTGGTTCGGGGCAGTGCCGATCATCCGAGGCGGCTGGAAGCCGTGTTCCACGCAGGCCTCTAGGACCTTCGGGTTGCTGCGGGCGATGGCAATGCCGATACGGCCGACGTCGCCGGCGGGAAGACCCTTCGTCAACTTCGTCCAGGTCTTGCCGCCGTCGGTCGTCTTGAAAATGCCGCCGTTCGGGCCGCCGGAATCGAACCGCCACGGCTGGCGAAGCCGCTGCCAGAAAGTGACGTAGAGAACGTCCGGGTTCGAGGGATCCATCACCATGTCAACGGCTCCCGTCTTACTGTCGCCGGGAAGGCCGCCGGCAAGCTTCTGCCAGGTCTTGCCGCCGTCCGTGGTCTTGAACAGACCCCGGTCGCCTGTGTAGCCCCAAGGGTGTCCCGACGCGGCCACATAGCAGATATCGGGATCGGCCGGGTGGGGGATGACTTTGCCGATCGTCTGCGTCATTTCTAGACCCATCCGGGCGAACGTTTTGCCGCCGTCCGTAGACTTATAAATGCCGTCGCCCCAGGCGACGCTGTTCCGGACGCATTCCTCCCCCGTGCCCACCCAGATGATGTTGGGATCTTTCTGGAAGAAGGCCACGTCGCCGATCGAGGCCGAGCCGTACTTGTCAAAAATAGGCTCCCAGGTCGTGCCGGCGTTTACGGACTTCCACACGCCGCCGGACGCGCCAGCGACGAGCACTTGAGTGAAATCGCTATCCAGAGCTTCAAAGTCCGAGATGCGGCCGACCATGTTAGCCGGGCCGATGTTGCGCCACCTAAGGTCCTTGACCAAGTTCGCCTCTGTGCCCGGACCCTGGGAAAAGAACGGGCCTGCCAGCAAGAGCATGAACATGGCCAGAAAAGAGATGCGAAGATACCTGTGCACTCCTAACCTCCTTGAATGGTTTGAGATGAAGAAAGGACATTCCGCCCTATGCCCCCGGACAAGGTCGGAACATGGGGCTGCGATTCGAAGACGGTCATAGGCTCACCAGTTTTGACGTTGGTAAAGGTGAAATTCTTCCGCTCGAATCATGATTTATGTCGAAAGGAAGAAATTATATAGAAAAAACAAAGATAAATCCACAAAGGCCGGTCGGAGGAAACCTTTTCGCCCGATTTTTCGTCTATTCTAAAGGAACGTTAGGCCTGACAATTCCCTTCTATCCCCCTTTCATAAAGGGGGAGGAGGGGGATTATAAGGAATGTAAAGAATCTTGCGAGGACAGATGTCCCATGAGGAGAACAGCCAGGCGGAAAAGGACAGGCTCTGCTCTTGGCATAAATTTTGCAGATTATTGAGAAGGAGGGTATAAATGAAAAAAGCATTGATCATCGTCATCATCGTGACTCTTACCATCCTGGCAGCCGAAATTCTGGCGGCAGCCCCCCGTGACAGCTGCACGCCGGGGAGCTTCATCAACTTGTATAAGAGCGACGGCAATATCGCGGCCGGGCTTAAGCAACAGGTCTTCCTCAATATCTATGCCTCGGGGAACGTCCAATACTTCAACTCGGCCAGCGACCTGGAATTACAGGCCGGGGCCGTCTACATGCTGCCTCACAAGGTCCTCTTCTTCAGGCTATACGGCGGGACCGGACTCCAGATGTCCCGGAACGAGGGCTTCCAGTATCCCTATGTCGTGCTCGGGACGGATTTCCTTTTTTTCTTCTCCGAGGCGATCTATCCCCTGAAAAGCGAATTGGGGCCTAAGTTCAGAGGCGGGTTCAGCTTCCACTTCTGAAAATGCCGGGGTCAGACCGACTCATTCTTGCATCTGAATAAAGGACACAATACCCTGTCCCCTTTTTAAACGGGAGAGGGTATTGTGTCCCCCCTCTTCGGATTCTTTAATAATTGAACAGAAAACTAGCCTTCAGCATGACCGCGCGGTCCTGGACATAGCCCCTCGCGCCGAGCTCCCGCGACTCATTATAGATGAAATAGATGTTCGCTCCGGGCTTATAGATCCAGCGGACGAGGAAATTGCTTCTGAAGAGATTCTCGGCGTCGTTCCACTGGAGATAGGCTTTGGCATAGAGGTCCGGCGTGAAGGAATAGACGATCCGGCCGCCGGCGATATTCGTCGTGAATTTCCCTCCTTCGACCGGCAGGTCGAACCGGTTCCGATTATAAAGGAATTCCAAGCTGAAATTTTTTGAGATCTTGACATTTCCTTGCGCCCTCAGGCTCAAAAACTTTCCGTTATAGAATCCCCCGATGTCGGCTTCGGTTTCGACCGAAAAATCCCTGCTTTTATTGGAATTGAACAGCGTGACGAACACATCGTATGTGTGCGCGCCCGTCGGTATGAACACGCCCTCCTTGATCTCGAAAGGCTCGTCGAGGAACTCGTAATTCTGAATCACGCCGAGAAACCATTGCGTCCCGTTCTGGAACAGATTGAACACGCCGATCAAATTGTTCCGCGATTCAAGCTGACCGGCATGGTTTTCGATATACGTGAAGTTGTCGATAATAAAAGACTGGCGGAGGCCGAGGAACTTCGGTCGGGGGCTGATGCCGACGTTTCCCCGGAACTTTCGGATGTCGGTCCGGGGGATGAAACCCATCTCGGAATTGAAGTTCTCACCAATGTCCGTGTAAGAGACATCGGCCATCACCAAATCGTTGTTCCAAATGAAATTCAGGTGCCCGGCCCAGTCGTCTCCTTTCCTGCCGGGCGTGTCTGTCTTCGCCAGAAAGCCGCCGCTCTGAAAGTTCTGTCCGAAGGCCAGGCTGAAATCGAGGCCGCCGGCACGGTTATAATCGGAATGAGCCCCCGACACGGAATCTTTGCTTAGGGCCATAATACCGATCGAGGATTTTTCAAAGACATCCCGCTTCAGCCGGAAGACCGAAAAGTTCGTCCGTTGAATATCGACTTGTTCTTCGTCCTCGCGATAGGACGTCCGGTCGGTGAAGATATCAAGGAAACCCAAGTCGTAGCGTCCGCTCTTTCCCGTGACCTTAACGCCGCCGATGATCGGGATCTCGCGGCCGTCTTCCGAAAGCCCGATCGTCCGGCTGAAAAAAAGGAGCGTCGAGGGCGGCTCGTGTTCCTGAAAGCGCTCTCCGAAGCGGAAGATGTCGGCACCTTCCAGGAAAAATTCGCGCTTTTCCGGAAAAAAGAGGTCGAATCTCGTCAGGTTGAACTGTTCCTGGTCGGCTTCGACTTGAGCGAAGTCGGTGTTGACCGTCAGGTCCGAGGTGATGTTCGACGTCAGGCGGTATTTCAGGTCCAGGCCCGCGTCTCCGGAAACGTCGAAAGAGGATTCTTCGTCCGGCTTGTTTCCGCCGCCGATGACGTACGGCATAACCTGTATCCTCTTTCCCTGGCTGAGCCCTTTAAGCCCGGTGAGGTGTCCGTAAAAGGAGATCCTGTATTTTCCGAAAAAACCGTAGTCCCGCAGGACGGGCGTCCAGTAGTCCTCCTCTTTCTTCCGGGCGATGTGGCGGCCGAGGTTAATGCCCCACATTTGGCTGTCGGCCTTTTTGAAGCGGAGCGTGTAAAACGGGATCGCGATCTCGGCCGACCAGCCGTCCTTTCCCCGCCCTCCGCGGCAGAGCCAGATGCCGTCCCAATCCTTGTTGATGGCGGCGCCTTCGTCGCGGATCAGAGCGTCGAACTCAGCGCCCAGTGGGTTTGTGGCGAAATAGAACGCGTTGCGGCTGTCGTGGTAGCTGTCGATGAAGACCTCGACATAATCATTGCTCTCGAGGTCGGCGTCGCGGCGCATCTCGTTGGCTACGATCTTGTCCGGCTCGCCGTCGAAACAGATAAATCCGATATAAAGAAAATCATCGTCATAGAGGACACGGACCTCGGTCCGCTCGGTAGCGGGCTTCCCCTCCTGGGGTTCGCGCTGGACGAGCCGGTCGATGACCGGCGCGTCTTTCCAGGCGGGTTCGGAGAGGACGCCGTCTACTTTGATCGGCTGAGAAATTTTTTTCGCGGCGAATGCATAATCGTCCGATTCGACGCCGGCAAGAGGGCATCCGCCGGCGATGATTCCCACCAGCGCCGCCGCGGCGATGGATCTTAAGATGACGATGCCCTGTTTTTTTGTCATATGTTCGAGCGCCCATTTTAGCGTTATCCCAAATGTTTTGCCAAATAATTTTCCTGGATTTCATCCGGGCGGGCCGAGGCTGACACGGCTGCCTGGCGGCGAATTTTACATTGCAGAATAATTGTGACATAATCCAGGGCTAAACAAACCGCGACAAGGAGGTCCGATGAAGGGTTTGAAAATCGCTGCGCTCAGTTTGATCCTTCTTTCTTTTCTGGTCTGCACGCCGGGGCTTGTGCCTTCGGGCTGGGAGTTCCTGGGCAAGCGGGAGGTCAGCTTCGGCGTCGACCACGACACCATTACGATCCCGGCTCAGATGAGAGCGTTCAGCAAGCTCTTGATCGTCGTTCGGATGAATGACCTGGAGTTATATGACATCAAGATCACCCTCGAAAGCGGAGCCGACTTCTCTCCCAATTTCCGTGGAAAATTCATCGCCAACCGAGACACCCAGATTATCGATCTTCCCGGAGCTGCCCGGCGCATCAGGAGAGTCGATTTCCGCTACCGGAGTTTGCGCGGGACCGCCCGCCGGGCCATGGTCGAACTCTACGGAAAATAAAAAGCGCTATTTCAGTTTAGCCAGGCGCTCTCGGCCGTCGGCTTTTTCGGGAATTTTCTTGTCCGCGTCTTTCCAATACTGAAGGAATTTCGTATATTGCTCTGCCGCCCTGTCCCGAAAGCCTTTCTCTTCAAAAACTCGGCCCAGACGATAATGATACAGCGGATGGATCAGGTAGCGGACCTGGTTCTTGGGGTCGATGGTCATGAGTTTTTCGTATTCGACGATTGCCTTGTCCAGGTCGCCCTTCTTCCAGTATGCCCGGGCCAGGACGTCTTTGAGGAACGGCATGTTGTAGTCGGCGATATTCGCCGTATTCACGTTCGGGAAATTCAGCCGGGTCATCTTTTCCCCTATGGCTATCGCCCGATCTACCGAATTCTCGGCTAGAGCGATCTCCGCGCTCAACAACTCGAAAAGGAAGGTCATCATTTCTCGATTAGCCGAGTCCACGCTGGGAAGGAGAGGCTCGATTTCCCCGCGCCTGGCTTTGGCGGCTTCCGCCCGTCCCTGCTTGAGCTCGACCCAGCCGAGAAAGAAGCTCTGGGCGGCCGTGGAAAAGGCCCGGGTGGAGGGATTTCGTCTTACATTTGCGATATATGCCTGGAAGGCCTTTCGGGCGACGTCGAACTCGCCGCGATCGCAGTGGATATATCCCGTGATCCAATCCACGGTCGCCACGATGTAGTCCACACCGGCTTTCTCAGCTTGTTTTCTAATCGACAAATATATAGCCAGAGATTCATCGAAACGGCCCTGGAAATAGCCATAATAGGCCTTCAGCCAGTACCCCTCCATTTTCGCGGTCGGCGACGGCGCGCGGGCGATGAACTCCTCCAGCCAATGGTTTACCTCGGCGTAATTTTCTTGAAGGGCAGAAATATAGGCCAATCCTCTGCAGGAGCTGTAGAAATCAGGCTTCATAGCCAAGACTTCCTTGTATTTCGCCCCGGCCTCATCCAGCTTTCCCATGCGCAGATAAAGCTCGGCGACGGAATCTATGGGATTGGCGTCGCCGGGGTTGGCAGAGGCATAGCGCTCGAAATACTGGATCGCCTTTTCGAAATTCCCCATCCGAGCGTAGACATAGGCGACCTGATTGATGGCGAGGCCGAAATTCGGGTCAAGAGAGATGGCCTTTTCGTACTCGCCAATAGAATCGAGGTAACTTTTGCGGCCTTCGTAAAAGTATCCCAGCTCATAGTGAGCATGTTTTTCCTGCGGATATTTCTCGGTCAACTCTTTTAAAAGACGGTTTTGCTTGTCCGGATTCCGTTCGATCGTCCCGGCGTAGCGGGCTTCGATATAGAGCCGCTCTTTCTCGGTCGTCTTCCCGGCATATTGTTTAGCCTTCTCCAAGGCCTCGGCGCCGGCCTTAAAATCAGCGAGATTATTGGCGGCCTTGGACAGATAGAGGTAGGCGATGGCGAACGTCGGATCAAGGGCGATGGCCTTCTCCAGGAATTTCCGGGCGTCCGCGTGATAAAACTTTTCCCAGTCGTCCCGGCCCCGGAGGAAGTTGTTGTAGGCCTCCATGGAATTTGTCGTGAGGTCGATGATCTTCGGCTGGGACTTTTCGATCTTGAGGACAGGGAGACCGATACCGCGGGAAACATTGCGACTGATCTCATCGATCTGGGTTTTAAGAATGCTCGCCGGGCCTTCGCCCTTGGACTGGGCGACCTTGAGGAGCTGCTTGGTGGCCGCGTCCAGCACCTTAACATCGGTGACAAACGTTTCGCCCGCTTTGCTATATAATCCGACGACGAGCGCCTCAATGCCTTCCTTGCGGCAGATCTCGAAGCCGCTTTCTTCATCGAGGACGGCCGTTCCGTCTTTGCCAGACTGCTTCAGCAGGTCCTGCAGCCGCTGCCAGGATGTCACCCGGAAATGCCCCGACTGCTCGAGGCTTGTGATCAAGAGATTCGGGATTGTTTCCTGGAGATAATCAAAGGATTTATCGCCGGTCTGGTTCTTGAAACCGATGACGGCGACGGAGCGCTTCAATCCTTCCGGCTGGGGTATGATTTGCCAGACGACAAAGGCCAGGGCCAGGACGAGAAGAATCACAGCCGGCACCCAGAATTTTTTGGAGGGGAGCCGGACCGTGATCTGCCTGGACGTCAGCGGTTTCCGGATCGGCAGAGGCTGCGTTGTCGCCGGCAGCCCTTTTTCGATCTTAGCCAGCTCCTCGAGGATTTCGTCCGCGCTCTGATATCGTTTGTCTTTGGCCTTGTCCAGGCATTTGAGGATGACCTTTTTCAGATCTTCCGGGATCTGCGTGTTGAATTTCCGGGGATCGGGCGGCGCTTCGCTTTTCTGCTTGATGGCGACGCTCAGCGGCGTATCGCCCTCGAACGGGAGGCGGCCCGTCAGCATCTCGAACAGGACGATCCCCAGGGAATAGATGTCCGAGCGCCGGTCGGCCTCTTTGCCGTCAACCTGCTCGGGCGACATGTACTCCGGCGTCCCGATCATGACCCCCCCGCCCGTGATCCCTTTCGCCTTGAGCGAGCGGGCGATGCCGAAATCCATGATCCGGGCGTTGCCCTCGCGGTCGATCATGATGTTCTGCGGCTTTAGGTCCCGGTGGACGACACCCAAGCGGTGGGCTTCGGCCAGTCCTTCGCCGACCTGCCGGGCGATGCTGACCGCTTTGCCGATCGGCAGCGCTCCGATCCTGTGGATCAGGCTCTTGAGGTCCTCGCCGGACACATATTCCATGGTGATGTAATACGAGCCTTCCTCGCGGCCGAGGTCATACATGCGGCAGATGTTGCGGTGGGAGATTCCTCGGGCCAGCTTCAGCTCGTTTCGGAAGCGCTCGATAGTCTGTTCATCCGAAGCGATATCGGGATTTAAGAGCTTCAGGGCCATTTTTTCCCGGACTTCCGTGTCGAAGACCTTATAGACCCGGCCCATCCCTCCTTTGCCCAGGTCCTCGATGATCTGATACCGCCGGGCGAAGGTTGTCCCCGCCGTCAATTCGCGGATGTGCGTTTGCATGGTTTCAGTAAACGCAATATCTTTTTCCGGATGAAGGGAAACGCCGCAGTTTCCGCAAAATCGGGTTTCGGAAGGGTTATCGAACCGGCACTTGGGGCATTTCATCGCTGAACGCTTATGTTCGCCTGATGGAAAAACAATATCAGGTTAAAGGAAAAAGGTCAATAATTTAGGAAACGCGCCCGGAAATACCACGATCCCAAATTCCGGAGAATTTGGGTCATGTCCCCGAATTCAGCGCCCCTCTGCAAATCCACGACCGGGAGAGATAACGTAATTCATGAATAATTCAGATTAAATGATGTGTCCCCGATATTTTCCCAAAGCTTAGGATTTGAGAGTAACAGCCTTGAATTTGGCTGTATCTTTCAGCCTGACTATATGGGCGTTGAAGGCCGACGCTTGCTTTTGCGATTTGATGTTGGCTTCGATCTGGGATTTAACCTGGTCCAGGGGCAATGTCTCTTTCTTCCGGTTTTCGATCTTCAAAATGTGATAGCCATAGGTCGTCTCAACGATATCGCTTACCTCCCCGACCGGAACCGAGAAAGCGGCGTCCTCAAAAGGCTTCACCATCTTGCCGTGTTCGAAATCCTCGTAGAGCCCGCCCCCGTCCCTGGAGGTGGTGTCTTCAGTATATTGCTTGGCCAGTTCAGCGAAGTCTTCGCCTTTTTTCGCCCGGGCCAGGATATCTTCCACCTTTTTTCGAATATCCGTTTTTTCGGCCTCGGTCTTTCCCTGCGTCAAGAGCAGGATGTGCCGGACCGAAGCGGTTTTGTCTTCGCCGTAAACTTTCTGGATCTCCGCGTCGGTCACCAAGGCGCTCGTCGCCAGGATGCCCTCCAGGTATTTCTGGATCATCAAGTCTTCGGAGATGCTCTTTTTAACGTATTCGATGCTGATACCGTTCGTCTTCAGCATCTCCAGGAACCGCGGTTCGCCGCCGGCCGGGGCGTACTGAGCGTCGAGGGCGGATTTTATTTCCTCCGGCGTCGCGGACTTTTTGGCCTCGGTCGCCGCCTCGATCAGGAGTTTTCTCTCCCCAAGCTGGACGGCGGCCTGCTCGATAATACTCTTCAGCCGCTGGGCATCCAGATCCTTGAGCTGGGCGGAGCGGTTTCCCAGGGAATCCTGGAACATCTGGATGACTTCGCCGGCCGTGATGTCGAATTTCCAGGACGTAATGAGAACACTGGCCTTCTCAGGGTCGAGGGCGGGCAGGACCGCCGACAGGTCCTTGGCCAGCTGATAGGCCGGCGTTCCGGCCGCAATCTTCGTCGCCGCCTCTTTCTTAGAAGAGCAGCCGGTCACGGCGAAGGCCAGCCCAAGCAGAATAATGAAGAATTTTCTCATCGAAATCTCCTTTAAACCTAAAAGAAACATCTAGTTAACCACACTCGGGAGCGAAAGACAAAGGAAATTTTTCAGGAGGCCGGGCGTTCAGCGGTCGAGCCGGACATCTTCCCTGTAATCTATGGAGATCTTGGCCCCTGGCTTAGGCTTGAGGAGTTCTACGACCCGGAGAAAGGTCTTGTTGCGTTTTTTCCACATCCGGTTCAGGTTCCGGGCATAATGAGCGATCGCCACGCCGATCCATTGGCCGGCGACGAGCTTTCGGACCACTTGCTTGAGCGAATAGAATTTTTTGTGGCAGACCATCTGCGCTTTTTGCAGGTCGAAGAGGGAAAATCGGGCCGGCTGAAACACGACATGGTGAGCGTCATAAAGCGTCCAATCATGGAAGCGGATCCGGTTCTCAGAGGCCACTTTTTCGTAGAACTCCGAACCGGGGAGCGGCGTCAGGATGAGGAATTGGGTCGAGGTCAGCCGAGCCTTCTTGGCGAACTTGACCGTCCGCATGACCGTTTTCCAGTCGTCCTGGTCAAAGCCCAGGACGAACATCCCGTGGATATGAATCCGGTGCCGGCGGAGGACCTTGACTGCGTTGGAGATTTCGGCCACGGTCTGATTTTTTTTCATGCCCTTGAGGCTTTCAGGGTTGACCGATTCGAAACCGATGTACAATGTGTGACAGCCGGCCTTCTTCATGAGTTTGACCAGCTCCAGGTCGCGGGCGACGTCGGCCCGGACCTGCGTCGTCCATTTAAACTTGAACCGCTCGCGGATCATCGCCTTGAGAAGGACCTTGGCCCGCTCCCGGTTGGCGGCGAAATTGTCGTCATAAAAGAAGATGAAGTTCCCCCGGCGGTCGTACTGGCGCAATTCCTCGATAATGTTCTCCGTTGAGCGAAAGCGGT
>Ga0299915_10002864_pt1 | contig 12523 bp, 13 predicted proteins | sample RVTome_13_FD_200263 | JGI IMG/M metagenome (GOLD analysis project Ga0299915, IMG submission 200263) | Soil microbial communities from uranium-contaminated site in the Upper Colorado River Basin, Wyoming, United States - RVT92D227 (version 2) ...
TGCAGGTATGCCCGGCGAAAGCTATAACCATGGCATAACAAAAAGGTCCTGCCAAAAATAAGAAGAGCCGGTGGTTCCTTGAAGAAGAATGCTAATAAAGCTAATATCCGATTGCTGGACGGTAATCAAGCTGCGGCCGAGGGAGCCAAACTTAGCCGTGTCCAGGTCATTGCCGCCTACCCAATCACACCACAGACGCCGGTTACCGAGGCACTTTCTGAATTTGTAGAGACGGGCAACCTCAAAGCTGAATACGTCGCCGTCGAGAGTGAACACAGTGCCATGGCCGTATGTACTTCAGCCTCCACTGTAGGAGCCAGAACTTTCACCGCCACAAGCTCTCACGGTTTAGCCTATATGCACGAAATGTTGCATTGGGCTGCTGGAGCGCGGCTTCCGGTAGTGCTCGCCTGCGTTAACCGCGCCATCGGAGCACCCTGGAATGTACTCAACGACCAACAGGATTCCATATCCCAGCGTGATACCGGCTGGATACAGATATATGCCCGAAACAACCAGGAAATTCTGGATTCAATTATCCAGGCGTATAAAATCGCAGAAACAGCGTACGTGCCTGTTATGGTCTGTTTCGACGGTTATGTCCTATCTCATACTGAAATGCCGGTGGACATACCATCACAAGAGGATGTGGACAGATTCTTGCCTCCATATAAACCGCACACCATACTTGACCCCGCCAATCCCAAAAACTATAACCTTGTAACGCTTGCTGACCCCAGAGTTAATGCTGAGGGCGTTCTCTGCCATGGATATATGGAACTGAGATACCTCCTCCAGGAAGCTTTGCAAAACTCCGCAGAAACAATAATGCAGATAGGACGGGAATTCGGCGAACTTTTCGGCAGGAACTACGACACTATGTTCTGGAAGGATAGCATGGACGATGCCGACATAGTCATTGTTGCCATGGGCAGCCTGGCTATGGAAGCAAAAGTGGCTATGGATCTGCTTCGGGAGAATGGGCTGAAAGTCGGCGTCCTGGGCTTGAGAGTATTCAGACCGTTTCCTAAAGACGCTTTGGCAAAGGCACTCGAAAAAGCTCGCCTGATCGTAGTTTTCGATAAAAATATCAGCTACGGCTCCGAGGGAGCTACCTGCTCGGAAATCAAATCGGCTCTTTACGGCAGTGGGGTAAACGCAGCCATACGAAACTTCATCGTCGGATTAGGCGGACGTGACATCAAAGCCAGGGAACTGGCAGATGCAGTTAGACAATCGCTACTTTCGCTAAAAACAGGCATCTTAAATATCGAATATCCTGAATGGATATGTTACATCTGAAAGGCATTCCGTTTTGAAAGTTAATGCCGTCAATTTAACCGAAACAGAATATATACTGCCAGGCAACAGGACATGTCTGGGCTGTGGCTTATCTATTGCCTACCGCCATATCCTGAAAGCATTAGACGGACAGGTCATTGTCACAGTGCCAGCTAGCTGCCTTACTGTATTACACGGCATGTACCCGATAACAGCGGTTAATGTCCCTTGCGTTAATACGCCGTTTGCCTCCACCGGGGCATCGGCTACCGGACTGGCTGCCGGACTCAGGGCTACGGGCAGAAAGGGAATTACCGTACTGGCAATAGCCGGCGACGGCGGCACTCATGACATAGGAATCCAATCGTTGAGTGGGGCTGCGGAAAGACAGGAAGATTTCATATACATCTGCTATGACAACGAAGGCTATATGAATACCGGCAATCAGCGCTCAGGCTCAACACCTCTGGGTGCTATCACAGGCACCACACCCGTCCTGGGCAAACGGCAGAATCCAAAGGATATAGCCGCCATAATGGAAGCTCACTGCCTGCCGTATATCGCCACCGCTAACGCCTCTTACCCTCTGGACCTTTACGAAAAGGCCAGGAAAGCAAAGGGTATAAAAGGCACCAGGTTCATTCATGTTTTTGCGCCTTGCCCTCCAGGATGGCAATTCCCCTACAGCGATACCGTCAAAATAGGCCGGCTGGCAGTAGAAACCGGACTGTTTGTGCTTTACGAAGTTAAAGACGGGATTTTCCACCTCACCTCTGCCAGCGAATCCCTTGCCCGAAAGGGTAATCTAAAGCCGGTGAGAGAATATTTGGCTGAGCAAGGAAGGTTTAAGAACCTTACCGAAGAGCAAATCTCTCAATTGCAGGACTGGGTAAATGTCCGCTGGCAATGCTACCTCGAGCGGTCAGCCAATCCACCAAAAACATCCACACTGTCGGCTGGGATGACAGATTAGCTTTCAGAATAGTATAATTACCATATATTATGTCTGCATATAGTAGGATGTTTTTTAAATGCGCCAGGGCGATTTATATAAGTTTTCACTGTTTCCGTTGACAAAGGACATTGACAGTCACGGTCACCTCCACATAGGTGGCTGCGACTGTGTCGAGCTGGCTAAGAAATTCGGCACTCCCCTCTATGTCTTCGACGAGGTCACTCTTCGTTCCAAGTGTCAGGAATTCAAGACCGAGTTTACCAAGCGCCATTCGAACACACTTATTATATATGCATCTAAGGCTTTTCTGAACCAGGCTCTAGCTACGATTTTAAAAGAGGAAGGTCTCGGCCTCGATGTTGTCTCCGGCGGAGAGTTGAGCGTGGCACAATCAGTAGACTTTCCCCCTGAAAAAGTATATTTCCACGGCAATAACAAGACTACTGACGAGGTAAAACTAGCTCTAAATTGGGGAATTGGGCGAATTGTAGTTGACAATTTTGATGAGCTGGAATTACTTAACTCACTGGCTGGTAAGATGGGGATAAGGCAGACAATTCTGCTCCGTCTAACTCCTGGGGTTGACCCTCATACTCACCGCCATACTACTACCGGCATACTTGATAGCAAGTTCGGCTTTCCTCTGACTACCGGACAGGCTGAGACGGCAGTAGCCAAAGCCATGTTGGCTTCAAACCTTAATCTTGTCGGGCTCCATTTTCACCTCGGCTCACCCATCCCCGATACCTCTCCTTATCAGACAGCCATAAACCTTGTCCTGAATTTTGCTAAAGATATGGAAACCAAGCACGCTTTCCACCTTGCTGAACTCAGCCCCGGTGGTGGCTTCGCTGTCAGATACACAGCGGACTATCAGGCGCCGAGTATAGCTGATTATGCTGAAGCTATAACTACTAAGGTAGCAAGCCTAGCCAATGAGCTTGGCTTGACACATCCCAAGCTAATTATCGAACCTGGAAGAGCTATCGTAGCACAGGCAGGCGTGGCTTTATATACTGTTGGTTCAATAAAGGAAATTCCCGGCGTGCGGAAGTATATATGCATAGATGGTGGTATGGGGGATAACATCCGCCCGGCTCTTTACGAAGCACGATATGAGGCTTTAGTGGCGAATAGGGTTGGTGATGACGAACCAACCAATGTTACTATTGCCGGAAAATATTGCGAGTCAGGTGACATTCTAGCCAGAGATGTGAGCTTGGCTTCCGTCTCAGCAGGAGATATCATAGCTATGCCCGTCAGCGGTGCTTATTCCATCCCCATGTCAAGCAACTATAATATGGTGCCCAGACCGGCAATTGTGATAGTCAAAGACGGTAAAGCTCGCCTTATCCGAAAGCGAGAAAGCTATAAGGATTTGATGAGATTAGACTCAATCTAAAAAGATATGTGGAAAACAATTGGACAACCTGAAGCATTAGCTTTACTTGAACATGGCCTTAGAACGGGCAATTTGGCTCATGCCTATCTTTTTATGGGAGCACCCAACATAGGTAAGACAACATTGGCGCTCGATTTAGCCAGAGCAGTTAACTGTCAAGGCAGTGAGCCACCATGTGGTGAATGCCAATCCTGTCGCAGGATTGCAGATGGAAAACATACCGATATTACAATTATAAGTTTGAACTCAGTCAAAGACTCGGGAGAGACAAAATCAAGAGTTGAGATCAGCATCGATGATATTAGAGAACTTCAACACAGCGCCAGCTTGCCGCCGTATGAGGGCAAGTGCAAGGTCTTTATTATCGATGGTGCTGAATATCTATCTACCGAAGCGTCCAACTGCCTGCTTAAAACCATAGAGGAGCCGCCACCTCACATAATGATACTTTTATTGACTGCCGAAGAGACACGACTTTTGCCCACAGTGGTTTCCCGCTGCCAGCGGATAGAATTAAAACCAATGCCAAGCAATGAAATAGAAATGATACTCATCGAATCTCACGGCGTCGATTGCGACAGAGCAAGGCTCTTGGCTGGATTGTCGCAGGGCTGTCTTGGCTGGGCACTAAGAGTTTCAACTGACGACAGTTACCTCGCACAGCGCACTCAAAGATTGACCGAAATGTTTTCTTTGATAGATGCCGGGTGGGAAGAACGCTTCAGCTATGCTGCTAAGCTCGGGAATGACCGCAAGTCGGCTGAGGAGATAATAAAACTCTGGCTCGCCTGGTGGAGAGATGTGATGCTAAACAAATGCGACTGTAAACAAACCACCACCAATATCGACTACACCTCGAAGCTTGAGGAATGGGCACAGATGCTCAGCCTACCAGAAATCAGGGATTTCATCGATAGCTTACGCCAATCATTAAACCAGGTTGCCGTAAACGCCAACGTGCGCTTGGTACTCGAGATATTAATGCTTAACATGCCTAAGAAGGAGAGGGTACCGGGTAATACAAAACAACCCACGCCCGTAAGCCAATAATGCCAGAAATAGTTGGAGTTCGTTTTCATCAAGCCGGAAGGGTCTACTATTTTGATGCTTCGGGCATCCCCTTGGAAGTAAATGACGACGTGGTGGTTGAGACCAGCCGCGGCCACGAATTGGGCAAAGTAGTTATCGCACCAAAACAAGTTCTTCTCAATGAAATAACCGAACCACTAAAACCGATAATCCGCAAGGCACAGGCTGAAGACATAGAAAAAGCCCAACAGCAGCAAAAAAGAGCAATGAACGCTATAGCCAAATGCCAAGAGTTGGTAGAAAAACTCAACCTCCCGATGAAACCGATCTCAGCCCAGTATAATTTAGATAGAAGCCATCTCACCATCTTCTTCAGCGCCGAAAAAAGGGTTGATTTTCGTGAGCTTGCTCGAGAGATAAGCCACAGCCTGAAGACTCGCGTTGAATTAAGGCAAGTCGGAGCTAGAGACGAGGCAAAGTTAATCGGCGGCCTAGGTAAATGTGGTTTCCCCCTGTGCTGTACCACCTTCCTCAGCGAGTTTGAGCCAGTTTCCATCAAGATGGCCAAGGAGCAAGATATTGCGCTTAACCCGATGAAAACATCTGGTGTTTGTGGCCGTCTTCTTTGTTGCCTGAACTATGAATACGAGCAATACAGAGCTATGAAAGAAAAACTGCCACCATTACATCAGGAAGTGTCCACAGCTCTGGGAAATGCCAAAGTGGTCAGTCGCAATCCACTTAAAGAGACCGCAACCGTGGAACTAGAAACAGGTGTTACCGTAGAGCTACCGCTTAGTCAGATAGAATGGCACGAAAAGCCATCAGATGATAAGAAGCAGACAAAAAGCTAGATTTATTGAGGAAGGTATTTCTGCCACTCGGTACGCACACGGAGGTAGTGGAAGGGTACATGGAAGCCATCGCTGTGGGGCTGTCGGGGTTGATGCATAAGTGGCATACCGGCCTCAATAGGTGTCCTCCCAGCTTTTCGGCGATTACATGGTATGCAGGCACTTACCACGTTTTCCCAGCTATGCTCCCCACCACGTCGCTTTGGTATAACATGGTCTAAAGTAAGGTCCTTACTTTCTCGACCACAATATTGACAAACATACTTGTCACGATTGAAAACCTCAAGCTTGGTCAACTTCCGCTGTTGCCGCGGTCGTCTTATAAAATAAACAAGGCGGATAACCGAGGGGATATCGAAAACACCGTTAACAGAATGGAGACTACCCCGCCCGTTCTCCAGAACCTCAGCTTTGCCATAAAAGATCAAGATTACAGCCCTGCGCACTCTGCAGACATTAAGCGGTTCATAATTCTGATTAAGTACCAAGACTGGTGAATTTACCATGTTTCTTCCCCAGCAATTTGAGTTATTTTAGCAAGAATAACTTCGCCCTACAACAAGCTAAGACAGGCGACCTCGCCGCGGGTATCGCTGCTGGGACTTTGCTTCTCGAACACGTGGTGCTTTTATATCGCCTCGATAATCAGGTGCATTTATATTCAAAACGAGACTAAGGCTGGGATCAACCATACGAGAACTGATGCGTCTCTCAATCTCGTCTAAAGAAAGGCAGGTAGTGATCACAGTGGCTAGCCTGGCATTATAGCGATAATTTATTAGCTGATAGAGCTTCTCTTGAGCCCAAGGTGTGGCTGCCTGCTCACCAAAATCATCAAGAATAAGCACCGAAGCCTTCTTAATTTTCTCAAATAGCTCATCATAAGAAACCCTGCTCTCCGGATTAAAGGTTGAACGCAAATAATCGAGCAGGTCAGTAACCACGATGAACAAGACCGATTTACCTTCTCGCCGCAGATGATTGGCAATAGCAGCTGCCAGGTGTGTTTTCCCACAGCCATTGACACCCATCAAAACCAACCAACCTTCCGGAGCTTTGGCAAAATTGACGGCATTGCGGTGGGCTTGCTCCAGGCTCTGACGCTCCTCAGGTGAAAGATTCGAGAGCTTATAATCAAAATTGCTGAAGGTCTTCTTACTTAATGCCTCTAACTCTATGCTGCTGAGATGTTCCAAAGTCAACGTTGATTTCCCCTGAATTACACATATAGTGCACAGCTCAGAGTCAGTTAGATGACCTCGCAAACTCTCATCAAACTCTTCAACCGGGACATGGGTAGTGATAACTGTGGGTAAGCGGACATTAAAACGATGATTAAGCAACTGCTCCAGCTTCCCTTTAGCCCAGGGGGTAGTAGCTGCCATAGTCAAATCATCAAGGATTAAAAGCGGTGCATTTTTCACACGCTCAAACATCTCATCGTGAGCAACATCACTGCTGGGGCTAAAAGCACTCCGCAAGTGGTCCAACAGGTCAGCAGCACCTATGTAAAAAGCTGGCTGACCCAGGCTCAGCCGGTAATTGGCAATAGCGCAGGCTAGATGTGTTTTTCCGCAACCGCTCGGGCCGACTAAAATTAACCATCCCTTCGGTTCGCTGGCAAAAGACTTGGCAGCTTTGTAAGCCCGTGTGAAATTTTGTTGTAATACGGCTTCGTCATACCTACCTGCTGGCAACAGGTTATCGAAGGTCAGCCGAGACAAAGCACCGAGATTACTATACCGTTGAAGCTGAGCCAGTTTCTCTTTTTTCAACTCCCGATGGCTGCATTTACATGGCACGATTCGACTGAAATCAGGATGCCCCGAAGCTGATAGCGGATGTACAAAACCAGCTCCTTTACATATCGGGCAAGTTGAGCCAGGCGAGTTTTCTTCTCCTGAGTTACCGCTTGACCATGTGTCCGTACTTGCCCCTGATGTACTTTTCCCGGTCGTTTTCTTTTTTAAAATCTCTCCCAAGCTTTCCATCATCTTTACCTTCTACAGTCCATCGTTCCAAAATACGCGCGATATATTTCCAATTACGCTTATTCAAGCCAACAGCCTCCTTGAAGGCGCTTTCAATCCACTCCGCCGGATAAAGTTTCTCGGCCTCTTGAAGTTGTTCGGCAATCATAGGCGTGAGCATGCCAATATTTTGTTCATAAAGACTGAAAATATTCGGATGTGGCACAGTCCCTACTCCCTCACCTTTTCTGGGTGCCACAACCAGTTGTGGAAACTCGCCTTGCTGAATCTTGTTAATAGCCTCCCTGGCAGCTTCGTTGTTAATGAAATAGACCTCTTCAGTCGTCCCATCCCGGGCAATACTCAGATACAGCATAGTACCATGCTGTACAGCTTGGTCCAGCGCCTGATGAAGTACCTCGTCTTTGGGCTTGGCTCCACCCTCTATACCACCCATAAACACGGGGTCGGACAGAAGTTCACCATAAGTTACAAACTGAGGATAACCACGACGACGGCTCAGCAGCCAGAAGACATGCAATATTGTCTTAAGCTCAGCAATACCATCTATCTTCGGCATTACGGCGCTGAAGAACAGGTTAGGTATCGGAGTAACTTCAGCTCTTGTGGGAAATCCAGGAAACACTTTCTCAGCCATGATTCTTCGTCCTAAGTAATCCTTAAGCTGCACCCAATTCAGTTTGTAATATGTCTTCGAATCTAGCTGTTCTCGCTTCAAAGCGTAAACGAACTTCGCCTGTAGGCCCATTACGATGCTTGGCTATAATGATATCAGCAATACCCTTAGGATAGGGCTCTATCTCTATATCATGGTCTTTTTTCCATTCATCCTCATTGAAATACATTTCATCACGAGAGATAAAGAGGACCACATCAGCATCTTGTTCAATACTGCCGCTATCTCTAAGGTCGGAGAGTTGGGGTTTATGTGACGCTCGCCACTCAACAGCTCGGCTAAGCTGGGAAATAGCTAGCACCGGTGCGTCTATCTCGCGAGCCAGTGCCTTCAATGAGCGCGTTATATCGCTCAGTTCCTGCACTCGACTTTCACTCTTAATCGCCCCCTGTATAAGCTGCAAATAATCCACAATAACTAAGTCGACAGTGCGCTCACGATGAAGTCGTTGCACCTTACCTCGCATCTCCACCACTCGCATTTGCGGTGAATCATCAATATAGATAGGCGCTTCAGAAAGTATACCACTGGCTTCCATAATCCTTCTCTCTTGTCTTTCTGTATATGTCCCTAAACGAACGCTTTTAGAGTCCACATTGGCTTCGCTGGCTAGAAGACGCTGGACAACCGCTTCTCGAGACATCTCCAGGCTAAGCAGAGCTACGCAGGCTTTCTGGTTGACAGCCGCATTCCTGGCAATATTAAGGGCCAAGCTGGTCTTGCCTGCGCTTGGCCTGGCACCCATAACAATCAGGTCGGAACGTTGTAACCCGCCCAATATGTCATCTACGGCAACGAAGCTGGTAAGAATATGTGCAATTTCTTCTCCAGCGGGCTGGGGCCCGGTCTCTTCAAAATACTGACCCAGAATCTGACGAATAGGCACAAAATCCTGATGGCTTTGTCGCTGTCTTACTTTAAATAATATATCCTCCGCCCTACTAAGCACAGTATCGACTTCGACATCAGCTTCATAGCCAAGAGCAGTAATCTGGCTGCCGGCACTTATAAGCCGTCGCATTACAGCCGATCTCAACACGATCTGCGCAAAATGCTCGATATGTAGAGATGTTGGTACCATAAATACCAGGTGGCTTAAATAAGCAGCCCCCCCAACCTCTTCAAATTTGCCTTTCTGGACTAACTCGTGAGCTACAGTTATCTGATTTATTCCCTCATTACGTTGATACAGGTTGAAACAGGCCTCGTAAACCAACTGATTTTCCGGCGAAAAGAAGTCCTCCGGCCTGATAAAAGCAGCAACCTTGAATATAGCCTCACCATCAATAAGCAGAGAGCCAAGCACTGCTTTTTCGGCTTCGATATCATGTGGGGGTAAATTATCGTTATTCATTCGAAGCGGTTTCTTCCTCAATGATTACTTTAATTTTAGCCTGCGAACCTGCGCCCAAATTAATTGCTACTTCATAGCTACCGGGATGATGCAAAGGTTCCTCAAGTTCAACTTTTTTCTTGTCAATCTCAAAACCTGAAAGATGGGAGAGTTCCTTAGCTATATTGGCAGTTGTAATAGCACCATGAAGGCGCCCTTTAGCACCTGCTTTAGCCTTGAAATGCAACTCCTTACCCTCCAACTCCCGAGCCATCCTGCTGAGTTCTTCTTGCTGGCGAGCCTGACTCTCTGTCTTCTCGTCAGACATAGCTTTAGCTGCCTTTATTGCCGAAGGTGTTGCCGGTAACGCCATGCCTTTAGGCAAAAGAAAATTCCTGGCATAACCATCAGCAACTTCTTTTATCTCCCCCCTCTTACCTTTAGGCACACTCTTTAAAAAAATAACTTTCATTCTTTAACCCCTATCTATATTGAAATTAGTTTAATAACTTCCAAGGACACCGGAAAATGCAGGCTGTCAACAATATTTTATAATTTCTGCATAAATTTTGCCTAGCGTCAGCAAAGATGTTTCCACAGAAAAAATCACTTTTTGCTGTAGCCTATTAAACATCGACTACAGAGCAAAACTCAAAAACACGTTAAGACAACTGGCTGGAGAACTCATCCTGAACTTTGGCTAACGTCTGCGATTCACTCAGGAGGTCAACGACCGTCATAGCCAGAGCCTTAGCCGCATCCAACAGCCCCTTATGACCTGATTCAGAGGCAGCAGCTACGGCAAAATCTGTCGAATGTAGCATTACGTCGGGGGAAGCGATGGCAACCGTGGGATGAATGGCAGGTATAACTTGGCTAAGATTACCCATGTCAGTACTGCCAAAACCCAAATAAGGTTCGAAGGGTTCCACTCTTCTGCCCAGAGATTCCAAATTCCTAGCAAATAGCTGCGCCAATATCAAATTATTCTTCATCGGGGCATAAATTATCTCACTCCATTTGTATTCCAATCTTGCACCTGTAGATAGAGCCGCCCCTTCGAAGCAATTTAAAACCCTCTGCCTCAACTCATCAAGGTAGGCACTATCAGCAGCACGAACGATAAATGTAGCTGCCGAATATGCCGGGACCACGTTAGCCGCATCGCCACCACTTGTAATTATGCCATGAATCCGAGCCTTATCTTTGACATGCTGGCGAAGTGAATTGACAGCATTAAACGCTAAAATCATAGCTTCGAGAGCATTTATCCCCCGCTCAGGGAAGGCAGCAGCATGAGCCTCCTTACCAAAGAATTCAATTTCCAGACCAACACAGGCTAGTGCTTCCGTAATCGCCACGTTACGCACCGCGGGGTGAATGATCATAGCTGCATCCACTCCATCAAAAACACCTCTTCTCAACATGGGCACCTTACCACCAAAAAGCTCCTCTGCAGGTGTACCGAAGACGGCGATAGCCCCACCGCAATTGTCAATAACACACTTACTGGCTACACCAGCCCCTACCGCTGAAGCAGCTATTATATTGTGTCCGCAAGCATGCCCTATCTCAGGCAAGGCATCATATTCGCCGAGCAGGGCAATTACAGGTTTACCACTGCCATAAGTCGCCTTAAAAGCAGTAGACAACCCCCCAACCCCCACCTCTATATGAAAGCTGTTTCTTGCTAAATAATCGGTCAACCAGGCTGATGCCCTCTCCTCCTTGAAACCTAACTCAGGGTTGTCATGAATCTTGAGGCTTAACTCAACGAGTTCTCTGCGCTGCTGCTCTACCTGCCTGCTTACCTCGGCTTTCAGTGCTGCCTTCGTCAAATTCTTTTCCGCCACTGCTTGGCTTGCCCTCCCAGATAGCCATTATACTCCAAGAGCTAAGCACATTCTACCTGTTTTCAGGCAGATTCAAACCACTCTATGCCGACGATTACATTAGCTTGACTTTAGAAATATCGCAACTTATAATTAACCCGTTCGTAAGAGTTAATAGATAAAATGCACATCAATGTTGCTCAGCTACTTAAGGAACCGATAGGCTCAAGCCGTAGCTACCAAATAGACGAGAGCCTGGATATGGACAACATAAACGCTGTCAAGGGCGAGGTAACATTAATCCGTACCAACCGCGGTCTTATGGCTAAAGGTGAAATCACTGCCAGCGTAACAGGAACTTGCAGCCGGTGTATCAGATCGATTGATTATGAAGTAAGCTATGACTTTGAAGAGGAATGCCTTCCTAGTGTAAATGCTTCTGAAGCTTTATCTTTACCTGACCAGACTGATAGCATTACTATTGACGAGAGCCAAATGGTGGACTTAAGCGAAGTGATTCGCCAATACACCTTACTGACTATGCCAGTCAAGCCACTTTGCCGCCCAGATTGTGCTGGAATATGCCCATCTTGCGGACATGACCTTAATCAAGGACCCTGCAGATGTCCATCTCATACCTATGACCAACGCTGGGCAAAACTAATCCGCTCAGGGAAGGAGAGTAAAACCTAAATGGCGCTACCTAAGAGAAAATATGCCAAATCACGACAAGGGAAAAGGCGTAGTCACCTGGCTCTGAGCGTCCCTAAATTGGTTGATTGCCCTCAATGCCATACTCCTAAATTACCTCATCATGCCTGTCCCACCTGTGGCACCTATGCAGGAAGGGAAGTGATTCAGATTAAAACCCAGAAGAAAACACCCGGCCAGTAACTCCTAGCTCGGAGACATAACTATTGCGTAAAACCGTTGGACAAGTTAGACAAAGAAAATAATTGTCCTTAAGTGAATGCGAATTACAAGGAGGAGATATGGTAGAAGCAATAAAAGTCGCTTATGTTTTTCCCGGACAGGAATCTCACTCTGTAGGCATGGGGCTAGACCTTTATGTCCACTATTCTTCAGCCCGAGAAGTTTTCGATGAGGTTGACAAAGCTCTGGGTTTCCCATTGTCTCATTTATGTTTTGAAGGCCCTCAAGAAGACCTAA
>Ga0299915_10002866_pt1 | contig 12521 bp, 8 predicted proteins | sample RVTome_13_FD_200263 | JGI IMG/M metagenome (GOLD analysis project Ga0299915, IMG submission 200263) | Soil microbial communities from uranium-contaminated site in the Upper Colorado River Basin, Wyoming, United States - RVT92D227 (version 2) ...
CTTGCGCCTGTGCAACCCACCGATGACCTCGCCCAGGTGCTCCTCGGGAGAGATCACCTCCAGGCGGGCGATCGGCTCGAGCAGCACGGGGCCCGCGCGCGACGCGGCGTCCCGCACCGCGTCAGCCGTGGCGACCTTGTAGGCGAACGGCCTGGACGACCCCTCGCGCCAGGTCGCGGCCGCGAGGACCACCTCCACGTCCTGCAGAGGATGGCCCTCGAGGACGCCGCCCTCCGCCGCCTCGCGCGCTCCGTGCTCCATGAGCTGCCGGAGCTCGTCTCGCAGGAACGGGAGGGACTCGACCTCCGGCGCGACGCGGAACCGGAAGCCCTCTCCGCGAGGGAGGGGCGCCACGCGGACGCCCACATGCGCGAAGACCCGCGCCTCGTCGATGGTGCGCTCGAAGGTGCTCTCGGCGGTCGCGTGGCCGGTCAAGGTCTCGCGCAGGAGCACCTGCGGGCGCCCGGTGCGAACCGAGAGCCCGAACTCGCGCCGCAGGCGCTCGGCCACGATCTCGAGGTGCAGCTCGCCCATCCCCGAGATGAGGAGCTGCCCCGTGTCCAGATCCTCGCCGAAGCGGAAGGTGGGGTCCTCGTCGGTGACCCGCCCCAGCGCCTCGAGGAGCGGGGCGCGCTCGCCCGGCGTGGAGGGCTCTATCGCCTGGGAGATGACGGGCTCGTACCCGGAGATCCGTTCCAGCACGAGCGGGTGGTCGCGGTCGGTGAGGGTGTCTCCTGTGCGCGTCTCCCGGAGCCCCATCACCGCGAAGATCTGACCCGCCCCCATCGCCGGCACGCGGGTCTTCTGCGCCGCGTGCATGCGGAGCAGACGCGATACCCGCTCCGCCTTTCCCAGGCTCGCGTTCCACACCTCGTCCCCCTCGGCGATGCGGCCCGAGTAGAGGCGGAGGAAGACGAAGCGCCGCTTCTCGTCCAGGAGCGACACCTTGAACGCGAGCGCGAGGAGCGGCGCGCTGTCGTCCGCGGGGCGCGTCTCCTCGGAGCCCGGTTTCGGAATAGTTGCGGGGATAGTTGCGGAAACAGCTGCGGAAGCAGCTGGGGAGCCAGCGGGCCGCGTGCCGACGGGCGGCGGGACGTCGAGCGGCGACGGGAGCCAGTCGCACACGGCGTCGAGCAGCTGAGGGATGCCCTTGTTGTGCAGGGCGGAGCCGCACAGGACCGGCACGAAGCGGCCGGTCAGGGTGGCCCGGCGGACGGCGGCCCGCAGCGCCGCCTCGTCGAGCTCGACGTCCGAGATCACGGCCTCCGCCACCGGATCGTCTAGATCGGCCAGCGCCTCGAGCAGCGCCTGCCGGGATGCCTCGCCGGCGGCGCTGAGCCCCTCCTCGGCCACGAAGGCGCGCGGATCCTCGGGATCCGTGAAGCGGACGGCGCGGCGCGACACCAGATCCTCGAAGCCCTCGAAGCGCGCCTCGGCGCCGATGGGGAGGTGGACGGCGGCGATCGCCTGCTCCGGAAAGCGGCGCCGCATCGAGGCGAGCGTGGCCGCGAAGTCCGCGCCCACGCGGTCCATCTTGTTGGCGAAGGCGAGCCGCGGCACGTGGTGGTGATCCGCCTGGCGCCACACCGTCTCGCTCTGCGGCTCGACGCCGTGCACGGCGTCGAAGACCGCCACCGCGCCGTCGAGGACGCGCAGGCTCCGCTCCACCTCGATGGTGAAGTCGACGTGCCCGGGCGTGTCGATGAGGTGGAGCTCGTGGCCGCGCCATTCGAGGCTGGTGACGGCGGAGGTGATGGTGATGCCTCGCTCCCGCTCGAGGTCCATCCAGTCCATCACCGCCTCGCCCTCGTGGACCTCGCCCATCTTGTGCGTGCGCCCTGCCACGTAGAGCAGGCGCTCGGTGAGCGTGGTCTTGCCCGCGTCGATGTGGGCCATGATGCCGAGGTTGCGGATGGCCCGCATCCGGCGCTGCCCCGCGCGCTCCTTCTTGGCTGGCTCGGTCTTCCCTGGTTCCGTGCTCATGGTCGGGCGAGAAGCATACCCCTAGACCTGGTAGCGGTGCCTCACGTGCTCGTGCCAGTTCTCGACGGCGTGCAGCGCTTCCTTGAGCCGCGTCCTCTCGATGGCGGTGAGCTCGGAGAGCGCCACCTTCGTGGTCGGCGGCGCGCCGCGCCCGAGCGCGTCGAGCTGCCGCCGCAGGCGGAGCCCGAGCACGAAGCGGAACGCCTCCGTCACGATGGCGCGGTCGCCCTCGTCGATGAGCCCCGCCCGCGCGGCGGCGGCCAGCCGCTCCATCGTGCTCCGCGCGCGCGTCCCCGCCTCGAGCCCGAGGCAGCGCGCCAGGAAGACGACCGGTGACACCCCCTGCGCCTTGAGGTCGACGATCGACGACTCGCCCCGCAGCCGGAGCATGAACCGCGCCGGCGGGCGGAACTCCATGGCGGAGCCGGCGAACAGGCGCAGGAAGGCGATCTTGTGCGCGGCTGCGGCCAGGATCGCCTCCAGCGGCTCGAGGTCGAGCGTGCCGCCCACCCGGCGGAAGTCGAAGAAGATGGACGCGACGAGGAGCGCCTGTGGGTTCGGCACCTCGATCCAGCCACTGAAGCGGTCGCGCCACTCGGAGAGCGGACCGTTCCAGGCGCGGGCCATGTAGCCGCCCGGGCACTCGGGGAAGCCGGCCGCCTGCAGGTCCGCGTTGACGCGCTCGGCGAGCGTCCGGAACCAGGCGCGATGCGGCGCGCCTTCCTCGGCGAAGACGAGGGCGTTGTCCTGGTCGGTGAGCAGCGTCTGCTCCATGCGCCCTTCGGACCCGAAGACGATCCAGGCGTAGGGCGCGGGCGGGGCGCCCAGGTCGGCTTCCGCCAGCTCCAGGATCCGGCGCAGCAGCGCGTCGTTGAGGCGCGCCAGGAACCCGGCGATGGCGGTCGCGTCGAGTCCGCCGGCCAGGAGCGAGGCCGACATCTCCGTGACCCTCTGCCCGTATCCGGGCAAGCTGTCGCGCGAGGCGAGGCGCTCGATGCTCCGGAGGACCGCGATCGGCCCCGGCGCCGTGTGGCGGAGGAAGTCGGTGGAGGTGACGATCCCCACGATGCGGCCGTCCCGCGTCAGGGGCAGGTGGTGCACGTCCCCGTCGAGCAGGCTCACCCAGGCGGCGTGGACCGGCGTCGTCACGGGCGCGGTCCTGAGCGGGCTCGAGCAGACCTCCCCGACGCGCGTCGCCGGGCCCAGCCCCGCCGCGAGCACGCGGCCGCGCAGATCGCGATCGGTGACGATGGCGGGCGGGTCGGTCCGCACGAGCAGCGAGGAGATCCGCTCGCGGCGCATGACCCGCGCCGCCTCGCCGACGGAGGTCTCGGCGGTCACCCACACCGGCTCCCGGGGGGCGATCTTCTGCACCTCGAGCGCCAGGTCGGGACGGAAGCTCGCCATCTCCGTCCGGGCCAGGCTCGCTTGCAGGCGTTGGGCGGCGCGCGACGCGAAGTTCCCGGCGAAGCGCGCGTCCGTGAGCAGGCGATGGAAGGCGTGCTCCGGCAGCCGATAGACGACGAGATCCTCCTCGACCACCACATCGAGCGTCGCCTCGTGCCTCAGGAGGGACGTGTACCCGAAGACCTCGCCGTCCTCGAGCACCTGGAGCGTCCGCCCGTCGCGCTCGAGCCTGACCGATCCCTTGCGGATGACGTAAAGGTGGTGCAGCCGCTCGCCCCCCGCGCGCACGAGCCACGCGCCGGCAGGCTCGAAGGCAACCTCCAGGGTCCCCGCCGCCTCGTCGAACAGGGGACGCGGCAGCGCGTCGAAGGGCGGGATCGATCGGAGGTATGCGGCGGGGTCGGTGGCTGCCATGCGCGCCCTACGAGTGGTATCGGTAGGACGCCCTCTCCTGCCAGCGCCTGATGGCGCGAAACGACTCCTTGAGCCGGGTGCGCTCCGTTCCCGTGAGCTCCGACATCGCCACCTGCTCCCCGCCGCCTCTCCCGGCGGCCATGGCGCGAAGCTGAACGGCCGCGCGCAGGTGGAGGAGGAAGCGGAACGCCTCCGTGATCGCCGCGTGCGTACGCTCCAGGATGATGCCGGCCTTCAAGGCATCGTCGAGCCGCGAAAGGGTATTCCGCTCCCGGCTGCCGAGCTCGACCGCATAGCACCGAGCGAGGGACACGATCGGCCAGAGCCCCTGGCGCTCCAGGTCCACCCGCGAAGCACGACCGCGCAGGCGCAGCGCCATCGCCAGCGGGGGCTCGAGGGCGAGGGCCTGCCTCGCCAGGGCGCGCACGAGGAGCGGGTCGCGCCGCGCGGCGAGCGCGGCCTCGATGGGAGCCACGTCGAGAGTCCCTCCGGTGCGGCGCAGGTCGAAGAGCGGAGCCGCTTCCCACGGCCGCCCGGGGACGAGTGCCTCGATCCGGGCAAGCCATTCCGAGCGCGTGCCGCACCGCTCCCGCGCCATATGGTCCGGCGACCCGGATGGGAACCCCGCCGCCGCCAGGTCCGCTTCCACTCGCTCCACCAGCGCCCGGAACCAGTCGGGCTGCCCCGCGCCGTCGTCCCCGTAGGCGAGCGCGTGATCCTGCTCCCCGAGCAGCACCTGCTCGCGGCGACCTTCCGGTCCCGAGGCAAGCCAGGCGTAGGGCGCCGGCGGGTCGCCCAGCTCCCGCTCGGCCATGTGGAGGAGGCGCCGCAGCAAGGTCCCGTTGAGCTGGGCCACGAGGCCCGCGACCGCGACGGCGTCGAGCCCCGCGGCGAGGAGCGCCGAGACCATCTCGGCGACCGTCGGGCCGTACTCGGGCAGGCCATCCCGGGAATGAAGCTGCTCGAAGCGGCGCAGCACCGCGACCGGTCCCTGCGCCGAATGCCTGAGGAGATCCGTCGACGTGAGCACGCCCACCACCTCGTCCTCGCGCATCACGGGGAGGTGGTTCACGCCCGCCTCGAGCAGCGTCCGCCATGCCTCGTACACGGGGGCCGCCGCCGCCACGGTGCGGAGCGGGCGCGAGCAGACGCGGATCGCCGGGGCCTCGGGGCCGATGTCCTCGGCGAGCACCCGGTTCCGGAGGTCGCGATCGGTGACGATACCGGCGGGCTCGCAGCGGAGGAGGACCGACGAGATGTGCTCGTCTCGCATGATGCGTGCGACGTCGCCCACGGACGCGTCGGAGCCGACCCAGACCGGCGGCCGGCGCACCAGCCGGGCCACCTCCACGCCGATGTCGGGCTCGAACCGGGCGACCCGCGGGTGCTCCAGGCTCGCCTTCAGCCTCTCCGTGAGGCCCACCGCGAAGTGCGTGGCGAACCGGGCGTCGCCGAGGAGGCGCTCGAACTCGGCCGCAGGCAGGCAGTAGGCGAGGAGCCGCTCTTCCACGATCACGTCGAGGGTGGCCTTCCTCGAGATGAGCGAGGTGTAGCCGAACACCTCACCCTCCTCGGTCACCTGCAGGACCTGCCCGTCGAGCTCGATCCGCACCGCGCCCTTGCGGACGACGTACAGGTACCGGAGCGGCTCGCCGCCCGCAGACGCCAGGCGCGCGCCCGCCTCGAAGAGGCCGATCTCGAGCCCGCGCGCCGCCTCCAGGAAGAGCTCCTCGGGAAGGAGATCGAAGGGCGAGATGCGCCGGACGTAGGCGACCGCATCGAGGGCGGCCACCTCCGGGAGTGACAACGGGCTTTCACTCCTCGACGCGATGGATGATCTCGACTATCTCCCGCTCCAGCACCTTCGACGGCGTGACGAGCACGTGCTTGCCACGGAAGTCGGCCGTGTAGCGGGGCTCGTCCTTGCTGCGGGTGTAGGCGGCCCGCAGCTCGTCGGAGCGGATCTGGACCTCGCGCTGGGAGAGCCCCTTCTCCTTCATCAGCCGCTTGAAGTTGTGCTCCTCCCCGCCCTCGAGCCACGCGATACCGAAGGCGTCCGGCGGCCTGCCGATGAACACGTAGATGGCCCGGTCACCCGGGACGAGCTCCAGCTTGTCGTGAACCTTCTTCGCGAATTCCTCGACCGTCGGCCTGTCGCGCTCGAGCCGCGCCGCGGCGGGCGAGGATGGATCGAGAGGGTGATGCTCCTTCTCCGTGCCGAACAACCTTCCGATGAGGCTCATGGTCCGCTTCTCCGGGAGCAAGCGCGGGTCGAGATGACCCTTCGGATAGCGGCCCGACTATCCTGTCCACCTCCGGGACCCCACCGCGGGGTTCCGGACCCCTTTCGGCTTTCACGCTCCCTCGCACGAGTTCTGCCGGCGGCCAGTACGGCTTTCACCGCCCTTGCAGTGCTTCCGTGAGGATGATGAGCACGATCCAGACGCCCGCGACGACTCCCATCGAGACCGCGAGGACGCGTCGCTCGCCGGACCCGGGCGGCATCATCCGCGCGACCGGCCGGGTCACCGGGCTGCCGAGCAGGCGGAAGAACGCCTTCACCTTGCTGTCGGGCTTCGTGATGTAGCGCTCGGCGATCCATCCGAGCCCCAGGTAGAGCACCACCATGAATGCGATCAGGCGCAGCATCGTTAGCACCCTCTCGATGGCGCTGCCGTCCATGGTGGCGCGGAATGGGCGGGTGGAGGGGCGACCGCCCTCCACTCCGCCCGGATCCCTACCCTTTCATCTGGCCGGGACGGGGCTGACCGCACCGGGCGCGGCCACGCCACCCGACTTGGGGTACCGGATCTCGACGACCAGGTCCTGCATCTCCTTGGAGGGCGCCTCGGTCAGGATCGAGACGATCCAGATCGTCACGAATCCGAGCGGGATGCCGAACACGCCCGAGGCGACGGTGGCGGTACCGAACCACGTCATCCCGAAGAACCGGCTCCCGATCATGTAGAAGAGCGTGATGCTGAGGCCCACCACCATGCCGGCCAGCGCGCCGGCCTTGTTGGCCCGCTTCCACCAGATTCCCATGACGAGCGCCGGGAAGAAGGACGCCGCGGCGAGGCTGAACGCCCACGCCACCAGCTCGACGATGATGGCGAGCCGGAAGGTCGCGGTGAAGGCAGCTATGAGCGCCGTGACGATGAGCAGGACCTTGGTGATGGTGAGGCGCTTCATGAGCGAGGCCTTCGGGTTGATGACGTTGTAGTAGAGGTCGTGGGAGATGGCGTTCGCGATGGTGAGCAGGAGGCCGTCCGCGGTGGAGAGCGCGGCGGCGAGACCGCCCGCCATGACGAGCCCCGTGATCACGAAGGGCAGCCCGGCGATCTCCGGCGTCGCGAGCACGACGAAGTCCGTGCTCTTCACGACGAAGTCGCCGAGCTGGACGACCCCGTCGCCGAGCTTGTCCACCACGCTGAACAAGCCCGCCGGGCCCCACAGCGTGACCCAGCGCGGCAGGTCGGACATGTTCGAGCCGACGAGGTTGCTGAAGACCGCGTTGCGAGCGAAGGCGGCGTACGCCGGCGCCGTGAAGTAGAGGAGGAAGATGAAGAAGAGCGACCACGCGACGGACGTCCGCGCCTGCCGCACGGACGGTGTCGTGTAGTAGCGCGTGAGGATGTGCGGGAGCCCGGCCGTGCCCACCATGAGGCAGAAGGTGAGCGCGAGGAAGTTCCACATCCCGGTCCCCCCGGGGACCTTGAGGTAGTTCTCCAGCGTCGAGTCCTTGGCGACGAGCGGCTTCGCCTGCGCGTCCGCGGTCTTCTTCTGGTCCGTGAGCTTCGCCTTCTCGGCGGCGGGAAGCGCCGGGTCCTTGAGTCGTTCGGCGATCTGCCGCGACTCGGCTGCCCAGGCCTCGCGGGTCGCGACGTTGGCCGGATCGCGAGCGAGCTCGATCACGCGGGCGTTGTTCCTCTGCAGGAGCTGTCCGTACGTGAGCTGGGGAACGGGCACGCTGAAGAGCTTGAACGACAGCACCACCACCGGGACGAGGTAGGAGAGGATGAGGATGATGTACTGCGCGACCTGCGTCCAGGTCACCGATCGCATCCCGCCCAGCACGGAGCAGAAGAGGACGCCGATGAGGCCGACGAACACGCCGATGTGGAAGTCGAGCCCGACGAAGCGGGAGACGATGAGCCCGACGCCGGTCACCTGCGCGATGAGGTAGGTGAACGAGGCCAGGATGGCCGCCACCACCCCCACGATGCGGGGTGCGTGCCCGCCGAAGCGGGCGCCCAGGAAGTCGGGGATGGTGTAGCGGCCGAACTGCCGCAGGTACGGCCCGAGAAACACCGCCAGCAGGAGGTACCCACCGGTCCAGCCCATGACGTAGGCGAGCCCGGAGAAGCCCTGCGCGGAGAGCGCGCCGGCCATCGAGATGAAGGACGCCGCCGACATCCAGTCCGAGCCGGTCGCCATCCCGTTGAACACGGCGGGCACACCGCGCCCGGCGACGTAGTACTGGTCGGCCTCGGAGGTGCGGGTGACGATCCCGATCACGACGTAGATGCCGAGCGACAGGCCCATGAAGATCCAGCCGACCCAGCGGTTCGGCAGGTTGAAGACCTCCTGGGCGACTCCGATGAGGATGGTGACGCCGATGAACGAGATCGTGTAGAGGCCGAAGACTTTCCTGAGGCTCATCTCACGGCCTCCTCGCGGATGCCATACTCGATGTCCTTCTTGTTCATCAGCCTCGCGTACACCGCGATCTCGATGACGAACACGATGAGGGCGCCCTGCGCGGCGATGTAGTAGCCGAGGGGGAACCCGAGGAACACGATCTGGTTCAGGTCGCCGGCGAGGACCCCTCCGAAGACGTACGCGACCAGGAACCATATGACGAGGAGAATCACGGTGAGTCTGATGTTGTACTTCCAGTAGCTCTCACGCTGCTCGGGCGTGAGCTGCGGCTGCGCCATCGGCATGATTCCTCCCAGAGTGAAGCCCAATCCCTGTTGTAGAGCAAACTTGGTGAACTGCCGCTCCCGACGCAATCCGAGCGCGGGGCCAACCCATTCGCGCCCAGCGCCGGCTCGCCCCCGCCGGGGCACACATTGCCCAGCGCGCGCGGCAGCATTGCGCGGCGTGTCACGACGCACCACGACCGAGTACGCACTATCGGTGTCAGCGCAGGTCGCGGAGCGTCCGGGCGCCGAGCGCCATCCGCACCGCCAGGAACAGCTCCGCCGTCGCCACGGCGTCGGCGAGGGCGTCGTGGGCCTGGTACTCCGGCAGCCCGTACCCGGCGCGCGCGCGGGAGAGGTTCAGCGCCAGCACGTCCCTCGAGAGGCACGGGTCCTTGAGCTGTGCGTTCCTCACCAGCAAGCGCATGGTGTCGACGATCCGGGGCGATGGCCAGGTGACATCCATCCGCCCGAAGTCGCGCCGCAGGAACGCGACGTCGATCTCGGCGCCGTGGACGAGGAGCACGCCCTCGCGGAGGCGCCGGTCGATTTCAGGCAGGACGTCCCCGAGCGGGGGGGCTTCCCTCACCTCCCGCCAGACGAGCTGATGCGCCTGCACCGAGACGGGCGAGATCAAGCCTCCCTGCTCGGGACGCACCAGGGTCCGGTAGGACTCGCGGAGGCGAATCATGCCGCCGCGGACCGGCACCATCCCGACCGCGAGGATCGGGCTGGTCTTCGTGTCCAGGCCACCGGTTTCGAGATCCAGGGACCAGTAGACGGCCGAGTCCCATGGCGGAGAACGAAAGAACATCCGACGACTCCGTAGGACACGGGCTCGTCCCCCGCCGTAGCGCACTGCGGCGGGGTCCGTAGGGTGGGGGCTCGTCCCCCACCGCGGGCACATTGCGCCCCGGCACGCTACAGCATGACGCGGCGCAGGTCCCCGAGGAGCTGACCCAGGTGCGCCGTGAAGCGCGCGGCGGTGGCGCCGTCGATCACGCGGTGGTCGTAGGACAGCGAGAGCGGGAGCACCAGCCGGGGCGCGAAGCGGTCGCCGTCCCAGACCGGCTTCCTCGCGCTCCTCGACACGCCCAGGACCGCCACTTCGGGAGCGTTGATGATGGGGGTGAACGCGGTGCCGCCGACGCCTCCCAGGCTGGAGATGGAGAAGCAGCCGCCCTGCATGTCCGCGGGCGCGAGCCTCCCCTCGCGGGCCTTGGCCGCGAGCCCGGCGACCTCCTTCGCGATCTCGATCACCCCCTTCTGGTCAGCTGCCCTCAGCACCGGGACCACCAGGCCATTCGGCGTGTCGGCGGCGAACCCGATGTTGAAGTAGCGCTTCAGCACCAGGCTCTCGCCGTCGAGCGACGCGTTGAACTCGGGGAACTTCCTCAGGGCGGCCACGCAGGCCTTCACGAGGAAGGCGAGCAGCGTGACCTTCACACCCGACGTCGCGTTCTCCTCGTTCAGCCGGAGGCGGAAGGCCTCGAGGTCGGTGATGTCCGCCTCGTCGAACTGCGTGACGTGGGGGATCATCACCCAGTTCCGGGAGAGGTTCGCGCCCGAGATTTTCCTGATCCGGGACAGCGGCCGAGCCTCCACCGGCCCGAACCGGGCGAAGTCGATCTTCGGCCACGGCAGGAGCTCGAGCGCGCCGGCGGCGGCGAGCGCTCCCGTCCCCGGCGCCCCGGGGGGAGCCTCGGCGCTCATCACCTGTTTGACGAAGCGTCGCACGTCCTCCTGGAGGACGCGGCCCTTCGGGCCCGTGCCGGCGACCCGCGCCAGGTCGACCCCCAGCTCGCGCGCGACCTTGCGCACGGAAGGTGACGCATGCGCCAGCCTCTGCCCCGCGGCTGCATCGTGCGGCGCGGGCTCCGCCACCGCGGTGGCGGTGTCGATCGGGCGCTGGGGCAGGGGCACCATCGGGGCCCGGGGAGGAGCCGCGGCCGGGGCCTCCACCTCGGGCCTGGACGCGGCCTCCGCGCTCGCCGCCGGCCGGGGCGGAGGACCCGGCGCGGGCGGCTCGTCCTCAAGCGTCGCGGGCGGCTCGTCCTCGCGCGGCGCGGGCCGCGGCGCGCCCGCCTCGGCCGGATCGAGCGTGACGATGAGGCTGCCCTCGCTCACCCGGTCTCCGACGTGCACCCGCACGTCCTTCACGGTGCCTGACGCGGGCGACGGCACGTCCATGGTGGCCTTGTCCGACTCGAGTGTGATGAGCGACTCGTCGGTCTTCACCGCGGCACCCGGCTTCACGAAGACCTCGATGACGCCGACGTCCTTGAAGTCGCCGATGTTGGGGACCCTGACCTCGATGGTGGATGGTGTCATGGCGTCGATGGCTGGCGATGATCCCGTTCACGTGGGGCAGGGGCTCGTCCCCCGCCGTGGATGCATTGCTGCGCGGCGCGACATGTCGTCACACCGTCCAGGGCTCCGGCTTCGCGCGATCGATCCGGTACTTCTCGAGGGCCTCCGCGACCCGGGACGCCGGGATCGCGCCCTCGTCCGCCAGGGCCTTGAGCGCCGCCACCGTCACGTAGGCGCGGTCCACCTCGAAGAAGCGGCGCAGCTTCTCGCGCGTGTCGGAGCGGCCGAAGCCGTCGGTGCCGAGCACGACGTAGCGGCGCGGGACGTAGGCGCGGATCTGCTCCGCGTAGGCGCGCACGTAGTCGGTCGCGGCGATGACCGGCCCTCGCGTCGCGGCCAGGCGGGCCTCCGCGTGCGAGCGCCTCGGCTTCGCGCCCGGATCGAGCATGTTGGCGCGCGCCACCGCCATCCCCTCGCGCGCCAGCTCCGTGAAGCTGGGGCAGCCCCACAGATCTGCCTCGACGCCCCAGTCCGATCTCAGCAGCTCGGCCGCCGCGATGACCTCGCGGAAGATCGTGCCCGAGCCGAGGAGCTGCACGCGTGGCGCCTTGCCGTCCGGCGCCGAGCCGGCCTGGAACAGGTACATGCCCTTCAGGATGTCGGGGGCCGCGCCGTCGGGCATCGGCGGGTGCCGGTAGTTCTCGTTCATGAGCGTGAGGTAGTAGTAGACGTCATCCTGCTCGGCGTACATCCGGCGCAGACCGTCCTGGACGATCACCGCGACCTCGTAGCCGAACGTCGGATCGTACGAGACGCAGTTGGGGATGGCGGAAGCGAGCAGGTGCGAGTGGCCGTCCTCGTGCTGCAGGCCCTCCCCGTTGAGCGTGGTCCGGCCCGCCGTGCCCCCGAGGAGGAACCCGCGGCTGCGCATGTCGGCCGCGGCCCAGGCCAGGTCTCCTACCCGCTGGAAGCCGAACATCGAGTAGAAGATGAAGAAGGGGATCATCGGCACGCCGTGCACCGAGTACGAGGTGGCGGCGGCGATCCAGTCGCACATGGCGCCCGCCTCGTTGATGCCCTCCTGCAGGATCTGGCCCTTCTTGTCCTCCTTGTAGAACATGAGCTGCTCGGCGTCCTCGGGCGTGTAGAGCTGGCCGACCTGGCTGTAGATCCCGAGCTGCCGGAACATGCCCTCCATGCCGAAGGTCCGCGACTCGTCGGGCACGATGGGTACGACCCGTTGACCGATCTCCTTGTCGCGCACCAGGATCTGGAGAATCTGCACGAAGGCCATCGTGCTCGAGATCTCGCGGTCTCCGCTCCCCTTGAGGAGGCGGTCGAGCGCCTCGAGCCGCGGGACGGCGAGCGACTCCGACCTGCGGCGTCGCTTCGGCCGATCGCCCCCCAGCGCTGCGCGGCGCGCGCGCAGGTACTCGAGCTCCTTCGAGCCCTCCTCGAACTTGAGATACGGCACCTCCTCGA
>Ga0299915_10002867_pt1 | contig 12519 bp, 14 predicted proteins | sample RVTome_13_FD_200263 | JGI IMG/M metagenome (GOLD analysis project Ga0299915, IMG submission 200263) | Soil microbial communities from uranium-contaminated site in the Upper Colorado River Basin, Wyoming, United States - RVT92D227 (version 2) ...
TGGATTACGACATGCCTTGCTTCTGCTGGGGTTCGGGATCGCGCTGGGGGCCTGGGCCTGGCTTCTCGCTCGCCGGCCGACCATCATCCCAGCCGCTTCCACTTTCTTCACCGTGACCGGTCTCGCGCTGCTGGCCATGTCGGTCCTGGGTATTGCCAACTACGAAGCGCAAAGGACGCGTCCGTGGCTGCCGGCCCCCGCGGCCAGCGCCCAGCATCCCCCGGCCCGAGGGGACTGGATGCCTGACGTCTACTACATCATCCTCGACGGCTACGGCCGTCAGGATATTCTGGAGCGACTCTACGGCGTAGACAATTCGGCCTTCCTGGACGGTCTGCGCGATCTGGGCTTCCGCGTCGCCGATCAAGCACGCAGCAACTATGCCCAGACAAGCCTCTCCTTAGCCTCCTCTCTGAACATGGCTTACCTCGATTCGATCGCCCAGCAGATGGGCGAGGGCACACGTGATCAAGGACCGATTGAACGCCTGATTCGATTGAACGAAGTCTCGCGCCAGTTTCGGGAGCTCGGATATCTGGAGGTGGCGTTCTCGACCGGCTATCGCCGAACCGAGCTGGATAACGCGTCGCTCTTCCTGCGGGTCCCCCAGCGCGCCTCCACGGGATTCGAGGGCCTGCTCGTCGACACCAGCACCATCCTGGCGATCGAAGACGGAACCCGGCTCCTCGGATGGCCCTTCCCCTGGCCGGGCTACCATGCACACCGCGACCAGATCCGGTTCACCTTGAACTCGCTCGAGGAGGTGGCGTCGATGCCGGGGCCCAAGTTTGTGTTCGCCCACATCATCGCCCCACATCCCCCATTCGTGTTCGACCGTGTGGGGAACCCGGTCACGCCCTCCCTGCCCTTCCGATTGCAGGAGGGGAGCGAATTCCTCGGAACCCGGGAAGAGTACATCCGGGGCTACTCCGATCAATTGACGTTCATCGGCGGTGAGATCCTGCGAGTGGTTGGGGAGATCCTCGATCGCTCCAGCGATGCCCCAATCATCATCCTCCAGGCCGATCACGGGCCCGGTTCGCGCACGAATTGGCGCGTCCCGGAAGAGTCCGATTTCGAGGAGCGGCTCTCCATCTTGAACGCATACTACCTGCCGGGTGGTGGGGAGGCGCCGGTATACGCGTCCATCTCGCCGGTGAATACATTCCGCGTGGTCTTCAATCGCTACTTCGGGGCGGACTACGAGCTTCTCCCTGACGAGAGCTACTTCTCGTCGCCGACGACGCCCTACCAGTTCCTGCGCGCGCCGTAAGGGATGAGGCCGCACTCGAGCCCTTCCAATGCGACCCGAGGAGCCCATGACGAGCAACACGGCAGCTCTCACGATCGTCCCCTCGCCTGAGCACAATCTAGACTCTCATCCGGAGAACGTGCGCCGCTTCTCGCAGCTCCAGCAAACCCTCGAAGCGCTGCGCAGCCCGCGCCTCCTCCACCTTCCGCCCCGCGCCGCCACTCCCGAGGAGCTGATCCGCGTCCATCCGCCATCCTTCCTGGAAGCGCTGAAGGATGCCTGCGACGAGGGCCCCGGCTACATCGACTACGCCCCGACCTATGTGACGGTAGGATCTTTCGCGGCCGCGCTCGAGGCCGCCGGATCCACCCTCGGCGTGCTGGATGCCATCCTCGACGGCAAGGCTGACGCCGGGTTGGCCCTCGTCCGGCCGCCGGGCCACCACGCCACGCCCACGCGGGCGATGGGGTTTTGTCTTCTGAACAACATCGCCCTGGCCGCCCGTCACGCGCAGGCGCACGGCCTGCACCGCGTCATGATCGTAGATTTCGACGTGCATCACGGCAACGGAACTCAGGATGCCACCGAGGCGGATCCGGACATCCTCTACCTTTCGACACACCAGATGGGGATCTACCCGGGCTCCGGCGCGATCGACGACACCGGCTCCGGCGCGGGGCGCGGCTCGGTCGTCAATATCCCGCTCCCCGGCGGGGCCGGCGACCATGCCTTCGCCCAGATCGCCGAGCACGTGATCGCCCCCCTGGCCGAACGCTTCGTGCCGGAGATCCTGCTGGTCTCGGCCGGTTTTGATGCCCACTGGCGAGACCCCCTCGCCGGGATCCAACTGTCGATCGCGGGTTACTACGCCCTCGGGCAGGCGCTGGCGGCGATCGCCCAGGCACACTGTCATGGCCGGATCGTCTACGCGCTCGAGGGCGGCTACGATCCGGAGGTCCTTGCCGAAGGAATCCGCGCCGTTGCCCTGTCACTCGCCGGTGAACCTCTCACCGCAGTCCCGCTGGGCCCTGCCCCGAGGCCCGAGCCTGAGGTGGATGCGGTTCTCGAGCAGGTCCGCGCGCTTCACGGGCTCTAGCCAAATCCCCGCCAGACGTCGGCCCTGTGGTATCCTGATCGATATTCGTCATGCGAGAAGGGAGCCGGCGCTCCGTCGGGCGAGGGGCCCGCAGCTTCCGGATGGGCGCTCGTCTCGCAGACAAGGGAGGAGACGTCGATGCCCGCGCAACCTTCCGGCCGGAGCCGGCATGGTGAGCTGTCACTCGATCAGCTGGCCGAGCTGCAGCCTGGCCTGGGCCGGCTGATGCCGGACGTCGGCCGGCGCTATTGGATCCTCTTCTACGCCGCCCGAGGCGGCAACTGGGAGCTGGCTCACTACCAGTGGCGCCAGCTTCGTCACCTCTTCCAGATCGGAGCCACGACTCGACCCAAGATGGCGGTCCACCTCGAGGCCTTCATGGCCGGCGCCATGCGAGCCCTCGAGGAGCCGATCCACAACAAGGACTGGGCGGCCTTCGACAAGGCATTCCGGGAGGGGATTGAACTCGCCAACCGGTTCCACCAGGTGACCGGACATCCCGAAATCCGCTGGCGTCTGCCCGACACCGAACCCCAGGAGATGGACCTGGGCCCCTCGCCCGCCTAGCCCCACGACCGGGCCCCCGGAGGATCTCGATGTCGAGCCGGAAGCTAACCGATTTCGAACGCGGCGAGGCGCAGAAGGTTTTCGGGGCATCGATCCGATATGAGAAGGTGAGGATCTTCGAAGGGGCGCCTTGGACCAATCTAGTGGCCAAAGTCGGGGCCAAAATCAACCGGGAACCCACCCCCAAATACGATAACGCTGTGACCCTCGGCAACACATCCCACTTTCCCCGGCTTCTGAAAAGCAACCCGACCCCGGCCGGCCCGGAATCGATCGTTGACCTCGCCTGGATGATCCACGAACTCACGCATGTCTGGCAATACCAGCACACCGGCGTCGTCTACCTCGTCCGCGCTCTGCGCGCCGATCTCGCCCTCGGAATCAAGGCCTACGACTATGGGGGCGAGCAGGGCCTCAAAGACGCCCGAGCCTCCGGGCGCCGGCTGGCGGATCTCAACCCGGAGCAACAGGGAGATATCGCCCGCCACTACTACAGCCGGTTGAGACGCGGGCAAGACACCAGCGCCTGGGAGCCGTTCGTCGAGGAATTACGACGGGCCTAGGGCGTATGGCAGGGTCCGCCGAAGCGCGCGCAACTCGATAGCCGGCGGAGCCAGACGGGGCCGAAGGCGCGCCTGCCAGCCCTTTGGGCCGACAGGCGCGCGACGTATCTCTCAGATAGCGACCAGGGGTTTGAGGGGGAGGGACCTAAAACCGGCGATCGCGGCGCCCCTGGCGAGGGCCGCCGCCTGAGCCGCCTCCGGGCCTCTCCTCACGCGGCCGGGCAACGCTCACCGTGAGCTGGCGGTCGTCGAGCGGAGTGCCGTTGAAGAGGCCGATCGCCTTCTGCGCCTCTTCTTGAGTGCCCATCTCCACGAAGGCAAAACCCTTCGATCGCCCTGTCTCCCGATCTCGAATCAGCGTGACCGATTGCACCGTGCCCGCTCGCTCAAACAGAACGCGGAGCTCGTCCTCCGAAGTGGAGTACGAGAGATTCCCAACATAAAGCTTTGTTTCCATTTCCTGGTTCCTTCTTTGGCGGACCGGTGGGGCACGCCTTGGGGCCGCCTCTGGATAAGCCAGATGGACGGCGAAACGAGAGAGGGCATTCGGCAGCTACTATACCACACGTCGGAAAAGGTCGCTCCGACGCTCCAGAATGCCGGTGCACGCCTGATTCAGAAAGCTGATCACCCTGGATCCTGGGCTTCTCTCCTCCGGACCGGGCGCGAACGACGGATGTCGGCATCTCTCCGGCAGCGGGCTCAATCAGCGCGCCCGAGACGCGAAGACAGAAGGCTCGCCGTCTCATACACGACCCGGATCCCGTCGCGGATCACCTCGGCCGTACCCTCATCGGAGGCGTCGCCTCCCCACTCCAGATCGGTAAATCCGAACTCAACCTCGGGTCCTCCCGCGAACCATACCCTGAGCGAGGTGACCCTGCCCCAGTCTTCGATCTCGTGGCGGAGAGGCACGCCGAGGGCACGGACCCAGCCGGTTACGCGGATGAAGAATCCCGGCGCACGGGAGAGAAGCACGAGGTCGATGTCGGATTCGGGCGTGGCTTCTCCCCTGGCGTACGACCCGACCAGCGCAACAGCCTCGATCTCCGGCTCGGACGCGGCCCACGACCGGACTTTGGATAGGAATTCTTCAAGGGCGTCGATCCGCAGTTGTGTGCCCATCGATGGGGAAGGTGGCTGCGAAGCCGCGGCCGGCGCAGCCGGGGCCCGGGGCTCCAGCGGTGTGAGGTTCAACGTCGGGCCCAAGCGAGATCGGCGCCTGGGCCCGGCCCTACTCGTTGAAAAGCTCTCCCACCGAGCGGCCCTCATGCGCCCTTAAGATGACCTCCGCCAGCAGGGGAGCCACCGAGAGAACGCGCAGGTTGGGAAGCCGTTTCTCCGGAGGGATGCTCACCGTATTGGTGGTGACGATCTCGCGCAGGCCGAGGCCCGCAAGTCGTTCTGTCGCCGGAGGGACCAGGAGCGCATGGGTGAAGGAGAGGTAGATCTCGGCCGCGCCGTGGTCGCGCAGGATCTCCACCGCCTCGCTCATCGAGCCGCAGGTGAGCACTTCGTCGTCGACCAGGATGACGTTCTTGCCTTCGACCTCGCCGATGATGGTCGTCGCCCGCGCCCGTGGGTCGTCGCCTTTTCGGCGTTTCTCGACGAAGGCCAGCGGCGTGCCGAGCTTGGCGGCGAAGTTGCGGCCCTTCTTGGCAAAACCCAGGTCGGCGGTGGCAACGACCGTATCGGGAAGATGAAGATCGAAGAAATAGTCGCTGAGCAGGTGGAAGGCGGTGAGGACGTCACTGGGTATCGAGAAGAACCCCTGGATCTGGCCGGCGTGAAGGTCGATGGTCACGTAGCGGTCGGTCCCCGCCACCTCGATCATGTCCGCCACCAGGCGGGCCGTGATCGGGACGCGCGGCTGATCTTTCTTGTCGGACCGGGCGTAGGACATGTAGGGCATGACCAGCGTGACCCGCCCTGCAGAATCGCGCTTGAAGCAATCGACCATGATCAAGAGTTCCATGAGGTTCCGGTGAACCGGGGGAGACATGCTCTGGATCAGGAATACGTCCTGGCCCCGGACGCTGCCCTGCAGCCGGACGAAGAGGTTTTCGTTGGGGAACTCGACGAGGTCGTATGCCTCGAGTGGAAGCCCGAGGTAGTCGGCGATCGCTTTAGCCAGATCCTGGCTGGCCGAGCCAGCGAAAAGCTTGATCGACCCGTAGCCGAACATCTTCGCCATGGGCTTCCCTTTCTTGAGGTTCATTCCCACGCGGCGCCCGACGGCAGATGGTACTCAGGGCGCAGAATCCTGCAACCCGCGGGAAGTCCGGCGTCAGGCCCCGCGGCCTGCCAGCAGCATCTCGACCGCCATGCGCGGAGCCACCTGACGGGCAAGGACGCGCTCCAGGGCGGCCTCGAATTCCCCGTCGGCATGGGTATTCCGCCAATAGGCGAAAAGGCTCTCCCGCAGGAGCATTTCCATCTCCGCCCGCGCCCGATCTCGACGGAATTGTTCCAATCTCCCCGTCTCGCCGAGGAAGGCGCGGTGGCGGAAGATGGCCTGGGCCAATTCCTCCACTCCCTCGCCTTTCGTGGCCACGGTCGGGAGCACGGGCGGCTTCCAGGCCGGCCCCGCCTCGCCCGTCGGGCGAGCGGTGTCCAGCGTGGAGCGGAGCATGCGAACGGCGTGGTCGGCCCCGGGAAGGTCGGCCTTGTTCACGACAAGGATGTCGGCGATCTCCAGGATCCCGGCCTTGATCGCCTGCACCTCGTCCCCCAGACCGGGCGCCTCGACGACGAGTGTGGTGTGGGCGGTGCGGGCAATATCGACCTCGCTCTGACCGGCGCCGACGGTCTCGATCATAACGATGGCAAATCCCGCCCCGTCGAGCGCTGCCACGAGGCCCCCGGTCGCCGCCGCCAGCCCGCCCAGGGCGCCGCGGCTGGCCATGCTCCGAATGAAAACGCCGGGGTCGCCGGCGAGGTCGTGCATCCGGATGCGATCGCCGAGAATCGCCCCCCCGCTGAATGGGCTCGATGGGTCGACCGCGACTATCGCCACCGTAGGGCTGCCCGGGCCACGGCGGAGGGTGTAGGCGAGGCGATTGACCAAAGTGGATTTGCCGGTGCCCGAGGCGCCGGTGACGCCGACGAGGTGGGCCTGGCCGGTGTGGGGATAGAGCGCCGAGAGGGCCTCGAGCCCGTCGCGGTCGTCGTTTTCGATCAGCGTGAGCAGTCGGGCCAACGCCCGCCTCTCCCCCTTGCGAACCCGCGCAGCGAGTTCCATGCCCGGCCCGCGTTTCAGCTTTCGGCCCGGGCGGCAGCCACGGCCTTCCTCACGGCGTCGACGACCGCCAGCGTGCTCGTCCCCGGGCCGAAGATCTCCGCTACGCCCAGCGACTTGAGGGACGGGGCATCCTCATCGGGGATGATCCCGCCGACAAACACCCGGACCCGCTCCTGGCCCTGACCTCGCAACAGCTCTATCACGCGGGGAACGAGCGCCATGTGCGCCCCCGAGAGCACCGAGAGCCCGACCACGTCGACGTCCTCGTGGAGGGCTGCCTCGGCCACCATCTCAGGCGTCTGGCGCAGGCCGGTGTAGATCACCTCCATGCCGGCGTCGCGCAGCGCCCGCGCGATAACCTTCGCTCCACGATCGTGGCCGTCCAGGCCCGGCTTGGCGACGAGGACGCGTATTTTTCTCTGAGCCATCGTGTGATCCGCCGAGGAATGGAGTGTCGCAGCGGATTATACACCGCCTCGCATCTCAAAGCATCTCACCGCAGAGACCGCGGAGAACGCGGAGGTCTCCCTACAACACCCTCTCCGTGTGTCGGTATCTCTCGCCCCGACAGGCCAGCTACGGGAACCCGCCCCGGCCGGCGGACGGCCTCCCGTAAGGACACCGGGACGGTGCGCGGTTCCGGGTAGGCGTGCTCTTCCGGGGCGTCTCCTCCCCCGCCATTCTCTGCGCCCTCCGCGTCCTCCGCGGTGATACCTTCATCCCATCGCTGGCACCTCGGGGAGCTCCGCCATCGCCGCCCGGATGGCTTCCTCGGGCTGCTCAAAGTCCTCGAGACGCCCGGCGAGGTAGGCCTCATAGGCGGACAGATCGAAGTGACCGTGACCGGAGAGGTTGAAGAGGATCACCCGGCGCTCCCCAGCCCGGCGCGCCTCGAGGGCCTCGTCGATCGCCCGCCGTATGGCGTGAGCCGATTCGGGGGCCGGCACGATCCCTTCCGCCCGGGCGAATTGCACCGCCGCCTCGAACGTGGCCAGCTGAGGAACCGCACAGGCCTCGATCTGCCCGGCGTCGTAGAGGGCGCACAGGCTCGGCGCCATCCCGTGATACCTCAGGCCGCCGGCGTGGATGGCCGGCGGGACGAACCCGTGGCCGAGGGTGTGCATCTTCACGATGGGGGCCATTCGGGCCGTGTCGCCGTAGTCGAAGGCATATGCGCCACGGGTGAGCGAAGGGCAGGCGGTCGGCTCGACGGCCAGGAGCCTCGCCTTCCGGCCCGCCGTCAGGTTCTCCCGCAGGAAAGGATAGGCGAGACCGGAGAAGTTGGAGCCCCCGCCCACACACCCGATCACGACGTCCGGGTATTCGCCGGCCATCTCCATCTGGCGGAGCGCCTCCTCACCGATGACCGTCTGGTGGAGCAGAACGTGGTTGAGCACCGACCCAAGAGAATACTTCTTAGCTCCCTTCGATGTGGCGGCGGCCTCCACCGCCTCCGAGATGGCGATTCCGAGCGAACCGGGCGAGCCCGGATCTCCCGCCAGCATCGTGCGCCCGAAGGCCGTCCGGTCGGAGGGGCTGGCGTAGACCCGCGCCCCATAGGTCTCCATCAACACCCGCCGGTAGGGCTTCTGGTCGTAGGATAGGCGCACCATGTAGACCTCCAGGTCGAGGCCGAAGAAGCGAGTCGCCATCGCCAGGGCACTGCCCCACTGCCCGGCGCCGGTCTCCGTCGTCAGCGCCTTGGTGCCGGCTTCTTTGTTGTAAAACGCCTGAGCGACGGCAGTGTTTGGCTTGTGGCTGCCTACCGGAGACACCCCTTCATGCTTGTAGTAGATGTGCGCCGGGGTGTCGAGAGCCTTCTCGAGCCGGCGAGCGCGCAGCAGCGGCGTCGGCCGCCATAGGCGGTAGACCTCCCGCACCGGCTCCGGGATCTCGATGTAGCGCTCGGTCGCCATCTCCTGTTGGATGAGCGACATCGGAAAGAGCGCCGAGAGGAATTCCGGAGTCACGGGCTGGCGAGTGCCAGGATGCAGCACCGGCGCCGGGGGCACCGGGCTATCGGCCAGTACGTTGTACCAGGCCTGGGGCAGGTCTTTCTCGGGCAGCAGAAACCTCACCTCGTTCATTTCCACACCTCCTCAGGAGTGAATCCGGCTTGAATGCTCCGCGACGGAGGGAAGCCGGTAAAGCCCCATCGCCTCGCGGACAAGGCCCATGGTGATGGCCGCCTCTTGCCCGGCGCGGCGAGTCCCTTCGGCGAGGACTTCTTCGACCAGGCTCTTCCGGCCGTCGAAAGCACGCCGACGCTCGCGCAGGGGGTCGAGGAACCCGTTCAACGCACGAATCAGATGCTCCTTCACCTCCACATCCCCCACCGCCCCCCTGCGGTATCGTTCCTCCAAATCGGCCACCATGCCGCGGTCCGGGTTGAAGGCACGGTGATAGATGAAGACCGGGTTGTCCTCCACTCGGCCAGGGACGTCGGCGCTCACCCGCCTCGGGTCGGTGTACATCCGCATCACCTTTTGCCTCACCGCCTCCGAGTTGTCGGAAAGGAAGACGGCGTTGCCCAACGATTTCGACATCCGGGTCTGACCGTCCGTGCCGACCAGCGTCGGCACGTCCCCGATCACGCTCTCGGGGATCGGAAATACCTCGCCATAGAGATGGTTGAAGCGACGGGCGACCTCGCGGGCGATTTCGATATGGGCTTCGTTGTCTTTGCCCACCGGGACGAGATCGGCCCGGGGGAGCAGGATGTCGGCCGCCTGCAACACGGGGTACCCGAGCAGGCCGAAGGGGAAAACCTCGAGATCGGCCACCCGCGCCATTTCCTTCAGGCTGGGGATTCGCTCCAGGCGCGGGACACTGACGAGCATCTCGAAGATCAGGTTGAGCTCATAGGTCTCGGGGACGGCCGATTGGAGAAAGATGGCGCTGCGCTCCGGATCAATCCCCACTGCGAGGTAGTCGAGGACGATCTCGCGCACGTAGCGGGCGGCGTCGGCGATGGCCGCCTTCTCCGGGCGTGTGGTGAGCGTATGCAGGTCGGCGACGATGAAAAAGCACTCGCACTCCTCCTGCAGCCTGAGGCGGTTGATGAGGGAGCCGACGTAGTGGCCCAGATGCAGCGGGCCGGTGGGTCGGTCGCCGGTCAGCACGCGTCGTCGTTTGTCTGTCATTCGGTCTTTCCTTTCCCTCGTGCCCTACAAACACAACCGCCCGTCCCATTCATGGGGACGGGCGGTTGCCCGTGGTGCCACCCCGATTAGGCCGCCAAGCAAATGCCCCATCGGTGATGCGACGGGGCGCAGGCCAGCCTCACTCTTTCGGGCACGGCGGCCTGACGGCCGCGATACCCTTTGCCTGGATAACGGTGGCAACTCCGGCTCGGGATACTCGGCCTAGGCCTTTCACCCTGCAGCTCCGAGGTCCATTCAGCGCCGGCAAACGGGCGGGGTTCTCACCTTCCCCCGCTCTCTGGGCCGCCGGATCGGCGCCTACTCTGCCTCTTCACAGCCTTTGGAGCGTTCAGTTTGGGGCGAGTATACGAGTTTCTGCGGGCCGAGTCAACCAGCACCCGGCGGCAGGATTTCCCGTCCCTAGGCCCCCAGATCGCGCCTCATCTCTTCGTACTCATTCCTGGCGATCTCCCCCTTCGCGTATCGCCGCCGCAAGATCTCCAGCGGCGTTTCTCCGGCTGGCGCGCCCGGCGCGGCTACACCGGCGCGCAGGCCGGCTTGGACAAGCCAGGCCCCGCCGCCGATGAGGATCAGCAGCAACAGCAGCCCCGCCGCCATCCCGAAGATCCCGAAGCCGCTCATCATCCAGGGTCCCATCATGCCTCCGTAGCTATAGCCGTACCGAGCGCCAACGCACTGCGGCAGAATCGTGCTCGCGCCGAACGCCACCACGAGGATCAGGGCGAGGGCGATCACGAGCGCCCACGCGGTCTTTCGCATCACCCGCCTCTCCTATGAACCAAGTGCATCCGCCAAACGCGCTCCCCGACAACGCATTCGCGACCGACGGCTAGCGGTGCTCGTGCGCGGCGGGCGGAGCCTCCGCCGCCAGCCCGAGCACTCGCATCGCTTCGTCGAGCTCCGGCTGCGTGATTTCCCCTTGGGCGTAGCGCCGCCGAAGGATCGCCAGAAGTTGTCCGGCCTCGTCATGAGGATTCGCGTGCGGAGCGGTTGCGCCATGGCCCGAGTGATCCATCCCGTGCATCATCATGCAGCACACCTCGACGCCTCCAAACGTGAGTCTGGCCCGGGGCGAGTGGCGCCGAAGCCGACGCCCCAGGCCTACGTCAATGGTCACTCAAGCCCAGGGATTCTGTCTAGGGCCATTCGGCGTGCACAGCCCCTCAGAAGACCAGAATTTGGTCCGCTTCCATCGCCCAGTCGCCTTCCAGTTCGAGGTTGCCCTGGCGAACCCCCTCAATCAGACCTTCAGGCTCGAGCCCGCGAGCCTCGCCGCAGGTCCCTCAAGTGGCGACCTCGCCACGACGGGCAAGGGAACGGACCATCAACTCCACGTTGTAGAACCCGGTGGGCGGCTTCTGCCCCCGCCTGGCGCAGAGCACCCCGTCGCCCATCAGGAACAGTCGCACGGATGCCCCCTCCCGCTTCACCAAGTTGAGCGCCAGGCGAAGCGCATTGTAGGGGCGCTCGCTTCCGTACGGCGCGTCATTGATGATCATCAGAAATCGTTTGCTGACGGCAGGGTCGACTGTCCTCTGTACACGTGGGGCGGCGAGCTCGAGGCTGGCCATCTGACCTCCGATCCGAGGCGGGCTATCTCCGTAGGATTTCCGCAAGTTGGCCGCCCGCTTCCAACTGCTCCAGCAGCACTTCCCGCATGAGTGCGCAGGCCTTGACGATCTTCGGGCTGGCCATCCGATAGTACACGTTGAGGCCTTCACGGTGGGCCAGGACGATCCCGGCCCGGCGCATGACCGCCAGGTGCTGAGACACGTTGGGCTGACTGATGCCTAGGCCATCGGCCAGATCGCCGACGGTCCGCTCGCCGCCCCGGAGGCGTTCGATGATCTCGAGCCGTTTGGGGTTGGCCAGTGTCTGGCAGATGCCGGCGTGAAGTTGGTAGATGTGCCGATCGCCCATCCTGAATTCCTACATGCGCATTATTGAATATAATAGTTCAGTTTGCGTCGATGTCAAGCTGCCCGCCGGAGTGACCCAAGGAGGCCGGCGAGCTTCCCGGCAACGGCAAGCCGCCAGCCGGAGAGGTGAGACCGTCGGCCTCCACGCAATTGCCCCACGCTTGCGCTGCACGCTCCGCGCAGGCTCATACGGGCGAAGCACTACACTGATTCGATGCCTCGCCCCGACAGCGTTATGCACCAAGGCCGCGGCAGGGAAGGGAGTGGCGGCAGGTGTTGCAGCGACCTGGCTCCGGCCTCTGCCGCGATCTCCTCTCTTCCTTCAGCGTGTTGGCGGAGCCCGGCTACGGAGCTGAGACGGGAGTCGAAGGGTAGTCGTCGGCGACCGCCGATTCGGCGGCGGAATCGGAGAGGTCTCCGAAAAAAGGCAGCCCCTCGCCAAAATGGCGAGGGGCTGCCCCTTTGCCGGAGAGCATCGGAGGCTACGCGGAGCTGAGATCCAGATGAGGCCGTAGGCGGTCGACAATCCGGCCCTTGGGTTGATAGCCTGTCAGCCGATCGACATCCGCCCCATCCTTGAACAGGACCACCGTGGGCACGCCCAAGACGCCGTAGCGGACCGTTGTCGCCGAGTTGGCGTCGACGTCGATCTGGAAGAAGTCCACCTTGCCCTTCCACTCGCCCGCCAGATCTTCAAGGATCGGCTCGAGCTGTCGG
>Ga0299915_10002868_pt1 | contig 12519 bp, 13 predicted proteins | sample RVTome_13_FD_200263 | JGI IMG/M metagenome (GOLD analysis project Ga0299915, IMG submission 200263) | Soil microbial communities from uranium-contaminated site in the Upper Colorado River Basin, Wyoming, United States - RVT92D227 (version 2) ...
GGTTCTTTTAGTGATATCGGGATAGAGGAGTGGCAAGAAGGATTGAATATATGTCTCTGGCCCGCTATCCATCTTTCCCGTTCCCTGATGCCTGAGATGAAAAAACAACGGTGGGGGCGCATTATTTTCATCAGTTCAATATTCGCCAAAGAACCAAATCCTGAGTATGTGCTGTCAAGTACTTTACGTGCGGGTTTGCTTGGATTTGCCAAATGTCTTGCACATGAAGTGGCACCTTACAGAATTACAGTCAACACGGTGTTAGCAGGCTATTTTGATACTCCGCTAGTTAGGCGCTTGGCAAAGGATCGAGCGCGACTATTAGGAAAAGATATCAGGGAAGTGCAAGAGGAATGGGCCGCTATGTTGCCTACCCGAATAATACCTGAGCCCTTGGCGTTGGGGCATCTAGTTGGCTGGCTATCTTCAGAAAAAGCGCATAATGTAACCAGCACCACAGTGGTAAGTGACGGGGGGCTGGTTAAGGGGCTTTTTTAAGAATTAAGGTGAGGCCCATGTGGGAGAATATCAAAAAGAAAATAACTAATCTGTGGACACCTCTTTGGACAACTTTCAAGGAGAAGGGATGGGGGGCTCCTGTAATTATAGTAGTTATTTGGCAAATAATCGAGTGGCTTTGTAGCGGCCGAAAAGTTCCATTTAGTGATGTAATTTTTAAGTCTGTTCAGGTTTGGTCTGCGACAGTTGTGTCCGCAGTATGGTATTTGGTCCTTTTTAAATCCTACAGTAAGAAGCTAAGGGGGCTGGATCGCCTAGAGAAAAAATTAGATAAGGTAGAAACGACGGGAGTTGAGGCTGTTCAAGCAGCAACAGGGTTTATCGAAAGAGCTTTCGGTCTCCAAGTACTAACCGAGATTAGAGAAAGATTTCATAATGAATTACTTGAGGCGTTGCAAGCTTTAGGCTTTAACTTGAGAAACTGGGAAAACCACATAACCAAAAAAAAAGAAGACAAAATAGTTCTGACAGACGACAAGAGTAAAATTGCAGTTTGGCTTCGATACATGCGGACATACTACTTTGAGGAAGCATTTGATATACAGCGTAAGGAAATCGTTACAAATGGAAGAAATTTATGTTTTCTGCTACTGGCGACACTTCAGGCTTTTGTAGACCAGCTTGCAGATGGGGAAATATTAGAATACTATGCTGTGACGCCGGTACATCCAAAAGATTGGTATAATTGGCCGCATGGGCGGGGGGATCTTTTTAAGCCGCGCGCCTACTTTGAAGAAAATTTTATTGGTTTGTTTTACCGTACCTTACGCGAAATTCTGAAGTCCCCAAAAATCCGTGATAAGATCATTCATGGGCGGTATATACTTACAGCGGACGGCGTGCGTAAGGAAAGCCAACCTTTTGGCTGGGCTTTGGATGATTTCCAGACCGTCCAAATTCAGCAAGAAAAGACGTGGCTTATGCCCGTGGCAGTTCCTATAAGCAAGCTCAAAGAAGTAAAGTGTCCGGTGCTCAAAGCCTTTTATACCTATTATGAGTGGATCAGTGAAAGATTCCCTGGTGACACAACTGATCGACATATCGTCCCCTTGTTTTGCTGTAGTTGGGATAGGCAAGGGATTGAGAAATGGTTTTCCAATAAAATTGATAGCGAGAAAGATAAAGCCACAAAGAAGCGTGATGAAAAGTGGAAGGAGGAGGTACTAGCTGCGTGGCAAATTCTCTGCGATAATTCATCAGCAGATGCAGAGGAGTTAATAACGCTCGCGACTGATTTCCAGAAAAAGCGGCTCAAAGACTCGCTAAAACAAGTGAAAGCGGACTATTTACGATGCAAGGAAGCCTTTGAGGATTTGGAGAAGGATGTTGGACAACTTCTTGAAAATAAAAATCAGGATATCCCTAAACTTATACGAGAAGTACATTATTATGATGTATTGCTCTCAGAACATGACGAGCGCGCGAAGCAAGAGAATTTGAAATTACTGCTGCAAGCCGCTTTGAGACTGCGAGATGTCCAGCTCATAGATAATAAATTTAATGATCGCTGGCCATCTCTAAGAGAAATTTTCACACGGGATTTACATTCTTCACCAGAAATGTGCTGGCAGGTTGGACTTAATGAAGAACAGATGGATAGTTGGTACACAAATGGCGTGAAATCAGAATTCAGTTTCTTCGGTCTGAGGGATAAAAGCATGGTGGGTGATCCCGATTGGAAACTCATTATTGCAACAGACCTAGATTATCCATTTGAGGTTGGTAAGATTAGAATTATTGAACCGGGTGACCGAGAGTGGAAAGCATACCAATGCATCATAGAATCCCTACAGCACCAGCGGAATTTCAAATTTCTGTCGACAATAAAAGGTACTCAAGGGTGAGAAAGTTCAATCGTATAGTTGTTCTCGACCGCATTATCCTACTTGAAAAACAATGGGAGCAACTTCGTTCCTGCGCGACTGAAGTTATCGAATTTTCCGGTTTAAAGCCTAATGAAATGCTCCAAATACTGCAGCAAGAAATGGCAGAAGATCCCAAACCAATGTGCTGGACGCAGTTGGCGCAGGAAAAAATCACTATAGAAGAGTTAAACAGGCGCATTGCAGGTGCCGACACAATAATAACATGTTGGACAGATATTCCTGAGGACGTTGTTATTGCAAACCCCCAATTAAAATATATTGGCTTTTGGACTAACCTTGCGGGCCATCGCATTAATCTTGAGCTTGCAAAACAAAGAGGAATTTTTGTTACTCTTATTCCTGATTATGGCACAGATTCGGTAGCAGAGCTGACGTTTGCAGGCATGTTAGCCGTTTCTCGCAAATTACTGCGGTCTCACAGAAATACCCTTCGTGGAAAATGGCCTTACGAACTCTTAAAAACAGGGCAATATGTTCCTAAAGTAGATGAAATCCCACAAAAAATCCTCAGAGACAAAGTTCTGGGAATAGTCGGACTTGGGCGTATTGGGAGACGGGTGGCAGAGATTGGGTTGGCTTTCAGAATGAATGTTCAATATTGGTCTAAAAATAGACATCCGACGTGGGAAAAGGTTGGCCTGAAATTCGCGACTCTTGACGAATTATTCTCGTCAAGTGACATAATATCTATTCACCTTTCTCCTTATGCACCACCAAAGATTATAAATGAAGAGCTTATTAGGAAAATGAAAGATGGTGCAATTTTCATAAATACGAGCGCTGGCATATTAGTAGATCAAGAAGCCCTATTTCAAGAATTAGGGTCAAAACGAATTTTTGCATATCTGGATGTCTATGAAGGGCTCCCACCAAGAAAAGTTCTTAATAATATTAGCACATTTGATAATGTCTTTACTTACCGATCGGGGTGGTATACCCAGGAGGCAATAACCTACAAGGGAGATTATTTGTTGAGAAATATTAAAAATTTCTTGAAGGGGATACCGCAACCCGCCGCTTGGGATCATCAAACAACAGATGAAGAAGATATCATAGAATTTCAATGCGTTCGATCAGGTGGAAAGTAAATGATATTACAATTTATTATTAATGGTTTAATTGCAGGAAGTATTTATGTTCTTATCGCTTTGGGCTTTGCCGTAATCTACCGTACCGTGAAGTTTTTTCATTTCGCCCATGGGGTGGTTTATACTGCCGGTGCTTATTTAGCTTATACTCTCGCAATTTCTCTGGGCATCAATTCTATTTTCTCTTTTTTTTTTGCTGCAATCCTGGCAGGTATCATTGGCATAGCCATTGACAGGCTTGTCTATTTGCCCCTCCGCACGGCAAAGGCCCCTAATTTAGTCTTCCTCATTGCCTCCTTTGGCGTCTTTATCTTCCTCCAGAATGTTATCCAGTTGATCTACGGTGCCCAGATACTCACCCTGAGAACCGGTCCCGTAAAAGAAGGTCATCATATATTCGGGGCCGTGATTACGGATATCCAACTTCTAATTTTAGTAGTTGGTTGTTTGTTGTTTGCTATCTTATGGCTATTCGTTCAGAGGACGAAACTTGGCAAGGCTATGCGGGCGGTATCTGATGATCCCCTTGCGGCAAGTGTTGTGGGGATATACCCGGAAAAAACTATTTTTGCCTCCTTCGCCATCGGCTCTGTGCTTGCCGGAGCTGCTGGAATCCTTATATCCCTTGAGACAAATATTGAGCCCACTATGGGCTTCAGTGCCATCCTGAAAGGCATTATCGCCGCTATCATCGGCGGGATCGGGAGCATACCAGGCGCAGTAATCGGTGGGTTTTTCTTGGGGATTGCTGAAAACCTCGGCATCTGGAAGATCCAGGCAGGCTGGAAGGATTGTATTTCCTTTGCCATCCTCATCGTCTTTCTGTTGCTCAGGCCAGGGGGGATTTGGGGAATCAGAACAGAGAAAGACAGACTTTAGACTAGTGACTGTAGACTGTTGACTACAGACTGAGACAGAAGTAATGGCTAGAGATTATAAAAAGATAAAGGCGTGGCAGTTAGCTGATGAGTTGGCAATAGCCATTTACAATACGACGATGACTTTCCCAAAGGAGGAGACGTTTGGTTTAACATCCCAGATGAGAAGGGCAGGCGTTTCTGTTGCTGCAAATATCGTGGAAGGATCAAGCAGGCAACACATCAAAGAATACTTACAATTCCTTTACACTGCAATAAGCTCGCTTTACGAAGTCGGCTACTATATAGATTTTTCACATAGAATCGGATATCTACAAGACACCGAGTTTGGGAAGCTGGCACCGTTGCATGAACATACAACAAAAACATTGCGTGCCCTAATAAATTATATCGAAAAGTCTCAAGTCCAAAGTCAAGGGTCTAAGTCTAAGGTCTATGGTCTAAAGTCAAAGGTCTAAGGTTATGGAATATATCCTCCACATCTTGGTCATGACCGGCATCTACATCATCTTGACCATGAGCCTGAATCTTGTCGTAGGCTATACAGGCCTTCCTTCTCTAGGACACGCGGCATTCTCTTGCGTAGGGGCCTATACATCAGCGCTCCTTGCTTTGAACCTTGGACTTTCTCCCTGGCTCGGCCTCTTGATCGGTGCCTGCGTCGCTGCTCTGCTAGGAGTGGTCGTAGGCTTTCCCTCCCTGCGCCTCAAAGGAGATTATCTGGCCCTTGCCACCTTTGGCCTGGGGGTGATTGTCTACTCCGTTTCCAAAAACTGGGTATCCCTTACCAGAGGGCCGATGGGACTGCCCGGCATACCCGGCTTTTCAATCTTCGGCTTTCAGTTGTCGGCGATTTGGGCTTATCTTGTCTTAGTAATCATATTTGTCTTTTTGACCTATTTTGTCATTGGGCGAGTCGTCAACTCCCCATTTGGAAGAATATTGAGAGCAATCAGGGATGATGAGATCGCAACCCTGGCAATGGGCAAGGATGTGAACAGGCATAAGATCCTGGTCTTTGTCATAGGGGCCTTTTTTGCCGGCATTGCTGGAAGCCTCTATGCCCACTACATCACCTTTATCGATCCCTCAAGCTTTACGGTTATGGAGTCAATAATCATTCTCTTGATGGTCGTCTTCGGGGGGATGGGCAGCCTCCTTGGCTCTCTTGTTGGGGCAGGCATCCTGGTGATATTCCCTGAACTGCTCAGATTCCTCGGTATGCCCAGCGCTGTTGCCGCGCCCTTGAGGCAGATGATTTACGGGCTTTTGCTGATTATTCTCATGCTGAAGCGGCCGCAGGGGATCCTGGGAAGGTATCGATTCAGGTAAGTTATATGGACGTTCTACAGATAAAAAACCTCGCCAAAGAGTTCGATGGGGTCAAGGCAGTTGATGATCTTTCCTTTGAACTAAAGAAGGGTATGATTACTGCCTTGATCGGACCTAATGGAGCGGGAAAGACGACCCTCTTTAATATCATCACCGGTTTCTCACGATCAGAACGAGGCGATGTCTATTTCAAGAATAAAAGAATTACCCCTTTGAATCCTTATAAGATCGCACGCCTTGGCATCGGAAGGACTTTTCAGAACATCAGGCTCTTTCCTCAAATATCGGTCCTCGAAAATATCATGCTTGCCACCAAATACAACAAAGGCGAGGGCCTCTGGGCAGCCCTGCTTCAGACCAAAGAGATGAAAAGAGAGGATAATGCGAACAGGAAAGAGGCCATCAATTATCTGAAGCTTGTGGGATTGCTCAAAAAGAAAGATGCGTTAGCTGAGGAGCTGTCTCATGGCCAGCGCAGGCTCCTGGAGATTGCCAGGGCATTGGCCCTGGAGCCAGAGCTTCTCTTATTGGATGAGCCGACAGCTGGGCTGTTCCCGAATATGGTGGTGGAGATGAAGCGCATTATCCGGGAACTCCGGGACGCGGGAAAGACAATTCTCTTTATTGAGCATGATATTCGAGTAGTCATGGATATATCGGAGCAGATCATTGTCCTTAACCATGGGAAGAAGATCGCTGAGGGCACACCTGCGAAGATCCAGAACAATAAGGCGGTCATCAAGGCCTATTTGGGCAGGAGGCGGAGAATTGCTCCTTGAGGCAAAGAATCTAACGGTCTACTACGGCATGGTCAGGGCCCTTAAGAATGTCTCTTTTAAGGTGAATGAGGGAGAGATTGTGGCGATGATCGGCCCGAATGGTGCCGGCAAGTCAACCGCCTTAAAAGCCGTTAGCGGTCTGCTCGAAGCAACAGGCGGACATATCGAGAAAGGGAAGATCTTGTTTGAAGGAACGAGCATCAGGGATTTCAGGACCGACGAACTGGTTATGAAAGGGATATCCCTGGTCCCTGAGGGCAGGCGCGTCTTTCCGACGATGACCGTGTGGGAGAATCTTGAGATGGGGGCTTTTACAGTAGCCAGTGGTCAGGGATCAGTAGTCAAGGAAAGAATAGAAGAAGTCTTTGGGCTTTTTCCTGCCTTGAACGATAGGAGAAAGCAGAAGGCGGGGACCCTGTCCAGCGGTGAGCAGCAGATGTTGGCCATGGGCAGGGCCTTAATGCTCAAGCCGAAGTTGTTGCTGGCTGACGAGCCTTCCCTCGGCCTATCGCCGAATTTCGTGGATCTGATTTTCGATAAGCTCATTGAGATCAACAAAAACGGGACCAGCATCCTCCTTGTCGAGCAGAACGCCCAGATGGCCCTACAGGTATGCCATAGGGGATACGTATTTGAGATAGGGTCTATTGCCCTCGAAGGAAAGAAGGAAAAGCTCGTGAAAAATAAGGGGGTCAAAAAGGCGTTTCTTGGGGGTTAAAGGGATGGATTAAAATATGGGCAATACCTCTAACACCCCCCAATTCCTTCGTCTAGCTCAACACCATAACTTTTTCAAAACCACTTAAACTACTTTTAAATCCTTATTAAATGCACTATAATAGCTCTTAAAAAGATTATTAAAAGCGCGAATTTTTTCTCATTTCAACTGCAAAGCCACATAGGAGGACCATATGGGTAGTGTGATTTGCTTTGCAAATATGAAGGGTGGAGTTGGTAAAACAACCTTATGTGTAAATTTGGCATTTCAGTTATTTACCGAGTTTAACAAGAAAGTGCTTGTGGTAGACAACGACCCACAGTTTAATGCTACCAGTGCATTTTTGCGTCCCGATGATTATATTAGAATCTGTATCAAAAAACGCGAAAATCATACTATTTACGAAGTTTATGAGAAACCACCGCGAATCCGCGGGGCAAAGACTGCTAAAATAGATCCAAGTAAGTTCTTTTTGAACATTTGGTATTTTACCCCAAACCCAGACATTGTACTTGACTTGATTCCCTCTCGTATAGAACTTTATGAAACTCTTCGGAATCCTTCACAAAAAGAATATCTCCTTGAAAAGTTATTAAGCAAGCATGCAACTAAATACGATTATATATTGATTGATTGCCCGCCAACTCCTAGTGTGTTAACTTTGAGCGCTTTTACTGCAAGTGACTACGCTTTAATTCCCGTTACGCCAGATTACTATGCAACGATGGGGTTACCACAATTTCTAGGGACATTAAATGATTTCAAGGAAAATTTGCATGACCCGCACAATATAACTCCCTTGGGCGTGGTGTTTACAAATGTGGATCGCCGAATGACACAAAATACCAGAAAATCTATGGAAAGAGTTACAGAAACATTATCGGAATTTCCCGCCTTAAATATTCCTGTTTTTCATACGAAAATGTCTCATTTAAAAATTTATGAAAAGTCCTTATGGCAGTCTGTCCCAGTCCAGCGAATCAGGGGGAAAGGGATTAGGGGCAAAGGCTTGGCAATCGCGGAACTTAGTAATATTGCTGCTGAATTACAGCAGAATATTGCAATAAGAAATGCAGCAGGAAATAAATGAGGGAAAAGTTTTTATTAACAAAAGTCGTTGATGCTCTGAATTGGTTTTCAGATAGCGATCTGTACCAACTTGCTGATCTACTCAATAAACCGCAATCAACCAAATCTTTGGTTAAAATAATCGAAAAAAAACTAGCTTTAAGGCAAACCGAAAGAATTAGAAAGTCTGAGCTTAACAAAATTAGTACATCGAAATACAGGAGAGAAAAAGAAGCGATAAACAGAAAAAGAATAACCGCCCATGACGATCAATTGAGTGTCGCTTCAATGCAGGATATTTTAAATGCGTTTGTTAGCTCTCTAGAGGATAAAAAAATTTTTCCATCAACGAAGGACGTTGTTAATATGGTTAATAAAACATTTCATTGGGAAATTAATTATGAAGATTTTCGAAAACGGGGTCGCAAAGCCGTAATTAATAAATGCTTGAGTAATTTGGCATTCCTTCCAAAGCAGAAACAGATAAGAATGCTAGGGGCCTTCTTTTATGATATTTCATTTAGGCGGATGGGGTTGAAGGACCAATATCTCGAACTTTTCAAAATCTTATCAGGATATGAGTAGAACTCTTTCTCAATTTTTAAGAGACGATTATATTAATTTCAGAGACCAACTGGTCTCAATTTGGGCTGTGGATGGACAACAACTTAAAAGGTTAGAAGATGAGCTAAAGCCTATCCACAAAAGATATCTTGCGTTAGCGTGTATTGCTACAATAGTAGGTTATAGAGCCAAAAGAAGCGAGTATTTAGAAGGAGTGGTCGAAGCAAGCTACTTATGCTTGGTTTTATCAGTTAAAGGTCTTGAAAATCCGGCTTGTGTTTTACTACGTCAATCTATCGAACTAGTGCTTAAGCACATATATTTCTCCTCGCATCCTGTAGAGTATGAATGGGCCTGTACGAGAGAAGACTATCGCGATCTTACATTTCAGAAACTTATTGAGTACTTAGGCAGAACTAAAGAGTGTCAAAATTTTAAGGGAGATATATGTGTAAAACTCAATGAGTGGTTCGGTGTACTAAGTAGACATGTACATGTTCATAGCGGAAGCTTTATGGGGTATAGTACAATTGGGTCAACATATCAGCCAAAGAGGGAAATTATTAAGAAATTAAGCGAAAGGACAAAAGAAATTTGGCCCTTATTGACAGCGATTCTGATCGTTCACTTTACAAGGCGCTATTTTAAGACAAATATAATAGAACAGCAACTTATTAAGAGTACATTACCCAGGAAACTACGGAATCAGGTAGATAAATATCTCAGTGAGGTGTCTATTTAAAGAGGAGAGAAGGGTCACCTATGAAAAAGCTGTCAAGTAGAAGGTTGTACTTCTCCCTTTTAAAGCCGTTCTTAATGAAAATGGTGTCAGATCTTTATCCTTGATCCTTTCCTATCTACATTGTCAAACTCTTCCCCCAAGGGGGATCTTCGACTTTATCCTTTCTTATCCGCGTTGCTCCCCCCCTCCCCAGGGGGGATCGTAGACAACGGGGATCTGCGACAAGGGGGATTGGCAAGGAAGCAGGACACAGGAGACAGGAGTCAGAAGGCGGAAGTTATCAAGCCTGCCTTGAATCATGGGAGAATCATGGGGACACCATACTTAATTATTGACATGTCTGGCCTTTCCGTGGTCGAATGATCAAAGGGCGTTAAGGCCCCGGACTCCATACAAACCATCATGGCAGGAGGGAATAGAATGAAAAAAATTTTATGGTATGGGTTGGTCGGCATCGTTGTCATCGTTTTCCTGCTGGGATTATTTTACTTCCTTTTCCCGGAATCCGTGTTCAAGCTGGCGATCAATGCGCAGCGACGAGCTGCCGGTCTGGTCAAGAAGGCGGTCCAGGTCGACGATCACGGGATTGTCTACCTGGAGGGAGGAAAAGGAGAAACAGTCATACTCCTTCATGGATTCGGCGGCAGCAAGGACGACTGGACGTTCTTTGCCACGCACTTGAAAGGCTTTCACCTGGTTATCCCCGATATCCCCGGTTTCGGTGAAAGCTCGCAGGTGCCGGCGGACAGTTACAGTTTCGAGAGCCAGATTGGGCGCATCGACCGATTTGTGGAGGTACTTAGGCTCGATCGATTTCACATGGCAGGAAATTCCATGGGAGGCGCATTGACTGCAGCCTACGGAGCAAAACACCCGGAGAAGGTCCTGACCCTTGCCCTGTTGGACCCTGCCGGAGCTCCATCCGAGAACAAGAGCGAAGTCGCCAGGCAGCTGGAGCAGGGCCATAATCCTTTGCTGGTCGCAAACGCCGCGGATTTCGATAAGCTTATGGCGTTGATCTTCGTAAAGACGCCCCCCATCCCCGCACCTTTTAAGCGAATTCTGGTCGCAGATATGAGCGCCCACGCGGAGTTCAACAAGAAAATATGGAACGACTGGCAGCCGGAAAAATACAGTTTAGCAGCTGTTCTACCCCTTATTCAGGCGCCTGTCCTGATTATATGGGGTGATCAGGACAAGGTGACGGACATAGGGGGCGTTGCCTTCCTGGAAAAGAATCTGAAGAAGTACACGGTGGTTATCCTGAAGGACACGGGGCATTTACCCATGTTTGAAAAGCCGAAAGAAACGGCGCGGGCATATATGAGTTTTTTGAAGGGGGAAAAATAAAGATTCCCTCGTTTTATGTGCGAGAGAGTATGTATTAACAATATAGCACGTAAAAGGAGGTACTACATGGCAAGCATAATAAACAAGACGGGAAAGTTTTTCATAATTATACTAGCCGTATTGGTTGGTTCTGCCTGTAGTACAGCCTATTACATAAACAAAAAAGAATTTAGCAATTGCCAGCCGAAGAATATCGGTATCGTAATCGGCCATGATCTTAGTGTGAAGGCTACCATGAGTGGTGGAGAAGAATTTCTCTTAGGTTTTACTTTCGGTTTGTCTGGTGTGGCTGGATTAATCGTCGATAACAGCCTTAGCAGGAAGTATTATCCGGAATTCCTGCAGCAAATAAATGATATGGTTTCCGAGCGAATAAATCAGCAGATGCTGGGAAAAGGCTATACTATAAGCCTTCTAAAGACAAAGCCTAAGCAATGGCATTTTTCTGAAAATCAATCCAACAAAAAGGAAGTCTTTCCCAACCTGATAAAAACATATGAACTGGAACCTGACATCGCGCGATTCGATGCCATTCTCTTTTTTGAATATTGGCTGCAGGGAAGGCTTCCGGGGAGACTCTTAGAACATACTAAGTTAGAAACCTTAAATATTGAAAATATGCAACTAAGATACGTCAAATCAAAGATCTTTGTGTATGACACCAAGTCCGGCAAGAGATTATATTATGACTTAATCCAAAGAGGTTATTCCTCCACGAGCGAAAAAACTGTTTTCAATGCCCTTGATACTATAGTCAACCTTGAATCAATGCCCAAGTAGATGGAACAGAACGGGCAGCTGGTTCAAATACAAAAGATGCCATGTCAACAAAATAGACCTATTCCTCTGCTTTCTAAGGTAGGCACATGAAACTATATCTCGTCCAACATGGAGAGGCGAAATCGGAAATAGAAGATCCTGAGCGATCCTTGACTGCCAACGGGGAGAAGGCGGTGGCGAGGGTTGCAAAGGCTGCAAAGAAGATGGATATCAAGCCTGCACGGATATACCACAGCGGCAAGAAGAGGGCGATGCAGACGGCAGAGATTATCGGTTCTGGTTTACAAGTTCCCGCTCAAAATATAGAAGCCGTTGAGGGCCTGAAGCCGAATGACGATGTCCATCCATGGGTAGAAAAGATTCTACAAGAGAAGAAAGATATCATGCTCGTGGGGCATCTCCCCTTTCTCGAAAAATTGACCTCGCTTCTTATGTGCGGCGATGAAAATGCCCGCGTGGTCCTGTTCCGCTACGGCGGGATGGTATGTCTTGAACAGAAAGAAGACAACAATTGGGCCGTAGCATGGGTTCTCAGACCGGAAATGGTTTAAATCAGAAAAAGACGACGGGGTCGGTTCTTTTTTCTCCCTTCTCTCTGTCACTGCGTGACATCCCTTCCCCCTCCCTGTTAGATATATCTCTAATTGTGGGGATGTCACAAAGTGACACAGTCGTATTTTTACACTAGGGGTAGGGACAACTACAGGAAGATCATCCCGAGTGCTTCGGCAACGCAGGCCGGTTTTTCCTGCCCTTCGATTTCGATGGTATGGGTGTTGGTGACAAGAATCTGATTCGGTTTTTTCTCTTCAATC
>Ga0299915_10002869_pt1 | contig 12515 bp, 12 predicted proteins | sample RVTome_13_FD_200263 | JGI IMG/M metagenome (GOLD analysis project Ga0299915, IMG submission 200263) | Soil microbial communities from uranium-contaminated site in the Upper Colorado River Basin, Wyoming, United States - RVT92D227 (version 2) ...
CCTCGTCCGGCTGAAGCGAGACGTCGACATCCGTGAGCAGGAGGGGGTGGCAGAGGGGGATCAGCTCGTGCGTGCGCTTGGCGGCCATGACCCCAGCCAGTTGGGCCGTCGTCAGAACGTCTCCCTTGGCGGTGCCGCCGGAGAGGATCAGGGCCAGGGTCTCCGGCTTCATATAGACGGCGCCCCTGGCTACGGCCTCGCGGGCCGTATCGGCCTTGGCGGAGACGTCCACCATGCGGGGCCGGCCAGAGGCATCGAGGTGGGTCAAACGACGGTCTTTCTCCTGCGACCGAGGGTCCATAGCTATCCCATCAGGGTGAAGATTGCCTGGGAGGTTCAGACGGGGCGTGCCTGCTAGCAGCCAAGGCGGCGATAGAGCCCAGCGCTAGCGTAGCGAGGAGGGCGTTCACGGCGTAGCCGATGTCGCCGACCATTCCGGCGTAAGGGAGAGGGGTGACTACCAGGGCGACCAGCGCCAAAAGGAGCCAGCCAAACCGACGCGATGGGCACACCATGAGCAGCGCAGCGGCAGCGAACACGCCGGCTATCAAAATGGACAGCCCGCCGATGGTCAAATACGTAACGTCGGAGCTATCCTTATAATCCGAAAAGACGTTGGAGATAACAAAGCCTCCGAACCACAAGAAGAAGGCCGCGACAACAAAGAGTGGCAAAGCAATAGCTAGCCTGAACCTCAATTCTGACACCTCTTGCCACCTTTTGAAAATTATAGCGCCGACCTGCAACCAGCGCCGTTTAGCCGCCGATCCGGTCATCCTCGCTGAGGTGCCGCCTGGCTCCCTCATTACAACATTATGCCAGACGACTCGCAACAACGTTGCGGCCGTCATTCTGAGCGGAGCGAAGAATCTAAGACCATTCGCTTTACTCAGGGTGACAAAGGGGACTATATCACTCTGTCTGGTGAGCCGGGTGAAGCCCCGGCTGATAGAGAGCGGGCCGTCCCCGCTGCTAGAGCACTCTCTCGCCAGCTTCAGCGGGGCCCAGGCCGTACACCGCCTTTATCGGCACCCGCACCGCCAGCTTAGGCTTGATAGCGGCAGAAAACTTGGCGGCGAGCCAGTCGGCCATCCGGTCGTACACCTCGCCCGACTCGTGAACCTCAGCCTCACCTTCGAAGCGATAGCCAGTCCTCCCTTGCCAGTCGATGCAGGCGATGGCGATGCGGCGGTCCCTCTGAATGTTCCGGTATTGGTGTTTGCCCATCATCTCAGCGTAGGCTAAGCTCTCGTCGTCATAGACCTGGATGGTGCCCTTGGGGCCGATATTGGGGGAACCGTCCTCGTTTACGGTGGCGAGGATCTTGGCCACCTCGGGGCGGGATACAAACTCCTTCATCTCTTCGGTAAGCTTTACGGCCATTGCCCTCCTCCTTGGATTGGGAATACTGAGTCTAGGGTTAGTTTAGGGCTCAGCGAGCGAAAGTGCTAGCCCCCGATCTGGATCATTTTGCGCCATCGGGGGCGGTTGCCGTCCCACAGGTGATGGGCGTCGGGCTTGGTGCGCAGGGCCAGGAGAATGCGGGCCTTCAGCTCTTCGTCGCTGCCGCCCGAACGCAGGGTCTCCTTCAGGTCCACCTCGTGGTCCGTCAGCAGGCAAGGGCGAATCTTGCCGTCGGCCGTCAGGCGCATCCGGTTACAGGTGGAGCAGAAGGTGCGCTCCATAAGGGGGCTGATGAAGCCCACCAGGCCGCTGGCGCCGGGGATGCGCCAGTAGCGGGCGGGGCCGGAGCCGGAGATGCTCTCCGCAGCCTCCAGAGGGCCTAGCTCCTGCTCGATGCGCCGCTTGATCTCCTGGGTGGGGACGAAGGTTGAGGGGGTCCCCGCTTCGCTTTTTGCGCAGGAGATCCCCTCTTCCATAAAGGGCATCAGCTCGATGAAGCGAACCTCCCAATCGTTCTCCAGGGTGGTACGGACCATGTCGACAACTTCATCATCGTTGACATCCCGCATGACGACTACGTTAAGCTTGATGGGCGAGAGGCCGGCGCGGCGGGCAGCCTCGATGCCGTCCAGAACGGTGCCCAGGCTCCCCCAGCGGGTGATCGCCTTGAAGCGGTCGCGGTGCAGGGTGTCCAGGGAGATGTTGACGCGGCGCAGGCCAGCCCGGGCCAGGTCCTGGGCGAGGGGGGCCAGGGCGATGCCGTTGGTGGTGAGGGCTATATCCTCGATGCCTGGCGTGTCGTTGATCCAGCGAATCAGTTGCACCAGGTCGTGACGCACTAGGGGTTCGCCGCCCGTAAGGCGGACCCGCCGCAGCCCCATGGTGGCCGCCACCCGCACCACACGGAGGATCTCCTCCAGGGTGAGGATGTGATCTCGCGGCGCCCACTGGATCCCCTCTTCCGGCATGCAGTAGATGCAGCGAAGGTTGCAGCGGTCGGTGATGGAGATGCGCAGGTAGTAGATGGAGCGCTGGAAGGGGTCGATGAGGGTGTCGCCGGGGAGCTGCGGTAGCTCTGTCGGCCGCACCGACAGGGGTGTCAGCGGGATGCGTTCTTCGTCTGTGCTCATGCGGGAGCTCTTTCCAGGAGCTCTCTCAGTATCTGCCTGGCCAAGGTGGCCGCCCTGGCCCGATGGCTAATGGCGTTCTTCTGCCGGGCGGTCAGCTCAGCCATGGTAGCCGAATGCTGGGGCAGCCAGAAGATGGGGTCATAGCCGAACCCTTCTCCTCCCCTAGGCTCCTCGGCAATAAAGCCATCGACCTCGCCCCGGGCGAAGCGAACCTCCCGGGAGCCCGGCTGAGCGATAGCGATGACACACACAAAGGACGCCCGCCGTTTCTCCTGGGACAGTCCTTCGAGCCGCCGCAAGATATCGTCGAACCGCTCCTGATAGCTGGCCTCCTCACCCAGAAAACGGGCCGAGCCGAGTCCCGGCGCCCCCTCCAGCGCCTCGATCTCCAGGCCGGAATCGTCGGCCAGGGTGACGAGACCGCTAGCTTGAGCGCCGCGAAGCACTTTCAGTCTAGCATTCTCCTCGTAGGTCTCGCCAGTTTCCTCGTCGGCAAGCTCCAACCCCAGGTCAGCGGGGGTAACGATCTCCCAGCCACAGCCTTCCAGGAGGGCGCGGTACTCGGCGACCTTGCCGGGGTTATTGGTGGCCAGGAGAAGGCGGGGCATCAGAGACCAACATATCACACCAGAGGGGTGAAGGGATTTGCGTTGTCAAGACGCCCTCTTCGCTTCGCTCAGGGTAACAGACGGCTCCTTCAAGCCTCTTCGCCCAGGTGACAGCCATCCTCTGTCATTCTGAGTCTGCCCGTGGCGGACGAAGAATCTGCCATTAGGTGTAGCCGTCTTTCTTTCGGACTACGCCTTCGTGGGGGCCGCTTCCTCACAGGGGCTGCCAGCGGTCGGCCAGCTTGTCGGCCACCACGGGCATGGTGGTGTACTCCATCTCCTCCAACGGCAGCCGGTGGGGCTCGAATGGGCCATGGGCGCGCAGGTAGTCGGCGATCATGTTCGCCTTCTCCCGCGTGTGGTCGAAGCCGGGGTCGTCGAACATGTCGCGGGGCCCGATGAGCTTACCCTGAGCTAGCTGGAAGCCCAGGGCCACGATGCGAGGCGGCCCGTCGAAGCGGCTGGGGTGAGCCTGCTCCAGGCCCACTGGCATCAGGGGGCCGTGGTGGGAGCCGCGCATCCAGCCTTCAACGATGAAGGGGTTGGTGAAGGGCTCCAGCACCTCGCCCACGGCCGGAAAGTTGCCCTGGCTGCGGACGATCATGGTCGGGTCATCCTTCCCCACGTACCGCCCGGCGATGAGGGAGAGCCTATCGGTGCTGGAGACGGCGGCAACCTCTCCAGTGGAGCGAGCGAAGACCCGCTTGACGGCGTAGCGGCCAGGAGCGCCCAGGAAGATGAGGAGGGTATATATCTCCTCGGGGGCGTCAAGGGTGATCTTGAGATGCTCGCGGACGTCCTGGACCTCGAAGGCGAACCCCTGGTGCAGCCCCTCGCCGATAATGAGGCCGGGCGTGTTGAAGGGGTCAGCGAACATCTTGTACAGGGGCAGATTGAAGGCGCCGGCCGAGGTCTTATCGGCCATGAAGACGATGATGGGCTCCGAGGGCCGCTCCTCCATCTTCATCTCCGCGGAGCCAGGCCCCGCGCCACGAATATTGCCGGAGAAGGCGTCCACTAGGAGGTCCTGCCCCGCCCCGTACAGCTTTAGCTTCTTGGCTAGCTCAGTCCCCTTCTGGAAGGTGTCCCAGGCCAGCCGGTGTATCTCCCCATTGTCCTCTCCGCGGTCGTGGGACATGATGAGGAACATGTCATCGCCGCAATGGCTCACGTGGTAATCGACGAGGAGACCACGCTGTTTGGCCTTCTCCAACTCTTGGCGCCCCAGCTCCAGGATCTCCGGGTGTGAGTCGGAATGGCCCACATATCCGCCGATATCGGCTTTGATGACGCTTAGAGTGACCATGAACGCACCTCCAGTTCGGTTGAGAGATCGCCTAACACGGAACTGTCCCTCGCATCCGTGATTGCAAAGAATTGCGACGGGGCAAGACGGGTCGCTTATTCGCCATGTTACAGGGGAGGCTTAGGGGGTGTCAAGGCGTGTGGTGTGTCAGGATATGTGAGACAGGGAAGGGGGTGAAAGAAGAGCCCGCCCCTTCGGCAGGCTCAGGGCAGGCCTTGAGCGAAGCGAAGGGTCGGGCCAGCCTGTAGAGTGAGGCCAAATTCCACAATAAAGCTTCATCCACAGACTGTCGCACGTCGTGGCCCTGGGAGACAAGAGTCAAGCCTTCGGCCCGAGCTCAGGCCGACTCGTCTCTTGCCAAACTGAACCACTACCCCCTGTTCAACTGTCCAGGTGGTGCAGCGAGGACTAGGGCAGGGTGTACCAGGCGGCCTGCCCGGGGGCCTCCTCTACCCCCACCCTGATGCCGCGCAGGTTGGAGACGGCACGGGCCCGCAGCTCCTGGGCCAGGCGCTCCGCTAGCCACTGGGCCAGGCGCTCGGCGGTAGCGTTGTCGATGGGCAAGGGGGCCACATCCGCCTTGGGAATGACATAACGGCGGTCCCCAAAACGGATCTCGTACTCTGTATCCCGCCCTTCAATCTGGAGGTTCGGATTGTAGAGGGGGAGGAGGAAGCGATGGTCCAGCTCCTGACAGATGGTGGTGGCGATCCGTTTGATTTCCACAAAGTCGAACACCCAGGAATCAGCGGTCAGATCGCCCTCCAGCTCCAGGAAGACGTCGTAGTTGTGGCCGTGCAGAGACTCACACTGGCCGCCGGAGGTCGCGAAGTGGGCAGCGGCGAAGCAGAGGGTATTGCGTTCGACGGTGATACGGTGGGTCATGACGACTGATGATAACAGAAAAGAGACCTGTGGTGCCCCCGGCAGGACTCGAACCTGCAACCCTCTGCTTAGAAGGCAGACGCTCTATCCGTTGAGCTACGGGGGCGCCCTCAAAATCATTGTGTGCTAAGAGCCGCAGTGGGTCAAACGCCTGCGGAGGATCCGGTGCGGACCTTGTGGACCTTGAGAAAGCGCTTGCCCAGAGGCTCGACAGAGACGATACGGACACCGTCCAGCTCCGCCAAGGTGGTGAAATGCTTTTGAACCATCCGGCCTAGAGGCTGAGACGCCAGCACAGCCAGCGTTGCCGCCATTAGTGCGCTCGGTAGGCTCTCCAGACGGCTGTTGCGGGAAGTGCTAGCAAGGTAGGAGGCCAGTCCGGCCAAGAGTCCGGCCACCGCCAAGTTGGTACCACAAAGGGGCGAGACTGCCAGATGGGACTCGCCCCGCTGCAGACGGGCAAGACCTTCACAGGCGAACTCGCGCAGCCGCTCAGTAGGAATATCGCCGTAGATATAGAAGCCGTCAGGGGCCGCCCGGCCCAGCACCCTGGTATGCTGGTCCAGGCGATTCAGGATGAGAGAGATAGTGGCATGCTCCAGGGCATGGTTACGCCGAACAGCATTCATCACTCGTCTTAGCATCTTAACATCGCCTTATATAAGTATAGCACGGCTAGGTCGATCGGGCCGTCCCTTGCATCGAAAGGGGGCAACTGAGCCCAAGCCGAGATCAAGACAACTGGATGCAGAGGGCATTGAGATAAAAGAGCGGCGAGCCCCGGACGGAAAGGGCTACCCCAGCAGCAACAGCGAAGACCCTTGCTCTACCCGCTGCTCTTTCCTCACGTATACCTCTTTCACGGCGCCCGAGCGTTGAGCCCGCAGCTCGTTGTTCATCTTCATCGCCTCGATTACCATCAACACGTCGCCCTCGGCCACCTGGTCTCCAGGCTGCACGTACAGATGGGACACTACCCCGGTCATCGGTGACAGGACGACCCAGCCACCCGCCTCTTCCCGCTCCGTGAGCCCCGGGCCGAGCGGCGCCAGCCGCGGCCGTCGACCCTGCGTACCCACAGCCACCGGATAGAGGCCCCAGCCGATGACGATGTCGTACCCCTCAGCTCTCTCTACGGCAAACAGCTCGTACGGGTGATCGTCCACGATGAGGGCGTAGAGGGATGTCTGCCCTACCTGCTCCAGACTCGCCTCATGCCACTCACCGTCCATCTTGATCCGGAGACCAGCGAGGGTATTCTCTATCTCCAGTTCTTTCAGTTCGTAGCCCAGCCGCACTAAGTACCGTTCCGCCATGCCCCCCTTCCCTCGACCCAATGAGAGCGGCTCATCCCTTCACGGCGCCCCCACAGGCGCCAGCCGCTGCTCGGGGCCACCCGCGGCTGCATCCCTTGACTGGAGCAGCGGCGATGATGGGCCAAGAGGGCCGCCGCCAGCAGCGCCACCCTCTCCCCGCCCAGGCGGTGCCCTGGGCCCGGCTGAAAGTGTTTCTCCACGAAGCCGGTATCCACCTTGCCCTTCAGGAAGTGCAGGTTCTCCATGACCTGCAGGTGGAAGGGGATGTTTGTACTCACCCCTACGATCTTGAACTCCCGCAGCGCCCGCCGCATGCGCTGAATCGCTTCGTGGCGGTCGCGGCCCCATGTGCACAGCTTAGCGACGAGAGGGTCATAGTGGTAGGAGATATCCCGCCCGTCGTACAGTGCCGAATCCAGCCGCACCCCGGGCCCACCCGGTGCCGTGACCAGGCTTACTGTGCCCACCGAAGGGAGGAAGTTGTTGAAGGGGTCCTCCGCAGCTATCCGGCACTCGATGGCCCAACCGCGCACCCGGATGTCCGGCTGGCTATAGGGCAGTGGCTCTCCGGCAGCGACACCGATCTGGTCAGCCACTAGGTCCACCCCCGTCACCATCTCTGTCACCGGGTGCTCCACCTGGAGCCGCGTGTTCATCTCCAGGAAGTTCACATTGCCCCGCCGGTCGATGAGGAACTCCAGTGTCCCCACGTTCTCGTAGCCCACGGCCCTGGCCGCCGCTATCGCCATCTCGTTCAGCCGCTGGCGCAGCCGCGCCCCCACGGCCGTAGAGGGCGCCTCCTCGATCATCTTCTGGTGCCGCCGTTGGATGGAGCATTCCCGCTCGCCCAGGGAGACGACGTTGCCGTGGCCGTCGGCGATGATCTGCACCTCCACGTGACGCACCGGCTCCAAGAACTTCTCCAGATACAGCGCCCCGTGGCCGAAGGCCGAGGCCGCCTCCCGACTGGCTGCCTCCATGGCCATGGGCAGCTCCTCCGGCCGGTACACCGTCCGGATGCCCTTGCCACCACCTCCTGCTGCGGCTTTGATGAGGATCGGGTAGCCGATCCCGGTGGCTGCCGCCGCCGCCCCCTCCGAGGTCAGTTCCTCTGTCCCCGGCACCACCGGTAGGCCGGCCTCCCGCATCGTCTTCCGAGCCTGCACCTTGTCCCCCATGAGCCTTATTGACTGGGGAGTCGGCCCGACGAACGCCATGCCAGCGTCCTGGCAGGCCTCCGCGAAGTCCGCGTTCTCCGCCAGGAAGCCGTACCCCGGGTGAATCGCCTCGACTTGCGCCTTGCGGGCCACCTCTAGGATGCGGGCCACGTTCAGGTAACTCTCCCGGGCCGGGGCTGGCCCTATCAGGTACGCCTCGTCGGCGTGTCGCACGTGCAATGAATTGCGGTCCGCCTCCGAGTAGACAGCCACGGCGGTGATGCCCAGCTCACGACAGGCCCGCACGATGCGGAGGGCGATCTCTCCGCGGTTGGCTATGAGAAGTCTCTTGAACATAGTCGGCAAACGCTAGATGCTTTCTATATCAGGTACAAAAATCTGCTATTCTACTTTCCTTGTAGCATACCCTCGCCGCGTCCACAAGCCGTCCGGGTCTCCAGAGCGGCGGCTGGGGTCACTTTTTCTCCGCCACTTCCCCCTGCATCCGGCCGATAACCTCCGTCAGAGCGCGCCCTCCCAGTTCCTCACCACTGCGCAACCGCACTGCCGCCGTCCCGGCGGCGGCCTCGCGGTCGCCCACCACTAGCATGTACGGCACCTTTTGTAGCTGGGCGTCCCGGATCTTCGCCTGCATCCGCTCACCCCGCTCGTCCACCTCCGCCCGCAGGCCGGCCTCCCGCAGGGCGTCCGCCACCCTGCGGGCGTACTCGATGTGCCGATCGGCGATAGAAATCACGACGGCCTGCACCGGCGCCAGCCAGAGGGGAAAGACACCGCCATAGTGCTCGATGAGCACGCCGAAGAAGCGCTCCATGGACCCCAGCAGCGCTCGGTGCACCATGTACGGCCGGTACTGGCGTCCGTCCTCCCCGATGTAGGTCACGTCGAACCGCTCCGGCAGGTTAAAGTCGAACTGGATGGTGGTGCACTGCCACTCCCGCCCCAGGGTATCCAACAGCTTTACATCAATCTTCGGTCCGTAGAACACGGCGCCACCCTCGTCCACGTCGTGAGGGAGTCCCCGCTCCCGGATGACATCCCGCAGCACCTGCGTTGCCATGTTCCAGTCTTCCAAGGAGCCGGCGTACTTGCTGCCCTCGTCCCGCGTCGACAGGTAGACGTGGAACTGCTCGAAGCCGAAGGAGTGGAAGAAGAACTGCATGAAGTCCACGCAGCGTTCGATCTCTCCCTTGACCTGATCCGGCCGGCAGAAGATGTGGGCGTCATCCTGGGTGAAGCCGCGCACCCGCATGAGCCCATGTAGCACTCCTGATCGCTCGTACCGGTACACCGTCCCCAGCTCGGCCAGGCGGATGGGCAGCTCCCGGTAGCTCCGCAGCGCGCTCTTGTACATCTGGATGTGGAAGGGGCAGTTCATCGGCTTCACGTAGTAGTCCTGCCCATCCACATCCATGGGCGAGTACATATTCTCGGCGTAGAAGTCCAGGTGGCCACTGGCCTGCCACAGCGTCGACTTGCCGATGTGGGGCGAGTACACAAGTTCGTACCCCGCCTGGTAGTGCTCCTGCCGCCAGAAGTCCTCGATGATGCTGCGGACGCGGCCGCCCTTGGGGTGCCAGTAGACCAGCCCCGGCCCGTACTCCTCGTGGAAGGAGAAGAGGTCCAGATCCCGCCCCAGGCGCCGGTGGTCCCGCCGGAACGCCTCCTCGATCTGCTGGAGATGGGCTTCTAGCTCCTCCTCGGTCTCGAACAGGGCTCCATAGATGCGCTGGAGCATGGGGTTGCGCTCGCTCCCCCGCCAGTAAGCCCCCGCCACATTCATCAGCTTGAAGGCCTGCACCTGCCCGGTGCGCTCCACGTGGGGCCCCGCGCACAGGTCCACAAAGCTCCCGTGTTTGTACAGGCTCACCTTCTCGTCCGAGATGTCTTCGATGAGCTCTAGCTTGTGCGGCTGGCCCGCGAACAGCCTGCGGGCCTCCTGCTTCGAAACCTCCTCGTGCAGGAAGGGCACGTCGGATTCAACTCGCCGCCTCATCTTCTCCTCGATGACCGGTAGGTCTTCGCTGGTCAGCGACCGGGGGAGGGTGAAGTCGTAGTAGAAGCCGGTATCGATGGGTGGGCCGATGCCCAGCTTGGCCTCCGGGAACATCTCTAGAACGGCCTCGGCCATGATGTGGGCAGCGGAGTGGCGCATCCGCTCCAGCCGTTCTTCTTTGGTTAGCTCCTCGATTGCAGGCATCCTAACCTCCTGTCCGATCGTTGGTATCCGCAGGGCGCAATCGTCGCAGCAGGCGCCACTGCAACACGAACATCCCTACGGCCACCAGCGCCAGCAGCACCATCGCCGCCAGCAGCCCCCACCTCTCCCCCACCACCGCCAGCACCGCGAACAACACTGCCAGCGCCAGCATGACCAGAGGCGCCGCCCATAGCCACAGCCGCATCAGGCGCATCCCTGGGCCCTCAACTCCTCCTCGCTCCATACTGTTTCCCCCTTGAACGATGCGCCCCCCGACCGATGGGACGGGGGGCGCTCCGTGGTTCCACCCACGTTTCCCCGATGGGCGAACCCTCATCGAGGCTCATTTGGTCGCTAACGGGTGCCTCCGGGACCGCCTACTCCCTCCTTATTTCGACGGCCAACTCGTGGGGGGGTTTCGCCGGGCAGGAGGCTGACTCGCTCTCAGCCTGGGCTCGCCTCTCCATGGCCCTGCCGCGACTACTCGTCCCGGTCTTTGCCTTTGCTCTTTCCTGCCAGTGGTGGGCGATAGTGGACTTGAACCACTGACCTCAGCGATGTCAACGCTGCGCTCTAACCAACTGAGCTAATCGCCCGCGAACTCATAGTAACAGTGGCCAATAAAGCCGTCAATGCCTCCTGGTGCGTCCCTTCGGCTACGCTCGGGGCAGGCTCTTGCCCCAGCGAGGGGAGCGCTGTCTCGACTGCAAGACAGCCGCTTGGGCTTCCGGCCCGCCTCCTCCCATGCACTTGGCGCCGGGTCCTTCACCCGTAGCTCTAGGCCGCCGTCACGCGCTCGGTCGGCTGCGCCACCATCGCCCGCACCTTCCGGTAGCTGGCCCCGCTGAGGTACGCCCCGCTAACTGTCCGGTCCAGGGCAGCCAGTAGCGCCTGTGCTGGGGCAGAGCCAGACGGTGGCCAGCGCCAGATGGCCGCCACTAGCCTGCGGCTGCTTCTAGGAGGCCCTCAGCTCCCACACCTTGTTGATGAAGGGGGGGATGATCTCCTTCCAATCGCCCACTACAGCGAAGCGCGAGGCCCGAAAGATGCTAGCCTCTTCGTCATTGTTGATGGCCACGATGGCCTTCCCCAGAACGCCGGCCATGTGCTGGCTGGCGCCGGATATCCCCACGGCGATGTACAGGTCCGGGGTGACTACTTTGCCGGTGAGGCCTATCTGGGCGCCCACAGGGTACCAGCCCAGGTCACACGCCGCCCGGCTGGCTCCCACGGCTCCACCTAGCATCTGCGCCAGCTCCTCCAGGGGCTTGAATCCCTCCGGGCCGCCCAGGCCACGGCCGCCGCCCACCACCACACGGGCGTCCTCCAGCCGCACCCCTTCCGCCTCATCCTTGCGCCGGCCCACGATGCGGGTCCGCACCGTTTCTGGGCTCACGCCCGCCGCCTGCCTGCCAATTTCCCCTTGGCGGGCGTCGTCGCGCTCTAGGGGCTCATAGGCCTTGGCACGGACGGTAGCGATCTGCGGCGAGCCGTTAAAGCTGTAGCGGGCGCGGGCGTTGCCACCGTAGCAGGGTCGCTCCGCCACCAGCCTGCCGTCCTGCATCGTCAGCCCCACGCAGCCCATGGCCACCGCTGTCCCCAGCCGTTGCGCCAGCCGCGGCGCCATGTCCCGGCCCATTATCGTCTGTCCCAGCAGGACCACCGCCGGGGCGATCCCCTTGCAGATACGCTCGGCCACAGCCACATAGGCGTCGCCCTGGTAGTCCGCCAGCATGGGATCATCCACCACGATGACCCTATCGGCTCCCCGGGCCACGCACTCCTGGGCTAGGAGCTCCACGCCGGACCCCAGCAGAGCGCACACCAGGGGGCCACCCAGCCGGCTCCCCGCAGCCAGGAGCTCCGGCACCACGGAGGCCAGCCTGCCGTCCTCCGTCGCCTCTCCGAAGACCAGTACCCCGCCACTCATAACTCACCTACCCTATCTGTTCATTACGGGCAACTTGTATAGCCTCAAGCCATCGCTCTATCTGCTTAACTCTAAAATGATGCTCTTCACTAGACGTTCGGAGGACAAGCACTGCCAGCTTGAACGGAAGAGGCCACCAGCCGGGGACCGTTCTACGCCTTTTTTCTATGAGCGCGATGCTGGCTAGGTACGTCACGATTCGTTTTCCCCGCCACAAATCGTTAAGACGTAACCACCACACATACGGCAAGAATACTAAGCGACGGTTCGTAAGATACAACTTGCCCCTGTTATATGTCCGCTTCCGCCAAACCACAGCATCAGCTTCTCTCATGACCATTTCATCGGGTTCAAGAGGCTCCTTAACGGTGAATCTGCCGCCCAATTGATGTCCTGTCAGAGTTCCAGACATGCCTAAATCAGCTTCGCCTCGCGCAGCCGCAAGGCCAGCTTCTCCGCCTTCTCTGCAGCCGACTCGCCGTCGATGAACTCCGTCTCCACCTGCACCTCGGGGACGAAGAGCGCCTCCAGGTTGACCCGGTTCCTCACCTGGGACAG